>Ga0194124_10003744_pt1 | contig 15709 bp, 11 predicted proteins | sample TA2KigCas0mmetaG_FD_148605 | JGI IMG/M metagenome (GOLD analysis project Ga0194124, IMG submission 148605) | Freshwater microbial communities from Lake Tanganyika, Tanzania - TA2015031 Kigoma Deep Cast 0m | ecosystem: Environmental > Aquatic > Freshwater > Lake | place: Tanzania: Lake...
TGAGGTCTCCGCCAGCCACTCCCCAGCTTCCGAGCAGGACGCCAAGGTCGTTGCCATCGACCGAGCCGTCGCCATTGAGGTCAGCGGCGCATGCCGTCGCACAACTGATCGAGAGCGCGCCCGACCCACCGACGCCCGCCACGGGTGCGCCGATGCGGATGAGCCAGGTGCTTCCCGCGGTGACGTCGAGCGTGACGCGCCCGCCGTTGCCGGTGCATCCCGCGGTCGTGTCATCGCAGCCTGCAGGGGCCGTGGTTGCGGTCGGACAGGCGCTGCCGGCATAGACCGCCACCCGCGAGTCAAAGGTCGGCGATCCGCAGGTCTCCACCGTCAGCGAGCCGTCGCAGGTCGCCACGTGGCGGAACCAGATGTCCTTGGCGCACACGGTGCCCGCACCATCGTTGCACGCCGCAGGCAGCGAGCCGATCGAGTCGGTCGCGGGCGCGGTGGTGAACGGGGTGGACCCGAGCCCGACCTCGATGGCGCCAGCACACTCATCGTTCGCCGGCAGCCCGAGCACGCGCACGCTGTCCACATACCAGTTGTCTGCAGTGTCGTTGCCGTTCACGCGGAAACGCAGCCGGAACTGGTTGTGGCGCGCATCGGCAGGAAGAATGTGCTCGTGGAACGCGAAGCCGGTCACGGCCACGCCGTCGGAGGTCAAGGTGTTCAGGGCCGCCCAGTCCAGTGCGCTGTTGAGGTACTCGACAAAGAGCTGCTCGCCCGACTCGACCCCCAGCCGCGACGTGAAGTAACTCACGCTGGCCGCCGCAAGCCCGCCGAGTTGCACGGTGTTCGTACGGCAGTCGTCATCGTCGTACTCGCCAGTGCCGGTCGACCCGAGGTTCATGGAGTTCGGTGCAGTTGGCTCATTGAGCGCGGTAGCAGAGATGGTCACACCGTCGTTGAAGATCCAGCGCAATGTCGCCAGCGCGGTGCCGATGTCAAAGTCGTCCACGAAAGGGGGGAGCGAGGGCAGCGGTCGGGTGAAGTCGCAGGACACGGCATTGATGTAGCCACTGGTCTCGCTGATCGCTCGGGTATCGAGTTTGAGGTTCGAGCCGCTCAGCCCGCCGCATCCCCCGTTCGCCGAGCACATGATGTGGCAGTTGTCGTTTCCGTCCGAGTCGCAGTGCGTGCAGTTCCAGTTGTGGCCAAGTTCGTGCGCCGAGAGCGACACGCGGAAGGTCAGCGATGTCGTGTAGCGGCTCTCCACGATGCCATAGCCAACGCCCGACGCGGCTTGGCAGACCACGCCCAAGTATGCAAGCCCGATCGCGCCGCCCGAGAAGTTGTAGCCGCTGAACATGTGCGCGATGTCGCGGAAGGCGCCGCTGAGGGGCGTTGCGCCCCACAGGGCATCGAACTCATTGAGTCGGGCATCGATGGTGGTTCCGGCATACGGATCGGTGGAGGCTGATCGGATCACCATCACGCTGATCTCGTGCACGATGTTGACATCGCGGTCGTAGATCGTGTTGACATTGGCGATGATGTTCTCGATGTCGTTCACCGTGTTGATGACCGAGCTCCCGTTCTTCTGGAAGAACTCGTAGTCCGTCTCGCACGCGACCTCGACCTGCTGCGGGGTGGTGCCGGCCAGCGAGCCGCCGCCGCCGGATTCCGGCGCCACGCGGTACAGCTCGGTGTCGAAGCCTGGGCGGCCGATGGCGCAGCCCGCTTCGTCCACGGCAACGTCGGACGCTGCGTACGTCGCATGCACCGATGAGGCGGGAAGGTCGGAGCAGAGCTCATGCAACGGCTGGATGCCGAAGGTCGATCCGTCCTCAAGGGTCACGATTCCGCTGAAGCCGGTTGGCAGCAGGGAGCCAACGACGGACGTGTTGGGGCGGCTGGCAATCGAGCCCCGATAGGTGCGGATGGCCGGCGCATCGATCTCGTGCAGCGAGCGGCCGTCGTCCACGAGCACCTTGAACCGGTCCCCACGGACCGAGTGCTTGGCCAGGTCCAGCGTGACCATGTTCGCACCCAGCGGCACCTCCACGGAGAAGGAGGCGGGAAGGTCCTTTGGAAGCAGCGGCTCGCACGGAATGAAATGGGAGATGCGCTCTAATCCGCAGTCTTGCACCGGCGGCACGGTTGATCCGCCGCTTGCGAGAGCATGGGCCGTGAGGCTGAGGGCAATGGCACAGCACGCCGGGGGGAAAGCGAGTGGTCGCCAGAACATGCCTCTAACCTAGGTATGGAATGGTCTGAGGCCAAGGATGCGGTCCGAATACAGCGAAAAAGAGCCCCCGGTCCGCAAATCGATGCTCGATGCACCGACCCGTAACCGCGTCAGTGACCAAACCCCGTCAGGGGTTGAGCGGCTCCATCTGCGCATCGTTGGTGATGCCGGCGTCGGCGTTGTTGGCGTCATCCTGCTCCGAGATGGCGTTGAGTTGCTCTTGTTCCCGGGCGCGAGCGTCCTCGACTGCCGAGCCTTCCTGGACGGGGTCGGGGCCGCTGTCACAGGCCAGGAGCGCGATCGCAGTCAGCGTGAGTTGGGCGAAGAGTTTCATGGAGGGGATGCTACGAAGCACCGACACCCCCATCGGCGGGTGATTCTCAAGATGTGACCAATAACAAATCAGAAAAGAACCGGGTTACGTTGGATTTTGTGTCCATCTGAGGCACCGTTCTGCATCGAGGGTGAAGGGACTCGCAGAGTTTCTTTTCCTCCCTTTCCCTCATCCCAACAGTTCAGGAGTTTCAGATGAACACTCGCGTCATGTGCGCAGTGATGGCCGCCTCGGCAGTCGGCATGGGCGTTGCCCAGGTCGTTGCCAACCCCGGCTTCACCTACAGCGACTCGACCGGCGACATCGGTGCAGGCCTCGCTACCGGCGGCGGCACGCTCGACCTCGTCAGCATGGAAGTGTCGAACACCTCCACCGACATTGTCTTCAAGCTGACCGTCAACGGCAGTTTCAGCAACGTCGACTGGGGCAAGTTCATGGTCGGCATCGCCACCAACAATGGCACCGGCACCAGCACCGGCAACGGCTGGGGCCGCCCGATCAACATGTCCGCCAACGGCGGCATGACCCACTGGATCGGTTCGTGGGTTGATGGCAGCGGCGGCGCTGAACTGCGCTCGAACGCAATTGGTTGGGGCCTCTTCGGCGCCACCTACAGCGGCAACTTCGGCGGCTTCAGCGCCGGCGGCAGCCAGATCACCTGGACGGTGAGCATGGCTGCGCTCGGCCTGAACGTCGGCGACAGCTTCGTCTTCGACGCCTACTCATCGGGTGGCGGCAGCAGCGACGGCGCGATCGACGCGCTCTCGAGCAGCTCGCCGAGCGTGGCCAACTGGGGTGATACGTTCACCACCACCACCGGCTTCAGCTACACCGTCGTCCCGGCTCCCGGCGCGCTGGCGCTCCTGGGCCTGGCGGGCCTCGGCCGCCGCTCGCGCAAGTGAGCACGCGGTCGCACCTCACGGCGTGATCTGACCTGAACACCCCCGCACGGGCGAGCGCCTGTGCGGGGGTTATCTTTTCCGGCGTTGCCCACCTCGATCCTCGGTATCTCTGCGTTCTTCCACGACAGCGCCGCAGCGCTCGTGCAGGATGGCGCGATCGTCGCCGCAAGCGAGGAGGAACGCTTCTCGCGCATCAAGCAGGACGATCGTTTCCCGGCGCAGGCCGCCACATGGTGCATTGAGCACGCTGGACTGTCGCCCAAGGAACTCGATGCGGTGGTCTTTTATGAGAAGCCCCTCGTCAAGTTCGGGCGCATCCTTGAGACGGCCTTGGCCACGGCCCCCTTCGGCTTCCCGCAGTTCGTTCGTGCGATGCCGGCGTGGCTGCAGCGCAAGCTGCACCTGCCACGAGAGATCGATCGTGGACTCGGCGGCTCGTACGAGGGGCCGATCTTCTTCACGACGCACCACGAGTCGCACGCTGCGAGCGCGTTCTTCCCGAGCCCGTTCGAGCGTGCGGCGATCCTGACGCTCGATGGCGTGGGCGAGTGGTCGACCGCAACATGGGGCGTAGGACGTGGCAACACGCTCGAACTCCGCGAGGAGATGAGATTCCCGCATTCGCCGGGCCTCCTCTACAGCGCCTTCACGCAGTGGTGCGGCTTCCGCGTCAATTCCGGCGAGTACAAGCTGATGGGCCTCGCACCGTACGGTGAGCCACGGTTCGCCGAAGCCATCCTGGATCGCGTCGTGCGGTTGCATGAGGACGGCTCGTTCTGGCTCGACCAGCGATGCTTCGAATACGTCGGTGGGCTGCGCATGACCAGTCGCCGCCTGCACGCGATCCTCGGCGGACCGCCGCGCGCGCCAGAGGCCCCGATCACCCAGCGCGAGATGGATGTCGCCGCGAGCATCCAGCGCGTCATCGAGGAGATCGTGCTGCGCATGGCCCGGCATGTGCACCGGCAGACCGGCGAGCGGGCGCTTTGCATGGCCGGTGGCGTCGCCCTCAATTGCGTGGCCAATGGTCGGCTGCTTCGCGAAGGTCCCTTCGAGCGCCTGTGGATCCAGCCTGCAGCCGGCGATGCTGGGGGTGCGATCGGTGCGGCGCTCGCGCACTGGCACCTACACCGCGGCGAGCCTCGGGTGGTCCAGCCCAATGATGCCCAGTGCGGCAGCCTGCTCGGGCCGGCGATCAACGGGCTCGATGCCCGTGCCGAGCTCGAGTCGATGGGCGCAGTGGTCGACGCGCACGACGACGAGTCGATCATCGAGGCCATCGTCGCCGAGCTCGCCTCAGGCCGGATCGTCGGCCATGTCGATGGGCGCGCCGAGTTCGGTCCGCGAGCGCTCGGGAGCCGATCGATCTTGGGCGATCCTCGTGATCCATCGATGCAGCGGCGGATGAACGTGGCCATCAAGTTCCGCGAGTCGTTCAGGCCTTTCGCACCGGCCGTGCTCTCCGGCCGCGAGCGCGAGTGGTTTGACCTTGATGCAGCGAGCCCGTACATGCTGTTGGTCGCACCGGTCGCCGCGGTGCGAAAGACCGTCGCTGCCGTGGACCAGGGCCTGCGGGGCCTTGATCGGCTCAAGGCGATCCGCAGCCAGATCCCTGCGGTGACCCATGTCGATGGATCGGCGCGGGTGCAGACGGTCGATCCAGAACGCGCGCCGCGCTTCGCGGCGATCCTTGCTGCGTTTGAGCGGCTCACCGGTTGCCCGGTCCTGGTCAACACGAGCTTCAACATCCGCGGCGAACCCATCGTGCACGACGCGCGTGATGCCTACCGATGCTTCATGTTCACCGACATGGACACGCTGGTCGTCGGCAATCTGCTGATGCGCAAGGACCGGCAGCCTCCGATGGCGGGAGCGGAGGAGTACCGGCGCTCCTTCAAGCTAGACTGATCCCATGGCACGACGCTCCTTCCTCGGCGAGCTGTTCGACTTCGTCCGTGCGAACAAGGCGTGGATGCTCGTGCCGGTGATCGTGGCGCTGCTCATCGTCGGCGTGCTCATCGTGCTCGGAGGCACGCAGGCGGCGCCCTTCATCTACACGCTCTTCTGAACGGCGCGCGATGATCGATGTCCATTGGTCACCGGATGCCCGTCGCCTGCGCACGTGGGGACTGCTTGCCCCGGCGCTCCTTGGGCTGGTCGGTGCGCTCATGTGGTTCGTGCCTTGGGGCCCGTTCCCTCACCTGCGTCCCGTGGCGCCGGTGCTCTGGTCGATCGGTGCGCTTGCGCTGGTCACGGCAGGGCTCGGGCTGCCGGGCGGACGCTGGGTGTACCGCGCATGGATGGGCCTGGCGTGGTGCGTCGGGACGCTGCTGGGAACCCTTGCCCTGGCCATCGTGTACGCGTTCGTGGTCATCCCCATCGGCGTCATCGCGCGCTGCTGCGGATGGGATCCGCTCGATGCACGCGCGGCGACGCGGACCTCACGATGGCACGCCTTGCCTGCAGCGCGGCATGACCCTGAACGGCAGTTCTGACCATGGCCAAGCCCGACCCATCGACCCGTGCATCGCTTCCCCGCTGGAAGCGCGTGGTGTTCATGCTCGTCACGCTGTCGGTCCCGCTCGTGGCGCTCGTGCTGCTTGAACTGGGACTTCGGCTCGCCGGCTTCGGTGGCTATCCCGCGTTCTTCCGGGATACCGGGGAGCTCTCGCCGGGGCAGTCACTCGTCATCACCGTGCCTGATGCCTCGCGGCCGTACTTCTTCGCCGATCCTGATCGTGCTGGCTACGCCGAGGAGAGCGAGTTCGTGATGCCCAAGCCGGCTGGGACCTTCCGCATCATGCTTGTGGGCGAGTCCGCGGCCAAGGGCTATCCGCAGCCGCGCAATCTTTCGATGGGTTCGTTCTTGCAAGCGCTGCTGCAGGAACGCTGGCCAGACTGTCGCGTCGAGGTCATCAACCTCGGCACCACGGCCGTGGCGAGCTTCCCGCTTGTCTACCTCACGCAAGCGGCCGTCGAGCATCAGCCCGATCTCGTGGTGCTGTACGTCGGCAACAACGAGTTCTTCGGCGCCTACGGCACGGCGTCGATCAGTGCATCAGGCACGATGCCGGTCACGGCGCTGCCTTGGGTCCGCGCGGTGCGTGGCTTGGCCTTGGTGCAGGGCGTCGAGGGACTGCTTCGTGGTGGTTCCGCTGGCGACCGTACGCTGATGGAGCAGATGATCGGCCAGACGGTCATTCCTGCCGACGCGGCCCTGCGCACCGCGGCCGCGACCAACCTCGGGACCCACATCGAGCAGATGGTCAACGCATGCTGCTCCTTCGGAGCAGTGCTCGTCTGCACGACTGCGAGCAACGAGGCTGGACTCATCCCGCTCGGGCAAGAGGTGCTCGATGGGTTGTCTGACGAAGACCGCCTGTCGATCGAGCGCGATCTCGCCGTGGCGCGGATGGCCGCGACCGGTGATGCTGCGGCTGCCGAATCATCGGCGCGTGCCGTGATCGAGCGCGCTCCACAGCACGCCGAGGCTCACTACTGGCTTGGCAAGGCGCGGGCCGTGCAGGGGGACCGAGTCGGTGCCCGAGCAGCGTTTCTGCGTGCGCGGGACTGCGACACGATGCCGTGGCGGCCGACGAGCGCCACCGAGCAGGCGATCCGGGATGCGGCCAAGCGCTCTGGTGCAACGCTGTGCGATGTTGCCGAATCGTTCCGCACGATGAGCCCCGAGGGTGCAACCGGCTGGGAGCTGCTTGATGACCATGTCCATCCGAGCCTGCGCGGCCAGGCGGAAGCCGGACGGCTCATGGCGAATGCGATCCTTGGGATGGCAGCCATGCCGAAGGGTGAGCCTATTGCTGAGGGGTTCGACTGGTCGGCGGTGGCTGCTCGACTCGGAGCCAATCCCTGGGATGCATGGCGCGTCGACCACACGCTGCGCGTGCTCTTCGGTGTGCCGTTCATGAAGCGCTCCAACGCGGAAGCTTTCATTCGATTCGACCGTGCTGCCGGAGCCCTTGAGGGATCGGTCTCGACCCCCATTCGCGCCGTGCTCGAGGAGTGGAAGACCATCCGGCCGCACGCCGGAGCGCAACGGCCGGTCACGGGCATGGTGGCCCGTGCCATGCTGCGCGAGGGGCGCGCAGCCGATGCGGAGCCGCTTTACGCGATCGCGCTCAACCAAGTTCCCGGCTACATGAGCTGGAGCCTTGAGTACGCCTACTTCCTGCTGGCGTGCCGTGAGAAAACCAAGCCAGCGCTCGATGCCGCCGACCTACAGCTGGCGTCCGATGCCATCGCGCGTGGACGGTTTCTGCTCGCCCATGGCGAGTCAGGGTCGGGATTCACGGAGCGATACATCGGTCGGCTCCATCAGCTGCGGGGGGAGTGGGCCGAGGCGATTCCCTACCTCGTGACCGCCCGGCCACGGATGCAGGCTGAAGATCTGGTGGCGTGCGATCAGGCGCTGGTGGCCTCGTACATCAAGCTCGGCAAGACTGGTGATGCGCTTGCCTTGTGCGAAGAGGGAATCCGTTCAAGTGGTCGCTTTGTGCCGATCTACCAGCGCCTGCGTGAGCAGGTGCAGCAGGGCAAGTGATCGAGGCCGTTGGCCCGCAGCCCCTGGCGGCCATGGGCCGCCTAGGCCCCGCGGCCACGGGCCGCCGCCCGCGGAGCGGGCCACCCGCGCGCAAAAGCGACGAAGCCGAAGGCATGGCCTTCGGCTTCGAGCATGGCAAGCGGGTGAAGGGGATCGAACCCTCGACATCTACCTTGGCAAGGTAGCGCTCTACCGCTGAGCTACACCCGCACGGACCCCGCCTACGGTCACTGACGGGACGGGAACTATACCGCTCCTCAAGGGTTGCGCAAGTGATTCCGGGGGTCGTGCGTGGAGTCCGAGAACGCGCAGTGACGTCGTCATGGGCTAGCCTCTCATGCATGTCGCAGGACTTCCATCTGCATGGGCGCGTTGCGCTCGTCACCGGCAGCAGCAAGGGGCTTGGCAAGGCCATGGCCTTCGCGCTTGGCAAGGCCGGCGCGCGCGTTGCCTTGAATTACGCGAATGACCAAGCGTGGGCCGAACGGACCTTCGCCGAGTTCCAGGCACTCGGGTACGAGGGCGCGCTCTTTCGCGCCAACGTCACGGACGAGCATGAGGTGAACCACATGGTCGCCGACATCGAGCGAACGCTCGGTGCGGTGCACACGCTGGTGGTCAATGCCACGCCGAAGCAGCCACTCAAGCCGATCGAGGCGTACGACTGGGCCTTCTACCAGTCCATGCTCGACTTCTTCGTCAAGAGCCCGTACTTGCTCACGCGCGCGGTGCTGCCTTTCATGAAGCAGCGCAAGGCCGGGCGGATCATCAACATCACCAGCGAGGTGTTCGCTCGCGGGGTCGGCAACTTCAGTGCCTATGTTGCAGCCAAGGGAGCGCAGACCGGCTGGACCCGCAGCATGGCGACGGAGCTGGCACCGTGGCACATCACCGTCAATGCCATCGCTCCCGGATGGATCCCGGTCGAGCGCCATGCAGACGATCCACAGCATGAGAAGGACGCCTATGAGCGCCTCATCCCCATGGGCCAGTTCGGGACCCCGGATGATGTCGGTGGTGCCGTCGTCTTCCTGTCGAGCGATGCCTCGCGCTTCGTGACCGGCCAGTCGATCCATGTCAACGGCGGCATGACCGTTTTCTGAATCACCAAGGGATCCACCGCATGAGCCTGATCACCGCCACCCTCCTCGCCGGAGCCATCATGACCAGCACCTCGCCAGACCGGAAGGTCCATCCTGAAGCCGCATTCTCCGTGACCGAGTGGGGCACCGTCGACGGCACGCCCGTTCGCCTATGGACGCTCGACAGCGGTTCGGGCATGCGCATGCGTGTAACGAACTACGGCACGATCATCACCGAGCTTCACGTTCCCGATCGCAGCGGCAAGCCGGTCGATGTCGTGCTGGGCCGGTCGACCGTGCAGGACTACGTCGAGCGCACGCAGTACTTCGGGTGCACGGCGGGCCGGTGCGCCAATCGCATCAGCAAGGGCCAGTTCATGATCGATGGCAAGCCGTTCCAGGTCACCAGCAACAACGGCCCCAACTGCCTGCATGGTGGCGCGAAGGGATTCGACAAGGTCATGTGGGAAGGCAAGGCAAGCCTCGAGCAAGGCATGCCCAAGGTCGTCTTCACCTACACGAGCAAGGATGGCGAGGAAGGATTCCCCGGCACCGTCAAGGCGACGGTGACCTACACCCTCACGCCTCTCAACCAATTGCTCGTCGACATGTCCGCAACGACCGATGCACCGACGGTCGTCAACATGGCGCATCACTCGTACTGGAATCTCGGTGGGCATGGTTCGGGAGCGATCCTCGATCATGAGCTCAAGCTCATGGCGGGGGACTACACGCCGGTCGATGCGGCGCTGATCACGACGGGCGAGATCAAGCCCGTCGACGAAACGCCGCTGGACTTCCGCGCGGCCAAGCCGATCGGCCGTGACATCGACCAGCTGCCTGCCACCAAGGACGATCCTGGTGGCTTCGACCACAACTGGTGCGTGGATGGCGCAGCTGGCACCATGCGCCCGGCGGCGCTCCTGCGCAGCCCGAAGACCGGCATCACGATGCTCGTCTCGAGCAACCAGCCCGGGATCCAGTTCTATTCGGGCAACTTCCTCGACGGCATCCCTGGCAAGGACGGTGCCACCTACCGCAAGCACGATGGCCTCTGCCTGGAGACGCAGGCCTATCCCGACAGCATCAACAAGCAGGGCAAGCCGGGCTGGCCCACCGTGGTGCTGCGCCCAGGCGAACGCTACGACCATCGCATGGTGCATCGCTTCGGTGCTGAGTGATTCAAGCGCGCGGCTCGGGATCTAGGATGGAGCGATGCTGCGCCCATCGCTCGTCGCCGTTGCATGCCTTGCCCTGAGTGTCTCGGCTCCGTCGCTGGCGCAGGATGATGCGCCCGCGCCGAAGGCTGCGGTCATCGACATCCAGCCTGCACTCGGCACCTTCCTCGGCACGCTGCAGGCAGGGCCGAAGCGGCTGCCGTTGGTCTTCCGCATCGAACGCGGTCGCGGCGAGCGCGGCACCGGCACGATGGATTCGCCTGATCAAGGTGCGATGGGAATCCCCGTCGAGTCGATCGTGCTGCGCGCGGATCGATCGGTCAGCTTGCGCTGCAGCGCCGTGCGCGGCGAGTTCACCGGCACGCTGAACGCCGATGCCAGCGAGATCGATGGCACCTGGAGCCAAGGCGGTCAGGAGTTCCCGCTGCTGCTCATGCGCGGCCAGCCACCTGAGCTCAAGCGCCCGCAGGAGCCCAAGCCGCCGTTCCCGTACCGCTCGACCGATGTGAAGATCGAGCAGGCGACGGATCAGCTCGTGCTCGCCGGCACGCTCACGATGCCTGAGTTGACCTCGCCCGTCCCCGCTGTGATCCTGATCACGGGTTCGGGAGCGCAGGATCGCGATGAGTCGCTCATGGGGCATAAGCCCTTCCTCGTGATCGCCGATGCGCTCACGCGCGCAGGCGTGGCCGTGCTGCGGCTCGACGATCGCGGCGTGGGTGGCTCGACCGGCTCGCTCGAGCCCGCGACCACGGCCGATCTTGCGCGCGATACGGCCGCCGCCATCGATTGGCTTGCGAAGCAGCCGGGTATCGATGCCAAGCGCATCGGTCTGGTCGGTCACAGCGAGGGTGGGCTGATCGCCCCGATGCTCGCCACCACCCGCGACGATGTCGCGTTCATGGTGCTCTTGGCCGGGCCAGCGCAGCAGGGGGATGCGCTCTTGGTCGAGCAGACAGGTCTGCTCGCCGCCGCAGGCGGTGCAGATGCAGCGATGGTGGATTCCATGCGTCGCACACTGGCTGACTTGATCGCGCAGGCCAAGGATCCCGCGGTGCCGCAGGCCGAGCTGCAGGGGAAGTTGCGGGGTGCTCTGCTCGCGAAGGCCTCAGAGCTGCCGCCGGGCCTCTACGAGATCATGGATCCGTATCCGGTGGTGCTGTCGTCGCCGTGGATGCGCGCGTTCCTCGCCTATGACCCGGTGCCGACGCTCGAGAGGGTGCGCTGCCCAACGCTGGCTCTCTTCGGTGAGCGCGACCTGCAGGTGCCTGCGGCGTCGAACGAGCCGCTGGCCCAAGCCGCGCTTGCGAAGACTGGTCTTGGTGACCGCGCCACCATCCGCGTGGTGCCCGGCGTGAATCACCTCTTTCAGCCGTGCACGACTGGTGGCATCGCTGAGTATGCGCAGATCGAAACGACGATTGACCCCGCCACGCTCAAGGCGATGGTGGAGTGGATCGTGTCGACCTCGACGCGCTGATCGCGCGCGCTCAGCGATCGGCCTTCGGCAGGCCCATGCCCCGGCGATCGGGTCCCTTGGGCTGCGGCACTGGCTTCCAGGCGCCCGACTCGAGTTGCTTCAGCAGGACCTCGACGGCCTTCTCGAGCTGCGGGTCGCCGCCGTCCTTCATCTTCGCCGGATCATCGAGCACCTCGATGTCGGGATCGACGCCGTGGCCTTCGACGCCCCATGTGCCATCGATCTCGTAGAAGCCGAAGGTGGGGGCGCTGATGCTGCCGCCATCGATGAACGAGGGATTTCCGCTGATGCCGACGAGGCCACCCCAGGTGCGCGTGCCGATCGTGGGCCCGAGCTTGTTGGCCTTGAAGAGCCAGGGGAACATGTCGCCACCCGAGCCGGCGAGGCCGTTGATGAGCATGGCCTTCGGGCCGCGGTGGCCATCCGGTGGCCACGCACCGTCGCGCGCATCACGGCGCGCCCAGTAGTTGGTCACCGGACGGTTGAGGAGCTCGATGAAGCGCGTCGGGATCTGGCCGCCGCCGTTCCAGCGCTCGTCGATGAGCAGCGCGGGCTTCATGCGCTGGCCGTAGAAGCCGCGCACGAGCTCGGTCTGGCCATCGACACCCGTGTTGGGCACATAGATGTAGCCAATCCGCCCGCCCGAGAGTTCCTCGACGCGCTTGCGCTTGGACTCGACCCATGCGCGGTAGCGCAGGCCCGACTCGCTGCCTATCGGCATCACGACGATGTCCTTGGCATCGGCATCGCGCACGGGCTTCTTCGAGATGGTCAGCACCGTCGACTTGCCGGCGAGGCCGACAAACGGAGCCCAAGGGTCCTTCGAGGTGTCCACCGCCACGCCATTGACGGCGAGCAGGTAGTCGCCTTCGGCGATGCCCAGGCCTTGCAGCGTCAGTGGACTGCGCGCCTCGCTGTCGAAGGGACCGCCACTGGGGAATCGGGCGAGCTTCCAGGCCTTTGCCGGGGATCCGTCGTCAAGGGTCGCCTCCGCGAAGTCCACGCCGAGCATGCCGACCGAGCGGCTCGGCGTCTCTTCGACATCACCGGGACCACGCAGGTACGCATGGCCGACATTGAGCTCGCTGATCATCTCGCTGATCAGGTAATTGAGATCTTCGCGAGTGACCACCGACGGCAGCATGCCCGCATAGCGATCGTGGATGGCCTTCCAGTCAACGCCGTGCATGCCCTCGTCGTAGAACCAGTCGCGCATGATGCGGTAGCAGTCGGCGAGGATCTGCCGGTGCTCATCGCGTGGGTCGACTGCAACGAGCATCGGGCTCGAGACGATCGGCTTGGGCGTGGCGCCAGCCGAGGCCGCGGCGATGGATGCGCCGCCGCGGCCACCCATGAGGAGTTTCTTGCCGTCGGCCGAGACATCGAAGCGCATGCCGGCAGGCCCGGCCTTCTCGGTGGGCTTCGCCTCCTTCAGGTCGAGCATGCGCACGGATCCGTCGCGACCGAACAGCAACTCGTTGCGGTCGTTGAAGCCCAATGATCCGAAGGAGCCCTTCGGCACGGGCAACTCGACGGCCCGCGCCTCAAACCCATCGAGATCGATCTCGACGCGCTTGGGCTCGGGCGCACGCTCGCCCCGACCGCCAGCGGCGCGGCCTTCGCGCTTGACGCGGGACGCCGTGAGCTCGATCTTGGTCGAGGTCCCATCCTTCGCCGTCGAGGAGGCGCTGCCGCGCATCGTGTCACCATCGATGGTGAGTTCGGCTTCGTAGGTCATCTCACCGAGCATGCCGCGCAGCTTCATCACCTTCGTGGCAGCGTCCCAGGTGCCCGTCAACTCGACTGTGCCGTCCTTCGTGATCGAGGTTGCCTTGACGGAGTTGTCCTCGGCCACGGTGAGTTCGAGCGTGAACTCGACCGGCTCACCCCCGCCGAAGGTGATCGTTCCCTTCCACGAGCCAGTCGGTCCGGCCGGCGTCTTGGCGTCGTCGTCCTGCTGGTCCTCGTCGTCCTTCTTCTCATCCTTCTTCTCGTTGTCCTTGTCGTCGTCATCGTCAGCCAGTGCCGTCACCGGATCCGAACCCGGGCCTTCAGCGCCGCGTCGACGCCGTCCACCGGCTGGCGGACCTGCCGGGCGGTTTGGGTCCGCACCCGGACCGGCGGCAGGAGCACCGCCATCGCCCGCGGCAGATGGCTTGGCCTCATCCTTCTGACCTTCCTCATCGCTCTTGGGGAGCCACGCCAGGGCCATGTCCTTCTTCAGCGGCACCGCCATCAGCACCTGCGAGGAACCATAGATCCAGGTGGTGTCGAACTCGCTGTAGGTCGGGGCGAAATTGCGTTGGCTGGTGTAGGCGAGCCACTGCCCCTTGCGATCGAAGACCGGTTCTCCGTCGTTGAAGTAGCCGCTGGTGACTTGCACGGGCTTTGCACCCTCAGCGGTCGTGTCGAAGATGAAGATCACCTCCATCTCGCTGTCGTCCGCGGAGCGTGCCCACGCCATCCAACGCGAATCATGGCTGAACGAGACGCCCACGGCGCGCGCCTCCGGGTCGCGATCGATGCGACGGATCGAGGCGTCCTCCAGCTTCACGAGATCGATCGCGCCGGTCTTGTCGGTGATGACAAGGTGCTTCGAGTCCGGCGCCCACGAGATGCTGGTCCGGAAGCATGTGCCACCCTTGGTGACCTGTCGGGCTTCGCCCTTGCCGTCGGCCGGCATCGTCCACAGCTCGTATTCCCCGGTGGCGTCGCTGAAGTAGGCGATCGTCTTGCCATCGGGGCTCCATGATGCGCTGCGCTCGAAGATCCCATCGGTTCGCGTGAGGTTGCGGGGCGTGCCATTCTCTGCAGGTGCAGACCAGATGTCGCCGCGCGCGACGACGGCGACACGCTTGCCGGAAGGGGAAATGCTCGCATCCTGAATCGTGCCGGCGGCATCGACCGTGGTGGTGCGCAGCGTGTCACGGTCTCCCGGGACCTCGATGTTGACGGCTGAGGAGATCCCCGAGCCCAGGTTCAGCAGCATGATCCGGTCACCGTGTTGGAAGACCATCTCGCCCGGGCTGGCATCATCGGGCCCGATGGCCGGCCAGCGAACATCATGGGTGTCGAGCGTGGTGACCTGGGCCGTCTTGCGGCTCTCAAGGTCGTAGCTCCAGACATTGAGCGTGTGGCCTTGGGTCGCACCGCGATCGCTCAGGAAGTAGACCTTGCGTCCGTGCCACATCGGCAGGGTGTCGGTCCCCTCCCAGTCGGTGATCCTGCGGCTCTCCCCGGTCTTGAGGTTCATGAGCCAGACATCGGTCGCCATGCCACCGCGATACCGCTTCCATGTCCGGTTGTCGGTCGAGTGTGGCGTGTAGGCGAGCCACTCGCCGGTTCGGTCGATCGCACCGTTGGTGCCGTATGGCACGGGCAGTTTCGCCGGCAGGCCGCCCGACGCGGGAATCGTGTAGAGCTTCTGGGCACGGTCAAGCCCCTCCATGGCGCCCGTCATGAAGATCAGGCTCTTGCCATCGGGCATCCAGTCGCAAAGGCCTTCCGGTGCTGGGTGATGCGTCACGCGCTCGGGAATGCCGCCTGCTGCGGGGATCGTGTAGAGATCAAGCGACTGGTCGTAGTTCGCGCGGAAGGCGATGGTCTGGCCATCGGGGCTGAAGCGGGGCGAGCCCTCGAAGCCCGGTGGGCTGGCCACTGGTCGCGCGATGCCGCCGATCTTGGGCACCAGCCACAGGTCGTTGCCGTAGATGAAGACGATCGAGTCTCGGCTGACATCGGGGTAGCGGCAAAGGCCTTGATTGGCATCAGCAGCGTTGATGGTCGGGGCGACCGCGGCAAGGGCTGCCGCGACGAGGGTCGAAGAAATCAGCATTCCAGAATCGTACGGACGCAGCGGGGGCGGGGCCGGCCGATGGTGTCGATCATGACCGGTCGACAACAGCTTCTGCGCCCCTCGACCAAGGGTTACTGGTCAGACGGTGGCGGGTCAATGCCTTCCTCGGCCAGGATTTCCCTCAAGCGGAT
>Ga0194124_10003746_pt1 | contig 15691 bp, 13 predicted proteins | sample TA2KigCas0mmetaG_FD_148605 | JGI IMG/M metagenome (GOLD analysis project Ga0194124, IMG submission 148605) | Freshwater microbial communities from Lake Tanganyika, Tanzania - TA2015031 Kigoma Deep Cast 0m | ecosystem: Environmental > Aquatic > Freshwater > Lake | place: Tanzania: Lake...
TTTTCACCTCCTTTCTAAGGTTTTCTCTATAGAATCACTCACAGATTCTATAAAAAACTCAAAGACCTAGTCTTTGGGGAGATTCACAACCTGACACACTGACTTTCGCTCTTTACCTTCTCTACCTCTTCCTCTCTTTCAGTGGTTTTATACCCTGCTTTGTAACTGCTTTCATTAGTAAAAAGTCCCATGAAAAAAACTCGTAGAACCCCTGAAAACCTTTCTGATCGCTTCGCCTTGTCTTTGGTAAAATTCCTTCGGTTTTTTGCAGATTCCTTTTTTAAAAAACGGTACGGTCACCGGGCTGTTGTTTTAGAAACGGTTGCCGCTGTTCCAGGAATGGTGGGCGGCGCGCTCATTCATTTTAAATCTTTGCGTCGTATTCAAGATGACAAGGGATGGATTGAAAAGCTTTTGGCGGAGGCTCATAACGAACGCATGCATCTGATGACCTTTGTTAATATTGCCCAACCTAATAAGTTTGAGCGACTCCTGATTGTTTTTGTCCAAATCATTTTTGTTATTTTTTATGGACTTTTTTATATCATCTCTCCAAAAACAGCCCATCGATTTGTTGGGCATTTGGAAGAAGAAGCCGTCTTAAGCTATACCCAATACCTAGAGGAAATAGAGAGTGGGCGGCTTCCAAACGTTCCTGCGCCGAAAATTGCAATTGAATACTGGGGCTTGAGCCCAAATGCCACTTTGCGCGATGTTGTTCTAAAAACACGTAAAGATGAAGAACATCACCGTGATGCGAATCATACTTTTTCCGACCAATTGCTTTAGGGCGTCCCCAGAATTTAAGGAATTATTGGTATAACGGTAAGGGAAGGGGTGCGCTATTATAGGGAACTTCGTGTGAAAAAGGGGCTATTGACAAAAAAATAAATAGATCTAAAGTGATTTTGAGTATACATGGAGTATTATCATGAACGTAAAACTCTATAGTTTAGTTTCCTTAGTTTTAATTTATAGTTCGTCAAGTTTTTCTGCATCGATATTATTTGAAAGCCTTAAAAATCCTCAATCTTTACGGTCTGTTGCCTCAACTTTTGTAAGAGGCTTTGCAACTCGAAGCGAAGATAAAGGAAGGTTTGCTCGCGCAACGTTTGATACGTCTTTTAAGCATATGCTTCAGGATCCTGAGGTGCAGCTTTCTTTTTTAAGGACCTTTACAGATCGAGAAGATATCGTTCAAGTGACGCCTTATCCATCGTCTATTCCTATACTAAGAAACAAAGAAAAAGGTCAGCGCCATATGGATTTTGCCTGTCGAATTCGCAGTGGTGACATTTTTATTGCGGAAGTTCAAGTGAGAAGAGAAGACCACTGGGATACAAGGGCTCTTTACTATGCAGCAGGTGTGTATTCCCAACAATTAGGGGAAGGAGACCCTTGGTTTATGCTTCAAAATGTTATTGGGATTAATATTTTAGATCACGATTCAGGAACACTGACAAAACCTGGAGATTTTGAAAAGCATTATATGATGATGGATCAATTACACCCAGATCAATCCTGGCCCTATATTCAAATACGGCAATTTGAGTTGCCAAGGATTAGATTTGACCTGCTTCCAGAAGGGCCAAAGAAAAATTGGTTAAAGCTTTTTAGAGAATCCACAAAAATGGATGATGTGCCAAAAGATTTTGATCCGATTATTCAAAGGGCTCTTAGTTATTTAGATAGAAAGAGGTGGGGGGGAGAACTTGTTTCTGCTTATGAATCAGAAGAACTTGATCTTTCAAAATACACAACAGTTCTGAAAGAAGAGCGAGATGAAGGCATTGCTGAAGGTAAAAGAGACATCGCTCTTAAAATGCTTAAGCGGAATCGGCCCATGGATGAAATTATAGAAGATACAGGTCTTTCTCTAAAAGAGCTTAATCAATTGAAAGAGCGTTGATAGTTTTTCCATGCTGTTTTTGGGCAAAAGGGGTTGGTGTAAATTCTTCTTGAAGGTTTGTGGAAAATCTTTATAATGGCCCTTAAATTATATGTAGGAAGGGGTGGACGAAACAATGCGTTGGTCCACCTTTTTCTTTTAGTGTGACGTTGTTAATTAGGAACGAGGATCGAAATGAGTGCTACAGTAGGTCGAGAAGTCTTACAAATTGCTGATGCAGTAGCCCGGGAGAAAAGGATTGACTGTGAAGAGGTCATTAAGGCCATGGAAGAGGCTATCCAAAAGATAGGTCGGACAAAGTATGGGCTGGAAAATGACATTCGAGCCTTCATTGATCGCAAAACAGGCGATGTAAATCTTGGACTTTACCATGAAATCGTTGAAGAAATCACCAACGTTGCGACCCAAATTTCCCTTGAGGACGCCTTAAAAAAAGATCCATCAGCTGAGGTTGGAGGCTTTGTTGTAGCAGAATTACCTCCTGTTCAATTTGGTCGTATTGCTGCCCAGGGGGCCCGCCAAGTTATTTCGCAAAGGGTTCGTGGAGCGGAGCGGGATCGGCAGTATATGGAATTTAAGGATCGGATCGGGGATACGACCTCTGGCATTATTCGCCGGAACGAATATGGAAACTATGTTGTCGATATTGGCAAGTGTGAGGCACTTTTGCGTCGGGATGAGTGTATTCCTCGGGAAAACTTCCGTCCAGGCGATAAAATCCTCGTCTATATTATGGATGTTCGGCCGGAACCTCGAGGCCCTCAGGTCTTTTTGTCAAGGACACACCCTTACTTTATGGCGCAACTTTTCCGGCAAGAAGTTCCTGAAATTGCCAGTGGCTTGATCGAAATTATCTCTGTTGCGCGTGATCCAGGGAGTCGGGCAAAGATTGCGGTCTTAGCAAAAGATCCCACCATTGATCCTGTTGGATCCTGCGTTGGAATGCGGGGGAGTCGTGTTCAAGCTGTTGTTAACGAACTTCAGGGTGAAAAGGTTGATATTATCGTATGGTCTGAGGATTTAGGGACTTTCGTTGTGAATGCTTTGGCGCCTGCGGAAATTAGCAAAGTTATTATCGACGAAGAAGAAGGTAAAGTAGAGGTTGTTGTCCCAACGGATCAGCTAAGCCTTGCTATTGGCCGTCGAGGACAAAATGTGCGCTTGGCCTCTGGTCTTGTGAAGATGGATATTAGCATTGTCACAGAGGAAGAAGAAGAAAAGAAACGATCTTCTTTGTTCAAAGAACGGGCTGAAAACTTTATTAGTGCTTTGGATGTTGATAATGTCATCGGACACCTGTTGGTCGCTGAAGGCTTTACCTCTATCGAAGAGGTTGCGGAAGCAGATCTAGAAGAGATTGCGAGTATTGAAGGTTTTGATGCAGATGTTGCAAAAGAGCTTCGTTCACGGGCGATTCACGCGGTGAAAGAAAAGATCAAGAAAGTTGATCAAGACTGTGCAGCTCTTGGAGTTTCTGAGGATTTAATGGCTTTTAAAGAGCTCCCTGCAGAGCATCGGTTAATGCTTGCGAAAAAAGGCGTCAAGACGTTGGATGATCTTGCTGATTTAGCGGGAGATGAATTGCTTGAAATTTTGAGCGGCGCTAGGATGTCTCTTGATGAAGCGAATGCTTTGATTATGAAAGCACGTGAACATTGGTTCGAAGAGGACCAAAAATAGGACAAAGTCATGACAGACAAAAAAGATACTGGTCAAGAAAAGAAACCTTTAACGCTCTCGACGTCTTTACATCTTAAAGATATCGTTGGGTCAGGAATCGTGCGTTCTTCGACACGGTCAAAAACAGTCGTTGTTGAAGTAAAAAATAGGACAAAAGGTCCTCGTCCTACTTCTAGGACGGATTCTATTTTTGGAGCGCCCAAAGACACGTCTCTTGATTCATCATTGCCCTCTCCAGGGCCAAAGCCTTTGGGGCAGCCCGTATCTCAGAAAGATGGTCTTTTAACGCGTGAAGAAAAGGATGCCCGTCTTCAAGCCCTTCAGCGCGCTAATCAATTCGTTCAGAAGCAAGAAGCTCGTCGGGATGAAATGGTGCGGCGGGATGCTGAAATCAAGAAAATGGTCGAAGAAAAGGAAGCTAAGACCCTAGAGCTTTTGGAGTTTGAAAAACAGCAAAAGGCTGAACAACAAGAATCTTTAGGTCATCCTGGTTCAGCCCAGGAAGAGTTTAAACCAAAAGTTAAAAAGGCTTTGGTAGATGATGAAGGGGAAGAGGATGCTCATAAAAAGCATCATGTTTACGAGGTTAAGAAGCTTGGGACAGGACGGCGTGAAAACAATCGTCATATAAACAAAATGACGGTGGAGGAAGCTCTTGATGATGAGGAACGTGAGCGGACACGAAGCTTATCTTCTTTAAAGCGTGCGCGTGAAAAAGAACGCAAAAAGATTCAAGAACAATTCAATCCTTTAGAAAAAGTTTCTCGTGAAGTCATTATTCCCGATGTGATTTCAGTGCAAGATCTAGCGAATCGTATGGCAGAGCGAGGAGCAACTGTTATTAAGACATTGATGAAGCTTGGGGTGATGGCAACGATTACTCAAGTTATTGATGCGGATACAGCGCAACTCGTTGTTGAGGAAATGGGCCACCGATTTAAGCGTATATCTGATGCGGACTTAGAAGAGTCATTGATTGCGGAAAAAGATAAGCCAGAGGACTTAAAACCACGTCCTCCAGTTGTGACGATTATGGGGCACGTAGACCATGGAAAGACTTCATTGTTGGATGCCTTAAGAACAACAGATGTGGCTTCAGGAGAAGCGGGGGGGATTACCCAGCATATTGGTGCCTATCAAGTGACCCTTGGTTCTGGAGACAAAATTACCTTTATTGATACACCTGGTCACGCAGCCTTTACGGAGATGCGCGCAAGGGGAGCCCACGTAACGGATATTGTAATCATCGTGGTTGCAGCAGATGATGGATTGAAAGAACAAACAGTTGAAGCAATTAATCATGCTAAGGCAGCAAAGGTTCCCATTATTGTCGCGATTAATAAAATCGATAAACCTGGTGCCGATGCTTTTCGTGTTAAAAATGAACTTTTAACGCAAGAGCTTGTGGTTGAGGAAATGGGCGGCGATATTTTATGCATCGAAGTATCAGCAACCAAAAAAATCAATCTTGATAAATTAACAGAAGCTATTCTGTTGCAGGCAGAAATGCTGGATCTTAAAGCGAACCCCTCTCGGGATGCTGTCGGCTCTATTATTGAAGCCAAAATTGAAAAAGGCCGGGGCCCTGTTGCAACGGTTCTGGTCCAAAATGGAACCCTTCGTACGGGAGATATTTTCGTTGCTGGGATGGAGTTTGGAAAAGTACGTCTTTTGTTGGATGATAAAGGCGAACCTATTAAAGAAGCAGCCCCAGGGTTACCAGTTGAAATTTTAGGCTTTGATGGTGTCCCTCATGCAGGAGATACCTTTTTTGTTGTTAAAGATGAATCCAAAGCACGGGAAGTGGCTGACCATCGACGCCTTAAAAAACGGGAGCGTAAGACAGCCCAAGAAGTCGCCTCTGTTACAGATTTCTTCGCCCAAACAGGGGATGTTAAAGAGCTGGCGGTTGTGGTGAAGGCTGATGTTCAAGGGTCTGCGGAGGCTATTATAGCGAGCCTTCAAAAGCTTGCAACCGATGAGGTGCGCGTCCGTGTTCTTCATTGTGGCGTTGGAGGCATTAACGAAACGGATATTTCCCTTGCTAATGCATCGCGGGCTTTAATCATTGGGTTTAACGTTCGTGCCAATGCTCAGGCCAGAGAACAGGCCCGTATTCAGCATTTGGATATTCGCTACTATTCGATCATTTATGAAATTATTGATGATGTAAAAGCGCTGATGGGTGGAATGCTCTCTCCAATTTCTCAGGAAACCTTTATTGGTCGAGCGACAGTTCGTCAAATCTTTAAGATTTCAAAAATTGGCACCATTGCAGGGTGTTATGTGACGGAAGGCGTCGTTCGTCGTGGATCGAAGGTTCGTATTTTGCGAGATGATGTGGTGGTGCATGAAGGACCTCTCAAATCTTTGAAACGCTTAAAAGATGAAGCCAAAGAAGTCAAAAACAACTTAGAGTGTGGTATGGCCTTTGAGAATTATAATGATTTACGCGAAGGGGATGTCATTGAGTGTTCAGAAGTTAAAGAAGTTTCTCGTACTCTTTAACCTGCTGGGTAACCTAGCATTTGCGACTGTAGCCTTTGATAAAGACCTTTTTATCAAAACAGTTCGTAGCTCTATCGATCAGGGGATTCAAACCCTGCTTCCAGGGGGCTATGAAACTCTCGAAATCAATACGAACTTGGAGGGATTTTCTTCCCACGGAAAAAGAGTCCAAGTTGTCCGTGGAAAAGATGGTCGAATTCATCGATTTTTTATCAAAATTTTTCATGAAAACACATGCTTGGATGATAGAAAAGCAGCGATTGCGGCTATTCAAAAAGTATCGGCTCTATGGGGATATCCAAAAGTTTTTTGGCACGACCAGGACTATAGGCTTTTTATCACAGAGTTTTTAGAAGCACCCCATGCAACACCTAAGGATTTCAAAAATTCAGCCTTTTTAAAAGAATTTATTAAAAACTTGAAAGCTTCTCATGAGGAGCTTTTTGACCTAAAAATTTCTGCTAGCACATTTTTGGATCGAACCAAAAAACGTCTTCAAGAATTAATTCAGGTCAGCCCCGAGTTGGATCTTCAACTTAAAAAAGCAAAAGAATTTTTAGAGACATTCCCTACAGAATCTAATGCTATCGTTCATGGGGATATCCAAGCAAATAATATTCTAAAGGCAAACGATCATGGAATTTTAATTGATTGGACGTCTCAACATTGGGGTGATGTTTTTGATGATTTAGGGTCACTGGCAGAGCAATTAAAATTTAATAAACACCAAGAAAAAGAGCTTCTAATCACTTATTTTGGGACAGCTTCCAAGAAACATTTTGAAAAACTTCATGCCCATCGTCAGCTAAATCGGTTGCATTTTGGTCTGTATTTTTTAAGAGAAGGTCTTAAAAAAGTAAAAGCTCAAAAAGCTAAACTAAAGCCAGGCATGTGCGGCCTTTCCACGCATCCTTTCGTACAAAAAGGACGAAAGATGTTGGAAGGGTTTTTAGAATAAATGGAATAATGTCAGAATTTTGGGAAATTATTTAACGTAAAGGAAGGTATATTATGAGATCTGCCAGACGTTCTATCAGACAAGAAGACTTTAATCCCACATTTCAGTTCGAACATGAATATTCTTTTCCTGTTGCAGGTGTTGATGAAGCAGGGATTGGGTCATGGATAGGTCCAGTCATGGCAGGTGCTGTTATTTTAGAAGACGGGGTCTCTCAAGACCTTTTATCGATGTTGCATGACTCAAAGAAATTGAGTGAAAAAAAGCGAGAACAAATCTTTGACTTGTTATACAAAAATCCTTTTGTCCACATAGGGGTAGGGGAGGCATCCTTAGAAGAAATTGTGACCCTAAATATCCGCAATGCAGGACTTCTTGCAATGAAGCGGGCCGTGATGGCCCTTCCTTTAAGGCCAAAAAAAATTTTAGTCGATGGAACAGGGCGCCCTGATTTTGAGGGAGAAGTAAAGCTTATTGTTAAAGGGGATCAGCGCAGCTATTCGATTGCAGCAGCCTCTATTATTGCAAAGGTGACGCGAGATCGATGGATCAAAAAACTAGCAGAAGAGTACCCAGATTATGGATGGGATACAAACGCAGGATACGGCACAAAACAGCACCAAGAAGCTCTTCATTCTTTAGGGGTTACACCGTGGCATCGGGTGACTTATGCCCCTGTAGCAGCACTACTAGAGGTGGGATGATTCATAATTTTAATGGCCTTTTTCATCAATGTTGGAAAGGCATGTTGGCCAAAATCTTTCTGATTGACCCATAGCCCAGGAAGGGTTTCATTTGTTGTGCCCTCAAGAATTTCAAGAGTTAAATGGAAATGGGTAAAAGTATGACTAATAAGAGTGGGGCTTTTTTTCCATTTCCCTTTAAAAGGCGCCGTTACTTTTTTCCTATGGGTAGCCCATTCAGAGGTTGGAAAGCCCATGAGTCCGCCCAGAAGTCCTTTTTCAGGTCTTTTTTCAATGAAAATTTCACCCTTACTATTTTCAATCCAAAATAGGGTGCCATAACGTTTAGGCTTTTCTGCTTTTTTTTCTCGTTTTGGATAACTATCAGGATTTCTATCTTTTGCCTTGCAATGATTTTGGATTGGGCATTCGTAACATTTTGGGTTACTAGGAGTGCAAATGGAAGAACCAAGATCCATCAACGCTTGCGCGTAATCTCCAGGAAACTCATTGGATGAAATTTTTGCTGCATATTTTTTGATGGTTCTTTTAGAAGCAGGAAATTGTTCTTGAATCAAAAACAGTCTTGAAATAATCCGTTCAATATTGCCATCCACTACAATGGATGGTTTATTAAAAGCAATTGATCGAATGGCGGCGGCTGTGTAATCTCCAATCCCTGGAAGTTTCTTGAGCTGTGCTTCTTCTTCTGGGAAAACTCCTTGAAATTCTTCTACAATTTTTTTTGCACATAAATGAAGATTGCGGGCTCTAGAATAGTACCCAAGACCTTGCCATAGATGGAGCACTTCATCAAGGGATGCGCTTGCTAATTCTTGAACTGTTGGCCATCTTTCTAAGAACCGATGAAAGTAAGAAATGACTGTTGGAACGGTTGTTTGTTGCAACATAATTTCACTAACCCAGGTGTGGGGGGGATTCGATATTTTAATCCGCCAAGGAAGGATGCGTTGATGCTCTTGATACCAGGCGAGAATATCTTTTTGAAATTGGGATATGTTCATGAAGAGATCTTAGCGGAATTTTTCTACGAATGCTTGCACTTTTAAGAGGCTTCCAGTACGCTTAGAAGCGTTCACGGAGGAGTGCCAGAGCGGTTGAATGGGGCGGTCTCGAAAACCGTTGTGCGTGAAAGCGTACCGTGGGTTCGAATCCCACCTCCTCCGCCACGCTTCGCCCTTACGGGCTACGCGTGGCACAGCCACGTGTGGACCGTTAGGCCGAAGCAGTGTCCGGCGTAGCCCTGATTTCATCAGGGCGCAGACGGACTGGTGAAGCAAGTGTGTCTTACTTTTTCGCCCTTATGGGCGACTAGTAGCATTGTTAGTTACCCCTTCAGTCATCTACAAAAACAAGTACAAATGCCTTCCCCGGACTTGATCCGGGGTTCGGGGGGGCTGCTAAAGAATTCCTCTTATTATTTCCTTCCAAGAAATTCTTATGAAATTTCTCCGGGCGACAACACTAAAAATTAGAGTTGTTTAAAAGAAATTTTTCATGCAATATTGAAGTATGACTTCAAAAATACATGGAAATTTAAAGAGAGATCTAGAAGAAGAACTTAAAACTTTATCGGGATATTATCCTGTTGTAACAGTTTTGGGGCCTCGCCAATCAGGAAAAACTACTTTAACACGTCTAGCTTTTCCAGAAAAACCCTATGTCAATTTAGAAGCACCAGATATTCGAGCAGCAGCCCTTTTTGATCCTAGAAGTTTTTTTGATCAATATCCTGAGGGGGCTATTTTGGATTTTATTCAACACTGTCCAGAGCTTCTTTCTTATATCCAACAAATTATCGATAGTCGCTCAGAAACAGGGTTGTTTATTTTGACAGGCAGTCATCAACCTTCTTTAATTGCAGCGATGACACAGTCTTTGGCTGGAAGAACGGGTCTTTTGACACTTTTACCTTTGTCTATGATGGAACTTAAGCGTTCGGATCTACTAGAAAATACAATGGAAGAAATTGCCTACAAAGGATTTTATCCGCGTATTTTTAAAGCGGGAATTCCAGCAACTAAGTTTTATCGTGATTATCTTGAAACTTATGTTCAAAGAGATGTTCGTCAAATAGCAGCGATTAAAGACTTAAGACAATTTCATCTGTTTTTAAAACTATGTGCAGGACGTACAGGGCAGCTCATCAATATGAATACCCTTTCTACAGAGGTGGGTGTTTCGTCTCATACAGTTAAGCATTGGCTTAGTATTTTGGAAGCTTCTTTTATTATTCGTATTTTGCCCCCTTATTTTGAAAATACTGGGAAACGTTTAACTAAAAGTCCAAAACTTTATTTTATTGACACAGGGCTTTGTTGTTTTCTTTTGGATATTCATACTTCCCAGCAATTAGCCCAGCATCCACTCAGGGGATCTATTTTTGAAACGATGATTGTTGCAGACCAACTGAAGCAAGCTATTAATACAGGAAAGGACTATACATTTTATTTTTACAGAGATAGTTCAGGACATGAAGTTGATCTTTTATATCAAACATCAGAAGGGTGGGTCGGGTGTGAAATTAAAGCCTCCAAAACATTTAATCCTATTTTTTTTAAGGGATTAAAGTATTTGAGTTCTAATTTGTCTGGAAACTTATGTGAAAGTAAAGTTATTTATTTAGGAGATACCATGCGCTTTAAAATAGGCTACGCAGAAAATTTTAAAGAGATAGGGGACTTGAAAGCAAAACCTGATGTTGATTGATTGCTTTTTTAAACGTTTCATCACAGGCGCTATAATCAACAAGATCGACTTTATAAGGAAGATCGGATTCTTCAAAGTCTTCGATTATTTTTACAAGGACGGTATCAGGAATTTTTTCTTTGTAGAACAAATCCACGTCTGAGAATTTTTTTACCTTTAGCGTTGTCCTTGATCCAAACAAATAAAATTTATAGGGATATTTGGACAAAATTGACTGAATGATCTCAAGATGACGGGGTTGAATATTGATCATCACGAAACCCCAATAGCTTTTAGAAAATTCTTAACTTCATTAGAAAAAGAGGGACAAATTTCAATAACCTTTTCAGCCTCAGTCTCTTGATAAGTATCCGTTGTTAGATTTCTTTTTCTTAAAAAATCAAACCATAGCTCTGGATCTTGAATGAATCCTTCAAGCGCTGCCATCCTAAATGTTTCACGGGGGGAATTGGCGATTTGACCTCGCTCTTCCAAAAGCCGTTTCATCATTTTCCAGGACAATTCAAAGCAGTATTCAAAAGCTTGAATAACGCCTGCGCGATCTTGTTCTGTTGCTGTATTCAAACGAAAACGCTCAAACTTAGCAAAAGCTTTTAGTAATGATTCTATATTCGTTTCACCAATCCACATAGGTATGTACTCCTTAAACTATTTTACACGTCTTTGGATTATTTTGAATCAATTTCCATAACGGTATCCCATAATTTATAGATACGCTCTGGAGAAAAAGTTTGGGGAAGTTTTTTCGCATTTTTAGACAACAGTTGTCGCTGGGGCAGGTCATGGATCAGTTCAAGGGAGGTAGTCGTAAGCTGATCAACATTCCCAACCGAAAATAATCGTCCATTCACGCCATCTTGAACAACATCAACATTGCCGGAACAATTGGACGCAATGGTCGGAAGACCGGTTGCAAGCGCTTCGCATAGGGCATTGGGAAACCCTTCAAAGCGGGACGGGAAAATAAAGAGATCTGCTTCTAATAGTTTTTCTTGAATATTTTGTACATCGCCAGGAAGAAACACTTTGCCTTCTAGGTTTAGGGATTGTATCAGAGCCTCTAGATTTCCCCTTTCTGCACCTTCACCATAAATGGTGAGGGTGAGGTGAGGGTGATGGTTGAGAAGAATGGGGAGGGAGTAGAGCAGGGTGTCAAACCCCTTAAAAGGGCAGAGACGCCCAACAGATATAATTTTTTCAACCTTGTCTACCGTAGATTTTGTTTTGGTTGGCTTTGAAATAAAATTAGGAATGACAGTAAGGGTAGGTAGATTCTGAAAATACTCAGCCGCTGATTGAGTCTGTGTTACAACTTTTTTTGCCCATGGATAGGATAACTTTCGTAATTTTTGGTAAAGCTTTGGGATTTTATAGTGGCCAGGATGGGTCCGCTCTCCAATGACAACTGGAATCTTTAAGCTCCATGTTGCAAGAAGCGTTGTGATACTTGTCATCTCCACAAAGGATAGAATCCGATCAGGGCATAGGTCTTTGATTGTTTTTCTCAAGCACCAAATACGCTTGAGACTATTTTTAAGGCGCTTGAAGGGGGAGGGTTCAGTCTGTGATTGATTCAGCTGAACAAGATGGATGTTGGGGTTAAGGGGATAGAATGGTTTTGCGGTTGGAGGGGCAAAAGTAATGAGCGAAACCTTGTGCCCTTTTTCAGCCCAATAATTCGCAAGGTTTGAGATAACTCTTTCTGCCCCTCCAGGGTTAAGGGAGGAGATAATGAGGGCTAGGTGCATGGGGGGAGTACACTTAGATAATAATCTTCCATTTTTTTTACGTGATTATCAATATTATAAGAGGAGACTTTTTTATAAGCCTGTTCAACTATGGATGAGCGAAGCTCAGAGTCTTCTATAATTTTTTTTATTTTATTGGCTAGATCTTTAGGACTATCTGGCTCAAAAAATAAGCCAGTTACGTTATCCTGAATGATTTCTTTATGACCACCAGTATTGCTTGCAATTACTAAAACTTTGTAATTCATAGCTTCAATAAGAACTCTCCCAAATGGTTCTTTGATAGCAGGGCATACCACTAAATCTAATTTAGAAAAAATATTATCTTGATTAGGAATAAATTTATAAATTGTTACATAGGATTTTAAATTATAGTCTTCAATTTTTCCCTTTAATTCTTGAAAAGATATTTCCCTTTCATCACCATAAAAAGCAGCATTAAAATTAATACCCTCAGTTTTTAAAATACTTAAGGCTTGTAGAAGAACAAAAGGCCTTTTTCGGTAGTATAAATTCCCAACAAAACCTATAGAAAGTCTCTCTTGAGGATGTTGCTTGCTATTTTTTTGATGAGGGTTTCTGCAGGCAATTGGGTTGTAAATTACTGGTCCGTTTAATGAAGGACAAAGATTTTTTAAATAAGAAGATACAAATATATTTTTTTTAGAGAAAAAAGCCATTAATTTTTCTAGTCGTGATCCACTAAGATGATTGTGGTGATGCCAAATAACAGGAACTTTGTTAATGAATCCTGCCGCTAAAAAAAATAGAGGCAATGGGGAATCGCTTACATGAATTAAATCAATTGTGTGCTTTTTTAAAAATTTTCTTAAAGCCAATTGAGTGGCTATATTTTTTTTTAATTTTTCATAAAAAGAGAACTTGCCATGAGTAGATTTCAGCAATGGTTCAACAAAAAAATCTTCCTTGTTCTGCTTTAATGTATCTGCAAACTTCCCGTGGTGATCTAATAATAGAACAGGATTAAATTTATTCGTCAGGTGCCTAAATAATAATTGAAGAGCAACATGACTTCCACCCATATCGCCGCCGGTTAGAGGGTATAGAACGTTATATTTTTTTTGCATTATTCTTTGAGGCATAAAATATTAATTTTTGAGCTATAATCTCAACAAATTTTTTATTATTCTGAACAGTTTCATTTGTAAGGTGGATGCCAAGTAAATGAGAAGGGCAATCAAATCCTTCTTTTATTAAGCAAGCCAAATAAACTGAAAGCTCTTGATCGGAAGCAGGCTTCACGTTTAAAGCCTGTCTAATTTTTTCTGGTAATTCATTTAGATTATTGCAATATATAAATCCTTTTTTGATGGTATGGTAGTGAATTTTTCCTAAGCATAAAGCAGGTTTCTTTAATAAAAGAGCTTCAAATCCTGCAGTTCCTGTAATAACAGTTGTAAGTTTCGCCCTAAGAATCATGGTAAAGCCTGATACAAATGGAGAAATTAGTTTTACTCTAGGAAACGATTTAATGGTTTTATAAAATCCCCAAGGTCTGTTGCCAAGCATAGGGTAGTGATCTTTAACGGCGAGAGTATATCCAACGGGAAGACTTTTAGACAAACGTTCAATGACTTCTAGTTGATTTGTATAATTTGGAGCTAAAACCATCGTGCTGCACTCTGGGTCATGATGCAAAGGATAATATACAAAATCTTTTCCTTCTAAAGATGAAAAATCATCAAAAAAGTTTTTCTTAAATTTATAATATAAAAACAATAAATATCTACGCCACTCCAAAAAAAGACGACTAAAAGGGTAGGGATACACTAATGTTTCTGGGGGTCTTTTTTCTAAGGTTCTGTATATTAATGCTAAAGTATCTTTAACTGTTGGTGGTTTTTTTAGTAAATTATACCAATAGCTCCAATATTCTGGGGCACTGGGTTTGTTGCGAAATTTAGCCAATTTTTCTTTTGCTATCGGCAAAAGATCTTTAAGAACTTCAGGATTTTTGATTGCTTTTTTGTATAAATCTTCTATATCAGGGGCATCTAAATAAGGGGATTTGTCTAAAATATAGATTGATTCAAAGCGAGAGGCATTTAAAACACGAAATTCAATATTTAGAAACTGAGCTACCTTAGGCAATGCCAAAGTAGGAGCACTTGCAACGGCTGGCGCTAAAATAATATTTGGTTTTTGTTCTTTTAGGAAATTAAAAAGAAAATTTAACAAGCCATTAATATAACAAAGCTGTTTATCATGCGAACGACTTATTGAAGTTAGGGGGGTATTCATCGTATTCCCTCCCTTAACATACTCGTTCCCTAAGTATCGATCTGCAATAATAAGTTCATTAATGATATTATCACCCAATATAGATTCATAATAGGATAGTTCATTAATGTTATAGGGAGGGGCAAGCCAGATCTTTTCTAGATCATCTAACATAAATGACGGAGATATGGTGGGATTTGTTTGATTTCTTACAAACTCATATGTTGGATTTTTTTCAGCAATAACTAAACTGCAAAAAGTTGCATTTGGACGCTGTTTTTTGATCTCTTTAGAAATTGCAATGGGCCAATGTGAAAAATCTGGCCCGATAACAAAAAGGGCTCTCATTTTTTCTCCTTTATAACTTGATTAAAAATAGCTTCTAATTTTTGTGTAGAATTATGATTTGGGTCAAACGCAAAATACTCTTGGAAAAGGCTTACTCTTTGTTGCCAGAAATCTTTATTTTGATGAAGTTTTATATAGGTTGGCTTTTTTGATTCTGTATGAAGAGCATCAATGATAGATTCTTTATTGTTCAAGAAAGTTAAGCCAGGAGCATTTAATGGTATTTTTTTTGGGTCCATCTGCAAAAGCGGCGCTGGTAGTTTAGCGTCTGCAAAGTAGGGAACATAAATATGCCCTGGTCCCAATAAAGATTCTAAGACCGTTAAGGAGTTAAATCCTATAACCATTCTTGCGTGATTTAAGAGAGACTCGATAGATTCTTCAATAACAATATCCAAAAGATGAGGCATCCCTTGTAATGACTCTAGGACCTGCTGCCGATGACTCTCATCTTTACATTTTACAACATATCTGAGGTGTGGATTTTGAGAAGATATTTTAGCAAATTCATGCAAGATAAAGATAAAGTTTAATGGAGCAAAATACTCAAATCCTGGGTAAGAAAACAATACAAAGGTATTAAGTTCGTGAGACAGTTCTTTTTTTGAGTAAATATCATAGCGTGGGGCACCAGTGCAATAAATTCTTTTTTCATCCATAACGCGAGATTTTTTAAAGACTTGAGCTGTTTTATCTCCAAAACAGGCAATAGCATTTCCCTTAAACTCAAAGTAAAAATCTTTGTATAGTTCTATGTTGGATTGTTGAGACAATGGAATAGTGTAATGTTCATAAAAAAGGGCAATGAAAGGTATTTTCTTTTCATGAAGAACCCAATGAAAGGGGTAGTCTCCGTAATAATCAATTCCGGCTAACAAAACACCCC
>Ga0194124_10003747_pt1 | contig 15685 bp, 18 predicted proteins | sample TA2KigCas0mmetaG_FD_148605 | JGI IMG/M metagenome (GOLD analysis project Ga0194124, IMG submission 148605) | Freshwater microbial communities from Lake Tanganyika, Tanzania - TA2015031 Kigoma Deep Cast 0m | ecosystem: Environmental > Aquatic > Freshwater > Lake | place: Tanzania: Lake...
GGGGCAAAAGGATTTCACCTCAACAAAACTATCCAAGCGGTTGCAAATCAAATGTAATCTCCCGTGGTCCAGAAATAGAAGGAAGACACGTAATTGATTCTACATCTGTATTAAAAAAGGTAAGCGTATATAGGGATTCTGGTGCTGGATCTGCCCAATGCAACAAAATCTCAAAGGAACCATCTTCTGCTCTGTACTTTGCAGTGCCTTTTGGACCAAGGGGTGTAGCGCCAGCTCTTCTTTTGCCAGAAGCCTTAAACTGATTAGTCGCACCAAAGTCTATAATTCTAGGGGAGGGATGTTTGTCCCAAATAGTTCCTTCGACTTCATCATATCCTAGAAATTCTAATGCTACAGAAAGGCCATTATGAATAACAATCGTTACAAGGGACTCCATAAGAGGCCATGCTTGCTCCTGAGGTTGACGAGGAAGAATAGATCGGATTGTTGGTACATCAGTATCGCCATCATCTCCCTTCTCTTCTGTTTCTCCGATGGCCGCAAGAGCAGCACCAACGCCGTTACGCGCCCCATATCTTGATAGGGGTGATTTCACTGGAGATTTAGAATCAGGCCTACGTTCTTCTGTGCAAAAACCAGTCATAGGAACTAATAAACCTAGCAAAATATATGTCATTATTTTTTTCATGAATAACCTCCGTCATACAGCCATGTAAACGCACATAGCTCACAAATACTTGTCTTTATAAGATCAGCCCACCCAGAAAGTCAACCCATCAACTTTGACATTAGATCTTTGATATCCTATCCTAATGGATCACAAAGACATAAAAAAGGATGTCACCGCAATCGCTCAGTATTTAAGAGAAGCCATTGTCTTTGATCCCACTTTGCGCTTTGCCCATAAACATCAATATGGATTAAGCATTGTTTTGCTTCTTGTCTTATCGTCTATTTCCGATTCATATCAACAACAAGATCGATGGATAAAAGGCATCGCTAGAAATTTTATCCTTCAATGCTACAAAACTAGGTATCCTATTCGTACTTTCTTTCGCAATATTTTTAAACAAAGATTCCCAAAAGAATTATATCTTTTTGCTGCGCTCACGTCACGGTCGACTTAAGCAAAAAACTCTCCAAAACTTATTATGTTTGCAAAATAACGTCTGTCTTCTAAATCTTCTGTTACTCCGTTCACGTGCACAAGAATGGGTTTAACTGACATGGGTAATGCTAATGCTTTTATCTTTTGTTCGATAGATTCTATAATCTCAACACCAATAGGTCTTCTTGAAAACTTTACTTCAAACAAATAGAGAATATTAAATCGTGTTTGAACCAGGTAATCAATTTGACACCCTATACGACGATCCGATGCCTTCTGAAAATATGGATTCTCGTAGATAATCTCTTTGATCCCTAATCTTTCTATCAGAAGATTTCTGTTATTAAGAACAAGATTTTCAAACTGAAGGCCCATAATGGCTTCCCAATTGATAGAAGGAAGTACTCCTTTTTTGATTTGATCCTTATAAGGAAAAATATACTTCAGATAAAACCGCGCATAGTTATCAATAAGCCTATAATGACTTAATTTTGACCGTCTCCCACTTCTAAGATGCCAGGTATAGTCTCGTTCTATAAATCCTGCAACTTCAAGATCACTCAAACAATCAGAAAAGTATCCAGCTTTATTAAGATCCAACCTTTCAAAAATCTCTTGAGGACTCAAAGATCCATCCACTATAGACTCTAGAAGCATTCGATATGTTTTGTTTTTTGGAGAGAATAAATCAGAAAATATCTGTTCAAACTCATAATACAAAAGTCCAGACGGATTGTAGCAAAGATCCATAATATTTTTATCAGCAGATTTTCCTGGATCTATTTCTTCAAGATAGCGGGGGATGCCCCCTGTCACCGATAAAATCTTGAATTTTTCGTAAGAAGACATGTTCCCTAAAAAGATACTACTTTCTCTAAGAGAAAGCTCACGAAGCGTTAATACAAGAGAGATTCTTCCAACAAACCCTGTACTTGATAAAATATTTTCATCAATCCAAGAAGAAACAGACCCACAAAGAATAAAGGTAAGGCGAGGGTTTTTACTAAACCACTCGTCCCAAGCTGTTTTAAGTTTTCCAAGGAATAAATCATCCCCCATCCATGAAATTTCATCAAAGATAACAACAACTCTTCCTGTCTTTGTATGTTTTGATAATTCTAAGAATAAATCATTCCAATCTTCTTTTTTTATAACAGGCTTTTTTATTTGATTTTCTAGCTGCCAAGCAAATTCGTCTTTTTGATCTTTTGGGCTTTCTGTTGGGGGAAGTCCAATAAACTTAAATGTTTTTTTATCTTTTGCATATTCTTCTATGAGTCGACTTTTTCCAATGCGTCGACGCCCCCTGATAACAACAAGACTTGCTGTTGCTTTTTGGGACAAGCTGTTTAATTTTTCAAGTTCTAAATGACGTCCTATAAAAGGTCTCATGACTACACCAAAATGACATTATGCAATTTAGTGTAGTGAAACTTTTTCTTATACACAACCTTTAAAGAGCATTTTTGGATCAATTTTTTAACCATTGCACTACTATTTCTTACTACACCAAAATGACATTTGCACATTTGGTGTAGTGAATGAATATTCATTTGTCCCTTAAAATTTCATCCCATATTTCCCTTACCCTTTTCCTGAAAATCACGTAGTATTAGGCCTATTATGCCTTTTGATACAGATTTATTGCACCGGCTCAAGCGCCACGCTCAAACAACAGCGTCACTGGGAACGTTGGCGACAAAATTTCTATGGCACAAAGATGACGATGCATCGAAAGCTCGTGCCCTCACAGAAACCCTCGGGGGACTCAAAGGGCCTTTGATGAAGGTTGGTCAAATTTTATCAACGATTCCTGATATGCTGCCGTCAGACTACGTTGAAGCTTTATCGTCGCTTCAGTCCAAAGCCCCGCCTATGGGATGGCTTTTTGTGAAGCGCCGTCTGAAGGCAGAGCTGGGCGATGGGTGGGAATCCTGTTTTGGATCCTTTGAAAAAGAAGCGCGTCATGCTGCATCTCTTGGGCAGGTGCATAAGGCAATGGATTTGCAAGGAAAAGACCTTGCTGTCAAAATTCAATATCCAGACATGTCATCTGTTATAGAGGCGGATCTTCAACAATTGAAATTGTTACTAAAAGTTTATGAGCAATCTCAAAAATCCATCAAAACAGAGGAAGTTTTTGATGAAATTGCAACGCACCTTCGGCAAGAGCTAGACTATTGCCGTGAAGCACGGTTTTTACAATCCTTCAAAGAACTGTTAAAAGATCAGCCCTTCGTTGTTGTTCCTACTGTAGACACTGCCAGCTCTACCCAGCACCTTTTAACGATGGAATGGGTAGAAGGATACCCCCTCACCCATTTTGAAGAAGCAGACGAATCGACCCGCAATCATTTAGCAAAAACCCTTTTTATGGCTTGGTATACGCCCCTTTATACAGCAGGGCTACTGCACGGGGATCCGCATCTTGGGAATTATACAGCCACTCCTGATGGTCAAAAAATTAACCTTCTAGATTTTGGCTGTGTGCGCATTTTTGAACCCTCCTTCGTTGAGGGCATTTTAATCCTTTACGATGCCTTAAAGCACAAGAACCAAAAGAAAGCTGCCGAAGCCTACGAACTCTGGGGGTTTCAAAATCTTTCTTTCGAATTGATTGAAACCCTGAATCTTTGGGCAACGTATTTGTATGACCCCCTTCTGGATGACCAGGTGCGCTTTATTCACCCCGAACTTAACAGTCAAGAAGGTCAACGGATTGCAAAAGTTATCCATGAAAAGCTCAAAGCACTGGGGGGTGCAACACCCCCGCGGACCTTTGTCTTTATGGACCGGGTAGCCGTTGGGCTTGGCTCTGTGTTTTTGCGGCTTAAAGCAAGGCTGAATTGGCATGATTTGTTTCAAGAACTCACACAAAACTTTCAAAAAGATGGATTCTTAGAGCATCAGAAAAAAGCTTTAGCCTAAAGAAACGATTTTATGTTATTCTGAAAGAAAAAATAATATAGGGAATAGCTATGTCTTATTGCAAAAAAGCCTTTATTCTTTCAACCCTTTTATCGGTTGCTCCCCTTGCAAGCGGAGGCGACCCTAGAGATGCCCTGCCTGATTGCGATGAAATGAACCCAACAGAAGGTGTATTTTGCAAATGCTATGGCTCTGCCCTTAAAGGGCAAAACGACTGCACTAATAAAGCAGGGACACATGGATGTGGGGGCGCTTCTCAAATCGACTGCGACGTGGGCGAATATAAAGTTGTTGAATCTACAAAGTGTACTGATCAAAAGACATTATGCCTTAAGCAAAAAGACAACCCTTCTTTGGTCCAAAAACTTGTACGGTGGCTTTAGGTATTGATCAGATTCGATCATCCAACTGGTAATAAATATTACCACTTATTGCCCTTTCTGGAAAGAAATATTACCACCTTACGAGCAGGCGACCGCCTTTTTTATTCTTCTTGAATTTGGGGTCATAAATTGCTACAACGAGTCAGAAATAGTAAAGTAGTAAGTAGTAATGATTCTAAATACCGTTCTTGATGACATTGGAAAAACACCCTTGATTCGCCTTCATCGTATAGGGGCTGACCTTCCTTGTTCTTTATATGCAAAGTGTGAATATTTTAATCCGGGGGGGTCTGTAAAAGATCGTGCCGCGCTTGAGATGATCGAAGAAGCAGAGCGCCAGGGACGGATTAAACCCGGCGATACCTTGATTGAAGCAACCTCTGGTAATATGGGCATTGGCTTAGCCCTGGCAGGGGCCGTGAAGGGCTATAAAGTGATTGTCACAATGCCCCAAAAAATGAGCCATGAAAAACACGTGGTGTTGGAAGCTTTAGGGGTCACTATTTACCGCACCCCCACAGAAGCAGCATGGGATTCGCCTGAAAGCCATATTGGCGTTGCAAAGCGTCTTCAAAAAGAAATCCCCAATTCGCATATTTTGGACCAATACAAAAATCCAGGTAACCCTGGTGCCCACTATCAATATACAGCGCAAGAAATATGGGACGATCTTGGGGATAGCCTTGAGATGGTTGTTGTAGGGGCTGGAACGGGGGGAACTATTACAGGGATCGCCAAACGCCTTAAGGAATTAAAACCGTCGATTCAAATTGTGGGTGTTGACCCTTATGGCTCTATTTTAGGAGGCGGGACAGACGTTCACTCGTATCATGTTGAAGGCATTGGCTATGACTTTTTCCCTGATGTTTTGGAAAATCACTTGGTCGACCACTATATCAAAGTAAATGACAAAGATTCCTTCCAAATGGCCAGACGCTTAATTCGTGAGGAAGGACTGCTCGCTGGGGGATCTTCAGGATCTGCCGTATGGTCAGCGCTCCACGCAGCTAAAAGCCTGAAAAAAGGACAAGCGTGCGTTATTATTCTACCTGATTCTATTCGTAACTACCTTACAAAGTTTCTCGATAATCGTTGGATGGAAGAAAAGGGGTTTTAAAAGCTCTCCCCCTCTATTATCACATATAAACAAACTGCCTCCCATGGCGATGCTCTAAGTCAGCATCGATTTTTTTGCACGGCTTTGCTGATAATAACAATGGGATTTCAAAAGCGTTTTCACAAGACGATTGAGCTGCAAAGAAAAGTTGTGCCGATAAAGCTCTGATGATTCAAGAAGGCGACGAATGGCCCAAGCATCCTGCTCCATGATGACTTTCAGTTGAGCAACCGATAAAAATTCTTCTTTTTCAAGGTGGAAGGCGTAACGCGCGTCTTTGTTCCAATAAAGTTTCGCAAGGGGGTTTTTCATTTATATCCTCTATGTTAAATGTTAACGAATCTTCCCCCTTTTTTGAACAACTCTCGCGATCTTTTTATCAAAAATAAAACACAAAAGTCAACATAAAAAACTATAATTTGTTGTTTTTTGTTATATAAAACATATAAAATTTAACACGAAAAAAAAGCCCCCAAGTAGGGGGCTGGACTTTCCTAGCTTGGCCAGTCGCTATAGGATTTATTATAAAATACTTTACCAGAAGCTATCAGAAAAGTTTAATTTTTTTTGGAACCTGTATACGTTCAGAGGGAATAAGACTCAAGCAACGCCTTGATTTATCGGGTTTTCATTGATGGATTTATTATTTTTCTTGTTTAAAAGCTTTTAATAGACCCCACAAAGCAATCAAAATTTCTTTGATTTTTGATATGGATATCTTTAAAAGTCTGAGCACTCTATCTACAAACGGACTGCCAACATCGTAAACAGACGTCAAGGTTTGCTTAAAGGTATCCACATGATAGAGAACCCCTTTCTTTTGAAAATGCCCTGCAAGTCTTACCCAAAAGGGGCTAAAGACCAGCGAAAGCACCGCTAAAGAAATAACGAGCTGTTTTTCATCCCCTTTCAACAATCCTGATTCGGTCGCAGCATCAGCAAGCACAAATGAAAACTCTCCAATCTGCGCCAAAAGCAAGCTGCTTAGGAAGCTGACAGACCAGGGTTTTTTAAAGGCATGCAAAATACTTGCATTCAAAACTGTTTTTCCAACGGCCACCAAAAGAAGAAGCAAACTAATTTTAACCCAATGCTCTGTGATATACGACCAGTCAATCAAAAGACCCATTGATAAAAAGAATGTCATAAGCAACATGCTTTGGGTCGGGCGCGTTGCAGCAACCACCACATGGCGATCAACTGTGTTCCCTAAAACAAGCCCAGCCAAAAAGGCCCCATAAGCAGCAGAAAGACCTATAAACCCCGCTAAAGCCCCTAATCCAAAAAAGAAAGTTAACACAAGAACCGGCAACAGATCTGGATGTTGGGATGCTTTTTTAATATAGGGAATAGTCACGCGTTGATCGCGGCTTAAGTACCAAATAACCCCTGCAAGAATTCCAACCGACAATAAAACTTTCCCAGCCAGCATGCCATAGGAAAATCCTTCTGTACCCAATCCTTGAATAACAATCACCATCGGAACGAAAGCCAAATCCTGGGCAATTAAAATACCAATCGTAATACGTCCAGTTGAGGTTGTTAATTCCCCCATCGTTTCCAGCATCTTAATTACAGCCGCTGTACTGCTAAGCGCAATAACACATGCCAACAAAAAGATCATTTCAAAAGACCAGTCAAACAAAATCGAAATGGCAAAAAGAGCAGCCCAACTTCCCAAAAATTGCAAGAAGACAATTCCCATCGTTTTAGCCCAAACCTCTTTAAATCCGCGAAGATTGAGTTCAAGCCCTAAAACAAACATCAGCAAAAAGACCCCGAGTTCTGCAAGCGCAGAGACAAGCATTTTTCCTTGTGCCGAAAACAATCCCGTCGACCCCAAAACGGCCCCTGTCAAAACATATCCCAGAACAGCAGGCTGTCTAAGGCGCTGGAACAAAAGCCCAAAAGCAAGGGCACACAAAACAACAAGGGCAATTTGAGTAAGAGGCAAACTAATATGCATGGGCTTTATTATATTTATTCATAAGAGCACCAGCGTATCAAAAGTTCGAAGACGCTGCAATTAAAGGTCTTTGAAGAAATAGAAAAAAGTTTCAATTAGTTGAAAATTTTGCTTTTTATCAACTATCTTTTCGAAAAATAAACGGGGTAAAGTCCTATTACCTAAGGAGACCCCTAATGACTATAGATACCTCTTATAAAAACTACATTGAACAACTAAAATCTGAAATTCTTAAAGCTAGAGTCAAAGCAGTACTATCAGTCAATAAAGAACTAATTTTAATGTACTGGAGAATTGGTAAGAAAATTCTTGAAATGCAAAAAGAAAAGGGTTGGGGTGCTAAAGTGATTGAACAAATTTCTAAGGACCTTCAAGAAGAGTTTCCAGGCATGAAAGGCCTAGGAAGAGCAAACCTTCACAACATGAGGAAATTTGCTGAAACTTATAGTGATGAGGCATTTGTCCAGCAACCTGCTGGACAAATACCCTGGTATCACCATGTTTTAATTATGGAAAAGATTAAAGGTTACAAAGAACGCTTATGGTACATCCAAAAAACTATTGAAAATAATTGGTCCAGAAGTGTTCTGGTCCTGCAAATTGAAAGCAAGCTTTATGAAAGGCAAGGAAAAGCTATTACGAACTTTAAGGAAACCCTCCCTGCTTCTCATTCAGATCTTGCTCATGAAATTATCAAGTCACCGTATAATTTTGAATTTTTGAGTATCGATGAAAAAATTACAGAAAGAAAAATAGAAAAAGCACTCATTGACCAGATTCGAGACTTTATGCTGGAACTCGGTCAAGGTTTCGCTTTTATCGGAAGCCAATACCCTTTAAAGCTTGGTAAAGATTCATATTTTCTAGATTTGCTGTTTTATAATATACACCTTAAAGCCTATACAATTATCGAACTAAAAATAGGCCCTTTCAAACCAGAATATGCGGGCAAAATGAATTTCTACCTTAATATTATTGATAAAAACATAAAAACCAAAGACGATAACCCAAGTATTGGGATTATTCTCTGTCGTAATAATAACCATATCACGGTCCAATATGCTATCGATGGCATTCAAAGACCTTTGGGAATTTCTGAATTTAGGCTCAAAGAAAGATTGGAAAAAAGACTAAAAGAGGCTTTGTGTTTTGCTTAAAAAAGATCAATGACTATTGAATCGTTCTTAAGAACTTTTTCACCATGAGCATGTCTTTCCAAACATCTTTTTTTCGAAGAGGACTTCTTAAAAGGTATGCAGGATGATAAGTAGCCATTGCTTTCACAGGATGATCAAGACCCGGCACCACTAAGTCAATCCACGTGCCACGAATTTTTGTAATTCCGTCTTGACCCTCTAACAATGCTTTGCAGGCAGTCCCTCCCACCAACAGCAAGCACTTTGGCTTAATAAGGGCAATATGCTTTTGTAAAAAAGGTAAAAACATTTGTATTTCTTGAGGTGTTGGCTGACGATTCCCAGGAGGCCGATAGGGGAGAACATTGGTGATATAAACATGATCTATCGTTAATCCGATAAAACTTAAAATACGCCGCAAAAGCTGACCACTTTGCCCAACAAATGGCTTACCCTGACGATCCTCGTCTGCGCCTGGTGCTTCCCCAACAACCATTACCTTTGCGTCTGGATTTCCATCACTAAAGACCATATTAATAGCCGTCTTCTTTAAAGAAGATCCCTCAAAATTAGCGAGCGTTATTTTTAAGTCCCTAAGACCTTCTGAGAGACTCGAAGATTCTCTATTGGAAGTGACCACGGCTGGAGATGACACAAGCTTTTTGGAGGGTGCTTGATGTTCCTCATATCGATTAAGAGGAAGATTGCTCAACAAACAATCAATTCCAATATCTTCTAAAAGGTTTTTCTTAGCCATTCTACTTTTTCCTTCATCCGCACAAAGTGCCTAACATTCTTATCATTTTTTATACCCAACCGTCAAAAGAGTTGATCTAAACGAACGAAATGAACGCCTTGCTTTTTTTGGCTTTCAATCCATCGTCGTCCCTTGGGGCTTAAAAAATTCTCTACAGAAAAGGCTATCAGCTTTTTGCCCTTTATTTTTCGTTGACTCGCTTCTTTTTCTGTCTTTAGAGAAAGAGCAAGTGTTTTATAAGACACATCCTCTAATAATGGTGAAAAAACTTGAGCATCCTCGATAAAAACAAGGCCACGTTGCTTTAAATGCATTAAAAGCATTTCCAGTGTTAGAGAAGAATAAGAATCGCTGCTGATAACCCCAATACAAGATCTATCATTGATTTGATGATCTAAATCTTTTCCCATGTCTTCGAAAGAAAGGTCATTTTTAATTTTTATAGGGCACGCAAAAGACCAGGAAGGTTTGTTTTCAATCGAAGAAAGAACCGTTAAGGGCACTCTCATAGATTCAAGCCTTTTAATATCTTTTTTCCCCAAATTATCTGTACCCGTTATTATTATAGCGCAAGAAGACTCTGGTCCTTTTTTATGAAGAGGATAGCGCCAATAGTCATAGTTTTTAGAAGATGACTCTTGTGCACGATAGAGCTGAACAACCTCAGATGTTTTATATAGGTCGTCGATCAAAGCCGATTCTTCCCTATTTTCTTCTGAGGTCTTTGGAATGATTGGAATTCCTGTATCTTCCAAATCAACCTGTATTTCTTTTGCTATCGGCGTATCTAGAGTAAGTTGCTTTTTTAGGAAATAATAGATCCCAAACCCACTAGTAATTCCCACGCAGACTATAAAAAGAAACACCCCCCAAAATGACTGCTGTTTTTTTTGAGGACGAATAGAAGAAGGAAGGCGCCTTTGAGTCATACCAATTTTTCTTTAAGGATCTGAACGCGATAAAAGGCTTCATCAACGCGATCCTGTGTAATAGATCCTGATAAAACAGCTTGCTCTAAAAAGTCCAAAAGCTTAGGTAAATTCTTAGAGGAGGGCGTAAATGTATCCATCCCGACAGCTGCTGCTTTGTTGTTTGAAAGAATAATCATATCGCACCCCGCATTCAGTGCTTTTAAAGAGGCTTCTTCGACAGAATAATGTGCTTTTTTGGCCCCCATATGGAGATCATCAGAAATGATCACCCCATCATAACCTTTTTGCCTTAAAAGATCTAAAGTTTGCCTCGAAAAAGTTGCTGGCACCTCCGGATCGAGATGCTCGTTAAAAATATGGGCTGTCATAATCATCTCAGCCTTTTTTTGATCAACAAGATTAAAAAATGGTTTTAGTTCCTTTTCCGCCCAATACTGTGTTACATCCACAAATCACGCATGAGAATCAGCTTGCGCGCTACCGTGGCCAGGAAAATGCTTAAGACACCCTAAAACTCCCTTTTTCTCAAAAGCCTCTAACACAATGCGCCCATAGGAAGCTACCTGCTCTGGGTTAGACCCATAACTACGTCCAAGGGCTCCAATAACAGGGCAAGGAGAAGAAGGATCATTGAGGTCTATGCAGGGAGAAAAGTTAAGATTGATGTGGTAGTGTCGCAGTTCTTCTGCGAGGTCTTGGTACACTGTATCCGCCCCTTCAAAGGTCAAAGATGAAACTGTTTCTGCAGAAATGAAACCCTTGAATCCAAGCTGTGGGGACAAACGCTGAACCCTTCCGCCCTCTTGATCAACAGAGATAAAGGGAACAAGAGGTGCTTGCAAATCCAGAAAAAAGCGCGTTAGCTTCTTGAGGGCAAAAGGTCTTTTAATGTTATAGGAAAAAAGAATAATCCCGCCAACTTCCCCTTTTTTTATATCCAGAGAAAGATCTTGAACCCAGGGATCATCAACCGTCTGTCCGTGGAACCCCACAATAAAAAGTTGTCCAAGTTTTTGTCTGAGGGATAGGGTCATCGCAATAATATACTTTACCAGCCGTATTTTTCTGCATGCATCATCATATATTTTTGCATTTTAGAAAAGGCCCTATTTTCTAATTGTCTAACTCTCTCTTTAGAAATAGCAAGATCTTTCGCTAAAGAATCTAAGGTAACGGGAGGGTCCTTAAGACGTCTTGCTTGAATAATTTCTAATTCTCGAGGCGTGAGTTTTTGCAAACTTTCCTCTAAAAGCTCTGATTGTTTATCAGATGTATCTTGCCTTATAACTTTTTCCTCTTGAGATTCTGTCGCATCTGCAAGCCAGTCTTGCCATTCAAGGGTATCATCCTCGCCTCCAATTGAGGCATTTAAAGAATAATCAGCCCCCTGCAATCGCTGTTCCATACTTTCAACTTCATCTTGTCGAACACCCAATTCTTCAGAAATAGCCTTACGACTTTCATCTTTGTTAAGGGCTTTTCCTTCATCAATAGCGCTTAATTCATGCTTAAGGCGCCTTAAGTTGAAAAATAATTTTTTCTGAGCCGCGGTTGTACCAATTTTAACTAAAGACCATGATCGTAGGATATAATCCTGTATGGCTGCTTTAATCCACCACATCGCATAGGTTGAAAAACGATGACCTTTGGAAGGGTCAAATTTTTTCATAGCTTGCATAATGCCAATATTACCCTCTGCAATCAGTTCGGAAATGGGAAGGCCATATCCACGGTACCCACCGGCAATCTTAGTCACAAGCCGCAAGTGACTTGTAATCAATTTTTGCGCCGCTTTCATGTCCTGACTTTCAACCCATTGCTTTGCCAGTGTAAACTCTTCTTCCGGATCTAAAAGAGGGTAATCCTGAATCTTTTGCAAATAAGATTTAAGGTCTTCAGCACCAGATTGAAAATGACCCGTAGGAAGTGTTGTCATAAAGAGCTAACCTCACCTAAATTTAACAATTGAGGAAGATAGGTCTGAATATTCAAAACCATCTGCTCATCAAACGCATTCATAAAATTTTGTGAAAACTGTTGCCATAGGCGTCCACGAAAAGCGAGTTTTATATCGCTCGCTACTTCAACTTTTCTGAGCAAGGTCGCTTCCGTTTTCCCCGTTGAATAGGTCGGAGTATCTTGAACCTCAAGAACCACATGAACATTCGCCCCAAAATGCGCGGGTGCAGAACTATTTAACAAAACATGAATATCTTTTTCATCCAGCAATCCCTCTTCGATTGTTTGCGCTTCCTTAAATCGAATCGTTGCCTTACCCCGACTTCCAGATGCTGTGAACCTTTTTTCCGCCCATTCTTTTAATATTGGCGCCATAGAAGAAGGCACCATCTGATAGGACACTGTCTTTGGGTCTGTCGTTGTTTCATCGATGATATCGATCGCTGCAACATTGAGAGAAATTTTCTTATCTAAATAAGAAAAACCAGGAAGATTAATCTCCATAGTTTTTGCGCAATTTACTAACATAAAAAGCACGGCAAGAAACCAAAAATTTCTTAGTTTTATAGTACGGTTCATCGTCTCCTCCCTTTTAAGAGACAGTTATTATTACCTGTTTTGTAGCGCTACTTGATGAACAGGCTGGTGCATAACAGGCCAAGCATCATCTACATCTTTTAGTCGAACATGAATTTCTTTAACAGTCAGTCGGATTTCAGCATTGGCCGCAAATGTTAAATAAATATAAGGCGCCTCATACTGGATAGCCAAAAGCTCTAGACTGTGCGCCTGATTTTCACTGCGCGAAAATCCCCTAAACGCTACACTTTGAACATCATGAAAGGTAACCCCTGCATGAATGCGTTCAAAGTCCTTAGCTCCCTGAAGGTTTAAGTCCCAGCGATATCGACTAGCGCATATCTTAAAGATTCCCTCTTTTTTATCAAAATCCATTCCGTTAAGCGGAATTAATGCATCCTGCATAAAAACAGAAAGTACTTCTAAGTCTTCTCTATCATGAGCCATTACTTTTAATGGCATTATTTTCTTCATTATCAATCCCTCCCGCACTCTTTCAGAGTACAGCACCATATATATACTTTACTTCTTTTAAGCAATTCTTTCAATAGACGCGCCACACCTTCTTAATTTTGCCTCTATCATTTCGTACCCCCTGTCCAAATGATAGATGCGCCCAATAATGCTTTCCCCTTCTGCTGCAAGCGCAGAAATCACCAAGCTCGCAGAAGCCCTCAAGTCTGTTGCCATCACAGGGGCCCCTTTTAATCGCTCAACCCCAGTTACCACAGCCGATGACCCATGAATATGAATATTAGCGCCCATTCTTAAAAGCTCTGCTACGTGCATAAAGCGATTTTCAAAAATGGTTTCCGTAATCGTTGATATTCCCTCTGCAAGAGTCATCATGGCCATAAGTTGTGCCTGAAGATCTGTTGGAAACCCGGGATAAGGATCTGTCTTAAGGGTCAAATTTTTTAGGGATTTTTGTGGATCTGTCCGCCGAACGCGAACCCCTTCCTTTGTTTGATCAAAGGAAAGACCAGCTTCTATCAGTTCTCCCTTTACAACAGAAAGCATGTCAAGATCTGCGCCAATAAGCTCAACATCTCCATTGGTTATGCCAATTGCCGCTAGATAGGTTCCTGTTTCAATTCGATCGGGAATGATACGGTGACAACACCCCCCCAATTGATCAACCCCCTGTATGGTAATAATATCACTACCTTCCCCTGTAATCTTAGCCCCCATGGCTTTTAAGAATTTTGCAAGATCTACAACTTCTGGCTCTTTGGCAGCATTAATGATTTTGGTCTCTCCGCGGGCTAGTGTGGCCGCCATCATAATATTTTCAGTTCCTGTGACAGTGATAAAAGGAAAAGGGGTCTCGGCTCCTTGAAGACCAAGAGGCGCATCAACATACACATCACCCCCTTCAAGGGTAACGGTTGCGCCTAATTTTTCTAGACCTTTCAAATGAAGGTCTATTGGTCGCGTCCCAATAGCACACCCGCCTGGCATAGATACCTTGGCTCGACGATACTTTGCAACAAGGGGGCCCAAAACTAAAACAGAGGCCCGCATTTTGCGAACCAAATCATAGGGAGCATCTGTTTCCACCTTCCCTGAAGGCTTTAGCGACAAGGTATGCCCAAAGCTTTCTGTTTTTGCAACAGGCATATTAATCTCAAGACCACAATGCATCAAAAGATTGGCCATGGTTGTAATATCGGCTAAGTGGGGAACATTTTGAAGAATGACTTCATCACTTGCGAGCAAACTTGCTGCCATAAGGGGCAGCGCTGCATTTTTAGCGCCGCTTATATGGATCTGACCCCGAAGAGGGATACCACCAACTATTTTTAACTTATCCATTCATTCCTTCTTTTATTTTAAAATTTTGGGAAGCGTTACACCTGTTTGATTCATGTATTTTCCAGAACGATCTTTGTAGGAAACCGAACAAGGAGACTCTGCTCTAAAAAATAAAAACTGACAGACTCCTTCATTAGCATAGATTTTTGCAGGTAAGGGCGTCGTATTAGAAAACTCCAGCGTTACATGTCCTTCCCATTCAGGCTCTAAGGGCGTCACATTCACGATAATGCCACATCGAGCATACGTTGATTTTCCTAAACAGATCACTAAAACATCCCGAGGAATACGAAAATATTCAACTGTTCGAGCCAAGGCAAAACTATTAGGAGGCAAAATGCATACATCTGTATCCCGCTCTACGAAGGAGGATTCTGAGAAATTTTTCGGATCAATGATCGTATTATCGATATTAGTAAAAATCTTAAATTCCCTTGCCGCCCGTGCATCATATCCATAAGAGGACACCCCCGATGAAATCGTTCCACTTGCGACCTGCCGCTCAGAAAAAGGATCAATCATACCCTTTTTTGCTTGTTCAATAATCCAATGATCTGGAAGAATAGCCATAAATTAACTTTCCTTTTGAAATTCTTTGCTTTGAGTTGTTTGACTTAATCGATCGATGCGTTGTTGTCGTCTTTTGAGCAAGTTTTCCCTAAGCGCATTTCTAAGAGCTTCCTGCTGAAGTTCTTTTTTTGTTTTAGGGTGCTTGATCATATATTTTCCTTAAAATTCTTAAAAGGGATCATAATCCTTCCCAGTTTTTCTTGCAAGAGCAATCAGTCTGTGGCATAGAAAGAGCCAACCTATCAAAATCGCCGCCGTGGCTCAGTGGTAGAGCGCACCCTTGGTAAGGGTGAGGTCGAGAGTTCAATTCTCTCCGGCGGCACCACCCTACGCCCTTCGGGCTTCGGGTGGCAAGCCACCTGAAGGCCGTTAGGGCTAGGAGTGCCGCCCGAAGCCTTGGCGTAGGGGGGCTGCTAAAGAATTCCTATTTTTACTTCCTTCCCGCTTTATTAGATAACAGTTATGTGCCCTTCT
>Ga0194124_10003748_pt1 | contig 15679 bp, 11 predicted proteins | sample TA2KigCas0mmetaG_FD_148605 | JGI IMG/M metagenome (GOLD analysis project Ga0194124, IMG submission 148605) | Freshwater microbial communities from Lake Tanganyika, Tanzania - TA2015031 Kigoma Deep Cast 0m | ecosystem: Environmental > Aquatic > Freshwater > Lake | place: Tanzania: Lake...
TTTTACACGTGTTCTCGTTGATACTTATCATCCTTCTTATATCCTTTGGATGATCTTACATTGTATCATATTGTATCACTTTATTATTTGTTTGTATGAAAGTCAGCATCAATATCAGGAGTAGATTAAACAAGGGGAAGAACTCAAACACCGAATCATTGTACTTAGACTTTTACCCTCCAGTAATCCTACCGGGCAGAGAAAAACCTTCTAGAAGAGTAGGACTTGATTTGTATAGGTATATCAAGCCAAAGAAATCTGAAGAGAAAGATCATAATCGACAAGCTACTCAAGAAGCTGAACTCAAAAGGGCACGATATATGAGTCTCTTTGAGGAGAAGTCGTATTTCACAAACTTTGAACGTGAATTGTATGCTCAGACACAGCTATCACAAAATAGCTTCAAATCATTTTTCCTTGATGAATTAAAGAAAAGATCTGGAAATACTCAGGAACAATGGGTCACTACATTTAACTATTTCAATTCATTTTACCCACTTGATCTAACATTTGCTGATCTAAATACCAGATTGGTGGAGGAATTCAAAGTATATCTTCTTAATGCTGTAAGCCCCAGAACCAATAAAAAAATCCACCAAAATACTGCACTCACGTATTTCAAACCATTTCGAGCAGCGTTGAATGCTGCATTAAGATATGGATTCATGACTAAAGACTTATGCAAACAAGTTTCTGATATTCCCACACTTGAAACAAAGAGAGAATTCCTTTCAATTGACGAAATCAAAAAGATCATGTCAACCGAATGCGAAGATGATGAAATCAAAAGAGCATCGATTATTGCGATATATTCTGGATTGAGACATTCAGATATGATCAGATTATCATGGAAGGAGATTGTCGAAGACAGTGATGGTCTTTATATCGAATTGAGGCAAAAGAAAACTTTGAACTTGGTTAGAATACCATTAAAAGATACTGCACTTGTTTACTTAGGTAAAAGAGGTGAAGATGAATCACTTGTGTTTCCAACATTACATGAGAAGAAAGACTATAATAAAATAATTGAACATTGGCTCCGAAAGGCCGGAATAAAGAAATACATCACATTTCATTGCTTCAGACATTCGTTTGCAATGATGCTTTTAAAATCCGGAGTAGGTATTTATGAAGTAAGTAGGATGCTTGGTCATACAAGTCTATCTATGACTCTTGTCTATCTCAGAATGCTTGATGAAGACAAAAGGAAGGCAATCAATTTGATTCCTATTTGATTCTAAAAATGAATTGAAATTTATGTAATATGGTGAAGTCCACAAATGAATGATGAAAGATGGAGGTTTGAGTGAGCACGAAAAAAGAAACTATTTCCAACTCAAATGAGAGAATTACAGAAATATTAAGGGGAAATCCTTACCTGTATGTTTCCGAATTAAGAAGGTTGAATTCAAACAAATACTATTTAAACGAAAGGGAAAGAGTTAACAAATATTTTAATAGGATTAGAGCTATTTCACTTGTAGCAAAATTATATTACCCGCATCAGTTTACAACTTACGTTAAAGCAATATCCGAGTATTTATGGTCTATAGAAGTCCAAGATGATTTCGAAAGAGACTTATATGAGTTAAAAAGTAAAGCTTCATACCTAATTAACGATTTGAAAGAGGAGAAAAACGGAATTAGTTTTTATCGCAACCTCAAAACTGACTCAATTTCAGATTATGTTGAATTACAAATGAATTATATCTCATACATAGACAAGGTTATTCAGCACATAAATATTACATCCTGGAATGAAGATGAATATCTTCTTATCGATCTTACCGAATACGTAGATGAAGATTTACTAGGAATCAATTTGGAATTAATGATTCATGAGATCAATATGAAAGCGCAAATCAATTATGCAATTGCTGCTTTGTTTCATTTAAAAGTCATAGGAAAAGTCAATTATTATGGTGGACATAATTTTAAAAGTTATAAAGATTATACATTAAAAATCAGTAAATGGTTTAAAGGGGCAAGACCTAAATCAATTGAATATCTAATAAACTTATATCACAAAACTGAGTCAGGTATGAATCTTAGTGAAAATGAAAAAGAAGATAACAAGATGTACTATGAGTCACTAGATTTTATAAATAACTTAAAAAGTCGGGAAAAAGTGGCAAGATAAACTTATAGAGACTTTTTGAGATCGTTTCTCCATCCATAATTACAGTTTTTAAACTTTTTTGGATATTGAAATGCTTTTCAATAGTATCAATAACACTAATGAAGTTCTTTTAAAAGAGCTTTCAAAACAAATCGCAAACATCCTTGCTGAACAAGGAATAATTCAAGTACAAAAACAGTCTGATAATCAGAATGTTGAATGGATGAGTGTAGAAGATCTTTGTGAATATCTACCCGATCACCCATGCCAAAACACTATTTACAAGTGGAAACGCAAAGGTATCATTCCTTTCCACAAACGCTCAAAGCACCTCTATTTCCTCCGCTCAGAGATCGATGCATGGCTAAAGTCCAAGCGTAGGTTGACGAAAGATGAGATCTCATCTAAGATTGATAGGGTTATTCCAGGGAAACCATTTGGGAGGACATCCAAATGAACCAAGCTTTGATCAATCAGTTTAAAGGACTTCCTTTCTCTTCATATGTCTTTCAGTTGACAGTTAATGACAATCCATTGCTTCCTCGTTTCCTGCAAACAATGAAAGAAGCCAGACTAATACGGAAAAGAGTGGAAGCTCCTATTGAATTCATGCCCGCATTAGTAATGCATAAGGGAGAACCATCAATATTTCCGAATACCATATCTCTTATACAAGGGCAATCAGGAGTGCATAAAAGTGGCTTGGCTCAACTTATCTGCGCCTGTTTAATCAAGAACCCAAATAGTACAAATTGCTTGCTAGATTTTGAGGTGAATGATAAAATAAAGGATATCCACGTACTCTATATTGACACAGAACGAAATCTTGCGGATCAGTTCCACTTTGCAATGCAGAAGATCTTGGTACAAGCCGGGTATCATATCTCAGATAATCCAAGTAATCTTCATTACTTAAGTTTTCTGTCAACACCTAGAAAAGAGCGTCCAGACTTTCTCAATATGTGGCTTAGTTATTATACAATTCAAAAATTAGGTCATTTGGTTGTTGTACTTGATGTATCAACTGATTTCATTGAGGACTTTAATAAAGTAACCGACACCATGTATCTAAGTGACTTAATGAATACTATGATCAATTATCATAAAGTTACATTCATTTGTGTCATTCATGAGAATCCGGGTTCAGAGAAAGCAAGGGGTCATTATGGTACTGAAATGCTGAACAAAGCAACAACAATCATCCAGGTATCAGAGGAGAAGCACAAGGTCAATGAAAGACAAGTGTATCAGCTTAGATATCTAAAGAACAGGAATACAAAGAGATTACCTAGTATCAACTTTGATTATGATGAAAGTACAAAAAGTCTTGTTGAGCTGGATGAAGAAACGCAAAATGTATTGAACGACTTACATAAACTGAAAGCAAACAATGCTCAAATGGCAGAGGCTTTACGAGCGATCTTTCAATCAGAAGAAAAAATCATGAGACAACAGTTATTAATCGAATTGCAAAATGAACTGAATATCAAAGAAAGGTCTGCAATAGATCGTTTGACTGAGTTTTATGAAAATGAAAATACAGTTCTGATAAATGAACGCACTTTTATTCTCTCAAGAACCAATGTCGGCAACAGTCACCAATATTATTTAAAAGAAACTAATTCTTAACTAATTGATCGGTGCACAGTGCAATTCCTATATATATAGGTTTGCACTATGCATCGATAGGAAGAAACAATGAAAGATTACACATATTCACTCGAGAATTATAACCCCAAAGTAGGAAAGCACATATGTCCAAGTTGTAACCACAGAAATGTTTTTGTACGATATATCAATAATGATACAAAGGAATATCTAGATGGAACAATTGGTAGGTGCGACCGAGAGGACAAATGTGGATACCATAAAAAGCCAAAGGAATTTTTTCAGGAACATCCTTCATATCAAGTAGAGCAACCATATGTATACCAAAATGTAAAGTCAGAAATGGTTCAAATATCAGCATACATCGATGATGAGACGGTAGCATCTACATTAGGACAATATGGAAGCAACTTTTTTGTTCAAGGGTTAATAGATGTGTTTGGCCAAGATGAAGTCATGAAGGCAGTGAGCAGGTATAAAATCGGTACCCGAGTAGATCGGGATGATGAAGTTATATTCTGGCAGTTTGACCAATATATGAATTGTCGTTCAGGAAAAGTGATATCTTATGACAGAGCAACGATTAAACGGGGCAAGACAATATCATGGATGCATACAATTCTTGGATTGAATGACTTCAACCTATCACAATGTTTGTTTGGAGAACACTTAATTACATCAAAACATGATCCCGTGATTGTAGTCGAAAGCGAAAAATCAGCAATCATAGGGTCAATAGTCATTCCTGAATTTATATGGGTTGCTACCGGTGGCAAATCAAGTGGAGTTGCTGACAAACTAAAGGTATTGAAAGGCCACAAAGTCACACTTGTTCCTGATATCGATGCTACGGAATCGTGGAAGAAGCTAGTTGAGGAAAACACTGATTTACAAGGTATGGTTGTTAATAAGTACCTGTTTTGTGTAGCAACTGAAGAGCAAAGGAAAAATCAATACGATATAGCAGACTTTCTGCTTGATGAAAGGCGGAGTGATTGTGCTAAGGCAAAATTACCATGAATGGTAGTCGATAAGTAAAGAAATACAAGCATTTGATAGTCATGCAGTGAGATTTGCAGACATTTTTCATGTGCAAAAACCCATTATCAGAGGTAAATCCAAGGTTTTATCATGCAATCGATACTGCATGTCTATCAGTTTATTTAACAATGGTTCAGACCATTACACATTGTTCAACATTATTACAGAATTGAACACATTTCCAACAAATTATGAGGTGATTATATGAAATCAATCAAAATGAATCCAAGATATATGTCCATTTTCACAGAAATGACCGGTGTGGAGCTTATGTACTTGTTAAAAAGGCTGGGAATATCGCAAAGAAGGTATGGATTGATGATAGATCCCCCAATGAATTCTGCTGCAGCTGTCAATAATTATAGATCATACAAGAAATTACCCATGCGTATGATATGGCCACTACTGCAGCAATATGATCATGGTATGCTTGTAAGTTTGCTTGAACAGAACCCCCGTCGTAAATGATGGGGGAATTCGTAAACTTCTTAAAGATACGCCTTGTTTATACCAGCTTTATATGATGGCGACTTGCATAATCATATATTAATAACAATCAGAGAAAACATAGAACGAGTTTATTGTGATGCTATTACTATTAACAGTAAAGCCCATTCTTACGCAACAGTAGTCACAGGCATTACCAGGAGGCGGTAATTGGTTATAATTGTCCATTGTAGCTAAGAGAACCCATTCACCTGTTTGTATGTTATACGCAATGTTTCTCCAATTTGACCATATAGCATAAAGTTTCTTCTTCATAAATTGGTCAATAACAATTTCTTTTAACTTATTACTTGTACTATTCCACATTGTAGATGTACCACGACTACTTTGATATTCTTCCATCACATAATAAATATCAGTTTGATCTACCGATGGAATATTTGATTCAATATAATCTGGATCGTATAAATTAAGAGATCTTTCAGCCTCTATATAATTGTATATATTTTTTAAACTTTCAAGCTTTTCAGTAAGTAATTGTAACTGAAGACTGTCAGATCTCATGTTTACAGGGTTAATTGGATACTTTTTTTCATATCTAGTTTTGTTTTCGATTATCTCCCTAACAAGTTCATTGTATATCTTAACTTGATTTATTGAGTCTTGAATACGCTTCAAGAATCTTTCATGGTCAGTTAATGTTCTAAAATACTTTGCTGCTCTTATACAGTATTTATCAAATGCTACATTCTGTTTAAGGAAGTACTTTATAAGATTAATATTAGCACTTTCCATAATATTAGTTATACTTTCACTTCGAGTATAATTATAATCAGTATTATACATAAGATACTTTCCATTATCTGACTTAGATAATTTATCAAGCATCAGCATTACTAAAGCTCTCTTTGAATCAGCTGAGCTATCAGTTAAAACCTTCCGCCAGATATCTCTTCTTTGTATTCTTGATAAATTACCATACATCCCACCATTCAGCCATATATAATGATTTATGGGATTTTCAGATCCATATATTTCGTTGTGATTTTTAGCTTCATATATAACAAACAGCGAATCTATATCTGGAATTTCTAATAATGAATTACTATCAAAGAGTACACTTTTCCAAATTTCTTTTTCTTCACTTTCATTCAATTCTCTACCATACTCTAAAGATTTTAAATAAATATAATTGCTAGGTGATTTCACTTTTACATTGTACAAAGCATAGAGTGAATCAAGATCGGACATTGAAAAAGATTTACCTCTTTTTTGAACAATTGAAACTAAAGAATCAACTGAGATTAAATCAATTTCCTTTGGAAATGACTCGCTACCAATCAATGTTTTATACTCATCTGTTGATTCGATAAACTCCCTCTCTGTAGTATATTTCGTTGATGCAGCTGCATTACTTAATGACTTAATACTGTCTTCTATTTCTTTCATTTTATTAGAAAGTTTATCAATAAAGTTATTGATAGAAGTACAAAGATCGGTTATAATATTATCTATCCTTACACTTACACCATATTTATGTAGACTTATTATTTCTGGATCAAGAGCATTCTGTAAAATATTAGATCTTGTTTGATTGAATATATTATAAAGACTATCTTCTGTTATATTGTTAAATATACTAGAATTCAATCTTTGGATGAGATTTTTATCTAAGAACATTGTGTCATGTAAGAACTCTGGATTTATGTATCTCAACCCATTGGTGATCAACAAAGGACCTTTTCTAATCATAGCAGAATCACTCATATTCCAATTTGAGTACCAATTATATATATCATCATCCTTTTGACTATTAAATAATTTTTCATAATCGAATTTTCCATTTTCATAACTGTATAGAATACTGTTTAGATACTTTCTTCCACCATTACCCCACTTAGGAAAAAGTAATTTTTCTAAATCTCTATCAGTTTCTAACCTATATGTACAAAATCGCAAACTTGAATTTGAGAGTATACTACTAATATTATTTATCTGTGAAAGGATATTATGTGTTTCTAGTGATTTATCGAAATTGCTAACCTTACTTATGATCCTCTCAATATATTTTAATTTTAAGCCTAATTTACTTAAGTCGTCGTAAGCAGTATACTCATTCTTAATCATAACATTGTTTTTATCTAAGTCTATACTTCCCTCGGGATAAACATATTTCAACTTTATCTTAATAATATCATTTATGTTTGAATGAGCAATTGGATCAACTAAAGAACCTATTGAATTGATAAAATATAATTGTCCATTGATACAAGTATTTATGATGTTTGAATCTATTAATATTATTTTTCCTTTGTACTTCATTAATAAGTTAGAATTAATTTCAGTTAATTCATTTATTATAGAAGTGAGTTGATCTTTTTTGTGGTTATTTACCACTAAATCACTTTGAGTATCTTTTCTTGCATTTTCTTTCAACTTATATTTATTTCTAAATTCTTCAATTGAATTATGTACATAGTTAATGTTTTCTTTTAAGGAGCTAATATTCTCATTTTTATCTCTAGTTAAGAGATTTATCAAAATACCCACAGTCCCACTAATATATCCACCAGTAAGTATGCTATCGATAATATTGCATTTCTCAATAGGCAGTATCAAATTATTATAACTAGTATTATAATATTCAAATGATGCGCTATCATATCGAGATTTTGTAATTGTTGTAAATATACTATCTAGGTATTTGTGTTGAATTTTTACTGAAGAATCATAAAATAACTTTCTATTAATTCCTCCAATTGATGCAATGCCGCTATCAATTACATTGATTTTATTTCCATTATCAATAATTGACTTAAAAACATACTTTGAAGGTCTTGAACTATTAATATATCGATCGATTGAATTATTTACTTGCAATCTTGATTTATTATACAAGAGATCTGTCAGATTATTGAAATCGGTAATAAATTTGTCAGACCAAGCTACTTTTGTTACCGTTCTTTTTACTGTATAATTATTGTCTTTGAATGAGTCATTAAATGATAATGGCATTTGTGGATTATTACTGTTTGGCAATACTTTTGTATTACCCACTTTATAATTGTTCCCAAAGTAAAATATGTCAAGAGGACACATATATTCATCATACTTTAATTGTGCTTTATGACTAACCCTTTGGAAATCAAATCTACTACTATGTATGTCAGTATGCTTCACAATACCAGAGTTTGTTGCTGAATGTTTACACTTTCCTACGAATCTTATCTCAGTAAAAATTCTTTTATGCAAATCTGTAAGCACTTTATTTTTTTCGAATGATACAGATCTATTTGTGTCTGAAACTAAATAGTATAATTCGACTTGTTCACCCTTCTCATCAATGTTTTTTACCATAAAAGTAGTTTTTAAAGTATGTTTCCAGTTTTTCTGTGAGTATTCTAACGTTACTTCGTATACTCCTACTAGATTACAATTACCTGCTTGACTTTTACATACTATACTGACGAGTAGAAACATTATTGGAAGTATATAGCGATTCATAATAGACCCATTAATACCAGTATAATTTATAGCTTATTTTATTTTATGAAGTTAAAAATGTAATTATTGTATGATAAATGTTACTTAGTAGTTTTCGGTAAATTACACATGTACGCTACCCCTATTTTAGTACCATCCAAAAATAGAGAAAGTGAGTAAAAGGTACATTGTGTTTTCAAGGATATTCGGCAGGCGGAACAAAACCGAGAGCTTCATGTGGTCGCTCGTGATTATAATCCAATTGCCATTCTTTTGCCAGATGTCTCACTTCATTCAATGAATGAAACAAGTAGGCGTTTAGGAATTCTCTTCGCATCGATCCATTCTTCCGTTCAATGAAAGCATTCTGTACAGGTTTTTCCTGGCTGAATATGTCGAAGGTCGATAACTCGATCATTGCACCAAGTTTTCAAGCGTTCACTGATGAATTCAGGGCCATTATCAACTCGTATCGCTTTGGGTTTCCCTCGATACGCCACCAGGCGTTCAAGCACTCGTATCACTCGTAAAGAAGGAAGTGATGTATCGACTTCAATGGAAAGCGACTCACGATTATAATCATCCATGATATTGAGTACTCTGAATCTGCGACCGCTCACCAAGCTATCGCACATGAAGTCCATACTCCATGTGTGATTGATGTCTCGTGGTATTACAAGCGGTTCTTTGACTCTCGCAGGTAATCTCCGCTTGGGTTTTCGCCCCCTATTGAGCCGAAGCATAGTATAGATACGGTAGAGCCTCTTATGATTGCAGGTATGTCCGTTCCTACGCAATCTGTAATAGCATTTCCAGAAACCAATGGCAGGATGTCTTTTAGTATGACGCACAACGTTTTGCGTGTAGGCGATGTTGCCTTGTGTTGCCCAGCATGTGCGGGGGCAAGGCAATATTGCTTGCACGCTGTTATAAGCTGCTTCATTCTTATATAATTAAATACTGAATTAAAACAACTATATCTTTCCATACTTTTTCAGACAATTTATAGTAAACTTATGAAAAACGCCCCCTTCTTCAAAGCTACTAGACTTATATTTATCAAAAATACCAACTAGTGTATTATTTCCTATGTATGGTGGTTTTTTAAGTTGAGAGTATAAGGGTAATTTCTTAAAAATACGTATGTTGTTTTCAATTTCGTATTTACAATTATCTAAATCAGCATAGTAATTCTTATATCTTCCAACTCTAGGGTGTGGAAATCCAATTTCCTTTTTTATACCGTCGAACAAAGAACCATATTCATCTTCAACATATTTGAAATATCGTTGAAGTTTACCAAGTTCCTGACAGGAATTTGTTGAGGAATTCCATTTTCCTTCATTAATACCATTAAGATATATTAAGACATTCTTTCTGAAATCATTGATCTTATCGGCTTCCACGTCTGTAAAACCATGTTTCTTCTTTAACTCTTCAATGAAAGGATAATATTTTCCTCCTTTTCTGAATTGTTCAATACCTACAAGGGAATAAAGACTATTGAAAGTGTTGTCTTTTCCCTTTTTCCCTTTTATTTCACTGAATTGAAGTAGTCGTTTATATTTTCTCCAGTTTTCTTCTAACTCATAACGCACATTATCCTCATTTTCATAATAACCTTTTGGTCTTTGAATATGTGGTGGAGGGTATCCATAATACTTCTTTATGTAGTTGAAAAAATCTCCATATTCATTTTTAATGAATTGATAAATCCAACGATGTTTTTTCTCAATACCATTTTTTCCAGTAAGTGGCATTTCTCCATTATAATAACTCTTAATAACGTTTTCAAGTTCATTTCTTTTAGCATCTTTTTGTTCCTGTGATAAATCCCTAAATCCATACTTTTGTTTTAAGTGCAAAATGTGGTTATAAAAGATTCCTCCTTCATTTACTGATTTTACACCCCATTTACTATAAAATTGATTCAATACGTAGATGTTCATAAAGGTGGTTTGTGATTGATGAACATTTGGAATATGTTTTTCTCTTTTGAATATTTCTTCTAATTCATATTTACAGTTTTCAACGTCATTCCAATAATTTTTTGGCCGATTTACATAATTTGAAGGATACCCAATCAATTCTTTAATTGAATGGAAAATTGAATCGTAATTTTCATATACATAGTTGTAGTATGTTCTGTGCTTTTGAACAAAACCATTTCCATTTTCTTCATCATCAATAATGAGTTTTCCATTATTGATAGATTGTAACATACCCTTGAGCTTGTCAATAAACATATCTCCATTGAGCGAAAAATCTACAAAGTATTTATTGAAATCAGGAGTTTTTAGTTTTCCGAAAATTTCTTGACATCTAGCAAATATTGATTGAGTTGAATTATGACCATCTACATGAATAGGTTCATAATTAAATCCTTTGAGACCATAAATAAGTTCTTTTTGTTTTGACTTTTCATTGTAGTCAAACCTTGTTCCTAATCCAAGAATTTCAATAAGCATATTGAATTTGGGAACAAAAAAATCAGGCACAAAATTTTCCACCTTAAAGGGCTCATATTGGTACACTATGCCGTTATAGTGAAGAATACAAAATAATTTAAATTCAAAAGATGACTTGAGGATTCTACCATTATGGTCTTGGTAGTATATTTTACTATTTAAATTTATTTCATGAGTTAATTGTAAATAAAGTTTTAATCCACCATTTCTTTCGATGTATAGATGTACTTTTCTCATTAAAGGGTTTGGTGAATCTCTCATTTGACTAAATGGGGTTAAATACCCTAAAACTTCGAAGTCATTTATGATTATTCTTTTGCAATCAAATTCATTGAGACCTATTAATGTTTTATTTTCACATGGCCACTCACCAAAAAGTTCCCATTTAATTTTGTCAATTGTTTTTCGATAATCAACTCTTTTTCCGTTTGAGGTATAAGAGTAACGAATAAAGTGTGTATCTCTTTTTGAGTTATAACTGACTTTTAATTCTTTAGTTTTATTGGTTAAAATGTCGTTTACGAGATATTTATTCTTTTTTACATCAAATAGAATTTTATATCGTGAACTTAAAAAGTCAATCTCTAATAATTCCATTTTTTCATTGTTTTTCATAGCAAATCAAGGCAAAATAAATTGTTATTCAATTTTAATTTATCTGTTCATTTTAAAGTTGCTTATAACGGGAGGCAGCTTGGCGCCAGTAGCCGAAGGGTGCGCCTTCAGCGTTGTGGCTATTGCGCCAAACTGCGGTTATGCGTTCGCCCTTCTGTTATTGTCATAGTTCGTTTCGTTTAAGTTTGTCTATAAGTGCCTTCGTGTCTATACTCAAAGTTTTTGATTCAACTGTTGTAATTAGTTGTCCTTTGAAATGTTTGTCATACCATGCTTGTTTTTCATCCCAGTGTTTTTTGTATTTCGGAATGTCAAGCATTCCCAAATGTTCCCAGTAGAAAGTTTTTCCTCTCCACTTAACTGTGAAGTCAGGCAAATAAAATGTTCCGTCTTTAGGTGCAATAAGAGGTTGCTCATATTCTACATCTTCAAAGCCGTTGTCAAAAAGCATATTTGCAATTATTACTTCGGATTTAGAACGAACCATAAACTCCAAAAGTGTTGAGTGAATTTTTCCTTCTTCATACCAAGTCCGCATTGTCAAAAGTTCTTCGTGCAATGGGTTGAACTCAAACACGGAAGAGTTGATTAAAGACAAACGAGATTTCTCTGGTCGTCTCATTGAAATGAATGTTCTAAAATCATCTTCAACAAAAACTGTCAAATGCTTTTGTGCTCTTGTAATACCTGTGTATAAAAGTTCCGTTGAAAGCAATGCTTGTTTGTTCTTAGGTAAAACAAAGTATGTCCTTTCGAATTCGCTCCCCTGTGCTTTGTGAACAGAAATAGCATAACCCAATTCTAAATTACTTTCAACTTCGCTATCACTTTTGAAATCAATAAAGTTTTCGGATTTACGTTCAAAGGCTACTTGAAATTTTCTAACTCTAAAATTATTCCAACTGTATTTGTCTTTGTCAAAACTGTGAATACGAACTCTGCCCATCTCTCCATTAAATACTTCAACTCTATCTCTTTGTCGGGTATTCATGTTGTAGCTGTAATACGCTTTCCTACCTGAACGATTGATGTATTGAATGACTTTATCAAATACAGTTATCCCCGCAATGTTCCCCTTGCGGTCAATGTTGAAACCATTCAATGCCTTTTGTAAAACTGTGTTTAGGTTTTCTGTTCCAAATAATTCACCACGATAAGGAGAAATGACTTGATACTTCATTGGGTCATTACTTCCATCAGTTTCCATGTCCTTCTTAATTGCTGCAACAAGTTTTTCCTCAAGTTCATCTGTGTCTTTCCAAGTTACTATTCTTAAATCGGTTTTTACATCTTCGTCAGATTCTTGAATTTCTTTTAGAAGATTTTCCACTTCAACTTTAGCTCCTTGTGTGTCCTCGTATTTTATATTCTCTTTGATGTAAAGTGAAGCCAAATCAATAATGCCTGTTCCTTTTCCTGTTGCTTTGTTCTCTAACTGTCTCACATTGTTTTTAAGCTTTCCGTATGCTTCCTCGTTTGTATCTTTAATAAAATCAATAATGTCGGAGAACACTTTTCCTTTTCCTATCGGTGGCAATTGGTTGGGGTCGCCAACCAAAATTAACCTGTTTACATAGTTCCAATTTATTGCTCGGAAAAGTGCAGCCATTAACTGCAAATCAATCATGGATGATTCGTCAATGATGATAGTTGAATAATCGGTTTCTTTTTTTCCGCCACTTCTTTTGAAAGTAAAGTTTGGATTCATCCAACCTGTTCGAGTTAGGAAACCATGAATGGTTGTCGCTGTTTCGCCTGTTTTCTCTCTTATCCTGTCTGCTGCTTTTCCAGTTGGTGCTAACAAACAAAATGCTTCAGCGTTACCCGATGTAAAACGAATTGCGTTTATGATTGCTTTAATGATTGTAGTCTTTCCTGTTCCCGCTGAACCAGCAATAATACTTATCGGTTTATTAAAAATGTTTGCACAAATTTCGGTTTGTCCTGTTATAGCTTCTTCATATTCTTTTGGTGCTTTCTTCGCTAAATCATTGTCAGACTTGTAAAGTTCGTTTCTCCATTGGCTTTCTTTGAACGGTTTTGTAAGAGAAATATCTGGTCTTCTTATTAGTTCTCTTACCTGTCCTTCAATTAATCTTTCGTCTTCTCTAACCTCTTTCAAATACAAAAATTCTTTCTCGTCTTTGACACGAAATTCAATTACTTTTTCAAACTCGGCTTTGTCGTATTCAATGAAACCTTCATTAAATACTTCTTTCTTCCAATCGGGATAATGTTTTAATTTGTTGTTTATGTTTGCAAGTAAAGTATCACGATTTATAAAAGAGTGAACCGTTTCATACTTCAATTCATCAACTAACAATGCTCTCAATCTTCTCCAGTCTTCTTTTGGATAAAGGATAGCCAAACCCAACAGTGGTGAGGGAATAATAGCATGGTCAATTTTTGTAAATGAAATCTCATCGCCCAACTCGTCACCAACATATTGCTCTGTCAGACTGTATGGATTTTCCAAAACATCAGATAGAGAATAATGAATACCGTTCTCTGAACGGTTTTCTTTTAAGATATTCTCTACTTGATTTTTTTGAATTGCAATCCTACTGAGAACTTTTTCAATTAGGTCTCTTGCAACTGGTCTGTTCTTAATATGCCAAATCTTTCTGTAATTGTCAAGTGTTGCAAAGTCAACCTTACAATCTGGAATTTCCTTTTGTGTTTTATCGTTTAGGAACTTGAATATTGATTCTACTGACTGCTTTTCGTTTCCCTTTTTTGTTTGATTGAAATTGTGTTGAACCAATTCGCTAAACCCTAAGAAGTCCATAATAGGAGCCATACCCGGATATGCTCCTCTGTTTTCCCACAACTCGGCAAGCAAAGATTGCAACCATTCCTTTCTTACTTGCCAGTTTTCTGTGTCATCTTTGATTAAGATTAGTTCGTCAACGGTTTGAATTAATCTCTCAATATAAATCAGTGCATCATCGTCTGAAATGTGCTTTGCTGCAAACTTGAAATTATTGCTGTGTTCAGGCACATATAGGATTTTGCTTAAGATTTCCTCATTGTCTAAATACTTGTGATATGGGATTCTAAAACCTTCATTGGGGTAATGAGATGTAACAGGCATCTGCCAAACAAACCCGTCAGCATATTTCTGTCTATTTACTTCGCTTACATTATTGTAGTATAAAATATCACCTGTGGTTTTCAATCTCGAAACACCAACTAAAACATAAACTTGGTTATCGTCTTCGCTAATTGGATTGCTCTTGTTGGCGTAATAGAAGATTAGTGTTTTGTCGTTTGTGAGTTCCTTGAAAAACCCTTTCGCATTGTCCAACCGCTTGCGGTAATCATAAACTTGCTTTGAACCTTCGGGAAGTTTTACATCATCACCATACATTTGTTCGTATGGCCAAATGCAAGCCGTAGAGGGAGGTAAGTCAAATTCAATTCCTTCAGAGTCGTCATAAAAAAAGTCAGGTGGATTTGCGTTGGCTTTAATTTGCTCACCACCAAAAGCGTTTATGCTATATGCACATGCAGGGATTTTTCCAAGTTTGGAACAGTTACAACCTGCTACGCCTTCTTCAGATTCCCATTCAAGGTCTCTGCTGCCAGCAATTACATCTCCAGGATAGGAATGTTGTCCGATGCAATAAACATTTGCTTTCGGGTTCTTGCAAATGTTGCCGTTCCAACCTTCGTTGTGCCATGCTAATCTTAGGGAAAGATGTTTTATCATTACTAATTCAAATTTGTCTGTTTAATGTTGCACTGTCGGTCGGTCATAGGGTGACGCATAACGTTTTGCAGCTTGGCGAAGTGGCGGATTTAGAAGCACTTACTTTCAATTTAGCACTAATGTTTATTAGAAATCCGAATGTTCAATTTAGCACTGAACCCGCCATTTTGCCAAACTGCTGTTACC
>Ga0194124_10003758_pt1 | contig 15647 bp, 4 predicted proteins | sample TA2KigCas0mmetaG_FD_148605 | JGI IMG/M metagenome (GOLD analysis project Ga0194124, IMG submission 148605) | Freshwater microbial communities from Lake Tanganyika, Tanzania - TA2015031 Kigoma Deep Cast 0m | ecosystem: Environmental > Aquatic > Freshwater > Lake | place: Tanzania: Lake Tanganyika...
CCCCAGTTATTTATATTTTCTATTAAAATTGTATATTTTCTACCCTCTCAATATTTTTATAATAATCAGATTCTATTATAATTGAATAAAACACCATGTATAAAGATTTATATTCAATTATATATCTATCATATACGCTATTTTTATTTGAGTCGTTAAAATAAAATATAAAATAATTTTCTGACAGGTATTTTAATGTATTTTCGATAGTTTAAAATGATATTTTATATAGATCAAATAATGAAATTTTATCATATTTGTTTTTTTAAATGAAATTATATAATTAATCAAGTGCGATTGAAATGCTATGTAATAAAATATGAACACCATTTTTATTTTTAGATAATTATTGATTATTTTAAACACACGAGAAGAGAGATGATGTAACATAGGATAAATTGAGAGAATTCTGCGAAGGAATATTTTCTTTATTATTAAGGTGTTTAATAACATCCACTAGATTTGAATGATAATCTCGAGTTTTATTGAATGTCATTCGATTAAAAACATAAAAATCCCGCAATAATTATTTAAAATTATTTTATAATTGATTTATTTTATTTTGCTGGTTTTTTTAAAGAATAATTTATTCTGATATTTGTTCAAAATTGGTATTAAATTTTTACAAAACAAACATATTTTTGGTTAAAATATCGCGATAATAATTTAAAATTATAGAATTTTTACATAATAATTCATTATCGACATATTATATATATGGGAATTGTTTTATATATTCATTATATTATTGTTTTTTTTCTTTGTTTAAATTAAATATTTTTTCCTATTTATATTTTAAAATCGCGGTTTATTTATCAAAAGATTCTAATAATTTATTGTTTTTTTATTTATACTAACTTAAGCTGTTTTCAAGTTTTTTTTGTATAAAATCTTAATGAACCGCCACATAATATTCATCAAATCCCATTAAATAATCGATTAAATTTGATGAAATAGCGCGATTTTATTCATTATTATTATATTTTATCTGTATATTCTTATTGATGGAATTTTAAAATTTATTTAATTCATTTAAAAGAATATGTGTGTATTAAATATTTTCGCCGTCAAAATAATATGAGGGATATTTATAATCGCCAATTTATTTCTTGATTTATATTTTATAATACGTCTTTTCACATAAAGCATCTATCATTTTGCCATTTTTAAAGTAAGAACAATACTAAAATTGTATTATATTACGCCAACTTTATAATTTGTTATTTTTATCGTATAATTATATATGATTTCTATAAAAGTCTTCATAATTTGTTTTTTTTTCATCAATAGATAGTTTCTCATTTAAAAAAGACGTTATTTTATCTAAATACTGTTATTCTTTTCGCCACTTTTCATAAAAAATGTCTATAAAACATAAAGAATAACTTAAACAATAATAAAATTCCATTTAACTTGTTATATTACTTGTTTATGGGTCTCTTATATAGTTTTCTAATTCAATTGATAATTAAAAAATAGTTTCTTTGTTTATAATTTATTTTTTGTATCGCTATTACTCATCTAATTATATACCATTGATAACAAAATAATATTCTAGTTTTTCGCCTATAAATTTATTTTTATATTCGATATTAAATATTTTATACAATATTTTTCTATATCGGCTAAACATTTCATCATCACTGACTAAATCATGTTATTCTGGTACTAAATATGTAACCCATTTCCATTTTAGCGATTCATCTTATAATATTTCTTTGTGTACCCGCACAATACATAAAAATTTAATAAAATATTCTACAATATCTATAATCTTTTTTTATTCAACCGTGTGTTTTTCTACAAATTATTCATGAGAACTTTCAATATTTATATCCCATAAATATATATATAATTTTATTTATTTGCGCTATATTATCATATTATATTTGTTTATAAATCTATAAATTATTTCATTATTTCCTGTATAATTATCACATTTTCTTTATAATTGCCGTCTACTTATATATAGTTTTCCAATATATCTATTATTTTATACATTATTTATCTTCCTTTTTCTATTTGTTCATTATCATTTAATTATAAAAATTTATTATACTTTTCTACATAAAGTTTATAATACTTCATAAATTATTGTATATATTTGTTATTTATTTAATCTTTTATTGTATTTCGCGCAATGTTTATTTTTTCTATGTCTTTCTCGTCTATTATCCCTAATTTTTATAAAAATTTTATTATTATTTCGTTATCAAATACTACTTTATTTTCTTTATTTACCTATTTTTATATATTTTCGCTCAAAATATTCTCTATACGAGAAACTTATATTAGCTTTTCTCTTTTTATTTATTATTCTATTTCATTTATTGGCTTATTCAATACTTTTCCCAAAAAGTCATCTTCATATATATTATATATCTGTATTTTTATCAAAAAATATAATGCTATTATTTATTCAATTTGTCCTTTTATTTTCGTAATATAACTTGTATCAACTATGTATTTTTATAAGTCGTCTTCTTTTTCTCCATCATCTTCTTTTTCTCCATCACCTTCTTTTTCATTATTCAAAAACGACTTTTTTAATTCATATAAATTTTCAGCATAATTCTTGTATATATTTTACGAAAATATTTACATATATATCATCAATGAAAAATCTTTTATTTTTTATATTTATTCTTTTATCTATTATATTTCTATACTTTAATCTTTATTTTATTTTTATTTTTTTTCTATTAATAAATCATTATATTATTTCATTAATTATTCGCTTTAAATCTTGGCTTTCTATAATATAATTGCATAATACTAAAAAATAAACGTTTTTAAATTGAGTTATTTTAGCTAATTCTTGTCCAAATTTATTTATTTTTCAATATTTTAATCCAAATTAATCTCTGCCTCATTTAATATTTTTAAATGTTATTCATTTAACTATTTTTTGTTTTATGCTTTTATAATTTCTATAAAAATATGCATTTTATAACGCAATTACCAAATACGGTCTTTAATATTTAATTTTAAATCTTCAATATCATTTATTTTTAACTTATTTTTTGCTTAGATATTATCAAAGAAATTCGCATATATTTTTTTCTATATATTCGCATTTTATTTAATTTCGCGTTATTATCTATTATATTCTTAAATCTTATGTACATATTACATTTCCATATATCTGTTAATTTATAGGTTTTTTCTACTTATTAATTGAGCATAATCCCAAAATTCATTAATATCAGATTTAATTTATTTATAATAAAAGTAATCATAAATTGGCTTTAAATTTTCTTTATGCTCGTTCATTTATTATTAATAAAAACTTTTAAATTTATATTTGCGCCTTAATTTTAAACATTAAAAAAAATTATATTAATATTTGTGTCATCATGTTTTTTGAAAAAGTCGCGAACTAAGTACTTTGGTCTTTAAAAGGGGGTTTTCCTTTGTTTTATCGCGGGAATATAAATAAAAATTCATAATTTTCGCATAATACGTATACATAACCATCGCGCAATTAATTAGTTTAAATAAATATATTTTCCCAAAAAATGGACAACAATTTTAAATTATTTTAAAACGAAAACACATTAATTATTTAAAATAAAACTGAATAAATTAGTATTGACCGTTTAACTGCTTAATATATATTAGAACCTTTTTAATAATAAAATTAAATTTTTTGCGAGCATTTTGGTATATTTGGTATTTTTTAATAAGAAAATTATAAATATTTACTTATTATCACCGATATTTAATTCGCGGGATATATATAATTGCATAAAATATATACTATTTCTCGCATTTAAGCCATTCCTCTTAAACACAGTTTCATATCATCAAACGCCGATTTATAATTTCTACGTATGATTTAATCTATTATTGACCAAAAAAGTTTATATTTCTCCTATACATATTAATTAACAAATACCATGTAATAAAATAGTAAATAAATTCATTCCGCTTAAATTAATTAATTTTCGTTTAATTTTAAATTTATTCGATCATTTGATTAAAGCCTTAATTATAAATTTGTATTTCCTTGTATATATGGATTTTTTTCTAGCTAATAAGTTGACATTAACCAAAATATTACCGCGTAAATTTCTATTATATCTAGGAAAGACATACATCGAATTGGGTATCGTAATTTTAGCAGAGGTGTTGATTAATATGGGTTTGTATCTAATTTTGTGTAAACTGAATGTATTTTTATTACTTGTCCAAATTCTTAATTTATTAATGATACAAATTATATTTCTAGTTATGTTTAAGTTAGAGGATCTATTCCACTTATTTGGAACTCTTTTACCACCCCTTTTTAATCTCAATTTATTTTTATACATGACAATTTAAGTATTTAAAAATATTATCTTAAAAAACATTTTTCACGTCTTTGCCATCAATATTAATTTGTTCATGTTCTTAATTTAATAGAAAAAAAAGGTTAATAACATGATATTGGTTAATATTTTCATGATATTTTAGCATTTTATGGATTTAATAATACTTGGTTTGATTTAAACAATTTGTGTCAATATGATTATCGCAATTTATATTAACTTATTTATATTTTATAACCCGTTATTCAATAATAATAATATTTTTGCGCCTCTTATAATCCCCTCTCACCGTCTCACATCTCAATTTAATAATTGTAAAATGGTATCATTCGTACTAATTGTCTCGATTGTGTCGATCGAACCGGTATCGCTCAATCTATTCTTTTTCGATAATTTATTAATAATTCTTTAATGTCTATATATAATATTAAATCTGATTCTTTATCCTTTCCTCCTTCACTTGAACACGCCTTTTAATTTCTTAATATTGAAAATTCCAATCGTATTTCGCAGTTATATACTGGTACAGATTCCCTTAATCATCATCTTATATAATTACACAATTCCAGTCTCTCCTAAACTTTTTGTAATTTATCTATTTCTCTTAAAAGAAGATTCTTATTTGTCTCTCAATCTCCTTTTTTAAGTTAATGTTAATCACTTTTCTCTCCCATAAATAATATTTTATTTATTCATAGCCGTTCTATTTTCCTTATTATCTATCTCCTTCTTTTCTCCATTATATTTTATATTTTGTATTCTTTGTTCTCTCTTGTTTTTTCTTTTCCACCTATAAATTTTAATTAATATTTGCCTTTTTATAACTTATTTTGAAAAATTCTCTCATTTTTATTATAATATATTGTACTTAAATGGTTCATACTTTTCATTCTTTTGCCGCTTAATATACCCTTTTCAAACATATTTTATATATTGCTTCATATTGTTCACCATTATATTTCCTTTTTTGCTTATTTTGTTTTCGCGTCTTTTCATATTTACAATTATTTTCTATTTGTTTAATTTAAAATATATTATTTTTGTCGTTTTATATCTTTATATTCTTTGCTCCGTTTTTTATTTTTGTTGATAACTATGCAAATTCAAATTATTCTCGCGTTTAATTATAACCTTTTTATTTTATATCGCAAAATTTAATTAATATTTTTCTTATTTTTTACAATAAATCATTTTATTTAATATTATTACACCCGCCTATTTTTTATTTTTTATGACAAATTTTGTTTAAAAAAATCGCGACCCCTCCCAATAATTTATTTATTATTTATTTAAGTTTCAAATCTTTTTTTTAATTCTTTTTTTTAGCTAACAATTTGTATATTTTTATATAAAAAAAACGGCAAAATAATTCTAATAATTTCCCCATTATAAATCAGATTTGATAATTTGTTTTTATTGCATATACAGACTTTGTTTAACCACTAAGCAAAATTTTTCTGCCATGTTTTATTCATTAACGCGTAAAATATTTATTCTCCCTATAAAAAAGCGCCATCAAAATTACAAAATCATATTTTTCTCGGTATTTGAGTAAAAAACAAAATTAAATCGCTGTTTAGTGGTTGTAGTTTGGGCGCAAATTTTCTTTGCAATATTAGGTAACTTTTCCTCATTTTTAATTTAGCAAATAGTTCTCTTTTGTATTTCCGACAAATTAATAGGTGCTGTTTTGAGCGTCTTATTTTCGGTGGCTTTATTTTTAGTTGTCTGTCAGGATTTTCGCTATTAATCAGATAAAATATTTTTATAATTAATAATTTCGAAATTATAACATATATACATTTGCGCAAATATATATAATTAACTCGCCATTTCATCGTCATTGTATTCATAAAACTTTTCAATCTTCTTAAATTAATTTTATTTTTTCCGAAAATTATGCTTATTTTTGCATTATTTCTTTTTATATTCGCCTTTTTTGTATTATTATTATTTTTCCGTTTTATATTATTGATTAATTTTATTTTCATTAAACAATATAAAAATTGTTATCTTCTCCGATATAGGGCATTAATATTTATTTATATTACTTCATTATAGTATAATTTTATTTATCTTTTGCGTCTATTTATTATAATCTGTCGCTATAATGGCGCCTTATATATATTGTTGGAACAGTTATTGCTATTATTATTGATATTATTGGTATTATTACACCGCCATATATTTATTTTGATATAAAATGATAGATACCATATACACATATCACTATTATTATTGATATTATTATATATATTATTCTTATTATTCTTAATTCTTTTTTATCTTGTTTTATTATTAATTACCTTATGATTTTATCTATGTTTTCTAATTTTTATTTTTTATATATTTTATTCTTTAACCATTCTTCTATTTCTCTTTTTAATTTAAAAGAGTAGGGATTATTCTTTTTTTCTAATTTTGCCTCAATATATAACGCCGCAATAAATATTTAATACCAACTTGGATATGATTGTACCCATTTATTTTATTTTTCACATATCTCTTTATGTATTTATTATATTTATACATCCTACTCTTCTGTCCATTTTTTATATTTCTCGTTGCTAATAATATTTTAAATTTTGCGCCACTCTAATCTGTTCCTTTCCATTTATTATTTATTTTCCATTTGCTCTATCTATTTTTTCAAAAAAAGAAATTCAGTTTTTTTCATTTCTTATAATACACTCTCATTTATTATGAGTTATACAACGTATTCCTATAATTTTTTAATCTTTTATTAGTTCTTATTAATTTCTTTATAAAAACCATCATATATTTTCTTTATATTTTCATTTTAGCTCTTTTCCTAATCTATTAATATTTATAATTTATCTTTATATATTGTTACATAATCACTATATATATTTTATTCCCACTTTTTCATAACATAATCTCCATTTCTTTATTACATTATATTCTCTGTAAAATAATTTTTGTTTTATTCTATATCGTGTATTCTATCACCGTAGTTTTTCACTATATTTTATTCCCAATCTATTTATAATATTTTTGATAAATTTTAAAGTTATTCTCTCCATTTATTTAGTTTTGCTTTTTAACATATATAAATTGCCAATAATTCATTACCGTAAACTTATAATATTTATTCTTTATCACCGCTATTTTCATAATAAATTTTGCTTTCATTAAATTACAAAAAATATTTTTTTTCGTTATCATTTAAATTTTTCACTTATCTTTCTATTTTTTTACATTCTATTTCTACTATGTTTTAAATTAAATTCTCAAACTCATTTCCAATTTCTTCTATTAAGTATGTACAACATAGTTATTTTGTTTATTTTAATGTAACGCGTATTATTATATTTTCATTGAATTAGTCATTTATATTCTAATTTTTGGCATTTAATATCTCTCCGTTATCTATGCATTATTTTATATCCTACATAGATTTTTATTTATTTTTACTCATATTTTATGCTAAATAAAATTAAATTTATTACTCTTGTTTTTTGTCTTTATATTTATTTTGATTATATTTTGCATTCACAATTTTATTTTTTATTATTAACTTACAAGTATTATTTAAAGAATAATGATATTAATTAAAAATGGGTTTAATATTTGGTTATATTTTAAACATTATTTTTTCCCGTATTTTCTTAATATTTATAAATTTTTGCGAATATATATGATATTAAATATTATTATGTTATATATTTTAATTATTTTAAATGATTAATAATATAATTATTTTATGAAAAATTATGAACTGGCATTGTTACTATATCGTGACTATCAAATCAGAGTTGTATTAGGGAAAAGTGATTAGTAAGAATGCCGGACTTCCGGAAAGGACGCTCAAAAGAATTCTTCAAGAATCAAATATAAAGCTTCCTACTCGTTAGAGTAGTTTTCTAAAGCTTTTTTATCTTCTTCGAGAAGAGGAGCTTCATTGGGCAAAAGAAAGTATTTCTACTTTATTTCGTCCATAAGTTACTCCAATCTATCGACGCGATTTAAAATTGAATGTTTTTTATAGTATTTCTTATCGTTTACACGATCGTAATACCATTCATCAATTGATTTTACTGTGACGGTGTTTTTAATCATCAAATCTTCCATTTCCTTGCTCATAAACATATTAAAATATCATTTTTCGTAGTGCGGAAAACAAAATAATTAATAAAAATATAAAGCATATAGTAATAAAATATAATTATTATAAATATACAGCAGTTGAATTTATTTTAAAAAATATATGGAATTATAATATTAAACATCGATACTTTTCTGGATTGTCAGAATATGAACTTGATAGATGGAGTAGTTAACTGTAATTTAAATTGGGTATTAATAATACCATGATAAATAGCAAAAATAATATCTAGCAAATATTATAAAAATTTATTATAAATAATATTATGGATTTTTAGTAATTAATATAAATATAAATTAATTTTGCTGGTGAAGAATAAACGATTTTATTAAAACAAAATAAAAATAAGCGGGTATATAAATTCGAATAATTATACAAATCAAGAAAATATTTGTAATATCCTTTTATTATTAAAACTATAAATTAATTTGGTAGATGAATATTTTATGATCGGAAACACAATAATTTTGCTATGTGTATTAATTAGTGCAAAAGATTAAATATAAAATTAACTTGTGCCACCAATTGAAATGTAAAAACATTTATATTACTATATGCGGATATTTATATTTTTGCAAAGTAAAATACGCAATAACAAAGAACAACTAAAGTTTAACAAAAACTATTTTATATGTATATATTAACAAAAAAGAAAAATATAATATTGTGTTTTATTATTTATCACAAAAATTTAAATGGAATATATAATATAAATTGTAATATTATAGAGAAAATAATTGGTTCATATAAAAAACGGATCGCATAATTTAAATAAAAATTTAAAATGGGCAAAAAATTATCATATATAAAAAAACATTAAAATAAATCACAAATTTATTTAACGTTAAATAGATGTATAAATAATATATTGATGGTTGAGAGAGGTAAGTAGCGACAATTTATAATTAGATAATAGAAATTAAATACTTTATGTTTGTACTATCCGCTATAAGGTGAAGCGACCCACCATATACAGCGAAGCTGTTTAATGCTTTATCAAGAAATAAAAAGCGAAGCGACCCACCATATACTTTTATTTAATAAAAATTCCTATGAATAAGAAACCCACTTCGTGGAAAATTTTCCATGAATAAGAATAACCGCTTCGCGGAACATTTCTCGTAAATAAAGAGAACTGTACAGGAAAAAATAGCGTTTTAATTTATATAAAAAACAATTTTGCATTTTGGCAATCTACAATGTTTATTTCCTTGATTTGAGTCATAATAAAACACAATTTGCGCAAAAATATTTTCTAATATTTTATTAATAAAATTTGTAATTAAGAAAAACTTATATTAAACAAAATTAAAAAAATACAAAATACTTCAAACGATGATGCGTTATTACAAAATTAGGGAATATTACTAATTAAGTTATAAACACCGATTTTTTATACATTTTAAGGTTTCCAATAATAATTGATTAGCAAACTTATAAAATTCATAGCAGACACTCAAATTTGGAAGTATATCGATACTTATCCCACCCAAACTCAAATGATATAACTCTATAAACTGTCGCAATTTTTACAAAAAATTATAAAATTATACAAAAGTACGCGCCAACTTAAACTAACCGTTATATGAAACACGCTTTTAAGAGTAACTGAACCAGTTTGCTAACTACATTGAAAGTTCACAAATCCCCACCTAATTTTGCGATTAACACATTTAAAAAATAAAATAACTAAATAATAGACAAATATCTAATTTTACATAAAATATAACATTAGTTAACATTCGCAACATTTTAACAAGGTAAAACACAGTCTAAATCATAAATATAAATTTTTTAATAATTGATCAAAACGCAATATATATTAATATTGTCGTAAAATTAACACTTGGTACACATTATAATATTCAATAATTATAAAATAACCAAATATATTAAGAGAAAATCAAAAAACTAAAAAATATCTGTACTATACTAATCCGCTCAATTGGTTCGAGATTAAATTTAATTTGTCCTTAAAGCGTTCAAAACATGTTTCTTTAAATGTATTAAAAAAGCAATGTAACTACAAGTCAAATATTTTCGCGCAAAATTAATAATTTTATTATATTACATTTGGTAAATTAAGATCTTATTAATATTAAAATAAATTTGTTATTCACATTTCAGAATAATGAAATAATAAATATTATTATGCTGACAAAATTTATGAAAAGCTGAAATTTAGAATTTACTCAGTTTGTTTTGGAAATTATTAAATACCGCGCAAAATTTAGTAAGCGATAAAAAATTTAAAAAACAGATTATTATGTAGAGGTACGCGAAGAACACTAGCAAATATATAAAATAAAGATGTTTAGTTGCAAGATTACTTATGTTGTTTTTAAGAATAATTTGGAAATATTTGATAGTGTGATCTATGAATTGGGTGTCGGTAATATCCGCAATAAAATGAAGATAGTATTTTTGAATTAATCTCGGATTGGTAGCGAAGTGGGCGGTAAGTGTTTTTATATTTATGCAATTATTTGACAGGGTCTAAATTGGAACTTAATAAATAAATTATTAAAATAATTTTTGCCAGATTATAAAATTCAAATATTACATCATATTAGACACGCTTTAATAATTTTCAATTTCCCAAAATAATAATTTAATATTCTAGTTATATTTTTATTGATTGGTAGTGGATTCTAATAGATTTATAATAGAATTTTATATCAATTATACCAATTATATGTAAAGTAGTGTAATGGGTGGAAATTTGTTCGTTTGGGGCAGAGTGGGATATTCATAAATAATTACAATCTGATTGAATTTTGCTGGAGTTTGATTGATAATATAAATGATTGGATTAATTTGAAGTTAGAGTATGATATAGTTTGATAAAATAAATATTTTTCGAAAATAATCATAATTATAGAACTCGCAAAACACAAAATTAAGAAAAGTAACGTAAATTTAATAATTAAATTTGGAAATATAGTAAAAGGTTGTGGGCACTGTGGAATTGGTAATGTCGTTGTTGTAAAGTAATCGGTAAAATGCGGGTTGGAGTATTTTGCGCGTGAGCTGTATTTGTTTCCGATTGTAATGAATTTGCAAAAAGTATATGTAAAATGCTAAGTTGAACAGGTTTTAAAAAAGTGTTTATATCGCGTAATTATTATTTTTTAATTATTGACAATAAAATTTTAAACTTCCAACTAAATATTACTTTAATTTACCGAAAATTATATATAAAATAATATTCTTTTCAATAATAAATACTTAACGAAGTGCGTATCTCAATTCATGAGAACTTTTCCACGAAATAAATTCATTATTCGCAATAAATTTGGGCGGCAAGTTATTCTTATTCATAAGAAATGTTCAGCAAAGCGGTTATTCTTATTCATAGGAATTTACCACGAAGTGGGTTTCTTATTCACAGGAATTTTTATTAAATAAAAGTATATGGTGGGTCGCTTCGCTTTTTATATTCTGATAAAGTATAGAACAGCTTCGCTGTATATGGTGGGTCGCTTCGCTATTTATTTCTTGATAAATAATAATTTGTTATATTTAAAACGAAAAATTCATTAAAAATTAATAAAATAGTTTGTCGCGATGTAATTATAACGTTTAAGGATCAACTTTATAATTATAACATTTCCAAATCTCGGCATTTCATATAAAAGATTCGGATTTTTATTACAAATCCTTCTAATTTTGCCATATTTTAATTGCTAAATTGAATATATTTTATTATTATACACATGCAAAAATTATTATTTGCAGCCGAAGCATTATAAATAAAAGTTGAATATTTCTCTATTTTTATTTTTATCTGATACTCTCCAATTATTGCGGAAATAACTTGCTTTTTACACTTTGTAATAATTTTTATACATTTAATAAGTAACAATCTATAAAAATTTATGATATATTTTATTAATAGTACATCATTGATTTCAAAATATTCATTAAAAATATAAACTTTGGTTATTCGCGTCGGTACTGTGTATTGAATGTAAAGTTTTAAGTTTTTTTATATATTATTATCCGAATACCTTATTATATATCTATAAGTTATTGTCGCAAAATAGTTGTATAATTCAAATTAATTAGAACTTTCTATATATCACAATTTTCCCATTTTAAAAAGCATATTACCATGATAATAACGAACCTTCATACTATATAAATTACTTAAAACATCTATGATTAGTGCTTAAATTGCTGTTTTTAGTTTAGAGTGGGCGCATTGTGATTGATGGGTCATTTATTTTGTATATTTGTTTAAAAATATTTATTTCAGTTTAATTTGCGATAAAGCATAATAGTTTTGTTTTTATTTTTTTATTTATGTACAATTATTTATATTAATTAAAAATAAATTCTATATAATACGCATTAAAATATTCGATTTTTTAACATCATGATTCATAACTATTATTCCCATTATTATTGTTAATTATATTGATTATTTCGCGTTCTTTTATAATACAATTTAACCATTAAAATAGACATATTTTATTAATATATTTTGAAAACGGAAAAATGAAAAAATAAAGTGTTGATAAGAATGATTGTATAATTTGATATTATTTTTGAGTGCTATTATCAAAGAGCAATTGAATTTTACCTTGAGTATTTGGATTCGCTTGATAACGAATCTGAAGAGTAACAAGAACTATATTTAGATATAGTAAATGAAACTCTGCTTAGGGCTAGATCTGCTGGTTATTATATAACTATACAAGAAATAATCTAAGCAGCATTTCATTAATATATGTCACTCCAATATATGTTACGTTCCGAGGAATCGGATGAAGAAGATCATTCAGATAGCTAGTAGTGAGTCTTTAACCACTACCTTTTTATCAAACAATGAGAGTTATAGTTTAGATTTATATTGATCTTTGGTGTTACTTTTATTGTTTGATAAACTGCTAGTTCACAAATTTACAGCAATTTATTAATATAATTATAATTTAAATATTTATACTTCATCATTATGTTTATTATCACTGTCCATAATAAATTAAAATTTACTTTATAATTAGTATCGATATTTTTCCGCCTAGTTCACCAATATTGTCAAATATAAATGAAAATATTGTTGTATTTTTATAATTTAAAATTCATATCTGTTGCACGTGTTTTTAAATTATAAAGTTTAAATAATTTCTGCCCGAAAAATTGTGTGGTGTTAAAATTATAGATCTTTAATATTACCAGCTTGCTCAAGTATTATTTATATAACTATAATCTATTTACATATAACTGCATATTATATTTTAGTATGTATTTTAATTATATTAAAAAACGCTTTAATACTATTTTTCCAAATATATTGTACAACCAAAATTAATTTTATTGTCTTGATGAGGGGAATTCTGGAGAAAATATTTTTTAATAATTTTTTATTAATATATTTATATTATAACTCTTTTTTATTATGTAATTATTATTGATACCAAATATATATGCTATATAATACGAAAAGTATCAAGAATTTTTAATCAAGAATACATAATTATAATTTAATATATTATTGAATGAACATTAAAATACTAATATGATGTTCTAAATTTAATTTATGTATCATTTATATTCACACTAATAACAACCCCCCTACTAAATTACCTGGTAAATCATAGAGCCAAGTCATACATATTTTGTTATATCTAAATTATTCTACTTTTAACCCTATAATATTACTTTTCCCCAAAAAATGATACACAACAAAAAATGAATATATATAATATTGTGTTACGATGAATAAAACCCTCGTTTCTTTTTCCGATGCAACTGCTATGTAGTTTCGCGATACTATTGATTAGGATCAAGAAATTTACAACAACCGCCCCGAAGTTGATGAATTATCCAATTGGGTTCTTAATCAATTCGATCAATTTTTCTAAAAGGATAAATTATCCAATTGGGTTCTTAATCAATTCGATCAATTTTTCTAAAAGGATATGCACAAATTCGCAAAAAAAACAAACAGCGCTACACACTACCTCCTTGATAACACTAAGGGTCTATTTGATTCTCATATGTTCTCATAATTGTAACAATAATAAAAATTAGCTCTTATGTACTTCATTGGAAAGATGGGAACCATGTTCTTCTCTTGTCTTAGAGCTGAATCGTTTAAAATTTAAGACGGTACTACTTTGTGGGACCGCATTGGCTAAAAGGAGACTAAATAATAAAAGACTCCATTTTCAGAAATTATATAAAGTGCCGCTAAAAATGCTGCTATTTTAGGTCTTATTTTAGATAAAGCTGCTTTCAAAGAAGATTACTTATAGAATGACTACTTATATCTCACTGAAACACTTCACGAAGTTCAAAAATCCTAATTATTTAAAATTATAAACACTAAAGACAAAGATTATGCCGATTACGCTAATAAAATCTTATAATAGTCAGATAACCGCCGATTTTTATTAATTTATAAATATATCTAATTTGCCAGAGCTACGGTCGATGTTTATAAAGGCCCAAAAATTTATTATCAAGTGAATGGAAAGGAGGTTGAGGTAAAATTGGCTTAATTTGAAGGATAGTCTTAGTAGCTCGACGTAACTCTAGCTTTGTACGAAGATACCTTTAAATTCTTTAATAAATATAGGAAATTTAAGTACACCAATCCACCAATCCACGAAACTTTTAAAGATTTATATATGTAACAACCCGCATTTGACGAGGAAAATATTATGTATAATCCTCTTGTAAACATACTTTTATTAGCGAGTAGACAAACTTATGACCATGATGTCGAACTCGTAATTTAAAAATTATAACCAAATAATCCGAACAATTTTTATATTTGTCAACAATTTATATATTATTATATTTACAGATTTATGGGAACCGATTACAACTTATCAAAACAAATCACGGATATGATCAGTGATTTAGAATATTCCGAATTAATTTCCGCTATTAAAGATTGCCACTAATTATATATAACGGCATCTAAAATAAATCATTATATTAATTTTTATTAAAATCATAATCAAACGCGCCTATGTCTTCAAACAGATGTAGAACTCCTGCATGAAATGACCAAATACTAGCAGGAAGCATATGATTTCATCCTAGGCCAGCAAGTTAAAACTTTTTAAGAGATCTAGGTGATTGAATATCAGCGCCAAATTTTTATAGAAGAAGAAAAGAAAGAAGAAGAAAAAAAGAGAGAAGAAGGAGAGAGAAAGAAATTAAAATTTGAAGAAGAAAAAAGAAGAAGACAAGAGGGG
>Ga0194124_10003762_pt1 | contig 15627 bp, 23 predicted proteins | sample TA2KigCas0mmetaG_FD_148605 | JGI IMG/M metagenome (GOLD analysis project Ga0194124, IMG submission 148605) | Freshwater microbial communities from Lake Tanganyika, Tanzania - TA2015031 Kigoma Deep Cast 0m | ecosystem: Environmental > Aquatic > Freshwater > Lake | place: Tanzania: Lake...
TTTTTTACGCTGGCAGCACTTGACTGGCCGAGAACGGTAACCGTTCCTGCTCTGTGTTCAGGATTGCTGCTTATGTCGTACACAGCGTTTCCGTGTAGGTTTAGAGCATCAATGTCTACTGGTGCGGTGTCCTTTAAACTGTCACCCTTCTTAAGCGCACCACCGTGAAGGTTAACAGTCTCGCTTGTTAGTGGACCAGTCAGCACCACTGTCATGGGAACAGCGGTGTTTTGCAGCACGTGAATACTAGTAATTTCAGTGGTAGCCTTTGAGGAGCCGTCGTACAGAGCAAACCCAAGATTCACCCTTGCCCCGTCAGTATCAGCGGCAGCGGTTTCTGCGGGTGACTCCACCACAAGCGACCCGTTGGGGTAGAACACGCCGCCAGATGCGCCTGCGGACGGTCCTGCGGGAAGCGCACACACAAACCCTCCGATTGGTGTAATGTCCCCAAGCACAGTGACTTCAGCCTGAGCAGAGTGCCGCTTAACGCTTGCAATCTGCACAAATCGCAGAGATGAAGTTTCGTTAATGTACACGTTTCCCAACTCAAACGCTGATGTTGCAGGTGAAGTAATTTGAGTAATGCTGACCAACCCATTAGAACTCAATGTAAAATTATTAACTGGTTTTAACACCAAAGCGTTTACGACAGCACCGTCAAGAGAAATGTCTGCTTTTCGTGTGGCCACTTCATCACACGCTACTTTATTCCAGTGACCACTACAAACCACAGCTCCGCTGTCGTAAAGGGCTTCTGGTGCTAGATTTGTTGGGAACTCTTGGCCAGTGAATCCTTCTCCCGTTCGGTTTCCAGCGGCACCAAAGGGATGGGGACCGTACACTGCTAGTTTAATGGTGTTGTTTGACCCGTCAAAAGTAGCAGTTGTGGCACCAGCAGTAGCACCTGTAAACCCTGCAATAGTAACAGTTGTTCTGGCGTGGGCAGCACTTGTTACGTAACCTCTACCACGAATAGTGTACGAAGTCTGCTGTGCAAACGAGATTCCGGCGGTGTTACCAGTACCCGCACCACTAGCGTTCAGACCGTGCCAACCAGTTACCCCAGTACTACCAATAGTAACGTACTGGGCGTTGTCGTACTCTGCGCCAGACGCGAGTGTCCAACCAGCAAACGCGGTGCCGTGGAGTGCGTTGGTGTAGTCCTTCCACTCGTTAAGAATTTGGGCATCCACGTATCCGCCCAGTCGAGAGAACGGGTAGCGAGGAGATACCAGCATGGGAATCACTCCGTGTCGCTGCGTAATCGTCGAGCCTGCGGTCGAGCCTTCCCACACCTTGACGGCTGCGGTGGTGACACCACCAAACAAACACGGAGACTGTATATTGTACCGTGCGGGATTCGTCTGAGTTGCGGTGGAGAACCAGGACGGAGGACCAAAATAGACCACATCCTGATTTCCCAGAGGCAAACGGGTTGCCGGTACCAGACGCGCCAGCGTGCCGCCTGGTGCAGTGCTGCCTGGTGTGCCGAGTTGGGCAACTCTCCAGTTGCTAATGTTTCCCCAACGCAACGAGTCTATGTTTCCTGCTGTTGAGCCAATCCAGTGATATTCTGCCATGTGTGGTTTTCCTTTTAAGAATTACTGCGAGTAAATGTGCTACTGTATGTATTTTTTTTACTGTTTTCACTGCAAGAGGTTTATTACGGTGCTGGTGTGTACACACAAAGCAGAGCCGCTATCCCCCACCCCCTGCACAAGTAGAGTGTCTAAATATGAAGAGTGTGTGGAAACCCCACACCAGTAGAATGCCGTGAAGGGAGTGTATACCGTGAACTACGAAAACGACAACAAACCGTTTGTTGTGGCGTACAGATTCAACTCCCTGCCAGACTGTTACGAGCTTGTTGCTTCAGAGGCAAACCGTGAGTGGATGGACAAAACTCCCAATCGGTACGCGTACCGGTGTTTGCCACTCCTCATGGGAAACTCTATAGGCTGGCAAATTAAAATAAAGTTTCCGTTTACAGTGTGCTGGACTGGTGGAGCAGGCACAGAAGACGTGACTGTTACCTTTCCTGAAACAGACCCTGCACAAGCAGAAGCTCGGAAAGGGTCTGTGCTGTCGCATTTCGGATCTGGAATTGTTACACTGTCTCTGCCGTTTCTTTTCAGAACAAGCAGAGGCCACAACCTGTTTGTAATGGGCCCAACAAACGAACCCAAACCCCACATTACGCCACTTGTTGGTGTGGTGGAAACTGACTGGCTTCCGTTCACATTCACCATGAACTGGAAACTTACCACTCCACACACCCCTGTGGTGTTTGCTCCAGGTGATGTAGTCTGCCAATTTTTTCCGTATCCCCGAGGGTATCCCGAAAAATTTACTGCTCTTACAGAGGAGCTGTCAAACAACCCGTCTGTTTACAAGGAGTATTTGGAGTGGGGAGAGTCACGAGGAAACTTTAACGAACAGTTAAAAAATACAGAGCCCCGCACCGACACAAGCAGTGCCTGGCAAAAAGACTACTTTCGTGGGGTTCACAAAGACGGAACCCGATTCGGAGAGCACCAGTCCAAGTTTGGTGTGTGCCCTTTTGCACACTTGCCAAAAGGCAAAGAAACCACAGACCAATAGCAAACTATAAATAGTGGAAACTGTACAGTTTTGCTCGTACCATCTTTTTACAGAAACTCCCCATGAAAAAATTTTCACAGTACATTTCAGACCCTGTTTCAGAACAGAGAAAAATAGGCCTTACCCGTGAACGCCGAGCGCGAGTAATCCAAAGCTTTCTTACAGGCACCGACACGCCTGGCTTAAAAAACTTAAAGAAAGGCTTGAAGGTTTTGAATAAAAAAAAGCAGATGATTCGGGTGGAGACAAACCCCAATAAAAAGATTGGGTACGAGATTAGAAACGTGGGCCCTGGCGGCAAGAGTACTGTTGCGAAAAGAGAAAACTGGTCTAAAAAAATAAGTGAAGACACGTCTCCTGCGTGGCAACGCAAAGAAGGCAAAAACCCTGAAGGGGGACTGAACGCGGCAGGTGTGGCTTCGTATCGCCGTCAGAATCCTGGCTCTAAACTGCAAACCGCAGTAACCACCAAACCAAGCAAATTAAAGCCTGGCTCCAAAAGCGCAAACCGCCGCAAGTCTTTCTGTTCGCGCATGAAGGGGATGAAGGCAAAACTTACCTCTGCAGCCACTGCACGAGACCCAGACTCCCGAATCAACAAGAGTCTGCGAAAGTGGAACTGCTAAACCACCCCGCACGGCTTATCGCCGTCTTTCGTACACTGCACGAGCTCTACGAACAGCTTCTTTGTTGTCAGGATTAATCAGCACGATTTCAGGTGCAGTTTTGTGGTGCCAGTCCATGAATCCAACGTAGGCCTTTTCACGCGAACACCGTACGCAAGTTTTGGTGTGCGGAACTGCTTCTAGACGAGCAGGAGGAATAACGGTTTCACAGTCTTCACACAGGCGAGTCATTAAAACCCCCTAGAGTAGTGGTGCGGAATGGTACGGCACTCAATCCAGGCATCGGCAGCGCGTCGTGCTGCGCGAGCAGCGTGGGTCTTTTTGTTGTACCCCCACGGTTTGGTAATGGTGCGGGAGTGTAAATTAATAAAATGTGCTTCGCGCTCTGCTTCAATGTCAATACGGTCAATGTGTCGTTTCATTGGTGGGGTGTGGTGTGTCTGAATCGTTCTGGTGTGGTAAAGTGTTTGTGTTTTCTGTGTTAAGTGCCGCAGTCTGTGCTTTTACCCCGTCAATCCAAATCTGTGCTTCTTTGAACAGGGGGGTTTCGTCTGTGTTTCCAAGGTCTTCCATGGCTTGTTTTGCCATGTGGTTTGCCTCGGAAACAGAACTGCATTTAAACTTTAATACCAATTCAATATTGTGAAAATCGCGCATGGGCAGTGGTGTGTGGGTAATTGCACTGTAAAGATACAAGCTGTGTGGTGTTTGTCAAGACTGCACTGAATATTTTAAAACTTTGGGGGGGTGGTACGGGGGGCGAATATTTTAAAACTTTGGGGGGTGCGGTGGGTGCCGCAATATTTAAAAACAATACAGGGATTTGGTCGGAGCTGCTAATCGACTATCTAAAGGCCCACTACCAGCCCCCAAACACTGGTATCCGAACCCATGCCGCGCAGTAGAAATAAAAAAACCCCGTGGTCATTCCGTGAACCACGGGGTCGTGCAGGTTAGTCGTGGTGCGAATCACGACAGCAAACGAATTGCTAGTCTCTGCGGTTTGTTTTTTGGTAGCACTGGCGGGACTTGAACCCGCACTGTCCAGATTTTAAGTCTGGTGCCTCTGCCATTGGGCTACAGTGCCAGTTATTTAAAAGTTGTCTTCGTCGTCCTCTAGCCACTCGTCCAGATCAGGGTCATCAGGGTCTACCGGTGGGGTTTCGTCCCACGAATCAGAGTCTGAGCGAATAGAAGAGTCAAAATCAAAGTCCACAGAATCAGAGGCAGTGTTTAAATGTTTAAAAAATGATGTGTGCATGGGAGGTTTCATTTAATGTTGCGAACAGGATACGCACTGGTGCCGTTACGGGTAAGTCTGTACACAGTGGTGGAGCCGTCTAGTCGGGTCACAACTAGTTCGTCCCCGTACAGTACAGCAGATGTTGCGCCACGGGTCACAGTGCATCGGGGAGAATTCCAGCCTTTTGTCCACAACTGTACGCAGCCGTTGGACAGTACAGGGTATGTAGTGGTCATGACGCGGTGTCTTCCACGGTATCAGGTAAAAATTCGTCCCCACCGTCCCCACCGTGGGGATACAGCTCGTGGAGTGAAGCGTTTGTGGTGGTGGTTCCGCAGCTGCGGAGGCTTGCGCGGTCCGCAGGGGGGGTCACCGTGTTTGTTTTTGCCGGGCGGTAGTCGAAAACCTCACAAATCTTCAGTAACCGGGCGTTTTCGGCGGCCGCTGCGGCCGCGGAGTCTAGTGCACAGGCGAGTTCTGTGCGTAAACGGGTGTTTTCACTAAGCAGATACGCAATTCTGCTAGTTAAAATTTTAATTGTGATTTTGCCTTGCATGGAAAGAGCCTTGCTGTAAGAGTTATCGAATAGTGTACTGACCAGACGCTGATGGAGCAGATCCAAACCCTGAAAGTTGGGTGGAAATGTCCTGTGTGTTGTGTGTGTTTACCCTGTTGGAGGAGTTCATGTCACTGTGACCTGTCCAATTAGGGTTGTAGTTGTACCCGTCAGAGTAGTTTGTGTACGTTTCCACTGTGCCGTCCTTGTGCTGCACTGTACGCACAACGTTTGTACGGGTGTGACAGCCAGGGGCACAGTACGCAAGCACAATACAGGTAAGTTTAAAAATTGTTTTTCTCATGTGGTTTACGAGTTTGGGGTGGTGGGAGCAACTGCACCAGATGCAGGTGCGGGTGCGGGTGCGGGGCCACGGCCCTTGCGGTTAGGGGAGCCGGGTCGGCGACCACGGGTGTTTGTGTTTACCGTGAGGGTTGCAGGATCCACATTCAGTTCAGGAATCTGGTAGTTGCCACGGCCGGCACGGCGCACTGGCGTGGTTGAAATCCACGCGGGTACTGCCACGTACACAGACTTGGAGAGCAGGTCAACAAGCTCCTTTCGGGACACTGTGCAGGTGTCGTAAACAGTGAGTGCAGCGCGATTGGCGTGGAGAAACTTAATAAATTCAATTTGACCTGGGGTGTATGAAGCAAGCATGGGCGAGGCTGGTGTGTTTGGTACAGTAGTCATGGTGGATGGAGTGGTGGTGGATGGAGTGGATGGAGTGGGTGAGATGGTGGATGAAATGGTCATGGTCATAGTGGGTAAAAGGTGAGAGGTAAGGTGAGAAGGGTACGGTACAGGTAAAAAGGTCACTGCGAACTCCGAGTTCGTCGTGCAGCGTCCGCGAGTCGCTCCTGTTCCTGTTCGTGATCGCGGAGAATAACAGTGCTTAACTGTATCATTTTTGACTGGTCGTATTCGTTCATTGCTGCAATCCACGAACGGATAAGTTCGTGTTCTTCAGCGGACAGTAGTTCGGGTGGAACCCTAGAGCGTGACAGTGAAAGCAGACCAATAAGCAAAGACTCAAACCCTTGGGGGTCTTTTTGGTCTAGTTGTTGGGTCTTTTCAATAAACATTAGAAACTGCTCCTGAAATTGTGCGAGAAAATCGCTGATCGAAGTGGGTGAATGACGAATAGGTGAGTGGTGCATTGGTGTTCTTTTTCTTTTTCTTTTTTATTTACTAACTGCGTACGGGTGGTCTGGCCAGGTAAACTCTTCTGGTTTGCACGGCCGTGCCTTGTAGACGTTTGCAAGAGCTTCGTACGCTTCTTTTGCGCCTTCTCTAGAGAAACCAAACAGTCTAACGGCGTTAATCTTTTCAAACGCAGCAGGACTGTTCTCCTGACTCAACTGCCAGATCGTACTGTTCTCAGTGCTAGACGGGGTTTGTGCAGACTGAACAGGACTGTCTGTGATTAGAGCATGACTTCCGTACGGAGGGTGCGCCTTAAAGGAACTATTTGGTTTTCGGTGACCACCAGTGGACGGAGAAAAGTTTGAGTGCATCTCGTACCACAATTGTTTTGAGTACCCCCGAAACTCTCCAATGGAGGGAGAAAACAGATTCTCGCAGCGGGACGTGATAGGAATAACAAATCCAAACATATCCACGCAATTCAGCGTGTGCACCTTTGCTTGACCCCAAATAGGGAAAGGGCGACCAAATTCATTGCTCTCTGTTAACATTCGTTTTGCAGTTTCTTTTTGAGTAATTGCCCACAGGGGAGAAAATCCAACAAGAACAGAAGAGCGCGCACCCCGCCATGACGGGTAGTTTTCCGTTTGAGAAGGCACTGAATCTTCTAGATGCAACCAGTACATACTTTTCCACAGTGGAATCCACGGTTTATCCGCGATTTCCTCGGTTTGTTTGTCTTCTATCGTATCGCAGGAGAGGGCAAAAATTTCTTCCACTGCAAGCGGACAAACAGTCTTTGTACAGCACCGTAAAAGGGTGTTCCATGCAAGATTGGCAGGACTCATGATGCGCTCTGTAGAAGTATTAGACATTAGAAGTTGTAACGCTTTCTTGTGTGTGTTTTGCGGGTTGAGTGGAAATCCAATTAACAATTTCGAGAAGTTCTGGAACAGTCACGAAACCCTTTACAGTTTCGCCGTTCTTGAAGGGCAAGAATTCTCCTCTAGGATCAATAATTGCAATCTCCACAGTGGTTGCGTGCTCTTCGGAATGCAATTCAAGTTTCTCAAAACGATTACCCTTTGAATTTGTTGAGTACATACCTGTCCCGTACACAACGCTTAAAGAGTACTCATTAGGAAACCTGATCACTATCCTGTGAGCCCATCCCTTCTCTCCGACATCATCTCTATCTGTGTTTGTTTTGATCCATCCGTGTGGATGAGTGCAGAGAAGTGCAGACGATGCCTCAACCTGAGTTGAGAAATGCCCCCACCCGCGTGATCCGTATGGTGCGTCATTACGCACAGAGGTATTCTTACGCTCAGGGGCGACAAACCACGGCGGCAAAGATTCTTTTTGTTTTGTCTTTTTGTTCATACTGCTTACAGTGTTTCTGTGTGTGTGTTGTGTTGGATTAGAAAGGAGCGCGGGTAACAGTATTACCAGAGGTTTCCGTCTCTACGGTATTTTTGTATTCTGTCTTGGCAGCAGAGTTTTGAAGCGCGTCTGCGTCCACCTTTGTGTACATCTGCATGAACGCTTCCTTTGTGGTTTCATCAAACCGTGCCACGCACCGCTCAATGCTCTTCATCTTGTCACCGAAAATAGAGAACGCCTTCACAATGTGGAGGAGTCGGCGCGTGGTAATGATTTCATTAACCACCTGTGCCTTGAAAGACTTACGAATAATGTCTCCCCAAGCAATCAGGTTGTCAAGAAACGAATCGTCATCAACTCCCACACTACTCGCGTACTTGGACAGAATCTTCTTTTCCACTGACGAGGAAGCGTAGTCCTGTTCGTAGGTGAAATCAAACCGTTCAAGGAACGCTTCGTTCATCATGTTTGTGCCAATGAAACGACCCTCGGCATCACCCTTACCCTTTGTATTGGCAGTGGCAAACACCGTGAAACCTGCGGCAGGACGCACGTACTTGCCAATCTTTGGAATGTACTTGCCCTTGCCTTCAAGCACAGACTGCAAGCACATGATGAGATGGCAACCAAGGTCAATCTCGTCAAGCAGAAGCACTGCACCCCGTTCCATTGCGACAAGAACAGGACCAGGCACAAATTTGGTTTCTCCGCTGATAAGACGGAATCCACCAATAAGTTCGTCCTCATCGGTCTGGGCAGTAAAGTTTACGCGGATACACTCCCGTTTCAATTGGGCGCAAATCTGCTCCACCATGGTGGTCTTGCCGTTACCCGACAGACCTGTAATGAACACAGGTGCGAAAATGCCCTTCTTGATAATGTCCTTGATTTCATTGTGATATCCCCACGGCACGTAGTTGGGGTCAGCAGTGGGAATAAACGAATCTGATTCGCCTTTTGTCACTGTACGCGCAAGATTCACCGTGTTCATGGTGTCCGTCTGCGAACTTGCACTACACGATTGAATGGCATTGGTAGACACCGACACGGTAGGAAATGAAGCAAGAGACTCTACGCCACGCGCAGCAACTACTGCTCTAGTGGATCGTGGTCCGTTTACGGGACCAGACTTTGCATTCACTTTTGTCGAACCAGGTTTCCGACCACGCTTCACTTCCACAATGGTGAATGCTGAATCGTTCGCAAACAGTTCGGGAATGGCGTACACTCCACGGCCGTGCTTGCGAGTACTCGTCATGCACCAAGACGGAACAGCAGAGTACCCTGCCTTACGGGCCGCTTGCAGAAGGGGCGAGAACAGTACGGACTGTCCGCTGTCGGTGGTCTTTGCGGAGACTCCGCAAGACGCGAGATGCGGACGAACAGCAACAATAAAAGAGTGCTGAGAGGAAGAAACGGTGAAAGTATTAGTAGTTGTCATGGTGTTCATAGTAGCAAAAACAGGGGAATATTTCAATGGGAGGGGGGGTGGAAGGTCCGATAATAACGGTTATAAACGCTTGTCAGAAGGCACTTTACAAATATTTGATGAATTTTGGGAAATTACGATTCACGCCTCGGCAAGGTGTTCTCCCACAAACGCTGCAACATTTCGGAGCGATCCTGTAGCAATTTGGGACTCCACAAATGCGCTAAGTATTTCACGCTTGGATCGTGCAGCATCCATACGGAGTTGAGCGTCCTTAACCACTTTGGATGTATTGGAGTCCAACTCCCCATCTGCATCACGGAGAAATCGGTCGGCGTTCACAATAACTGCGGAGTTCCATCCAAGCACGTCACCGCGCACAAACCCGTCACGCTTCCAATTGTAATTCTTTTCGGGAGTCATACGGTAGGATGAAGGAACGATGGTCTTTCCACGGGTCAGACCAATCCAATGAATTTTGCTGCCAGTACGGCGGCGCAGAATGTCAATGGAAAACTGGAGTGACCGCTGGGTTGCACTACCCTCTCTGGTACGCACGTTTCCGTACTCGTACCAAGTACCGTTTTGGGAATGGTACACCCGCTTCACATCGTAGGAAGCACCTGTCTGCGGATCAGTCATGACCACCGCAAGTTTACGGCCCATGTCTGTGTCACGAAACACTGCATCTGAATTTAAACCTTGAACGGCCGCCCACCGACTTAAAGAGAATTCAAACCCGTCAGTGGGTTCACCGTCTGTAAGCACCACCGTGTGGGTAATCTGAACACGGGTATTTGCTTGAAACTCTGCAACAGCAGAACTAACGTGGTACAGTGCACCACTGGTAGGGGTGGAATTCAAACGGAACCTACAGTCCCATTGACTCATGGAGTCCCAATTCCACAGTGCAGACTTCATGGTTTCGTATTCGTTCTTACTCATCTTTGACGAGAAAAAGTTAAACAGTGTCAATTCTGCGTCAAGGTACAGAGGAGGTTTAATCGTATTGGTACTGTTCTCTACCACTGATTCAGGACTCCACGGAACATTTGTGAATCCGTACACTTCAAACGGCACTCCCACCTTACGGCAGAAGTCTGTAAGAATAAACAGTTGACCAATGGTAGACCGCATGATGCGGCTCATTGAACCCGACCAGTCAAGCAGAATCACAATGCCGTGGTTTTTGCCGTCTGCTACGCGAGTAGTCTTGCGGAAAATGTCTTCAGACCAACGGTACTGATTCATGCGGAGAGGGTCAAGAACACCTGTTTTTGCAACTGTGGTGCGACGAAAAGCGTCTGCTGCCTGTTTGCGATTAAACGCTGTTGCCATTGTGTGTGCAGCAGAGGTGTAGTCTGCAATGTGGATTGGTTTTTCCATTACAGAGCGAAATCCTGTGGCACCCAAAACACTTATAATTTTCGAGAACGGAACCACAATCTTCTGGAGGTCTGTTGTGGGAACAGGAAAACGGATAATCTTTGAAGGCGCACTCTTGTTTGTGTCTGCAAGCGTTTTGAGTTGGTTTTCAAGACTCTTGTTGGTCACAGGATTAATGTCTGTGCTGTTGTCCTCTGCGGGTTGCGTAACTTTTTGCTTTTGTGTGCAAGTCTCAGGGTCTTTATTCTCGTCACCAGTGGTAGTGTCTGTGGACTCTGCATTTGCTTTCCGATTCTCAGAGGGTTCACCCGTCTCTCCACTAGGCACTGATTCGGTAGAGTTTTCCGAGTCGTCCGAATCAGACCCCTCATCACCCACAGAAACGTCATCGGTGGTGTTTGGGGTTATTTCGATTGACTTGTTGTTTTGAGCGCACTCTTGTGCGTACACAATCATGTCCCGTGCAAGAGCAACCACTTGCGTCCACTCTGTGATTGTTGCTCCACGATTAAGCAGTACGTTTTCCGCAGTATTGAACTGTATGCACAGACCAGTGTGAACACCGCACTTAAAGTACAGGTTGAATCGGTCGGCAAACATCATGGACTGAACTTTTGAAAGGTCGCCAAAAAACTGCCGTTCCATAAGGGTCTTGTACGCACTCACAAAGTCTGCTTTGAGTCCACGGAACTTTTCTTGTATGAGTCGCTCAATTCGTGCGTCCTCCACAATATTTAAGTACTGCTTTGCAGTTTCAGGAGACACACCAGTGTCCGCAGAAAGGCTTTCAATTCCTGACTTCCACCCTTCCATGGGGGTAAACAGGGCGTGTGCCACTTCATGACCCACAAGCATATCGTACAGGGCACCCGTGGCACTGCTCCACAGGGGAAGGTGGAGGGATCGTGTTTTCAAATCAAAAAACGCGGTGGGAATGTTTTCGTGCTGCACTGAAATATTTTCAATGGCAAGCAGTCGAGCAAGTGTGGACTTGATAGCACTTGCCTCAGTGTTTTGAGGGATACGGGTACCGTCAGTAGCAGTAGCAGATTTGTTGGCACGAGCACGAAGCGCGCCAACGAAGCGTTCAAAGGAATTTGAATAGTGAATGCAACTAGATTTCATACTGTAAATTTACATCAAAATATGGGAAATTTCAACTGGTTCCCCCCAAAATTTCACTTTTATTTCAAATAAAATATTGGTCTATAACTCTTTGTGCCACAAGGGGTTACAGCGAACAGGGGACAGCGAGGTCCGATAACCTGCTCCAGGAGTCCATTGTTTTTGCGTACGCACAAACCAGACCTTTTACACACGCATCTCGATCATCTCGAACACCTGTAGCTCACTCAAATTAATCCATTAAGTGTGGTGTAAAAAATAAAACCTGTGGCTCCGCCAGCGCGTCGCTGGGCACCAACTTAAGTTGGCCACCACCCCACTGGAGCAATTCTACACAGGCAAATTAATCCATTAAGTGTGGTGTAAAAATAAAACCTGGCTCAGACGCCACGCCAGGCAATATTTAAAACATATGAAATAGACTGTTTGCCCCTTGTTTGCCTTGGTATTGGTGTATACTAAACTATCTATTTACACACACTTACAGCACAGGAGCACGCCAATGGTGTACCTAAAAAATCCTAAAGTCCGCACCTTTATCCGCACAGTGCGCGCACAAGCTCGCAAGTGTAATGTGCGACTAATCCTGTCAAAGGGATACGAAGTAAACGCGTTTGACGGAGAGCGGTGTCAGGGCTACTTTTGTGAACCTGAACACGAGCTTGCACTGCCAGGCAGAATAACAGTGGCCACTGGCCGTCGGCGCACCGCAGACTGGCTCTTTACACTGGCACACGAATACGCACATTTTTTACAGTGGCGTGACGACTCTCCACTGTGGCAGGAACCAGACTACTACACTCTGGAAACCCACACAGAAAAAGAAGCTCTTAAAATATGCAGGCAGTTTAAACTGCCTATTCCCCGCCGTGTTTTGCTCTCAGAACACCGCAAGTACATGAAAAAATTGTCCCGCGTTAAACTCTCAGAGCTTTCAGAGTAGACCTACATACAGGCAGGAGACTGTACACCATGCCTACCTATTCGTATCACTGCTCCCACTGCCTGGCCCACTGGGACGACCTGCTCTCTATTTCAGAACGGGACTCCCCCACACGTAAACCGTGTCCAGGCTGTGGGCAGCGAACGGTACTCCGTGCGGTTACTGCGCCGATTACTGGTGCAGACGCAACTGTGGGGCCTGGCAGTGACTTTAAAGAATTGGCACGCAAAATGAGTCGAGGATTGCCTCGCAGTGCTGCACAAAACATGGAACGCGCCGCGTCACTTCGCGGTCGGCGTTACGGTCCGCAGTAAACACGCACACACACGCAACCATATTTTTTTCTATATTCTGAAAGGTGGGGTACAGTGGAGCAGAGTGGGGCAACATTTTCAAATATTACCACTACTCCCTGTTCTGGTGCAACCAGTGGGGGTTTTGGTCTGGGTGACGCAATATCAGCGGTTACCCACGCACTACGCATTCCTGAGTGTGCAGCCTGCGGCAAACGCCGGGCACTCTTTAACAGACTACTCCGCATCTCCTCCACAGCAGACCCTGTGGAAGCATACATAATTTCAAAAACTCCTCTTTCACCCACCTCTCCACCCTCCCATGACAAACCCCTTCCGTAAAGACTCCTACCCTGATCTCACCGCAGCCATTCGTGGCGTGATCAGTGACTCCCACACCCCCAATAAAGCCAATTCTGTACACGAGGCACGCGGAACACATTACGCACTGTTAGGCAAACAAGCAGTGTCGTATGACGCTGCAAAACAGTACGCACTGTGGGGCACTAAAAAAGGCGAAACCGACCCTTTCCACGCACAGGTACTGCTTACAGGGCCCGTCACTAGCAGAACTCCCGCAGACACGGAAAAAGCAAAAAAAGAGGCTGCTCGTACGGGGTGGCACGACTTTCGGGTACAGTACTTTACACCAGGCGTGGGCGCAGGAGCTCGTGACAGCACACAGGCGTTTACTCAGGGGGTACAGGCACAGGGGGGATGGGAAAGGGCGGAGGCCGCCGCTGCTGCTAGACTGCGCGGCCGCAACAAACGGAAACGCAAATGAACAGTTTTAAATCGTATTTGTATGAAGCAGCAAACTCACAAAAAATACACGATCAAATCCCTGTACAGTCGTTTGCAGACCTGAACAAGTTGGCTACCGCTGCAAGCAAGAAACACCGGGACAAGTACATTCTGGCGTACGTTGATTTTGGTTTTGCCACAGTGTTTGCAAAGGACAAGTTGCCTACCAGTGCCTACGCCTCGGACGACTGGCGACTAGGGTACTGGAGAAACGGAAAGCACTTGGAGTGGAGCGAGGCCAGAAAGAGACAAACGCGAATGGCAATAGACAGACTTTCAGGACTGCAATAGGGGGCAATGAATCGTGTACGAGTACAGAATCGTTGGCACACCAAAGGTCATAGACGGCGACACACTGGATGTTGTGTTAGACTTAGGGTTCAAAATTCAGACATGGGAGCGGTGCAGACTTGCAGGCATTGATGCTCCCGAAAGTAGAACCACCAATCTGAAAGAGAAGCAGTACGGTATTGCTGCCAAACAGTTTGTAGAAGACTGGTTAAAGTGTCAACCAAAACTGTGGGCCCGCACTACCAAAGACGACAAGTACGGTCGAATGCTTGTAGAGATATACTCAGACTCGTCTAGTGTGTCTTTGAATTCTTTAATGATAAATGAAGGCTACGCTTGGGGATACGCGGGAGAAACCAAAGTAAAAGACTTTACCCTGTTGGATCGTGTGCGTACAGAATCATTGGCACACCAAAACCAACAGGGTAAAGGCAAAGCCTCCACCCACACACAGCAGTCGTAATTACTACATACTCATGTTAATCTTTACTCTCAATACCACAAGGAACCCCAAATCATGTCACGATTAAACACCGAAAAGTACTCTTCGCTTAACGAAAGCATTGCCAGTGTTCAGAACCCAGAAGCTGCTCTACAGGAAGCACTAGAGTACACTGCTGCACTGGAAACAGTTATTCTGTCCCTGTGCGAGGAGTTAAACCTTGATCCACAGGAACTGGTGGAAGACGTAATGACCCAAGAGCGTGAACGGGAGCTGTCAAAAAAAATGAAGGAAGCAAACAAAAAGACAGACGCAAAGCGAAAGCAAAACAGCGCAGGGTTTAACAAAGCGTACAAACGGTCACAGGCTCTTGGCAAGCGTTACGAAAAAGAAGGCAGCAGCCACAAGGTGTTTGGCAAGGGCGGCAAAGTAATAAAGGGAATAAAAACATCACCCCGCAAAGACTCACGAGATATTACTGGCAGCCGTTACGGTGGGTGGTCTGATCAGAGGTAATCCTGCCGCAGGAAAAGGACGGGATTGGGCCGAAAGTAATTTACTGATGGGGCTGGGTGGTTTTACTGCTGCCTGCTGCCCCGCAGTAAACACACCAAACACATGAACAGTTTCGTATCCTATCTCACCGAACAGAAAAAGTAAATCCGTATGAAATTTTTCAGCACATATCTCGTCGAACTGTTTAACCGTCCGTGGCAGCACATTGAAACCGATGAGTACACCACCCGCAAGTCGCTCAAGAATCACCTGGCGGGCGTGTTCGATAGCAAGTTCCGTCGTGAGAATTTGCTGTCTGTGCGCTACACTTACGCTGATCCAAAAAACCCTGAAGACCCCACCAAATACCTCACGGTGTTGTTTGAGCAACAAAACAAGAACTCATGGGAACTGCTGTTCTACATTGGTGGCAACACTTCAGCAAAAGTAAAAAGTGATAAGGGTGGGATATTTGTATCGGTACTGGATGCCGCAGACAAGTTCCTGAAAAAGCACAAGCCGCAATTCATTACAATCACCGCTGCGTCACAGTACGAGGGAAAGGAAGCAACAAATTCACGCGAACGGGCGTATGCAGCACTGGTCAAGCGATTTGCGTCACAGTATGGTTACAAAGTCGATTACAAATATTCTGGTAGTACGAAAGCAATGTGGAAACTCAAACGACTTGAACCGTGATAGACTTCCAAACCTATCTCACCGAACTGTTTGAGCAGCCTTTACCTGTGCGTGAATTAAAGCGTATTGGTTACGGGCCCACTACCATTGAAGTTACCTATCAGGCACAGACCCGAAGCGGACAGTACCTGAACATTGATATTACCAAAGTTAAAATTAGTG
>Ga0194124_10003765_pt1 | contig 15615 bp, 15 predicted proteins | sample TA2KigCas0mmetaG_FD_148605 | JGI IMG/M metagenome (GOLD analysis project Ga0194124, IMG submission 148605) | Freshwater microbial communities from Lake Tanganyika, Tanzania - TA2015031 Kigoma Deep Cast 0m | ecosystem: Environmental > Aquatic > Freshwater > Lake | place: Tanzania: Lake...
CCCCAGCACCAAAAAAATTCAAAAATCTGAGACCCAGGACTTTCATGCATTGAACTGCGATGCATAGTAGCATCATGAAGATCAGCAAAGACCTCAACGCCGCCTCCGCCAGCGCCATCGTCCTCGGCATCCTCCAGGCCGGCGAAAGCTACGGCTACGCCATCATCCAGAAGGTCCGCGAACTCTCCGGTGGGGAGGTCGAGTGGACAGACGGCATGTTGTACCCAATCCTCCACCGCTTGGAGGCCGATGGACTCATCACCGCTCGATGGGGCGAGTCGGAGACCGGTCGCAAGCGAAAGTACTACCAACTCACCGCCCAGGCCCACCCCGTGATGGAAGACGACCGCAAGCAATGGCAGACCGTCCACGCGATCCTCCATCGCTTGTGGACCGCCGAAGGCGCGCCGAGCACCGCGGCACCGGTGCCGGTGCCGGTGCCGGTGCCGAGTCGCTGAGCTGCCTCCCTCCAACACCATCCCCAATCCGCTCCCCCCCGATGAATCCCAACCCCTTCGCCTCCGATCTCGCCGGTCTTCCTTCCGACCTCGCCGCCGAATTCGAGGACCATTTGATGGAGTAGTTGGAGGCTGGCCTGCGCTCCGGCCAGTCGGCCGAGGAGGCCCGTCAATCGGCCCTCCGCTCGCTCGGCTCACCTCTGGAGGTCGCCCGGCGCTGCCTGCGGGAGTCCGACCCGCGGGAACCCCATCGCGTGCCCATGACCCCGCAGCATCGGGTCGCGGTCGCTGGTTGGCTCTTCCTCGCCGTGGGTTTCGCCTCCCGCGTCTGCGAGGCGAACAACCCCAGCCACGAATCCATCGCCGCCTGCCTGGGGCTTTCGGCCGGTTCGCTGGCCATGGCCTTCCTCATCCGGCGAGCGCAGATTCCCCAGCGCTTGGCCATCGGCCTGTCGCTGGGATTGACCGGTGCAGCCGTGGCCGGGTTGCTGCAGGCGGCCTGGCAGCCGTGGATCCAGGACAGCCTGGCCCTGACTCCTGCCGCCTTGGCGGTGCTGGCGCTCTTCGGGGCGTTGTCCGGTGGTGCCCTGACGGCAGCACCTCGGCGGACCGCCTGATCGCACCGCCGAATCCCCAAGCCACGTCCGCTTTTTGACAGAAAGACCCCAAGGGGCCCTTCTGGCTTTTTTTGATAAGATAAAATGTTACAAACAATCAATAAATCGAATCACACTGACTTGAACCTCCCCCTCGCATGAATCCCAACAATCCCAAACTCCAAGCGTTCCTGAAACGATTCACCGTCCCGACACCGTTTCGCCTGCGTGTGCTGTTGGCTGCCGCGCTCTGGCTGAACGTGCCTCTGCCGGCCCAGCTGATCTTTTCCCGGAGATACCGAAGGTGAGCTCGGCCACCGAGGCCCTTCCTGAGCGGCCCGCATCCGCCCCGACAACGCCCACGAACACGATCATACCGTCGAACGGAACCTCCCCTGAACCCGGCCCCACCTTGGCTAGGGATGCGGAGTCCGGTCGCCCGATCAGACCCGTTCCGCCGGCCACCGAACTCGTTCTCTCCGCCGATGGCGGCCTCGCCGGCCTCTCGCTCCGGGCCGACTATCCAATGATCGAGGTCGCCGAGAACCGGGCCGGCATCCCGCTCTTCTTCACCGTGCTCGGCACCTACACCGGCACCAACGACGTCGTGGTGCGGGCCCGCTTCGTGAGCGGCACCGCCACCCCGGGAGCGGACTTCGAACTCGGGGAACCAGAGCGGTCGCTGCCGGCCCAGGGCGGTCTGACCACGATGAGCTTGGTTTCGGTGCCCACCTTGCTCGACGAGGTGAACGAAGGCGACGAAACGGCCGTGTTCGAGGTGTTCATCGTCGGCAGCACCAACGCACCGGTCCGGGTCGAAGTGACGATCCTTGAGGACTCGAACCCGGGCGAGGTGGGTTTCATCTCCACCCGCTTCCAGATCAACGAGGGTTCGACCTATGGCTACGCCCAGATCCGCCTGTGGCGCACGCTCAACACCCGCGAGGCGGCCACGGTGTCGTATCGGCTCGAGGGCCCGGCCGCGGCGCTGGCGGTCTTGGGTGGCCAGACCCGGCGCACGGCGACCTTCCAGCCCAGCGACTCGCAGGTCTTCGTCCAGATCCCCCTGGTCAATGACACCACCGCGCAGGGCACCCAGGACGTCACGCTGACGCTCGAACCGGCCGACGGAGGTCTGAAGCTCCTGGAGGGATTGGAAACCTCGGTGCTGACCGTGGCCGATGACGAGACGCCGGGCGCGAGCGCGCCGCTGTCGATCTCTCAGTACGAGCTCCAGGCAGGACTCCAGGGCGTGGCGCTGACGACGACGGTCCCGCGAGGCTACCAGGTGCGGCTCGAATACTCCGACGCGGGCGCGGCCGGTCCTTGGAAGCCCTACTGGACCTTTGAGGGCTCGGACGTCGAGCGCACCGCCTTCGACTCCTTCGACGCCTCGGTGATGCGGATGTACCGGATCCTGCCCCCGGAACCCCTCGACTTCACCTTCCCTTGGTGAAGTGCCGGGCCGAGCATTCGACCGCCGGAGGAGCGGGCCTTCATGGGTCGCTCCTCCGGCCTTTCTTCATCGGCCTGGTCCGCAACGACGGACCGATCTGTGGCAGGGGCGATGCCGCCCATTCCAAGTCCGAGCCGATTGTGGGTCCCTGGAGTGGATCGTCGGACCCGGGATCCGTGAAAATGCCCGTTGACCGTGGGCAAAAGTCACGCATCATCGAATCCTGATTCGTCAATACGTTCTATTCCGACAGCAACCCCCCGTTTTTCCACGTTCATGAGCAATCGCTTCATCTTCTCGTCCGAGTCCGTCGGCGAGGGCCATCCCGACAAGGTCGCCGATACGATCTCCGACGCCGTCCTGGACGCCTGCCTCGCGCAGGACAAGTTCAGCCGCGTCGCCTGCGAGACCTACGTGAAGTCCAACATCGCCGTGGTTGGCGGTGAGATCACCACCAAGGCCAAGCTCGACTTCGTGAAACTCGCCCGCGAGGCCATCCGCGAGATCGGCTACGTGAACGACGACGACGTGTTCCACGCCGACAAGGTGATGGTCAACGTGTACGTCACCCAGCAGTCGCCCGACATCGCCCAGGGCGTGGACGCCAAGGCCGCCAAGGGCAAGAAGAAGGCCGAGCAGGGCGCCGGCGACCAGGGCCTGATGTTCGGCTACGCGAGCAACGAGACGCCCGAGCTCATGCCCGCGCCGATCATGTTCGCCCACCGTCTGGGCCGGAAGCTCACCCAGATCCGCAAGGCCGGAAAGGCCGCCCCGTGGCTGCGCCCCGACGCCAAGTCGCAGGTGTCCGTGGTGTACGAGAACGACCGCCCGGTGGCCATCTCCAACGTGGTGATCTCCACCCAGCACGCCGCCGACGTGGATCACGCCACGATCGAGGAGTTCTGCATCGAGGAGGTCATCAAGAAGGTGCTGCCCAAGAACCTGCTCACCCAGGACACCCTCTTCCTGATCAACCCCACCGGCCGCTTCGTGGTGGGTGGGCCCCAGGGCGACACCGGCCTGACCGGCCGCAAGATCATCGTCGACAGCTACGGCGGGTTCGGCCGCCACGGCGGCGGCGCCTTCTCGGGCAAGGATCCCTCCAAGGTCGACCGCTCGGCCGCCTACATGGGCCGCTATGTGGCCAAGAACATCGTGGCCGCCGGCCTGGCCGACCGCGCCGAGATCCAGTTCGCCTACGCCATCGGCTATCCCGACCCCGTCAGCGTGTACGTCAACACCTTCGGCACCGCCAAGGAAGGCCTCACCGACGCCGCGATCACCGCCGCCGTCGAGGAGGTGTTCAGCTTCAAGCCGGCCGACATCGTCAGCCAGCTCAAGCTCCTCCGCCCGATCTACTCCAAGACCACCAACTACGGCCACTTCGGCAAGGACGACAAGGACCTCACCTGGGAGGCCGTCGACAAGGTCAAGGCGCTGCAGAAGGCCGTGAAGTAACCCGCCTCCGTCCACGACATCCCCCAAGAATCCATTCCATGGCCAAAGCCAAGAAATCCGCCGCCGCCACCGCCCTCGCCGACGTGGCCGCCGCGCTGCCCAACCTCGGCGCCTTCGCCGCGAACACCCCCTCCGGCAAGGACTACATCGTCCGCGACATCGCCCTGGCCGACTGGGGCCGCAAGGAGATCGACGTCGCCGAGCACGAGATGCCCGGCCTGATGGCCGTCCGGAAGAAGTACGCCAAGCAGAAGCCCCTCAAGGGCGTGCGCGTCACCGGGTCGCTGCACATGACCATCCAGACGGCGGTGCTCATCGAGACGCTGGTGGACCTCGGCGCCAAGGTGCGCTGGGCCTCGTGCAACATCTTCTCGACCCAAGACCACGCCGCCGCGGCCATCGCCGCCACCGGCACTCCCGTGTTCGCCTGGAAGGGCGAGACGCTCGAGGAGTACTGGGAATTGACCCTCAAGGCCGTGCTGCACCCCGGCGACCAGGGCCCCGAGCTGGTGGTCGACGACGGCGGCGACGTGACCCTGCTCATCCACAAGGGCTACGAGCTCGAGCAGGGCGACAAGTGGGTCCACAGCAAGAGCGGCTCGCATGAGGAGCAGGTCATCAAGGACCTCCTCAAGCGCGTGGCCCAGGAGAAACCCGGCATCTGGACCAAGATCGTCCAGGCCTGGCGCGGCGTCTCCGAGGAGACCACCACCGGCGTGCACCGCCTCTACAAGTTCGCCGAGCAGGGCAAGCTTCTGGTCCCGGCGATCAACGTGAACGACTCGGTCACCAAGTCGAAGTTCGACAACCTGTACGGCTGCCGCGAGTCGCTGGCCGACGGCCTGAAGCGCGCCACCGACGTCATGATCGCCGGCAAGGTCGCGGTGGTCTGCGGCTACGGCGACGTCGGCAAGGGCTCGGCCCACAGCCTCCGCGCCTACGGTGCCCGCGTGGTGGTCACCGAGATCGACCCCATCAACGCCCTTCAGGCCGCGATGGAAGGCTTCGAGGTCAACACCATCGAGAGCACCCTGGGCGTGGGCGACATCTACGTCACCACCACGGGCAACTGCGACATCATCACGACCGACCACATCCTCAAGATGAAGGACCAGGCGATCGTGTGTAACATCGGCCACTTCGACAACGAGATCCAGGTGGACAAGCTCAAGGCCACCAAGGGCGTGCGCATCGAGAACATCAAGGCGCAGTACGACCGCTACCACCTGCCGGGCAACAAGAGCATCTACCTGCTGGCCGAGGGTCGCCTCGTCAACCTCGGGTGCGCCACCGGCCATCCGTCGTTCGTGATGTCCAACTCGTTCACCAACCAGACGCTGGCTCAGATCGACCTCTGGCAGAACAAGGACAAGTACCAGAAGACCGTGTACCGCCTGCCCAAGAAGCTCGACGAGGAGGTCGCCCGCCTGCACCTCGAGAAGATCGGCGTGAAGCTCACCAAGCTGACCAAAGCCCAGGCCGACTACCTCGGCGTGGCTCCGGAAGGCCCGTACAAGCCGGAGCATTACCGGTACTGAGCCGATCCGGCCTCATCGCATTCACTTCACACGGCGGCGGGACGTTCATCGTTCCGCCGCCGTTTGCGTGTCGCGGCCTGGCCGCGGGTCAGTCCTCGCCCTGGGCCTTGGTGAAGCCCGGGCGATCGTCGAAGGCCTGGAGCTTCTCGAGGTGCATCCAGCGCAGCCCCTGCCGCTCCAGGCCCGTCAGCAGCGCACCCACCTCACCGTTGCCCACGTCGAGTGCTGGATGCTTGAAGACGAAGCGGCACCGGTGCTGGTCCACCACATCGGTCTTGGCCCCCGTGAGCGGGAACACCACCGTGCCCCGGTTGGAGATCATCTTCAGCCGGAAGGCCGTGCCCTCGGCCGCAGCCTGCACCTTCGGCCCGAGCACCTCGGGCTGCAGCGGCGACTCCACGAACACGTCCAGGCCCACGACCTCGCGTTTGGCCAGCCGGACCATGTCCACCACCGTCGAGGTGACCGGCAGGACCAGCTTGGACCGGGTCCTGGCCGGGGTGCGCTGGGGCGTTTTGCCTAGGTTGGCCAGGATCGCGTCGGTGAAGGCCCGCGTGCCGCAGGAACCGGCGTCGCCGGCGAAGTCCCGCGTCCGGTGGCGTCCCTCCTCGAAGGTGAACAGCACGGCGTTTTCCAGCCGGTCGGCCTCGGCGTGGGCGCCGATGTGCCGCAGCATGAGCACGCCCGAGAGGATCATCGCCGTGGGGTTGATCACGTCCTTGCCGGCGTACTTGGGCGCGGAGCCGTGGACCGCCATCGAAGAGGGCCACCTCCGGCCCGATGTTGGCCGACGGGGCGAAGCCCAGCCCGCCGACCAGCGCCGACGTGAGGTCGGAGAGGATGTCCCCGTTCATGTTGGTCGTGACGATCACCGAGAACTGCTCGGGCCGGCGCACCAGTTGGTGGGCGCAGTTGTCCACGATGATGTGCTGGGCGTTGAGGTCGGGGTACTCCGGGGCGATCTCCTCGAAGGTCCGCTTCAGCAGGCCCTCGGTCATCTTCATGATGTTGCCTTGGTCGCGCAGTGGACCGTCTTGCGCCCTTCGGCCCGCGCCACCTCGAAGGCCAGCCGGCCGATTTTCTCGCAGCCCTTGCGGGAGATGAGCTTGAGGCACTGGGCCACGCCGTGGGTCTGCAGGTGCTCGATGCCCGCGTGGAGGTCCTCGACGTTCTCGCGCACGACGACGGGTCGATGCCCCGGCCCGCATAGGGCGTGGGCACGCCCGGCAGCTCGCGCACCGGCTGGATGTTACCGTAGGTCTCGAAGAGCTTGCGCAAGGTGACGTTGGCGCTCTGCTCGCCGAAGCCGACCGGGGTCTCGAGGGGGCCCTTGAGCACCAGCCGTGTGCGGCTGATCGAGTCGAGCGTCTCCTGCGGCACGCCGGAGGCGATGCCTTTGCGGAAGACCGAGGCACCGGCATGGGCCTCCTCCCAGGCGATGCGGACGCCGGTGGCGTCGATGAGGCGGCGAGCGGCTTCGACGACCTCGGGTCCGATGCCGTCGCCGGGGATCAGGGTGATGGGGGTGGGGGCGGTGTTCGGTATGCTCATGAATAATGGGGATGGATTCAGTGGGATTTCGGCAGGAAAACGGATGCGGGGCCCGCCTCGGGAACACAGAAGTCCGCCAGTTCAACCCGGGCTCCGGGAACCCTCCGCGCCAGCTCCCCGGTCAGCCAGGCCCGGACGGTCCCCGGGCCGGTGCCGTCGGGCACCGGGACCTGGTCGTCGATGACCTCGCCGCCGATCCGGAACCGGGCGGTATGGCCGTCCTCGATCCAGGCCCCCTCGAACTCCTCGGACTCGAGGAGGGCACCGGCGACGGCCCGTGGCGGGGCCAGGCAGACCCGGAGGTGCGGCCGCCTTCTGATCCCTCCGCCGGGATCGCTTCGGGCCTGTCGAGGTCCCTGATGACGATCCCTGCGGCGGGGCTTCGTCCGCCGTCGACGGCATCGGCGGATCCGGCGTGTTCGGGTCGGGTCGCGTCCTTCCTCGGATCCTGAGATTACCAGGTTTCGATGATCGAAAAATGACTATTACCATAAAAAACAATTTGATAAAAACGAATCATGGAACCCGATGCCCCGCTCTATTCCCGGCTGCCGCAATGGCTCAACTACCACCATGTGCTCCGGTTCCGGGCCATCGCCCGCGAGGGCGGCTTGACGCAGGCGGCCCATGCCCTGAGGGTCTCGGCCTCGACCCTCAGCAGCCAGCTCGCCGAGCTGGAGGAATGTCTGGGCTCCGCCCTGTTCGATCGGCGGGGGCGATCCCTGGTCCTGACCGACGCGGGCCGGTCGGTGCTGGACCACGCCGAGGTCATCCACCAGTCCGGCACCGAGCTGCTCGACCTCTTCCGGCGACCCGGGGCCTCGGGCAAGCGGCGGTTGTTGCGCATCGGCGCGGTGGGGCCGCTGTCCAAGAACCTCCAGTTCGATTTCATCGAGCCGCTCCTTTCCCGGGCGGACGCCGCCGTGAGCGTGTCCGCAGGATCCTTCGGCGACCTGTTGGCGAGGCTGCGGGCCCACCTGCTCGACGTGGTGCTCTCGGATGCACCGGCTCCGGTCGGCGGCACACCGGAGATCTTCAACCACGTGCTGGGCGAGGTGCCCGCCTACCTCGTGGGCCGGATGCGGAAGTTCGACCGCGCGCCCGGGTTCCCGGAGTGCCTGCGTGGCGTGCCGCTCTTCCTGCCCGCCCGTGAGGAACCCCTGCGCGAGCAGTTCGAGCTGCTGATGGCCGGGGCCGGCATCGTGCCGGCGGTCCGGGCGGAGGTGGACGACATGGCGCTGTTGCGCCTGCTGGCCCTGTCGGGCAAGGGCCTCGCGCTCACCTCGGCGATCGTCGTCGAGCGAGAACTCGACGCGGCGCGGCTGGCGCAGGTCCTCCCGCTGCCCGGCCTGTCGGTGCGCTTCCATGCGGTCACCGTGCGCCGGCGCCTCGGCAATCCGTGGATCGAGGAGGTGGTGGCGGGGATCCGCAGCCGCATCGAGCGCTTCATCGGCATGGTCCAGCCATCGCGCGCCGCCCGGGCCGGCTCGTCGCTCAGCGCCGCATCGACGCGGCGGCCCCGTCGGCCAGCGCCTCGACCTCGGTGAGGCTGAACTGCGAGGTGTCTCCCCGGGTGGTGTGCACCAGGGCCGCGTGCGCCAGGGCCAGCGCGAGGGTCCGGCGCGCCGGTGCGCCCGAGAGCACCCCGTGGAGGATGCCCGCCGAGAACGCATCGCCGGTGCCCACCCGGTCGACGATCTCCAGGTCCCGGTGGCCCTCGTCATGGACGAGAAATCCGCCCGACCAGAGGAAGCCAGCTAGGTCGTGACGGTGTCCCTGGCGGATGGTGCGCACGGTGCCGGCGATGATTCCCAGGCGCGGGAAGGCCAGGGCCACGGCGCCCACGAGGTCCGCCAGGTCGGCCGCCGGGTTTGGGGTCGCTGGGTTTGGGGCTCCCGGGCCGAGCAGCGCCCGGAAGCCCTCGGGGCTGCCGATCAGGATGTCGCTCTGCGCCACGAATTCCCGGTTGATCTCCGCCGCGCGCTCCGGCGTGGCGAGCGAGGCCCGGAAGTTGAGGTCGTAGCTGACCCGGGTGCCGGCCGCCCGGGCGGCGGTCACGGCGGCCTGCAAGGTGGCCCGCGTGGACTCCGACAACACGGCGAAGATGCCGCCACTGTGGAGCACTCCCGCACCCTCCTGACGGAACAGCCGGTCCCAGTCGACGTCGGCCGGCCGCATCTGGCTGGCGCTGGAGTGGCCGCGGTCGAAGAGCGCCTGGCCGCCGCGAACGCCCACGCCGATCTCCGCGAAGTACAGGCCCACCCGGTTGGCCCGGCCCAGGCCGTCGTGCGGCTCGAGGGCGACATGGCGGACATCCATGCCGGCCGCCCGGGCGTGGTTGAGCACGATGGCCGCCAGCGGGTTGTCCGGCAGCCGGCTGGCGAAGGCCGTCCGCCAGCCGAGCCGGGCCGCCGCGTAGGCCGCGTTGTACTCGCCCCCGCCCACGTCCACCTCGAGCGACCGGGCGAACTCGAGGCGGCCCGGGCCCGGGGGCGACAGTCGCACCATGCACTCGCCCAGCGCGACGAGGTCGTGCCGGCTGGACGCGGCGGGTCGCAGCGGCAGCCGCAGCGGGGATTCGGCGGGGGTGGAAGGATCGGGATCCGGGTTCATCGATTGCGGGGACGGCCGTCCGGGCGGCGTCGCTCCTCAGAGTCTGGCCGCCCAATGGAAGGCGACCAGCGAGAAGAGCATGCCGGCGATGCCCACGATGGTCTCGCAGACCGTCCAGGTCTTCAGGGTCTGGCCGACGCTCAGCCCCAGGCTGTCCTTGACGATCCAAAAGCCCGCATCGTTGAGGTGGCTCAGGAAGAGCGACCCGCAGCCCACCGCGCAGATGATGAGCGCCACCTGGTGCGGGTTCATCTCCGGATGGGCCGCCAGCACGGGCACCAGCAGGCCCGAGGCCGTGGTGATGGCCACCGTGGCGGAACCCGTGGCCACCCGGATGAAGGCCGACACCAGCCACCCGTAGAGCAACGGGCTCAGGTGCGCGGCATCCCCGGCGCGCCCGATGGCCTCGGCCACCCCGGAATCGCGCAGCACCCGGGCGAAGCCGCCGCCGCCGCCGATCACCAGCAGCGTCAGACCCACCGGGCCGATGCATTGCTCGGTGAACTTGAGCACCTCGGCACGCGTGTAGCCGCAGCGGGTGCCGAGCGTGACCGAGGCCAGCAGCACCGCCAGGAGCAGCGCGAGGGTCGGGTGACCGACGAACTGCGCGGCCTCGCGGACGGCGTGTCCCTTGGGCAGGAACAGCTCGGCCACCGTGGCCAGGAGCATGAGCAGCACCGGCGAGAGGATGCTCAGCAGGGTGAGGCCGAAGCCCGGCAGTCGGAATCGCGGGTCGGTCGAGGAGGCCTTGCTCGGGATGGGCGGCGGGTTGGCCTGCACGCGGCCGACCACGAACCGGGCGTAGAGCGGACCCGCCACGGCGGCCGTCGGAATGCCGATCACGAAGCCCCAGAAAAGCACCAGGCCCATGCTGGCCTTGAGCGCCTCGACGGCCACCACCGGCCCCGGGTGCGGCGGCATGACCCCGTGCATCACCGACAGGCACGACAAGAGCGGCAGCGCCAGGCGCAGGAACGGCTGCCGCGTCTCGTGGGTGAGCGTCAGCAGGATGGGCAGCAGGAGGACCAGGCCGACGGCGAACCACGTGGTCAGGCCCACGGCCAGGGCCAGCGCCATGATGCACCACTGGATGCGCCCGGGTCCGAAGAGGCGGGCCATGCGGGCCGCCAGCACCTCGGCGCCGCCCGACTCGGCCAGGAGCTTGCCCAGCATCGTGCCCAGCGCGATGACCCCGGCCGTGCCCGCGAGCGTGGCCCCCAGCCCGTCGCTGAAGGACTTCATCACCCCGAGGACCGTGTAGGCGGCGACCTTGCCGTCGGCTCCGGCCGCCAGGACCTTGCCGGCGGCGTCCCGGGCCGGCACCCCGAGCAGCATCACCGCGCCCAGCCCGACGGCCAGCGAGGCCATCAGCAGCGACAGGAAGGCGTTCACCTTGGCCTTGGTGATGAGCACGATCAGGGAGGTGATTGCGATCAAGGCGAGGAGGATCAGGTTCCAGTCCTGGGGATTCATGGGCTTGGACCGTGAGGCTGGCAGGGAACGGGGATGGCCGGCAAGGGGACGATCGGTGGCGGACACGGCGAGGATGGGTGGCCCTGGCGGTCCCCGGACCCCGGGGGTTCTGCCCCTTGTCATCCGGGAGTCTGCCGGTAGTCTCTGCCCCGACGTGCGGGACCGTTTCCAACCATTCTACCCCTGGTGCTTCGCCCTGGTGGTGGCCCTCAGCCGATGGCCCGGCCTGTTCCCGCCCAACTTCAGCGTGGTTTATGCGCTGTGCCTCTGCGGCGGGATGTTCTTCCCGGGCCGGCTGGCCGTCGGGCTGCCCTTGGGCACGCTGCTGGTCAGCGACGTTTGCCTCAACCTCTGGTACCAGTTCGGCAAGGGTTACGAGGTCTGGGATCCGGCGTTGCTGGTCTACCTCGCCGGCAACTATGCCGGCTACGCGGCCTTGTTCCTGCTGGGGCGTGGGCTGCGTCCGCTGGTGCCCGGCGGACGCTGGCGCCGGCTTCCCCCGGTGATCCTGGGCAGTCTCCTGGGCGTCCTGCTCTTCTACGGGGTCACCAACACGCTGGCCTGGCTGCGGGATCCGGCCTATTCCAAGACGCTGGCGGGCTGGTGGACGGCCCTGACGACCGGCTCGGCCGGTTGGCCCGAGACCTGGAAGTTCCTGCGCAACAGCCTCTTGAGCGGAGCCCTCTTCAGCGCGCTCTTTGCCCTCACCTGGCAGCCGGCAGCCTCGTCGGAGTCTCCACAGGAAAAGGGCGAGGTCGCCTCGCCGGCCCCGGCCCGGCCCGAGTCCGAGTCCGAGCCCGAGGAACAGCCGGCCTGAAGGACGGCCGCCGGCCGCCACGGGTCTCACCCGCTGCCGACAGCCTTCCGTTCCCGCCATGACCGTGGGCCTGATCTCCGACACGCACGGCTTCTGGGATCCCCGGATTCCCGGCCTCTTCGCCGGGGTCGACCACATCCTCCATGCCGGCGACATCGGCTCGGGCAGCGTCCTCGTGGAGCTTGAGCACATCGCCCCGCTGACGGCCGTGATGGGCAACTGCGACGGCCCGCCGCTGGACGCCCGCGAGACCGAGGTCGTGGATCTCGGCGCCCACCGCTTCGTGGTCCACCACATCGTCGACCCGGTGCGACCCGGCGACCGGGTGGCTCGGGCCATCGCCCACCACCGGCCCGCCTTCGTGGTCTTCGGCCACACCCACCGGCCGCACGACTCGACGGTGGGGCCTGTGCGGTTCCTCAACCCGGGCTACGCCGGCCGGGTGCGCTTCGCCCAACCGCGCAGCGTGGCCCTGCTGGACCTCGGCGACCCCGCCCTGCCGATGCGCCTCATCGACCTCGGGGCCGGTTGATCCTGGCCATCCCTCGGGCGTGCGTTGAATGACTTTGACGACCCTGCCGTCCGCTTGCACGTTGACCGCAACACGATTGCCCGAACCATGAGCCTCAACAGAATCCTCCTCCTTTCGAGCCTTTCCGCCGCCGCCCTCGGCCTGTGCGCCGCCGACTTCGACGCCGCCAAGCTGCCGCCCGCCTCCACGCAGGCCGGCGTCACCTACGAGAAGGACATCAAGCCCCTCTTCGAGCGCTCCTGCTTCAAGTGCCATGGGGCCGAGAAGCAGAAGGGCAAGCTGAGGCTCGATTCGCTCGAGGCCACCCTCAAGGGCGGTTCCAACGGTCCGGGCTTCGAGAAGGGTGCCAGCGCCAAGAGCACCTTCGTGGCCAGCGTCGCCCGCCTGATGTCCGAGGACGAGAACATGCCGCCCGAGGGCAAAGGAAAGCCCTTCAGCAAGGAGGAGATCGGGCTCTTGCGGGCCTGGATCGACCAGGGCACGAAGTAGGTCGGGCAAGCGTCCGGGTGGGCGATCGTGGGCGAGACCCGGGGGGAATCCCCCGGACGCCCGTGGATGTCCCGTCCGGGGCCGGCCGCCCCCAAATCCCCCAGAGTGCCGGCGTGGTCGCCACCGCTCACCGGGCCCATTGCATGCTCGTCCTCCACAAACTCCACGCCGAACAGGGCGGCCGTTTCACCGAACTCCAATCGATGGAGGCCGTGGCCCACTACGGCGATGTCGAGGCCGAGTATTCGGCCCTCCGGGATTCGGTCGGTCTGGCCGACCTGAGTTTCCGGGGCCGCCTGTGCCTGCTCGGGGCCGACCGGGTGCGCCTCCTGCACGGGCAGGTGACCAACGACATCCAGGCCCTCAGGACGGGGCAGGGCTGCTATGCGGCCTTCACCTCGCCCAAGGGCCGGATGCAGGCCGACGTGCATGTCTACGTCTTGGCCGAGGAGTTGTTGCTCGATGTGGAACCCGGCCTGACCGAGGCGCTCATCCGGCGACTGGACCATTACATCGTGGCTGACGATGTGGAGGCGGTGGATGTGGCCGGGCACTACGGGCTGTTCTCGATCCAGGGTCCCAGGGCGCTCGAGGTTCCCTCCCTGCTGGACCCGGGGCTGGTCCTGGCGCCGCAGAGCCATGGCATCGTTCATCGACCGGATCCGGAGCTGGGTGATCGGTACTGGGTGACCCATGCGCGCACGGGCAGTCAGGGAGTCGATCTGTTCGTCCCCGCCGCGGCCATGGGGATGGTCTGGGACAAGCTTTGTCTGGCTGTACGCTCGCTGGGCGGGCGGCCCGTGGGCTGGTCGGCCCTCGACCTGGCCCGCATCGAGGCTGGCATCCCGCGCTTCGGCGTGGACATCGACGAGAGCCACCTGCCCCCCGAGGCCGGACTCGACCGGAACGGCATCAGCTACACCAAGGGGTGCTACATCGGCCAGGAGACCATCGCCCGCATCCGCACCTACGGCCAGGTGACCAAGGCGCTCCGGGGGTTGCGCTTCGAGCCCGATGCACCGCTGCCAGCTCGCGGCGACAAGATCCTCCACAACGGCCGGGAGGTGGGCTCGCTGACGAGCGTCATCCGCTCGCCGCGACTGGGTTGCCCGGTCGCCCTGGGATACGTGCGCAAGGAGTGCAACGCCCCGGGCACGGCCCTGTTGGTGCGTTCGGCCTCCGGCACCGAGATCCCGGCCCGGATCGTTCCGCTGCCCTTCTCGGCCTAGGGATCCTGTCCGCGGGCGGGCTCCCGTCGGCCGGTCCGGCGGCGGCCCCGGGGCCCCGGGATCCACGCCTCCCCCCGACCCGCCGCCCCGCAAAAACTTCGGGTCGCGCCCGCCCGTTCGCTTGACCGGGCGCCCGGTTCTGGCGCAATTCCCGGGTCATGCCTATCCGCTCCCTCCTCCGCGCCAGTGTCGTCGCCGTGTCGGTGGCCGCCCTGGCCTTCGCCGGCTGCAAGGCCACCTTCAAGGATCCGAACGCCGAGGGCTACGCCCCGATCTTCGACGGCAAGAGCCTCGCCGGTTGGGCGGGGCGGTCGGACCTCTGGTCCGTGCAGGACGGAGCCATCACCGGCACCACCCATCGCGATCACCCGATCGCCGGGAACACCTTCCTGGTGTGGACCAACGGCACCCTGGCCAACTTCGAGCTGCGCCTGCAGTACCGCATCTTCAACGGCAACTCCGGCATCCAATACCGCAGCAAGCTGGTGGATGCCGACAAGTTCGTCGTGGGCGGCTACCAGGCCGACTTCGAGGCCGGAAAGACCTACAGCGGCATCCTGTACGAGGAGCGCGGGCGCGGCATCCTGGCCGAGCGCGGCCAGCGCACCGTCATCACCGACGAGGGCGGCAAGACCAAGGTCAACGTCGTGGGCAAGCTGGCCGACTCCAAGGAACTCCAGGCCAACATCCGGGACGAGCAGTGGAACGACTACCTGGTCATCGCCGACGGCAACCACCTCATGCACTTCATCAACGGCCGCATGACGGTCGATGTGGTGGACCAGCAGTCCGCCAAGGCCGCCAAGGAGGGCATCCTGGCGCTGCAGATCCACGCCGGTCCGCCGATGGTGGTGCAGTTCCGCGACGTGAAGCTCAAGAAGCTGCCCTGAGGCGACCCTTCGGGCGGGCATACGATCCGGAGGCGCCGGGCCGGGGTGACGCCCGTCCCGGCGTCTGGTCTTTCCGGGGAGGCCGGCGAAGCCGGGTCCGGCCGGGGGGGCACCGCTGGTGGGCCCAACAGGATTCGAACCTGTAACCAAGGGATTATGAGTCCCCTGCTCTGACCGTTGAGCTATGGGCCCGACCGCGTTTTTGCGGGGGTTTTGAGGGTCACCCCATGATTTCAGTGGGCTTGGATACACCCGCCACTCAGTGACACCCACCGATGCCAAACCATTAGATGAACGAGAGTAGGCCGCGCAATTTTCTTTCCGCAATTTCTGCGGGCATCAGTTCGCCTGTGGATTCAGGGAGGCCATGTTGAGGTGGAGTATTTCGGTCTCCGCTCCTCGCTGATTTCTGCGATGAGGGCGGAGCCCGACCGGAGCCGGGGATGGACTTTGAGTCTTGGCGAAGGCCGCCGGGCTGAGATAGCCCAATCGGCTGTGCGGCCTGTGTCGGTTGT
>Ga0194124_10003766_pt1 | contig 15607 bp, 11 predicted proteins | sample TA2KigCas0mmetaG_FD_148605 | JGI IMG/M metagenome (GOLD analysis project Ga0194124, IMG submission 148605) | Freshwater microbial communities from Lake Tanganyika, Tanzania - TA2015031 Kigoma Deep Cast 0m | ecosystem: Environmental > Aquatic > Freshwater > Lake | place: Tanzania: Lake...
ACTTGAAGAATTAGATTTAGAACTTGAAGAATTAGATTTAGAACTTGAAGAATTAGATTTAGAACTTGAAGGATTAGATTTAGAACTTGAGGGTTTAGATTTAGAACTTGAAGGATTAGGAGAATTTGTTTTTTCCATATCTCCATCTAATGCTTTTATTCTTTCTTTAGCAGCAGCTCTTCTTGCCTTACGTTGTTGTCTTATTTCTTGTTGTTGTTCAGGAGTTCTAGACGTGGATTCTGTAGATTTTGATTTAGATGTATCAAAAGATTGTTGTCCTTTTAATTTTTGATTTATTCTTGTATTTTGTTCTATTTCATTTCTTCTTGCTGCTTTACGTTCTTCTCTCGACACTTTTGGTTCTTTATTTTGATTAACTTTTTCTGCTTGTCTTTTTTCTTTTTTTTGTTGTTGTTTTTCTAATACTACTTTTTGTTGTTCTGGATTTAGAGAATTCCATTTATTATTTTTTTGTGATATAGTATCTGATGATGATTGTGATGTTGTTTCGGATGATGTTTGTAATTTTTTTTCATTAATTTTTTTAATTTTTTCTTCAGCACTACTATTATTAAATTCTTTAACTCTTTTATCTCGTTCATCCTTTGATTTTACAAAAACTTGTTGAGGCGATGGACTTTGTAGAGGTAGTTGCTGTTGAATAGGTAGTTGCTGTTGAAGAGGTAGTTGCTGTTGAAGAGGTAGTTGCTGTTGAAGAGGTAGTTGCTGTTGAAGAGGTAGTTGCTGTTCTTGTTCATTTAAAGGATACTGAATATTTGATACATCGTTTGTTTGTAAGTTTTGCATACTTTTTATATGTATTTGTATGTGTTTTAATAGTTGAGATAAAGAAGGAGGAATTTTTCTTTGGCTAAAACTTTCACTAGTATTTATAAAAAATTCTATTAAATCTTGTTCAGGTGTATAATTATTTAATTCAGTCATAAAATCTTTAAAATATACTATAAATTCATTCTTTTGAACTTCTTCTTTTGGATATATTTTATTATAAATTTGTTGTAAATCAAAATCAGATATTTTAAATTCTTGTGTTGGCAAAAATTTTACAATAATTGTATTAATTATACTGGCTGTAACTGCTGCATTAATAATAAAACCTACTAAATCAACTAATATTCTTATTAAATCATTAATATCAGGTTTTGTTGCTTTTTTTCCTACATAAATTTTAATTAATTTTTTTAATAAATTTTCAATTTTAATTAAAATTTTAACATTATTAATTTGTTTATTAACTTTATCATATTTAATACTATTAAGAAAAGAGTTAGATAATGGTATTTTTTTTGTTTTTTCCAATATATACTCCTTAATATTATTAAAAAGATTTTCATAACTAAAAATTATGGTTAAAACTGTTCTAATATCATTTTTAACCATATCAACCATACCTACATATTCTTCAGGCACAACATATCCTGCATATTGATCTATATTTTTAACTATTTTATATTTTTTTTGTGGAATACTCATATAAATTAATAGAATATATTTTTTTTATTTTATTATAAAAAACTATATTGATAAGTCTTCCATCAATTCTAAATTATTAACTTGATAATTATTTATTTTATTACCATTAATTGAATATTTAACTGGAAATAGATTATTATTTTTATCATTTATATTTAGATTATTCATAACAAGTATAGCTTGTGTTTGCCAATAATTATCAGTTTGATTATTCTGATAATCTTTTATTATTTTATTATTTTGATCATCTGTTGTAATTTTATTATTTTGATCTTCAGTTATTTTATTTTTAGAATAATCCATTTATATATATATATATATTTAATACTTATTTATTTATTTTCAATTTTTATTTTATTATTTTGATCATCTGTTGTAATTTTATTATTTTGATCTTCAGTTATTTTATTTTTAGAATAATCCATTTATATATATATATATATTTAATACTTATTTATTTATTTTCAATTTTTATATAAATAAATATTAAGTTTTATGAACTAACTGATGTTGAGCATAAGGCCAATTTATTAAAAAATTGAATAAAAATTATAATAAAAATATTTATAATAAAGAAGATAGAATAACTTAATGGTAATAAAAAAAAATACGAATGTAACAATAATTGATAATACATCACATATTCATTTACATGGACAATATTTTACAACTAATGAAATTTTAAAGGAAAAAGTGTATGAATTTATTCTGAATAAACCCAAAAAGATATTAGAACCATCAGTTGGAAGAGGTGATTTAGTTGAATATATTATATCAAAAAATCCAAAAATAAAATTTGATATGTATGAAATAGATGATAAAATTTTATTTTTAGACAGCATAAAAAAAAATAAAATAAAATTTGGTGATTTCTTGCAACAAAATATTACTGAAAAATATATTACAATTGTTGGTAATCCACCATATGTTAAAACAAAAAAAGGTAATTTATACATAGATTTTATAAAAAAATGTTTTGATTTATTAGATGATAATGGAGAACTAATATTTATTGTTCCATCAGACTTTCTTAAATTAACTAGTTCAATAAATTTACTAAATGAAATGTATGAAAAAGGAAATTTTACACATATTTATCATCCACATAATGAGAAATTATTTATTGATGCATCCATTGATGTAATTATATTTAGATATTGTAAAAATCAAAATATTGATAAAATAATTTCAGATAGAACAATTCTCTATAATGATAAAAAAATGTATATAAATAATTCGCATGGTTTAATAACATTTAATGATAAACCGAATAAAACGTTAGAAACATTTAATGATTATTTTAATGTTTATGTTGGTATTGTAAGTGGAAAAGATGAAGTGTATAAAAATAATGATTTAGGAAATATAAATGTTTTAGTAAAAAAAGACACTATTTCAAAATATATATTAATAAATAATTTTCCATCTGGAAATAACGCAATTGATGATTATTTATTAAAAAATAAAGATATATTATTAGATAGAAAAATAAAAAAATTTAATGATAAGAATTGGTATCAATGGGGAGCTTTAAGAAATGTAAAATCAATAGAAGAAAATCTTAATAAAGATTGTATATATATACATAATTTAACACGTGAAAATGAAGTAGCATTTTTTGGTAAAGTTAATTATTTTGGAGGAAATTTAATAATGTTGATTCCAAAAAAGGAATTAAATTTAGATAGTGTAGTAAAATTTTTAAATAGTAATGATTTTAAAAAAAATTTTATATTTTCTGGTAGATTTAAAATTGGTCATAGACAAATTAGTAATTCAAATTTTAAGATCTCTAATCTTTGATAAATATATTTCCTTCCATGATTCTTTTGTATTTTGTTGAGTTGCCAAGAATTTATCAATAAAAGTTTTTATTTTTTTATAAGAATATTCTTTATTTTTATTCCATTTTACTTGAAAGGGTAAATTATTGATGTTTGGTGTTAAAGAATCTAATCCTTTTACACTATTGATTATAATTTCTTTTGTATTATTTTTATTTATAACAAGAAAAAAATAATCTTTCATATAATTTTTATTAAATTTTTTTTTTTCAAATTTATCTAATAAAATATTTGTCATTTTACCATTAGAATATGATTTATATAAATCTAATTTTTCATCAGTATAGGCATAAACACACATAGCATAATTGCCTGTATTATCTGAAGTGATTGTTGTTGTTATTTTTATATTTATTGGAATCCATTTATAAACATTATCATATAATAATATGTCATACCAATTCCTTACTTCTGGAATATAAATTTTGTATTTATTATCTTTCAAAATTTCTATTATTAAATTTTCATCAATGCAACTATTTATCCTACCATCTTTTGATGTAGTGCATATTTTTATATTTTTTTTTTCAAGAAAATTTTTAACTTGATATAAGATATTTGGTAATCTTTTTTTCCTACAGTTATAACCTCTATAATAACTCTGAATTTTTATAATATATTTTTCATAAGGTTTATAATCTTTTATATTATTTATTTCTGCCATATATAATAAATAAATTATTATTTTTATATTTTCAATTTTTATTTACAAAAAATATGGTAATAAATCATCATCTTTAGAAGATATATGCTCATTTTTTTTATTTGTATTGTCTAATTTACATTTAATTTCTTCAATTATATTTCCACAACATCCGCAATGGTCCATATTAGTCAAATAAACTTTTCTATCTTGAACAGAATGTTCATAATCTAAATGCCATCTACCATACATTTGTTGTATAGGTTTTGGTTTTGTTGAAATAAAGCGATTAATTGTATTGAACAAGATTTTCATATATATTAGTTATATAATAAATATTTATTATATAAAAATCAATTTTTATAAAAAACAAAATAAAATTCCTAGATTTGATTTTATAATCAATATCTAGGATGATAGGAATATACTTTTACGTATTGTCATTCCTATAGAGGCAGAGAGTTTTCAATATTTTCTTTTTCCTTTTTTTATAATTCCAATTTTTCTTATTCATTATTTAATTTTTCTTATTTATTATTCTATTTTTCTAATTTATATTAAACAGAATCACAAGAGAAGTTCTAAAATACCTATTTGGCCCGGGCTGGTGCCAAGAGAGGTATAGTACTTCTTTCTATTCTGTTTTTTTTTAAAGGGTAATAAAACAATTAAAATTCAACTTTTTTATTATAATATACTATTTATGAGTTTTATTATCTATAGTACTTTTAATATTTCAAATTGTAAGGCAAAAGTTAATGGAAATCTTAGTGCAAAATTTATATATAATGAAAAATAACCTCTATAAAAAGCCTTTAATTTACCTTCTTTATAAATAGATTTTGTTAAATTAAACAGAGATAAATTATTACTATTATTATAATTATTTAATAAATAATTAGTGTATCTAGCTCTAACAACATCAAAAGGACTTGATAATATAGTTCCTGGTATGTTTAGCGCACTTGCTATACAAAAGTTTTGAAAAAAATTTGTATTTTTATTATCCATAAAATTATTTTTTATGTAAAAATATCCACCTAATACAGAACTAGTATAAACACCATTGCGCAATGCCATTGGTATCATTAGAGAAACATATTTTTTTTTTATAATATCTAAATAATTTATATTTTTTTTTATACTAGTCTCCATCTGCTTAAAGGATTGAATAGCAAGTATAGGACCTAAAAAAGCACCATCTACAATACCAGCACAAAATGCAGAAATCTGTTTATTATCAAAAACCTTATTAAAGTTATGAAAGCAAAAATATTTTATAGCCATTTGTGGTGCTATAGTTGATAATCCTATTAAACCACCATTAAAATAGTATCTTGGTTTTGTATTTTGAATAATTGAAGAAAAAGATTTATTATTCTGCATATGTTGTTTTATATAGTCTAATGGTAATGTGGAACAGTATCCAACAGCTCCAGCTACAGAACCAGAAATAATTGCTTTTGAATTATCTGAGAAATAATAGTTATTCATATCTATAATAATAATTATAAAAAAATTGTTGTTAAAATAAATAAATACCAAAAAATTTACTTTTTGTGATGCATAAATTTTATTGTATATACTCAGCAAAAGCTTCTTTCACATTTGTCTGCTTGACTTCAAGATCCTTGGACCTAAGACGTTGTTGTTATTCTTAAGAATTTAAAAATTAAACTTTTTATGTTATGTAATAACATAAAAATGTTGGCTTTAATCTATATTATAACATAAATTTACTTTCATTACAATGGTTTATCAATCAATTTAAAATTATTGTCATCAATCCATTTTTTAGAATATTTTTGTTTAGCATCGTACATATAATCAAATTTATCTTTATCAAATATTTTAGGATTATCATAATAAAAATAAGATCTATTAAGATATTCTTCCTGTAGACGAATGAACATATTTGAAAGTTCAGCCATTTCTTCAATAAATTTATCAGGAAAATTATTAAAAAGTGATTTATCCATATCAATATTTTCTAAAACATCAAATAATACTTTTTTATTATTTTCTGATAAATGATATTTTTTATTTATACCTATAATATAAACTTCAGAATTTGCTAAAGATCCACTTGCTGGTTTAATAACATAGATTTTTTCAAAATAAATTGTATAAATGTAAAGTATGCTTAAACTTAGCGGTTTTGTAAAAGGAATAAATATTTTACAAATAGCAGTTCCACCAATTCTTAAAACAAGTAATCCTAATAAAAGCTGACTGATACTTAGAAAACATAAACTACCTTCTTGTTCAAATTCTTCATTTGCACCTAAACCACAATCAGATGTAAATACATCTATTCCTTTATCCTTATACTTTTTTTCATAATATAATAAATTTTTTTTACTAGATATATCGCCAGTATTATCTGCACCCCAATCCCATCTATTTTTATATCTTTTTATAAAACCATAAGCATCATTAAATAAGGCACTATATTTTTTTTTATTGCTTTCATTAAAAGGATTTAATGAATTACCTGTCCAATCAAATTCTATACTACTATTACGAGATTTAATCCAATAATTAAAGGCATTAATAAAATGTCCTGGTACTTCACACGAATGAAATGTTTTTATTTTAGATTTAGTTAGATCTATAATAGGGAATTGAGACAAAATATCATACATTTTACAAAAAGCTTTTGATACAGATATATTATATTTTTCTTTAATATATTTAGTTATATAATTTCGTATATTTATTATGGTTGATATTTTATACCATTTTTCAACATCTCTACATTCTATATAAAATTTAATTAAATTGATGTCTGAATTAATTTTATTAAGATCTTTTAACTGTTTATCAAGTTTTTCTGTTAATTTTATATATGTAAAATCTTCCATATCATTATTAGTTAATGTATAAGTGCGATTAAAATTTAAATTATAACTATATGCCTTTAATTTATCATCAATACTTTTATTTTTATAAACAATATTAACATGTAATCCATTTTCTTCTAATAAATTTACATTATCTTGAATATTATTATTAAATGTTTTAGTTGCTAATTCTAATAATTTATCAACAGTAAAACATTTTTCAAATTTAGGACAAATTTCTTTTGCTTTTTCTTCAATTAGTTTTTGTAATTTAATATTAAAAATTTTATCTATAATTTCTGTAAAAAATTCATTATATTTTTCATCATACTTAAAATCAAATATATTTGTAATATCATAAAATTTATTTGTTATTATTTTTTTTTCTAAACTTGTTAAAATATTTTTTAAATGTTCTTTTTTTTTATTAAAAATATCTTTATTAAAATTTGTTAAAAATATATCTACAGTATTATATTTAATAATAGTTTTATATTCAATATCAAAAAATAATGATAAAAAATATAATAAATTTTTAATTAATTCTCTATTATCATAATCAAAATAATAAATGTCTAAAATACAACTACCACCATCTTCTAATAAATTTAATCCTAAATATAGTTTATATAATACTTCTATATGTCCGTAATCATTATAATCTAATTCATCAACTACATATCTGAGTAAAGTTCTGGTTGAATTTATAAATAATAAATTATAACTATTTTTACTTCTAGATAATATTTTATCTATTATTTCTAAATTTAATAAATTATCTTTGTATTGATTATTGTAATTAATTTTTTTTTTATACAATTTTTCTAATTTATTTATTTCAAAAATAAATCTTCTATCAATACGAATATAATTATTATTAAATAAATATTTATCTACTGTAAAATTTAATTTTTTAAATAATAAAGCTTCTATTAATGATGTAGTTATACTTAAATCTAATAATTTGATATTTTTAATATTAGATAAATAATATTTATTTATTAGAAATATATGATAAATAAATTTGTCAGTTATACTATTATAACTTAAAATATCATATTTTGTTAAATATAATTTATTCAATATGGGTTTATAATTTTCATTTTCATAATATGGATATTTTGAAAGTATATCTTCTTTAAATTTTTGAAAATCTTCTTTATTAGAAGGTGAATTAATTATTAATTTATTATTAAAAAAAATATTAATATCAATTAAATGTTTTTTAGCTATTAAGAAATATTTATTAAATAAAATAGAAAATAATAAATATTCAATATTTTTCTTTTTATTTTTTATAGCATTTATTATGTTTTCTTTATAAGTAATTTTTTCTTTTATAACTATATCTTTAATTTTATTAAATTCTATATTTTTACCACCAATTATATTATTCATTTTAATTATAAAATCTATATAAATTCATAATAAAAAAATAAAATACAATATAAATTATAATTTATCTTCATCTTTAATCGGTTTTATATTATTTTTTTCAATCCATAAATTATTTTTTTTATCAATAGACTCTTTTAATAATTTAAGATGTTCTTTACTTATATTTTTATTATTATTAATATAAAATAATTTTCTTTCAAAATAAAATAAATAATTATTAATTAGAGTTTCATATATAATATAAAATTGTTTAATAAAATCTTCTAAAAATTCTCTTTCTTTATCTTTTTCAATTTCATAGTTTATATATTGTTCTAATAAATAATCTAATTCTTTTTCTAAAATATTTCTATTATAACCTATACCAATTAAATAAAATTCCTTTGATAATGGATTTTGATTACCCTTATAAATATATAATTTGTAAAAACTTATATAATATTTGTATAATAATTCATATTGAAATGTATATAGAAATGGTAAATTTAGTTTAATTAAACAATTACCTTTTTTAGGTAAATTATATAAAACAAAAACAAGTTGCGCACAATGTAATTTAATAATATATTCTAAATTATCTTCTTCTCTAATACCACAATCTGATGTTATTAATTCTACATTTCTATCTAAAGTAAATTCTCTATACCATCTTATGTTTTCTGGATCAGTAATATCTCCTAAATTATTATAACCAAATTTCCATCTATCGCTGTATTTTTTTATATAATTAAAATCATCCTTAAAAGATGTAAAATTATAAAGTTCTTTATTTAGATTTAATGTTTGGGCGTACCAATCATAATTTTTAATACTTGTTTCTGTTTTTAAATAATGATTAATTGCTGAAATAAAATTACCAGGTGCTTCACACAAATGAAAAGTTTTGTAAATATTGCTATTAATACTTTTATTTATTTTTATTAAATTAAATAAATTAATAACTTCATACATTTTTAACCAATCAGTTGTAATATTTTTTTGATTAAATTCTTTTTCAATTAATTTTTCAAAAGTTTTATTTTTTGTATTAACATTTATTAAATTAAGAAATAAATTATTAGTTTTTTTATCAATATCAAAATCATCTGTTGTATTGATAATGTAATCAGACATTTCTAATTCCTTATTTAATTTATTAAATTTTTTTGTGTCTATCTCTATAAATTTATTATTTTTTGATTTTATAAAATTATAAGAATAACCATTATTATAATTAAAAATATCTTTTAAAATTAAATTGTCAAAATCTTTATTAAAATCTTTTTCAAAAGGAATGGTTTTAAATCCCCATTTTTTAGCATAAAATAGAGCATTAATTAACTGTTCTTTTTTAAGATTTTTTATATATTCTTTTTTCTCATTTTCATTCATATTAACATAATTATTTATGTTTTGCATATATAAACTTTTTAAAAAATAAATCTTTTTATTATAGGCTTTAATCTTGTCATAAATTGGATTATCTATATCAGTATCTAGCAGTGAATCTACATATTTATAATTTTCATCAATATATTTTGATGGAATTAAATATTTTTTATCATAATTAAAATCATTAATATTTCTAGCAAATTTTAATTTAATTCCAGTATTATCTACTTTATATAATTTGTAAAAAATTTCTTTTAATTTATCAAATTTATTTATAATAAGTGATTTATAAATAACAAAAACAGTTGAAAATTTAGATTTATCATGAATTTCAGGTGTATATAGTTCATAACTAGTAAAATATGAACTTATTAACAATACTAAATCAGATATTTTTTTATTTCTAATTTTTAAAACAGGAAATACTAGATGTCCGCCTATATTTAATCTTAATAAAGCATAATATAATTGATAAATATATAAATTAAAATTGACTAAATCATTCATAATATAATATATATCAATTGGAGTGTAATTTATATTAGCAAAAATTAAATCAAATTTTAAAATTATATTATCAAACATTTCATCGGTAAAATAGGTTGCAATTTCATTAATTTCAATATTTTTAATATATTGTTTATAATATTCTAAATATTTTTGTTTTACTTCTAAAAAATTTTTATTACAATATTTTATAAATAAATCAACAGTATATTCTGATCTATTTATATTATTCTTTTTATTCTTTTCATAATAATAACAAGCTTCAAATACATTAGGTAAATTTGTAATTTCTAATATAGAAATTGATTTATTTTTATCAATTAATTTAAACTTAATAATTTCTTCATATGTTTGAAAAAAATAAGATAAGAATGGTTGATATTGTAAAATATTTATATTACTAACATTTAATAATTCTTTTATTCTATATAATTTATATTTTGTTTTAACAAAATTAAAATTTTCATAAAGTTTTATTACAAATTCTTTATTTATATATAAATATGGATCTAATAATGACATTATTTTATATTTTTCTTTTATATCGTCAAATTTATAAAAAAGTTTTAAATAATATTTGATGTAAATAAAATAATTTTCAGATAAAATATTTTTTAATATATATTCCATAATATATATTAATGGATGAAATTAAAATATTAGATAATATTATTTTAACAACTGAACAATCAGAAAAATTAAAAAAGATTCTAGATAAATATAAAAATAGTTATCCTGATTATAATAAAATTGGTGAAAAACAACATTATTTTAATAAAGAAAATGAACTTATTTCACAATTTCAGTTTGAAGATTACTATATAGGTGATGATAATTTAGGATATTTAGTTTCTAAAGATAATAAAATTAAATTGGATGATAATTATATTAAATTTATATTTGAACGTTTGAATGGATTACAAATTTGTATTTGTGAAAAAGAATATTATTTACAAAATAATAAAGAAATAAATACATGCGAAGAAGAAAAATATTTAGATTTTTTTAAAAAAGAATTAAAAAAAATAGAAGATTTAATTAATGAATATAAAAAATATCCTGTTATTCAATCAAATAAAGAAAAAAAAATAGAATTTGTTAAAAAAATATGTGAAACTATAAATTGGGGATTTGAAGATATTAATACTAGTTGTGAGAAAATATTTAATTCAATAGATTTACATCTTAAAACTTTTCAATATAATAAACAGAGAACACTTGGTAGTGAGCCTACAGGAATATATGAAACATATTATCTTTGTAATAAATTTTTTAATGGAGCAAATGTAGGAAAATTTTATTCTTCTTGTCATAGAACAGTAGAATGGACTATAATACTAAATAAATATGCTACACTATCTGCGTATTATAAAAAAGCACAATTTATGCGATTTTTATTAATTGATGGATTAATAATGCCTTATAGAAAATTTCCACAAATTAAACCTGAAAATATAAAAGGTACAATGATAGGTAATTTAAATTTTGGTCCATATATATTTAAAATTTATTTAAATAATGATAATTTTGAATTATATGATGATAAAAATTTTAAAATTTTACCCCCATTATTACGTTCAGCAAAAACAGTTACTTATTCAGAATTTAGAGATTTATTATGTTATTTAAATCTTCCTGTATTTCGTTCAACTGTAAATAGAAATATTTTATTTTTTCCAAATTATGATTTACATCAGAGATTATTAGAAATACAAGGTTTGCCTAGAAATTATAACATATATACAGGTAGAAATATAGATTGGAAATGGTTTAATGAAGGTGAAACAGTTGCAAAAGAAGCTATAGCTTATTTTTGTCAAGAATACGAAGAATGTCCAGGTTATGGCATAAAACCAGTTGAATATGTTTGGTATGATATTAAATATCCTGATACTCATAATATAAAAAAATTTATTTTCCTAGTTGTTCCATTTGAAGAATTAGAACATTATACTGGTTCTGATATATACAAAAGAGACGGAAAATATTATATTTGTAATAAAGATGAAGTTCCAGAACATATGATGCCTCAATTAATATATCAAGAAAATTTAGAGCACGTTAATTATATATGGTATGAGGATATTATTTTAATTAAAGTTAAAAAAAATGAATATCAAGACAAAGAAACAGTTTTAATATCAGGTGCCAATTATATCTGTAATAAATATCCAGATGAAACACAAATAGATAATATAAAAAAAATATTACAGTCTAAAAAAACATATCATGAAAAATATCTTAAATATAAAATTAAATATCTTAATCTTAAAAAACTTTTACAGAAAGTTGAAAAACATCTATAACTGTTCAGTCCTTCATTTTGATGGATCTGGCAAACAGTATACGCAATGTGTAACCCACATAACTCCTCCGAAATATCGAGAGAGTCTCACTTCTTTACTGGTAACAACATTTCCACAACTACACTTTTTTGGTTGTTCTCCATGAACAGTGGAGGTTTGAGATGTATTGTTTGTAATCAACATTTATTACCATAACTATAGGTATTTGAAATATAAAAATTCAATTTTTATTATATATATTCCACCAATAATCCTGATGGTAATTTATTACACCTTAGTAATTTATTTTACTCCACTTTATAGATTATTTACTGACTGATTAAAATTATCTCCAAAAGTAATTTTTTTTATATTACTTGGTAGATTATATACATACTGGTTAAATATATTTTTTTTGAATTTTATTTTTATATCATTTACTGTTCAATAAATTTTAATTACGTAAAAACGAATGAACAAAAATTATAAGAATGAATAACTACACGAAAAAATCATGATATTACTGATCATAAACCAATAATGTCTATTATTTTATTATAAAAACTAATTACACTCTGGTTATTTTTTAACGTAGATGATAATATATCTAATGAACGAACAAAAGTATTTCTCTTATATTATCTTCAATCTTTTTAATACTTTTACTAATAAATTAAGTTCTAGAACATATGGTGCTTCAATTAAATCATAAAAAAATTTAGAGCACGTTAATTATATATGGTATAAGGATATTATTTTAATTAAAGTTAAAAGAGACTAATATCAAGATAAAGAAATAGTTTCAATATTAGATTGAAATTATTATATCTATAATAAACTTCCAGATAAAATACAAATAGATAATATAAAATGTATATTATTGTATAAAAAAATCATTTTGTAAAAAATATCTTAATCTTAAAAAAATATTTACAGAATATGGATAATAATATGTTAAAAAGTTGAGTCCAGTAGGCCAACTTTTATAAAAAGTTGAGTCCAGTAGGCCAACTTTTATAAAAAGTTGAGTCCAGTAGGCCAACTTTTATAAAAAGTTGAAATTTTATATATATTAAATAACCATTCTGAAAATCATGTCTATCCCTCCTGTCCCTCCTGCCCCTTCTGCTGTTCGTGTTGTTGTTTTTGACAGTTCTCAAGTCAATAACATCCGCCACTACATGAAACTAGTGGGCCGCCCTGGTAAAGAACATGTCGAACCTGGAAAAGTTAGGCGTGCTTTACTTGCCCTACAGCGAAAGGCTTATGATATGGGGATTCCTTGTGTTGTTACTTTTGCCATGCAGATCTCACCCGATCATCATCATTGCACCGTGTGCTTTGTAGAACAGAAATTTTCTGAGGAGATGATTGCCAACCTCGAAAACTATCTTGCCAATTGGAAGAGACATCCTTTTGAGATTGTGGCAAAAGGGCTTGCTCAATTCGGGAGAAAGAAGGTAATTTTGCTTGAATTTACATCAGCAGAATACAACCAGCTTTTTCAAGCCACTAGTCAAATGGGCACACCTGAAGGTGGTGCTGTAGTTCGAGTGCCTCATGTGACCTACTTTGACACAGATACCGGTAAAGGTAGGGCCTTTATATGGAAAATACTTTCTCAGTTGAGTTAAGTCATCTTTCCTACATTTATATAATACACAACACATTCAAAGAAAATATTTTTTTTACTTATAAAAATTAAATTTTTAAATATATTCTACCGTTAATCCTGATGGTAATTTATTTATATCTAAAATTTGATTAAATTCGCCATCTTTTTTAAAAGTAATATGTTTTAATTCGCTTTTACAGTTTTCTGGGTTAAAAACTAATAAATTATCAATTGGCTTATTAAAACGATTTCCAAAACTAATTTTTTCTATTCCTTTTGGTAAATTATCAATTGGTTGATTAAAATAATCTCCAAAACCAAGATTTTGTATTCCTTTTGGTAAATTATTTATTGGTTGATTGAAATAAAATCCAAACTCTAAATATTTTAAGCCTAAAGGTAAATTATCTGCTGACTTGTCAAAATAACTTCCAAATACAAGTTTCTTTAATCCTGTTGGTAAATAATCAACACTACAATTAAATTTTTCACCAACATATAGTTCTTCTAATGAAGCTGGTAAATTATCTATTGTTGTATCAAAATACCATCCAAATGAAAGATATTTAAGATTAGGAGGTAAAGAATCTACAGACTGCTGAAATTCACAACCTAATTTTAATATTTCTAATGAAGATGGTAATTTATCAATTGGATGATTAAAAAATCTACACATACTCATATCAAGTTCAACAAGTCCTTCAGGTAAATTATCTATTGTCTGAACGAATTTATTATTAGCTCCAAAATAAATATATTTTATAGTAGAAGGTAGATTGTCAAGAGATTGGTTAAAATTATAACCAATAATTAAATCTGTTATTGTATTTGGTAAATTATTTATAGGTTGATTAAAACTATCACCCAAATATACTTTTTTAAAATTTTTCATTTGTTCTATCATTTCATCAGTTATAGGACTATCGTCATATATATAATATGTATCTTTATCTTTTACAAATTCTTCTTGTGAATCCATTTTTTTTATAATATTTAGGATATATTAAGCAATAATCAACTTTTAACCTTTAATATATATTATTTCTAAATTAGGTATATTACGATAATCGTGTTCTTCAATTTCTGAACTACAACAAAATCTTGTAAGATATATTTTTTCAAGTCCTACAGGTAAATTAAGTAATGTTTTATTGAAATGACAACCAATCTCTAAATATTTTAATTCTTTTGGTAAATTATCTACATTTTGATTAAAATTTCTTCCAAAAATAAGACTTTTTAGTCCTGATGGTAAATTATCTACATTTTGATTAAAACAATCTCCAAAAGTAAGATTTACTAAATCTTTTGGAAGATTATCAACAGGTTTATTGAATAAAAATTTAAACATTAAATTTTTTACTCCTGAAGGTAAATTATCAACTCTTTTGTTAAAATTCCAGCTAAATTCTATATTTTCCAATTTTGGAGGTAAATTATTCACTCGTTTATTAAAATTATCTCCAAATTTTAAATTTTGTAATTCTAATGGTAAATTATTAACTTTTTTATTAAATTGGCATCCAAAATTAAGATTTTTTATTCCTTTTGGAAGGTTATTAACTTTTTGATTAAAATCATTATCAAAAGTTAGACTTTGTAATCTT
>Ga0194124_10003772_pt1 | contig 15586 bp, 12 predicted proteins | sample TA2KigCas0mmetaG_FD_148605 | JGI IMG/M metagenome (GOLD analysis project Ga0194124, IMG submission 148605) | Freshwater microbial communities from Lake Tanganyika, Tanzania - TA2015031 Kigoma Deep Cast 0m | ecosystem: Environmental > Aquatic > Freshwater > Lake | place: Tanzania: Lake...
GGACTGGTGCTAACTTCAAACTGAAGATTCGTAAGGTTGAAGGTTATTGGAACTACGACAAGTCGGAGTTTGATAAGCCTTCCGCACTTCTAGATGATGATGCCAAACTGGAAAAGATCTACAAGAACCTGAATGATCTCAATGAGTTCAGTGCTGCATCCAACTTCAAGTCTTATGAAGATCTGAAGAAGCGTCTAGAGTATGTTCTGGGAACCCGTGGTGTGCCCAAGAATCAAGATCCTGAACTGGTTGCAGAAGAGGAAGAGTGGGAAGCTGAGCGTCGTGGTGAATCCACACCGAAGCGTTCAACTCCTTCCTTTGAGATCTCTCGTCCCGTTGCACAGGAAGAGGATGATGAAGATGCTGATGATGCTCTGAGTTACTTCCAGAAACTCGCTGAGTCCTGATAGTTCAAAGGAGGGGGCAATCCCCTCCTTTTTCATTTTATACCCCAGTAAGTTTAGGATTGTAAGTAGTTTTTAAATCATCTGATATATAATCAGTTGATTGATTATTATATCGCATAGAATTTTTTAAATCACTTATAACAAGTGATAAGTATTCTCGTTTTAAGATTAAAATTACTCTTTTTTCATCGTTTAATTTTGACTCATATTCATAATTTGACACTGGTTTTGAACAACTCTTTCCTTCAACTTTAAGAATAGTATTAACAGTAGGATCAAAATATTGTAATCCCTCACTTATTTTTTCTCTCCACTCAGTTCCATACCATTTCCAAGTTTTATTATTTTGAGAATAAGTTTCACCAACTTCTACATTAACTAAATCCGAAGGGGGGTCAATATATACGAACGGAAAATTTACATAATTTTGACCACCGTCAATAATTTGAACACTAGATATTCCAGAATTATTGTTCATTGTATACTTAAATATTGCTTGTCTTGATATTGGTGCTGGTTGTATGGTTACCGTTGGTGCAATAGTATATCCAAATCCTGGATTAGTAATTACGATAGACGTTATGATTCCCGCAGTAATACTTGCTATTCCTGTTGCAGTTACTTGAGAATATGGTGAGGATATTGTTATAATTGGAGATTGTGTATAACCGAATCCTGGGTTTGTAATTAAAATATTAGTTACAGAGCTATTAGATACCGTTGATATTCCTGTTGCTACTGATGTTACTTCATATTGATGTATCCTATTTAAATTACCTGGACTATTTCCAGCTATAAAAACTTTTTGTCTCTTTGAGTCTATATACACATCGCATGGTCCTGATATTTTGTCTCCGACAAAATACGATAATTTATAAGTTCCTGTAGATACATTCCAAGGTGTAGATATATCAAATTCAAAAACAGATTGAACATCTGATCCTACAGCAAGTAATTTGGTTCCATTTTCAAAAAAACTAAATCCCAATAAACTGTTGTCTCCAGTAATAGTATTAACATCTAGTTGACCGGTTGTAGATCCAGATCTAGTCGAAAGATCCCAGGGTGTTCCTAAATCATATTGTTTTATGATATCTGGTGTGCTTAAATCCAAGATATAAACTTTAGTACCATCAGATTTTAATCTGACTCCTCCTGGAGAGTTTGTACTTAATTCATGTATTTTTGATGCACTTAATATATTCCATGGTGTGGCTAAATAATAAGTCACAATTTTATATGATCCAGATTGTCCACCCGATACATACATATAAATTCCATCTGGACTTAATTCAACTCCAGTTGTGTAGTTAAAATCTGCACTTACATCAAGTCCATTGGTTTGCGTTAAAGTTGAAATATTCCATGGTAAAGAGAGAGTGAATTCTCTAATTCTATCTCCACTAAAAAGACTGGCTGTATAAACTTTAATTCCATCAGAACGTACATACATACCTTCTAAACCGTCACCAGCTAAGATAGATGAATTGGATACATAATATCCTTCGCTAAAGATATTGGTAGGAAATTGAAATTGAACTGTAGGAGAGGTTAATCCATATCCTATTCCACCAGCAAGAGATGTTATACCAATTACTCTAGTATTTGCTCCTATTGTAGATGCTGCGCTAGCTTGAACAGATACTGGTGGAGCACTAAAAGTAAGTGATGGGTTTGAATTATATCCTTGACCACTCACCAATCCAACAAAAGATGTAACTTTAAAATCTGTTATAACACAATTTACAGAAGCATTAGAAGTTACTGGAGGAGTACTTAAAAAAACATTGGGTTTACTATAATATCCTAATCCTGGTTCTGCGATGTATATTGACGCTATGCTAAACCCAAGCCCAACAATCGGCAATAAAATTGCTTGCGTGCCAGGAACTGTTATTGGCGGAAATGTTATTCCAGCTGGAGTTGATGCTATGCTCACAAATTCTGGGGCATTGTAAAAAGATTCATCAACAAACAATCCACCGGATAGGATTTCTCTATTAAAACTATCAAATATCGGTAAAGTTTCATAATGATGGATCTCAGAAAAAGCTTCTTCGGATCCATATTTATCAATCATATATTTATAGAAACTATCTAAGTTTAAAGGCCATTCATCATTGACATTTATAATATTATTCATTAAAAGAACTACCCAATCAAGTTCTGGGTCACCATAAAATTTTTCAGCGATTTGTTCCGGTCTTTCGTCACCAGTTATTGTATAGTAATCGAATGATGTAATATATTGAGAGATATCTTCTCTAATTTTTGCTCTTTTAAATAGATTTTTTACGATAACAACTTCATCATTTGAAGTTTCGTTTTTTGTTCTATTATTAAATTGTATATTAGGTAATTCTTTAAAGTATCCCATTTTAGTATCCTATTGACTCGTCATTGACTGCAGTTAAATCTTCTCTACCAGATATTGGATTACCAGATTGATAGTCGGTGTCATAAAGTGGTTCAAGTTCATTAAATGACATACTTATAACTGTGGATACTGGTTGTCCCGATTGATATGCGGCCCAAAATCCATCTGGAGTAAAATCACATTGAAAACTAGTTAAAGCACAAGTTTTAAATCTATTTACTCCTTCAATCAATCTTCCTCCACCTTCTCGTCTAGACTGGGTTATATACTCTAACTGAAAAACATTTGGTGTACCTAAAAAGTATGAACTTTGTCCTGCCAATCCTCCTTGCGCTGTTATTTTTTTAGCTGCCATACTCTGTTTAAAAAATCTTATAATTCTTCTAACTCTAGATGCTTCTTGTTCAGTCCTTGGAGTTAATCTATAACTAAAATTAAAAGCCCTTAGTGTTGGACCATTAAATAATAATTCCATATTTGAATTTGGTACAATTCCAGCTCCTCTTGCTAAAATTGATTCTACTTCAGCTCCAACTCCGCCGGCTTTTAATATTTTTGAGGCAAAAGATGTACCAATAAGTAGTTGAGCATTTTGAGAACCAGCAGCAGAACCAGCGAGGTCAAGTACGGCTTTAGACACGACTCCAGCCCCAAATCCAGCACCTAGTAGTGCTGTCGCACCCCCAGCCAAAGCTGACTGGATCAGATTGCCTCCTAACGGGCCCTTAGAATCAAGAGTATTTGCTGTCACTGCTGAAGCAAGATTATTCATCGTATCTTCGCCCCAACTTACAGAATTTGCATCTGCAACTTTATTTGGCATAGGTAATATTACTAAACCAATTCTTTCTGTTCTAGGTGCATTCGTTTGCACTCCATTAGTTATGGTTCCGATTGCTGCATCCCTCCCACCAAAAATAGCTGCTGATCTAGAAGGTCTATATCTGTATCCCATAATCTGTAGTGTATCTTGTTGTTCAATATTCATATCCATTGGATACATCATGACTTGACGATTAAATAATTCCTGATCATTTGAAACTCCAAATTGACTACCATTTACGGCAAGGTTAGATGCTGCTCGTGGAAGATTTTGTATAGCTGAGATGAGTCCAGATGCTGAATTTGCACCTATTCCATTCCCAGTACCATTATTTGAAGAAGATGGATTTGAAGTTGGATTTGTTGATGTCTGCCCAGGAGGTTGATTAGAATTTTGTGGTAACGCCCACTGTTGTATTACTAATCTATTTGAAGCTGCTCCCCCGTTCCTATATGTAGAATAAACAGATTGTTGAATTTGACTATGATATGCAGATTGTTGTTGAGAGGTTAATCCTATTTGTGTCGCACTAGCATTCCATCTCCCATCTTGATATATGGGAAGAGTTCCCGAAGGAGCATTTTGTTGAATAACTTGAACCCCTCCATTTCCGGAATCGTATTGAAGAATGTAATTAACTCCACCTTGAGTTAAAAATACATTATTTGGATTATTTGTTCCTATTGTTGCGAATGCCACTTAAGGTTTACTCCAGGCTCTGTGATTGGGGAAAGGTTGTCCTCTCATATCAACAAACTTTTCAGTGGGCAATAATGCAACGGAGGGCCAATCTTTTTCTGGGACTCTTAAAAATCCTCCACCAACTCCAGAAAAAAAGTAACGATGAATAGTATTACGAGGCATACCTACAGTATCTGACTTATTTATTAGGCTTTTTGCAAGGCCCTCTCTAAATTGTCTTCCAACATAATGAAGGTTAATACCAATGAAATAGTTTTGGTTGTAGTTAACTTCTGTAATATATGCAAGTGGTTGTCGGTCAAAAAAATTAAGTTCTTTAGTGCTTGCTCCATAAATGAAGAAATACATTCTGCCAACTTCAATACCACCAGTATCTTCTAAATTAGTATCCGATTGATCTAGTTCTCCCAGATATTGTCTGAGTTTCCCACTAAACCAATCTCCACTCTTATTTTTTCCCTTTACTTGTTTAAGTAAATCATATCCAAATCCTTTATTATCTTGATATGGTTCGTCTTTCAAAGTCATATTCCCAAATCCTCTTCAGTCATGATTCGGAATTCATAATTACGATCTGCACAGAATTCTTTTGCAGCTTCCCATTTTGCTTGATTCTTGACCCAAGTTTGGACTTTATATGCCCAAGCCTTTGTTCGTCTTTTTGGGTTTTGTTCAGGCATTTCTACTTCTTTTTTAGGTTTAATTTCTATAACAACTGTTCGTGTATTTCCATTTTTATCTTTATACTTCACAAAAAAATCTGGAAAGTATCTGTGAACTTTATTGTCTAGTGGGTTTTTATAGGGAATCCAGAATTCCTCTGACTGCCATTGGTTCACATTTTCATTTAAGTCACAATACCTCATAAACTTTCTTTCCCAGAGAGAACGATAGACAATATTTGTTGGATCGCCTCTATATTTTTTGGGATTTTCTGGCCTATATTTACCCTTATAACTCATATACATACTATAAGTCCTTAAAAAATATTTATCGATGCCAGAGGCATTTAGACCGGATTATCCAACAAATAGATTTAGAGTAGATCCAATTTACACTAGGATGACTCTTCCGAGAGGAACTAATGACGGAAGAGGATCTCTGCCTAGTGTTCGAGATTTATTTGGTGAATTATCCGTAACCAGTCAATTTAAAATAACTCTTTTTTTCGGAGATACCGCACTCCCGTCAGACTCTGATAATAATATCAACTCTTGGTTGGTATCTTGTGGTGTTTTGGGTTCAAATCTTTTCAATGGTAATAATGCAAACTTAAATTCTCTTCGTTACGAATTTATGTGTAATGAAACTTCCTTGCCTGGAACTACTTTGGGTGTACTAGAGGAATATGGTTCTAGACAAGGACTTAGTGAGAAATTTCCAAACAAAAGAGATTTTCCCGATATATCAATGACTTTTTACGTTGATGCTGAATACGGAATCATTCGTTTATTTGAAGAATGGATTAATTTTATTAACCCTGTTTATGACAGATCAGATAGAAGACGTACAGGAAATCCAGCCGGTTATGTAAATAGTATAGATCATCCCTGGGAAATCTTTAGATTTAGATATCCAAATACCTATAAGAGACCTGTTGCTATTACTAAATTTGAAAGAGATGTCTATGTTAATAATATCGGTGAAGTGGAGAGAAGTCCTTCAATGTTAACTTATTATTTTATGAATGCATTTCCAACACAGTTAACGGCACTTCCTGTTACTTATGAAGGAAGTACAATTACTAAAACAACAGTTAATTTTACATATGACAGATACGTCATTTTAAATCATCAAGCTGTAGGCAGTATTCCAGATGACGCTTTTGCGGAACAATTCAACAACAATTTCCGGTTACCTTTGTTGTCTGTTCCGGCGGTATCTTTTGGAGGCAATTCTTCATTACAGTTTCCACCAAATCCAAATCTAAACGGAACAAATCCGTCTTTAAGAATACAATAAATAAATTTAACTGATTACATAATTTTCCATGCCATTACCTAAGATTGCTACACCAACTTATGAACTTGAGTTACCATCTTCAGCAAAAACTATAAAGTATAGACCTTTCCTTGTAAAAGAAGAAAAAATTCTAATTTTAGCCTTAGAAAGTCAAGACGTAAAACAAATTACTCTTGCAATCAAGTCTGTTCTTAAAGACTGCATTATTACAAAAGGAATTAAAGTAGAAGATCTTCCTTCCTTTGATATTGAATATATCTTTTTAAACATTAGAGCCAAATCAGTATCAGAATCAATTGAACTTATTGTTACTTGTTCTGACGACGGTGAAACTGAAGTGCCTGTAAAGATATTCGTTGATGAAATTCAGATTCAAAAAGATCCAGAACATACTACAGAAATTAAAGTAGATGATCAGATTGTTATTAAAATGAAGTATCCATCTTTAGAACAATTTATTAAAAACAATTTTGATTTCTCCACTCAAGAGTCGATGTCAACAATTGAAAAATCTTTTGATATTATTTCTTCGTGTATCGAATCTATTTTTACTGCAGAAGAGTCTTGGGCAGCTGCAGATTGCACTAAAAAAGAACTCATTGAGTTTATTGAAAGTATGAATACAGAACAATTCAAGAAGATTGAAAAGTTTTTTGAAACAATGCCTAAATTATCTCACACATTCAAAGTTACTAACCCTAAGACCAAAGTAGAGAATGTTGTAACTCTAGAGGGTCTAACAAGTTTTTTCGGCTAAGTATGGCTCACATGGAGTTGGAGTCATACTATCGAATTAACTTTGCTCTCATGCAGTTCCATAAATACTCTTTGACTGAGATTGAAAACATGATTCCCTGGGAGAGGGATATTTACCTCGCCCTATTGAAACAACATATTGAAGAGGAAAACGAAAAAGCTAAGGCGGCAAATCGTGGCAATTAAACCGGCAATCAATCCAGGAGTAGCAGTTGCAGATAGGCCTGCAACCCTCTCTGGTGCGATGAATTTTATATCTGGTGGTCAAACATTAGGTACATCAATTGTTGCCTCTGCTGCTAATAAAATTGTAGGATTCCAAAGAGGTGCTGCAGCGGTTGCCCCTAAAGCCCCAGACTTAGGATCAATCATTAATACATTATCTACAAATATACTTTCTAATGTAGAAAATAAACTACAGTCAGTCAATCAAATGATACAACAAGTTATTCAAAATAAGTTTGTATCTCAACTTGGTGAGTATCGAAATCGAATTCAAGAGATAAGTTCAAATCCACCTAATAAAATATTACAAAACTTTTTCTCTCTTTATAAAGAAGCAATAGGATATATTCAATTTTTAGGTAACAGAAAAAATATTAAACGTCTTGGAGATAATTTACAAGCTCTACAAAATGTATTCTCCGAAACTTTTAAAATTGCTGCATTAGTTAGAACTACTATTATTAAGATTGTAAATCAATTATCTAATTTACCAACCGCCTCAACTGGTCCTGGTGGAGTTAACTTAGATATTAATGTTCCAGGAGGACCACTTAAAAGAGCTGGTCGTCTTCCAGGTATTCTCAAGATGGTTGGAATAGGTGCGGCCGGTTTAGGTGCAGTAGGTTTAGGCGCCAACGTTGTCAGTGGAATGATGGATGCCGGTGGAGATGTTCAACCAGATACGACTGGAGTTACTTCATCTATTCCTACACCTTTATTAGATCGATTCATGGAAATATTGAATCGTTTTGATAAAGCATTACAAGGATTCCAAGCACCAAAATCTGCACCGCCCGCACCAAAAGCGCCTTCTGCATCAGGAAAAACTACAGATAATAAGAAGGGTGGAAGTCCTGGTGGAAGTCCTGGTGGAGGAGTAAATGCTGGTGATATTACTGCTGATACTGCAGAAGAAAGCGCATTTATTGCTACCGTTAGAGAAGCAGAAGGCACTGCAGGAGCTCAAGGCTATAATACATTTTTTGGTGGTTCTCAATATGGCGGAGATTTGTCTGGAAAAACTGTAACTGAAGTAAAACAATTGCAAGAAAAATTTAGAGCAGAAGGAAGAGGTAGATTTTATGATAAAGGACAGGGTAGATACAGAGATTCTGCTGCAGTTGGTGCAGGACAATTTATGTACCCAGAACAGATAGTTCGTGATATGGGAATGGATCCCGATAAAGTTAAATTTACTCCAGAACTTCAAAATCAAATGATTCTTTATCTTGCAAAGAAAAAGAGAGGTGTTGATGTAAGCAAAGAACTCACTGCTGCTGATTTTAAAATATTGCAAAAAGAATGGTCGGGATTTGGAGAGTATTATGGACAAGGGGGATCTTTAGGAAGAACTGCAAAACTTTACGCAGAAAATCTTAAGGAGGCTAGAGGACAAGTAAAAGCAACTGGTGGTCCTGGAGAAGATGCTGCAAAAATAGAATCCCAAATACGAGCATCTACAGATCAATCACAATTGATGAAGGGAATAGCCGGAGATGTATCGCAACCTGCAGTACCTACAGATCAACAATCAAATGTAAGTATTGTCCCATTAGTTATGGGAAGTCCACAATCTAATTCAACTCCAAGTGGTAGTAAAATGGCTTTACCGCCTGTAATGAATAAAGGTGGAGTTTCAGTGCCATTTTTATCTTCTTCTAATGACGATAATTTCTTTACCATTTACTCTAAAGTTGTATATAATATTGTAGACGGATAATGGCTATTAATTCTCCTCTTCTCGGTGCGTTTAATAATATTGTAAACATAAACCGATCTAAGTCGGCAATGAATTCAACTCGATCTTCTTTTAACAATTTTCTAAACTTTATGGAAATTGAAACAAAGAAATTAGAGTCAATAAAATTGCCGCGAGAAAGGAAAATAAAATCATTACAATCATTAAATATTGCTTCAACTTTTGGTAGACCTGGAAGCTTACTAAGTTCATTATTCAGTGGGGCTTTAGATGTTGGTGGATTTCTTGGTAATATGTTTGGTGGGAAAAATAAATCACCAAAAGCTCCAAAAGCAGTACCAAAAAATAAAGGTGTCAAATTAGGAGGAGTTAAAGCATTAAATATTCTTAACACAGTTTTTGCTGGATTAGATTTTGCTCAAGGAGTTGCAGAAGGAGAATCTGTTGGTAAAGCAGCCGCAGGTGCTGGAGCTTCTCTCGCAGGTTCAATTGTAGGTGCTGCGCTTGGATCTATTGGTGGTCCTCTTGGAAGTCTTGCCGGTCGCGCTGCAGGGGGTTTCATAGGTGGTTATCTAGGTGATAGGGCATATGAAGCATATGAATCAATAAGTGGGCAAAATAAAAGTGTAAAACAAAAGACAGAAGAAAAACTTAAAGCACAGGAGAAAAAACAACGAGAAGAGGCCGCAACTTCAGGAACTACATTTGCAGATGTTACTGGTAGATTTGATCAAGTAGTAAGTAACTTTGAAAGATTCGCATATACTGGATTTGCAAATATGATGAATGCTGCTGCAGCTGCTACTGGGGAAGAACAAAATTTAGAAATGGGCGCAGAATATCCAGATGATCAACAAGGAAATGGGGAGGTAACTGGTGAATACGAAGATGTTATGGCAGAAGGAGGAAAACTTCCCAGTTCTGCAATCAAAACCAGTGGATTTGGTATGAGATGGGGTAGAATGCATCAAGGAAATGATTACGCTGGCCCTGGTGTTGATTATCAACCAATAAGTGTAATTCAACCAGGAAAAGTCATTGCATCCGGTTTTATGGGAAGTGCAGGAAATGCTGTTGTAATTGATCACCCAGATGGCACAACCACAAAATATTTTCACTTGATGGACAATTCAATCAAAGTTAAAACAGGTCAACAAATAACCCCAGGACAAGTTATTGGAAATGTCGGAAGTACAGGTAGATCAACAGGTCCACATCTTCACTTTGAAGTATGGAGAAATGGTAGACCACAAGATCCAACTGCAGATGCTGACAGATACTTTAGATTTGGTGGAAATGTAAAAGTCAAACCAAAACCAGGAGGATCTTCAAACGCACCCGTTGCAATATTGATGGCTGGAACTAATGATGCAGATGCAAATACTGCAGCCGCAAATGTCAAAAGGTCAATTGAAGAACTCAAGGCAAAAGGATATAGAGTAGTTGTTGTACCACCTTCACAACAATCGGGAAGTAAATATAAAGGTATTGGAGCAGCAGTAGAAAAAGCAGCTGTTTCTGCTGGAGCTGAAGTTAGAAATAAAACCTATAAAGGTGCGGGTGATGATTATCCATATGCTCATTTAGATGAGAACTCTGTTACTGCACTTAAAAAAGAATTTCCTAATGCAAGAGTTATTGGTGATAGTAATGCTGAAAGCTTTGCAGGATCCATGAACTATCGTGGACAACCATCAGCGAAAATTTTAGATGCAATAAGAACTCTGCCAAGTGTTAGAGCTCAAGGAGGACCAGAAGAAGATGCTGCAATATTTGAAGCTATGATTCGTTCTGGAACGGTCGTTCCGATTATGCCTCAACAAGTTTCCGAATATCTTTCATATAATCTGGGATCAAATAGTGTAGTTTTAATTCCGATTATTCAAGGTCAAGGTAGTTCACAAAGACCTATGGTTATCTCTTCTGGTTCTGGTGGAGGACAACAAATGGTTGTTTCTGGAGGGTCTTCCAAAGGTTCGATGTTAAATAATGTAGTCAAAACTCTTATGTTAACCAATCTTTCTGGTAGTTAATATGTCAACCCCTTCGATTACAACTCTTAAATATAAATCTGTAGAAATAAAATCTCTTGATGGATCTAGAAGGATTGATTTGACAAATTCTATACTATTTGCAGATTACTATGAGGATATCTTATCACCATGCGTCACAATGACCTTGCAAATATCTTCGACATACTCAATATTCCATGGATTGCCTATACGAGGCGGAGAAGTAGTTACATTTGATGCTGAGACCTATAGTGGAGATTTTATATTAAATAGAGAGTTTTCTTTATACGTTTATAAAGTTAGTGGAATAGTTGCAGACGCTGGAAAAGAAATATTTACTTTACATTTAGTTTCTAGAGAGGGATTAACTAATGAAACAACAAGAGTTCAAAAAAAATATTCATTGAGGCCAATTAGTGATCATGTCACCTCTATCCTTAGAGATGTTCTCGTAACTACAAAATACAGATCTGAAAATATAGAAAGAACTTCAAATTCTTTTGCGTTTATTGGGACACTTAAAAAACCTTTTACAGTATTAACCTGGTTGGGTCCTAAATCCGTTCCCTCAACTACTGCTTCAGGTAGAAGTGGTAATCGTGGAAGAGGTGTAAGTGGATATCTATTCTTTGAAAATAAAGATGGATTTAATTTCAGAAGTATTGATAGTTTAGTAGCATCAACAAGGAGTCAAGTGGGAAGCACTCAAAGAGAAAACATACCCAGATATGTGTATTCTCAAGCGATAGAATCAAATGTAGATATTAATAATCTTACAATTTTAAATTATTCTTTTGAGAAAAACATAGATTTAATGAAGTCATTAAGAGTGGGCATGTATTCAAATTTAACTTATTTCTATGATATTTACAGAAATCGAATTGATGGAATTACCTACAAAATAAATGAAGAAATCCAATCAAAACTTGGTGGACAAGGAAGATTAAATTATCCAAGAGAGTTTGGTAGTTTACCATCAAGAATTTTATTCAGAACAAGTGATGCGGGGGTCGTTGATAGTAATGGTACTACGTCTGAATCTGGAAGAGACGTTGTAGACATGGCTAAATCTTTTTCAAGATATAATTTATTGTTCACACAATCACTAAATATGGTAGTACCATTAAATGTCAATCTAAGAGCAGGTGGTCTCATTTATGCACAATTCCAAAAAGTTGATGCATCTAAATCTGGAGAACCTGATCAAGAACAAAGTGGAAATTATCTAATCAAAGAGTTAAGACATCATTTTGAAGGTGGACAAATGGTTACTTCTCTAAAACTTGTTAGAGACTCTTACGGATTATACGGTGCTAACCAATGAACAACATAGATCAACATATTGCGAAGGATAAAGAAATCCTAGACAATCCAGTTACTTCTCCACAAGCAAGAAGACATACTCAGGAAGAATTAGAAGCTTTAGAAACTTATAAAGTTAATCATCCGGAAGACGATCATGATCCAACTCCATTAGAATTGTATTGTGATACACATCCAGATGCATCAGAATGTAAAATGTACGAAAACTGATGATCGAAGAATCTTTATTAAAATCTAATTTTATTGGTAAAGATGGATTCATATGGTGGATCGGTCAAGTTGCCGACGCTTCTGTTTGGCGAAATGATAAAACAAGTCTCACAAATGCAAAAGGTGAAACTAACACATCTGCTTGGGCATATAGATGTAAAGTAAGAATTGTTGGATATCACAGTTTTAGTAGAAATGAACTTTCTGATAATGACTTACCTTGGGCTCATGTGCTAACAAGTGCTGCAGATGGGGCTCCAGGACAAGGTGCATTTGGTAAAGTTCCAATGCTTATCGGTGGAGAATCTGTTGTAGGATTTTTCTTAGACGGAGATGAAGCGCAACAACCAGTTGTTATGGCATGTTTTCACAGAAGTCCCGCAGTAGTAAATGTAGATAACCCAAATCCATTTGAAGCTTTTACCGGCTTTAAAGGACCATTTCGAGAAGGTGCAACTAGACAAAAACAACAGAAACCGGGTGAAATAAAAACACCTCCAACTTCATTTGGAAGTGGCCCACAAGTTACAATGTTTAGTAATCCCAGTTTCGGCACTGCAGAACCAGGAAGTTTAGATTTGAGTCCAGGATTTTCACCATTAGGGACTAATCAGAGTGGAAATGCTGGATCAAATTATGCGTTAAGTGGTATAGGAAGTATGTCTCCAGATACTCTATTTTATAAAGATAAAGCAGAACTTCAATTTCTTACAGCATTTGATAGAGAAGGAGAAGTACAAGGTGACAATGGTTGTTCAAATAATATTATTGATCAGATCACAGCAACTCTTCAAAACTTTATTAAGTTCATCAATAGTCTAGAATCGACTGCCTATGGATTTATTGATCCTTTAAGGAATAAAGTTGTTGATATAAGAAGAGCAGTTAGAAAAATAGCCAGATTAATTGCATCAATAATTAAATTTGTCATTAATGGTGTCAGAGACAATATTTTTAATTTAGTTGGCTGTCTATTTAAAATATTAGGAATAACTCTACCTTCATCAATTAAACTTGCAGTATCAGAAGCAACAAAAAATATATTAAATCTTATTCTTTGTTTATTTGAAAAATTATTTGGTCCAATTTGGGACTTTATTATGGGATTATTAAATGGGTTGATAGGAAGAGCTCCAAGTATTCCTAGATGTGCTGCTGAAGAAACTATTGCTGCAATAATTGCAAAACTCGCAGATATGATAGACAATGCTTTATCAACAGTTGTTTCTGGACTAGATTGGTTAGCAAGTGGTATCGGAAATATCGCTGGTGCCTTACGTCAAGGATTGAATTTCATATCACAAATTTTAAGTTTCTTAAATTGTGATGCTTTAGCTTGTGAAGGTGTTCAATCATGGGATCCTTTCGCTGGAGTAAAGTTACCAAAAACCGATGATTGGAGAAAGACTCTGGAGAATTTTGATATTCTTGGTGGTCTTGAAGATGAAATTGATCTTGCTATAGGATTTTTATCCATGTACGGATCTTCGGACACTCCATTTGGAGATTGTAGAGAAACAATCATAAATCCGAGAAATCAAGGTGATGCTACACCAACTCCAATTGGAATAACTAATTCGAGATGTATTCCTCCAGAAATTGTTATTAGTGGAGTTGGTGTCAGTGCGAGAGCTCAAGCAGTGGTAGCTAGTTTAGATGGTTCTATTTTAACAATACAAATTACTGATCGTGGTCGGGGATACACTTCTCCGCCGACTATATCAGTTAGGGATAATAGTAGGTATGGGACGGGTGCTATAGCAAGAGCCACAGTAAATTCAAGTGGACAACTAGAATCAATTTACATGGTAGAAAGAGGAAGTGGATATTGTCCAACTAACTTAGGACCTATTTCCGGCATAGGTTCAACGGTTGGTATAGGTTCAACAACGGGAGGAGTATTTCCTTCTTCTCCTCCTGGAATTTCTACATCACCAATAGGAATAGTAACCTCTATTGTCATTGACCGTCCCGGCGTTGGATATACCAGTGGAGATCGTATTTCTATCGGAGGTTGTGTATATGTACCAGTAGTAAGTACAAATGGATCTATTATTGCCATAGAAGGCTCTGAATGTATTGAAGAATTTTCAGAGTATCCCGAAGTAATAATAAATACTACAAGAGGGGAAGGAGCTAATCTCTATCCAATAATTAGTTATGTTCCACAATTCGTTACGGATGATTTAAATATCAGTACAAGAAGAGTGGGAATTGGCACAACAGTAGTAAGTGTGGTACAGTGCGTATGAGTCAATCAGGAGAGTTTTACGATAAAAAACCAGGATTTTGTACAAAATCCGGAACTACCGACGCAGCAGGTAAAAAAATAGATTACGCTGTATTTACAGACAATGGTCAAGGATTTGAATATACTAAGGAAGGCGTTAAATTTGATTTGTGTAATAAAACATCGTATGAATTGTGTGGAATAGATGCTGGAGAAAAAGAACCTGCAAAAATTATCAGAGCTTCAAATGGAAATATTATCCTTGAGGCTCCAAATGGAGAAGTCATCATAAAAGCAAAAAATATAAGAATTGTAGCTCAAGATGGTTCTGGAGAGGTTACCATAACATCTGCAAAACATTTTGCTATTAATGCTCCTATTCAGAATTTTAAAGGAACAACTTCAAATACTGTGATGAGTAATAGTGCTTCAACTGGTGCATTAGCTGTAGATAGTCGTGGAGAAATACAAAATAGTGCTACGTCTGGATCAGAAGACTGTGAAGGTTCTCTTTTGACTCAACTATTAAAAATCTCACAAAAATTCAAAGATTGGATATCAAAATGTACTGGTGGAGGTTAAATTATGCCACAAGAACCAGTAAAATACATTGGTGATAAACTTGTAGTCGGATTAGTAGATTATTCATTTATACCTGCATTGCCAACAATTCCTGGAACATCAGTCTTAAATGGGCCAGTCTGGATTGGAGCAGGAGGGCCTCCCATTCCTGTAGCAAATTGCATGATTGGTCCTGGATTACAACCAATCTCTTTACAGGTTATTGGAGTTGCTAATTTTCTATCAGTCACTAATCAAAGTGGTGTTAATAATAGATTTGGTTTTGCTAATATTTTTGG
>Ga0194124_10003778_pt1 | contig 15571 bp, 13 predicted proteins | sample TA2KigCas0mmetaG_FD_148605 | JGI IMG/M metagenome (GOLD analysis project Ga0194124, IMG submission 148605) | Freshwater microbial communities from Lake Tanganyika, Tanzania - TA2015031 Kigoma Deep Cast 0m | ecosystem: Environmental > Aquatic > Freshwater > Lake | place: Tanzania: Lake...
CGCCGGTTGGTGGCCTGGAAGACGATGGCGCCATCGGGCTTCAGGTGTTTGAGGTAGAGCGCCATCGCCTCCCTGGTGAGGAAGTGCACCGGAATCGAGTCGCCGGCGAAGGCGTCCATCGCGATCACGTCGAACTGACGCGGCGCTTCACGCTCGAGGGCGAGTCGCCCGTCACCCAGCACGATTTCGTGGGTGCCCTGCATGCGCGCAAGAAAACTGAACTGGGTGGTCGCGGCACGAACCACGGCAGGTGAGATCTCATAGAAGACCCAGTGGTCACCAGCCTGGGCGTAGACCGCCAGTGCTCCGGCACCAAGTCCGATCACCCCAACCCGTTTCGGCGTTGCGTCCAGGCTTCTGAAGACCCGCCCGTAACCTGAGCCAGGCCCGAAATAGCTTGACCCTGTCATTTGCAGCTCTTCGCGCTGGTGCTGTCCGCCGTGCGCAATGCCTCCGTGCACCAGATTGCGGAAGATGGTGCCTCCGCCCTCCCTGTCCCTGGTGCGGACAACGCCGTAGAAATCCCTCTCCATCGTGCGTACCTGATACCGGTAGTAATCAACGTAGTGCCAGTTGAAGGTGCAGACCCCCGCAAGGACCACGGCAGCGAGTATCCGGGTGTTGCGCAGCGTGAGATGGCCTGCAATGAACGCTCCGTCGGGCCGCAGAACGAAGCCGAGCAACGCGAGCAGGATCAGCACTATCTGGAATTCATAATGGCCTGCAAGCGTGAGGGGAGCGACTACTCCCATCAGCAGCGATCCCAGCGCGCCACCCGCTGCCATCGCAAGGTAGAACTGGGTGAGGCGTTGGGGTTCAGGCCGCAGACGGTGAAGTTCGCCATGACACACCATGCACAACACAAACAGTCCGATGGCGTAGATCGGGGCGGCGAGCGCAAGATCGAGCGAGTCGGCCAGCCAGGCCATAAGTGCGAGGCAAATGGCTCCGAGCGGAAGGTAGACGCCGCGCACATACCAGCGCGGATGATCAAAGCTGATGATGAAGGTGAGGAGGTAGAGGGCAAGGGGGATCACCCACAGCAGGGGCGCCGACGAGATGTTCTGGGTGAGGTGAGTACTCACGCCCATGAGTACTGCAGAACCGAGCGCGGCAAGCAGGATCCAACTCGGCCATCCGGGCGATAACCCGGCACCCTTCGCAGGGGTCAGGTGGGCAGGCGCATCGTTCGCAGGCGCATCGTTCGCAGGTGCATCGTTCGCAGGTGCATCGTTCGCAGGTGCATCGGCTGCGACTGCGGGCGGTGGTGCGTTCGGCGAGGCTGGCCGGGTTTCATCCGGGCCAACGGCCCCGGCGGTTTTCCAGGCCATGCGCACGCAGAGTGCTGCGAAAAGCACAAAAAGCCCCGACCAGACGAGCGCGGTTGCGCGGTTGCCGAGGAAGGGTTCGATGAGGAGCGGATAGCCGAGCAAGGCAAGAAGCGAAGCGAAATTCGACAGCGCAAACAGCCGATACGGCGCGGAGGCGCGGTACTGCTTCCAGTACCAGGATCCGGCGAGCGGTGTCGTTGTGGCAAGGAGGAAATACGGCAAGCCGATCGTTGCGCCCAGCAGCATCAGGATCCGGGCGATCGGTTCCTCGGTGCCAACCGGTCGCCAGTGCTCCGCCACAACGATCGGCATGAGCACACAGGCAACGAGCAGGAGCGCCGAGTGGAGCATCGCCTGCTGGCGCAGCGAAAGCCAGCGGTTCAAGGCATGTGCGTAGGCATAGCCCGCAAGCAGCGCCGTCTGAAAGAAGAGCAGGCAGGTCGTCCAGACTGCCGCAGACCCGCCAAACCAGGGGAGGATCTGTTTGGCGATCAGCGGCTGCACCAGAAAAATGAGGAAGGCGGAAACGAAGATGACGGCGGCGTGGAGCATGGTTCTCGTCCGGTAGTCAGGCGCTCGAGGGCAGTGCAAGGTCTTCCGGAACCGGCGCGGTGCCTGGACGTCATCCAGGTCCCTGCCTCGCCCACCGCCGGCATCAGTGTCCGTGCTTCGAGGGCTGGCTCAGCATCCTGGCCAGGGCCTTGACCTCCAGGGTTTCCTTCCTGCCGTCTGGCGCCTGGAACGTCAGCGTGATGGGCACCGTCTCGCCGTCCTTGATCTGCTGCTTGAGTTGCATCAGCATCACATGGTAGCCCCCGGGTTTCAGTTCAACGCTGCGTCCCGCCGGAAGATCGAGCCCGGGAATCGCCGACATGCGCATCACATCCTTGTCCATGCGCATTTCATGAATCTCCACAAGACCCGCCACCGGGCTTCCCGCCTGCACCAGCCGCAAAGCCTGACTGGCGGTGAGCTTCATGAAGGCCCCGGTGGCTTGCTGCCCCGCGACGGTGGCGCGTACCCAGGAGTCTGTGACGCTCACGCCCTGCGCCAGCGCGAGCGTTGAAAGAAGCCCTGTAACAAGGCTGGCCCAGAGGCGGACGGCAATGGAAAGCGAAGTCAACATGGGGTCCCTTTCAAGTGCGGCTCGGGCTGGAATTGCTGCAAGCTCTCTTCAACCCAGTCCGGATTCGAGGCCGTATAGTACCTGCGCAGTAACCGGCAACGGCTCCGTTGTGCCGCCCGGGTTGCGGATTGCGATGGGGTTACAGACCAGATATTCGGCGAACGCTGGGGGGTACGGATGCGCGGCGTGTTTCCCCCATGCGGTAGGCGTGCAACGCTGGACGAAGTCGGCAAATCACCTCTACGCTCAGGGTGGCACCCAAACCCTACGGAGACAACCATGGAACGTTCACAGCTTTGGCCTGCTGCGCACGACGCGCACCGTGACCACCGCAGTCTGCATCACCCGCAACCTTCACATCACGCGAATTCACATCACGCGAAACCGCTGCACCCGTCCTGCCACAAACCTGGGACGGGGGCAGGCGGGCCTGTATTGCGCCTCGCCCGGATCGGTCAGATCGGCCTGGCGGCACTGATGGGCCTGAGTCTGCAGGGCGCTCTTGCCCAGACTGCAACGAAGGGTTCGCCGGAGCACATCCGGGCGGCTACTGCGCGCATCGACGGTGCCGCGATCCAGGCCAATGCGCGCCTGGGCAGGGACTGGCCGAGTTACGGGCTCGACTACGCCGAGACTCGCTTCAGCCGTCTTGGTCAGATCAACACCGCCAACGTGAAGGATCTGGGCCTTGTGTGGTCGTACAACCTCGAGAGTAACCGCGGGGTGGAGGCCACACCGGTGGTCGTCGATGGCGTCATGTTTGTGAGCGCCAGTTGGAGCATCGTTCACGCGATCGATGTCCGCACGGGCCAACGCTTGTGGGTCTACGACCCGCAGGTGGATCGGGAAGCCGGCTACAGGGGCTGTTGCGACGTGGTCAACCGCGGTGTTGCCGTGTGGAAGGGCATGGTCTATGTGGCGGCCTACGACGGGCGCCTTATCGCCCTCGACGCGGCCACCGGGGCCAAGGCCTGGGAGGTTGACACCATCGTCGACCGGCGATACAGCTACACGATCACGGGTGCACCACGCGTTTTCAAGGGCAAGGTGATCATCGGAAACGGTGGGGCTGAATATGGGGTGCGCGGCTACATCACCGCCTACGACGCCCAATCCGGCAAGCAGGCGTGGCGCTGGTTCACTGTGCCGGGTGATCCTTCCAAGCCCTTTGAGGATGAGTCGATGGCCCGCGCGGCCAAGACCTGGGACCCGGCGGGCAGGTGGTGGGAGGCTGGCGGCGGCGGCACCGCGTGGGACACGCTCACCTTCGACCCGGACCTGAACCTGATGTACGTTGGCACTGGGAACGGCAGCCCTTGGGCGCAGAGGAAGCGGTCACCGGCAGGGGGCGACAATCTTTACCTTGCATCGATCGTGGCCCTCAATCCCGACACAGGGAAGTACGTCTGGCACTATCAGCAGACGCCTGGCGACAACTGGGACTTCACTTCCACCCAGCCGATGATCCTTGCAGACCTCACGCTTGCGGGCAAGAAGCGCAAGGTGATCCTGCATGCACCCAAGAATGGCTTCTTTTTCGTGATCGACCGGACGAACGGAAGATTCATATCGGCGAAGAACTTCACCGAGGTGAACTGGGCCAGGGGTTATGACAGCAAAGGCAGGCCCATCGAAACCGAGATCGCTCGCGTCGCGGATCGGCCGCGGGAGATCATTCCCAGCGCTTTCGGCGCACGCAACTGGCATCCGATGTCCTTCAACCCTCAGACCGGTCTGGTGTATATGCCGGTGCAAGGCGTTCCGCTCACGCTGATGGACAACAAGGACTGGAAATTCAACGCCAACAATGTGTTTGAGCCGCATAGCGGGCTCGGCTGGAATCTGGCCACGGTGGTCAACGCTCAGCCGCCCACGAGCAAACCTTTTGGGCGACTGGTCGCCTGGGATCCGGTGAAGCAGGAGCAGGTGTGGTCGGTGGACTATGTGGGTCCCTGGAACGGAGGCACGCTGACGACGGCAGGTAACCTGGTGTTCCAGGGAACTGCGGATGGTCGGTTCGTGGCCTACGACGCGCGCACCGGTGCAAAGCTCTGGGAAACCGCCACCGGGACTGGTGTGGTTGCGGGCCCGGCAACCTACGAGGTGGACGGCAAGCAGTATGTTTCGGTGGCCGTGGGCTGGGGCGGGGTTTACGGGTTGGCCGCGCGTCATTCGGATCGGGCTGGCCCGGGTACGGTCTACACCTTCGCGGTGGGCGGCAAGGGTAGGATGCCCGAATTCGTGGAATACCGACTCGGTCAACTCCTGACCGGTGTGTCGTATAACCCGAAGGATGTCGACGCAGGGACCGCACTCTATGTGCAGAACTGCGCCTTCTGCCACGGCGTTCCCGCGGTGGATCGCGGTGGCAACATTCCCAACCTGGGCTATTCGGCCCACGCCACGATTGCGAATATGCGGGAGTTGGTGCTCAGCCCTGCGCTCGCCGCCAAGGGGATGCCGAATTTCACCGGCAAACTCAGCGAAGGCGACGTGGAGAAGATCAAGGCCTTCATCCAGGCTACCGCCGATGCGGTGCGCCCGAAGTAATGCTTACAAGACGGGTCGAAACGGCCACTTTTTTTCTTCATTAAGGGTATACACTTATGGGGTATCCATTTGGATACCCCCATAACCCTTCTATCAGGGAGAAGATCGATGACGACAAAGCATGAGCACGATGTGCACCACAAGGCCTCGCTTCACCACCGCAAGGCTGCGCATCACTTCGAGGCGGCAGCCAAGCATCAACTCGCGGCCGCTGATGCAGATGATCATGACGACGAGGTGAAAACGGCGCACCATGCCTACCTCGCCTACGGGCATCAGATCCAGGCGATCCACTACGCCGAGCTGGCGGCCAAGGAAGATGAGAGCGTGGATCACGCCGATGTTGACCATGGCGACGCCGACCACGTGAAGGACCTCCACGAGTAGTACGAGGCTCAGGCTGCGGGCGGGTGGTGGTTCTGCATCCGCTCCAGCATTGTGGTGATCGCCTCGGCGGTTTCGCGCGGCCTTTCCATCGGGAAAAGATGGGTGCCCTCGATGAAGCGCACCCTTCCGGTCTCAGCGCCACCGGCCAGTTTGCGCGTGAGCCCCAGCCCCACCTGCCTCGACTCTAGGGACAGAGTACCCCCGATGAATCCCACGGGACACCGCGGCGGATGCTTGCGCAGTAGTCGCTCGAGGTTGTGTGGAAGGGTGTTGTAGATCCTTGTCTCGACGCTGCGGTCAAACACCAGGCGTCTGCAGGGTTGGCCGAACCGGTCGAGATCGTCCCGGGTACCGTAAACCAGGTAGTCCTCGAGTGCCTGTTCGTCCCAGTGGCGAAACGGGCGCTTGTGCCGAAAGTGTTCGCGGGCAGTGTGCAGATCGGGCCAGCGTGTGCGGCGTTTGCGACTGAGCCTTGCCGGAGAAACCACGCCCACGAGCTGAATGTGCTTGGCAAGCGCAACAACACTGGCGCGCCAGCCGCCGAGTAACGGGGAGTCGAGCAGGACAACCCCGTCAACGCCACGACCGCCAAGCCGGGGGTATTGCGCAGCGCACATGAGGCTGAGAAAGCCGCCAAGCGAGTGCCCCACGAGGAACGCCGGACTGGGGTGGCTGGCGATCGCCGGGCCCGCGAAGTCGGCCAGTTGTTCCACGAGGTGGGGCCAGTTGTTGCTCACCGGGTAGCGGGGATCGTGGCCGAAGCGCTCGAGAGCGTGCACCGTATGCCCGCCCGCAGCAAGTGCATCCAGCAGCGTCCTGTAGGTGCCGGCGGGAAAGCTGTTTGCATGCGAAAAAACGATCAGTGCCATGGCCACCCGTCGAGACGATGGGACTCGCAGGAAAAGGCGCGCATGATGTCATCCTTTGCAAACTTCGGATAAGGAGCCGCCATGCACCCTGATCCCAGTTCCGCGGTGGCGAAGGCTCCGGGTAGCGTGCAGGGCAGGGGTGATCCTGCTGGCGTGGCTCGCGAGCCGCCCCTCACAAGCCTAAGCCACGGTGGCGGGTGCGGATGCAAGATTGCCCCGGGCGTGCTGGGTGATCTGCTGCGGGGTGTGCCGCGCATGCCGGTGCCGGAGCCCTTGCTTGTGGGTATCGAAACCTCCGACGATGCGGCGGTGTATCGGCTCAACGCTACGCAGGCCCTGGTGGCCACCACCGATTTCTTCATGCCGATCGTGGATGATCCCTACGATTTCGGACGGATCGCCGCAAGCAATGCCTTGAGCGATGTATACGCAATGGGTGGGCGCCCGATCATGGCGCTCGCCCTGGTCGGAATGCCGATCCAGGTGCTGTCCACCGGCACCATCGGGCGCATCCTCGAAGGTGGAGCCTCGGTTTGCCAGCGAATCGGGGTTCCGGTCGCGGGCGGGCACACGATTGACTCGGTCGAGGCGATCTACGGTCTCGTTGTGCTCGGTCTGGTTCACCCGGAGAAATTGAAGCGTAACTGCGATGCCCGCGAGGGTGACCTGCTCGTGCTTGGGAAACCCCTGGGCGTTGGGGTGCTGAGCGCAGCACTCAGGAAAGGTGAACTCGGACCCGAAGGCTATGCCCGCATGCTCGAGACCACCACGCGACTCAACACGCCCGGGCTCCAGTTTGCCGAGATTCCCGAGGTGCATGCGCTCACCGACGTTACCGGGTTTGGCCTTGCAGGGCATGCCCTGGAACTTGCGCGGGGCGCATCCTGCACGATCGAGATCGACTGGCGCGCGGTACCGCTCCTTCCGGGGGCGCAGGAGCTTGCTGCACGCGGCTTTGTCACAGGAGCCTCGGGACGCAACTGGGCGGGTTATGGAAGCCAGGTCTCCCTCGCGGATGCAATGTCCACTGTGGATCGGGCGCTGCTCACCGATCCTCAAACGAGCGGGGGCTTGCTCGTATCGTGTGCGCCTCCGGAGGTTGACCGCGTGCTGTCGGTCTTTCGGAAGGAAGGCTTTGCAGACGCTGCGGTGATCGGCAAGGTTCTCGGGAAGGCGCAGGTGCCCGAAGCCGTGAAACTCATCGTACATGCCTGAACCGCTTTCCCGCCCATGCTTCTGCGAGCCTTCATTGCGTCAGACCAGGCGGCTGTGATCCGCCTCTGGGAAGAGTGCGGATTACTTCGCTCCTGGAACGATCCCGTCAAGGACATCGCGCGCAAGCTCGTGGTCCAGCGGGAACTTTTCCTGGTCGGGGTGCTCGGCGAAGAGGTGGTTGCCACGGCCATGGGCGGCTACGACGGCCACCGGGGCTGGGTGAACTACCTCGCTGTGTCACCGCAGCATCAGCGCAAGGGGCTTGGTCGGGCCCTGATGCACCGACTCGAAGAACTCCTGCAAGCCTCGGGGTGCCCGAAGTTGAATCTGCAGGTTCGCGCCGGCAATGCGGCAGTCCTGGAGTTCTATCGGCGACTCGGTTATGCGGAGGACCCTGTGGTAAGCCTCGGCAAGCGCTTGATCCACGATCACACGCCGGGGACCTCGATCCCAGGGCTTGAGCCGAGCCACGGGTCGACCCACGAAGTGGTGCTCAGCTGCAAAGTAGCCGGATACTCTCCGGTATCCGGATCGCCTTGATGCGGTCGGGATCGTTGTCCGGATGGATCACGAAGGCGCGCGTCTCGCGCCCCTCGCATAGAAGGGTCTCGGCGCGCATCACCCGGTGGTGTTGAAGGAAGACCTTGTCGCGCCACTCCTCCACCCAGGTGTGGACCTGCAGCCGCTCACCGTAGGTTGCCGTCTTGAGGAAACGGGTGTGCAACTCGAGCAATGGCGTGCCGATGATCCCGGTGGTCTTTTGCAGTTCCCGCCAGGGGGGAACGCCACACTGCAGGAAGAAGTGCAGTGAGGACGCGTCCATCCACTTGTTGAAGTTGGGAAAAAAAACGATGCCGGCGGGGTCGCAGTCGCCAAACAGGACATCGACTTCCCATATTGTGGTCTTGGTCATGCGGACTCCGGTGAAACTGCGGTGGAACGGCTACCACCGTCGCGCGCAAGGCGACCGCACGCGCGAAGCGAGACGGTGGGTGCCAACAAGGCCGTATCGGGCCAGCGGGCCCTATCAGGTCAGGCCATATCAGGCCTTATCAGGCCATATCAGGCCGTATCAGGCCGTATCACAGGCCATGGGCTTGATCACCCGTGCAAGGGTATCGTCGTGCAGGGCCTCAACGAGCGCCGCGCGATGCCGGAGCACTGCCTTCTGGTTGATCGATCCCTTGTCGGTTACTTCCCCCAGGTCAAGGCTGGGGGCCTGCGCGAGGAGGCAAAGTCTCGCCACCCGGTTGGCGGTACCGCTCGAGGCTGAGGCGAGTTGATCCACCAGTTCCTGGAAGCGCTGGAGCACCGCAGGCGTGGCCAGCACCTGCTCCATCGAAGCATCGGCCCCGAGTCCGCTGAGTTGCCGCACTGCGGCGGTGGGAAAGATCATGGCGCCCACTTCCTTCCTGTTTACCCCGGTAATGACTGCATCCTGCACATAGGGCGCCCCCGCAGCGATGATTCGGCTGCGCAGTGGCCCTACGCTCACGAAGGTGGCTGTGGCAAGCTTGAAATCTTCAGCGATCCTGCCATCGAACTTCAGACCCCGATGCACATTGGCTGGATCGATCCAGCGCACCGCATCGCCGGTACGGAAAAACCCATCCTCGTCGAAGGCCTGCGCAGTTTCCTCCGGTGCGCGCCAGTAGCCGGGCGTGATGTTTGGTCCGCGATAGCGGACCTCGGTCTTGCCCTCGATGTCCACCAGCTTGAGCTCAAGGCCTGGCGTGGGTACGCCGAGGTCTCCGGCACTCACATGGGGGTCGGTCACGAAGATGCCAAAGGGGCTGCTCTCGGTCATGCCGAGTCCGGTCCCCATCACGATGCGTTTACCGATCTCGCGCTCCTGCGAGGCGTAGAGGCTGTCCCAGACCGGCTGGGCGAGCGCTGCCCCGGCATAGAAGAACATCCGTACCCGCGAGAGAAGCGACCTGCGCAAGGCCGCGTCGTCTTGCATGGCAAGCGCAATCGCCTCAAAGCCGCTTGGCACGTTGAAGTACACCGTAGGCGCAATTTCGCGAAGATTGCGCAGCGTCTCGTGAATCAGCGCTGGCGTCGGCTTGCCGTCGTCGATGTAGAGGGTGCCCCCGTGGTACACAACCATGCCAAAGTTGTGATTGCCGCCGAAGGTGTGATTCCACGGCAGCCAGTCCACCAGGATCGGAGGTTCCTCGGTGAGGACCGGCATCGACTGCGCCATCTGCTGCTGGTTGGCGCACCACATGCGCTGGGTGTTGATCACCGCTTTCGGAAGTTTCGTCGACCCGCTGGTGAAGAGAAACTTCACGATCGTCTCGGGCCCGGTGGCCTCGATCGCGCGGTCGACTGCGTCGCTTACCGCAGTGCCGGCGAGATCGGCAAAACGGGTGATGCTCTTCAGCGCGAGTTCCCCCTCGCCGAGGACCACCTCAACCTCCGATGGCACGGCGGCCTCGATCGCCCGGGCGTAGCGCGGGTCTGCGGCAAAGACGAGGCCCGGCGTTGTGGTTGACAACACATGACGGAGCTTCTCGAAGTCCTGGCTGACCAGGCTGTAGGGCGGCGAGGTCGGAACGAAGGGAACTCCCGCAAGCATGCTGCCCAAGGCGAGCAGCGCATGCTCGAGGCTGTTTTCCGACAGGATCACAACCGGCCGTTCAACGCTCAGTTTGCGATCGATCAGACCCTGCGCAATGCAGCGCGCTTTTTGCCACGCCTCACCGTAGCTGAGGTACTGCCAGTCGCCCCGAACGGCAGTGCCCGAAACCGCGCGTCGCGCCATCATGCAGCGCTGTGGCACAGATTCGGCCCAGTGCCGCAGCCGGTCGGTGAGCCGCACCGGATACGCGCGCAGTTCCTGGTCGGCGCGCACTGTCTGCACTCCAGGGGCGAGGTCCTGCACAACAACCCGTGTGACCCCGAAGGTCAGGGGCCGGAACCTTGGCGTCGGCATGATTTACCCCTCCTCGCGCAAGCGTGCGGAACGCCCTTCAAGAAACGCGTGCAGTCGGCTCTTGGCCTCTTCGGACGACTGCGCAATCGCTGCCATGAGCGACTCGGTGAAGAGACCGTGGTCGGCGGCCTGCTCAACGATCCGCGGAAGCGCCTGCACCAGCGCAAAATTTGTGAGCGGTGCGTTCTGGGCGATCCGTTCGGCAAGCTCGATCGCCTTCGTCTGCGCCGTGCCCGCCGCAACGAGATACTGCGCAAATCCAGCACGTTCGCCTTCGGCCGCACCATAAACCCGCCCGGTGAGCATCATGTCCGTCATCCGTGCAACCCCGATCAGGCGGGGAAGGCGCACGGAGCCTCCGCCTCCCACGAAGATGCCGCGGGACCCTTCGGGCAGGGCATAGAAGGTAGTTTCATCGGCAACCCGGAGATGACATGCGCAGGCCAGTTCCAGTCCGCCCCCCACCACAGCACCCTGCAGTGCGGCCACCACCGGTACCGGGCCGCGGGCAATCGCATCGAGTGCGGTGTGCCACATCCGTGAGTGATACATGCCCTGCGCAGCATCCCGCTCGCGAAGTTCAGCGAGGTCGAGCCCAGCACAGAAATGCTCACCATCGCCCACGATGACCGCCGCACGTACCTGTGCCGGGAGGTTTTCGAAGCAGTTGCGTAGTGCCAGCATGAGCCCGTCGGAAAGGGCATTTCGCTTTTGCGCGCGGGTCATGCGCACCACAAGCACGGCGCGCTGGATTTCGGTGGAGAGAAGATCGGAAGTCATTTTCGTCTGCTTCAGGAAAGGTATCCACGGCATTCCTGCCCAGTCATGCGCCGCCGTGCGTATGGCGTGCCGGCACGCACCTTAGTGGTCGCCCCATACTTCCCGGGCTGTGTCGATCACCAGCTGCAGCTTGGCTCGCTGGTCCTCCCAGGCGATGCGGTTGCCATGGACAGTGCTGGAAAAGCCGCATTGAGGGCTCAGCCCGAGCTGTTCGATTGGCGCAAAACGGGCCGCCTCTTTGATACGTCGTTTGAGGTGGTCCTTGCTCTCGAGCTCGCCAAACTTGGTTGTGACGAGTCCCAGCACGAGCGCCTTGCCCTTCGGGAGGTAGCGCAGGGGACGAAAGTCTCCCGAACGGTCATCGTCGTATTCGAGGAAGTATGCGTCGATGTCCATCTCCTGGAGGAGCGCTTCAGCAACCGGCTCGTAGTTGCCCGAGGCTGCATGGGTGCTCTTGAAATTGCCGCGACAAAGGTGCATCGCGAGCGTCATCCCCGGGGGCTTCAACGCCACAACCCGGTTGATGAACTGCGCATAGCGGTGCGGTAGCTCCAGGGGATCGTCGCCGCGCTGGCGCGCCGCCTCGCGCATGCGCTCGTCGCAGAGATAGGCAAGGTTGGTATCGTCCATCTGCACATAGCGGCAACCTGCCGCATGCAGCGCGGCGAGTTCCTCGGCATAGGCGCGCGCCACGTCGTCGTAGAACTCGGGTTCGAGCACCGGGTAGGCATGGGCGCTGATTCCAGCGCGCCCGCCCCGGAAATGCAGCATCGTTGGCGAGGGGATGCAGACCTTCGCGGTGCAATCCGACCCGATCTGGCTCGCGAGGTAGCGAAAGTCGTTGACCTGGATCGCACCCGCATGACGCACCCTGTCGCTAACCCGAATCACCGGTGGCGCGAGTTCCTCGCTCCCGTCGGGCCGGATCACCGTGACGGGGACATCGGTCTTGACGCCACCCAGTTGCGCGAGAAAGTCGATGTGAAAATAGGTCCTGCGGTATTCGCCGTCGGTGATCGAACGGAGGCCCACATCCTGCTGAAAATGCACGACCTCGGCGATCGCGCGATCTTCAACCTCGCGCAACTGCGCGGCGGTGATGGTGCCGTTGGCCCGCTCCTGCCGGGCTTCGAGAAGGTAGGGCGGTCGCAGGAAACTTCCAACGTGGTCATAACGCGCGGGCAGGTGGGGCAGATGCGAGGGGCTCATGCGTAGCGCTCGGTCGTGGCTTTGAAGTCGGCTTGAGGTGTTGTTCAGCTCTTGTAGGACGGATCCGTCCTGTCGAGTTTGCGAAGCAGGGCGGGCCACGCGAGCGCGGCGCCCTGGCCTGCGGTGGCTGCGCGGATCACGCCGCTCATGTTTCCAGGGATCGGCACGGCGATCTCCACCAGTTCGCCTCCCGCCTGTGCATCGATCTGGATCCGGCAGGCACTCTCGAGCATGTACATGTTGAGAAAGGCCTCGGCGATGGTCTTTCCAACGGTGAGAAGACCATGGTTGCGGAGCACCAGAAAGGTGTTGTCACCCAGGGCACGCTGCAGGCGCGGTTTTTCCTCGTCGCGCAGCGCTACTCCCTCATAGTCATGGTAGGCCACCGACGGCAGCACGAAGGTGCTCTGCTGGCTGATCGGCAGTATCCCGCGCCTTTGCGCGCTGACCGCGACGCCAGCGCGGCTGTGCGTGTGCAGTACGCAGCCCGCATCCTCGCGGACCGCATGGATGCAACTGTGAATCGTGAACCCTGCCGGATTCACCGGGAATTCGGACACGTGGATCTTGTTGCAGGCCTGATCCACCCGCACCAGGCTCGATGCTGTCACTTCGTCGAACATCAGTCCGTAGGGGTTGATCAGAAAATGATGTTCGGGCCCTGGGATCCGCGCGCTGATGTGGGTGAACACGAGGTCGCTCCAGCCAAAGAGGGCCACCAACCGGTAGGCTGCGGCAAGGTCAACCCGCAGTGCCCATTCCTCGGCGCTCACCGAGGCGTGCAAGGAGGGAATCTGCATCTGGAGGGCTCCCTTGAAGTGGGTTGTGCGGCCTGATCGCGGGGCGCGATCCTCATACCCGCGTCCTACCCGGGTATTTCAACACAGCCTTGCCTCGTGCGGTGGTCAAGGGCGTTGTCGCCCGGCGAGGCCCCAGAGGCGCACCCACCACGAGGAGACCTTCGGCCCGGCCAGGGCAAGCGCAAGGGGTCGCTTTGGCGGCGAGGCTGGCTTTGCCGGATTCACCGGGCTGCGATGCCTTAGCCTGCAGAAAACCCCGCACAAGTATCCCTTCCAGGCCTCGGGGAAGCGGTCCCTGCGTTTGGGTCGGCCTGCCCGAGTGTGTTGTACTTCGCAAATCCCCGGCAAGGCCTGAACGGCCGCTGCGAAACCGATGGAGCCGCCGTGAAGCATTCGAGAACCGACGACATTGTGATCGGGGCCGGCATCCTCGGCCTTTCGACTGCCTGGCATCTTCACCGCATGGGAAGGACAGTCCGGGTCCTCGAGCGGACCGCTCGGATCTTGGGCGCTTCCATACGCAATTTTGGTATGATCTGGCCGATAGGTCAGGAGGTCGGAGCACCGCTCGACATCGCCCTGCGGAGTCGCGAACACTGGCTCACGATGATCGAATGCGTGGGCCTCTGGCATGAAGCCGAGGGTTCGGTGCACGTACTACACCATGAACTCGAGGAGGCGGTTGCGCGCGAGTTTGTTGCGCGGGCCAGGGATCATGCCTACAGCGTCCAGTGGTTGAGCCCTGAGCAAGCGTGCAGGAGAGTGCCGCGACTGCGTCGCGAGGGTCTGCGCGGAGCGCTCTTCAGCGCCACCGAGGTCTGCGTTGACCCGAGACTGGCACTCGCCGGACTGCAGGCCTGGCTGGAGGGGCAGGGCGTTGCATTCCACTGGGAAAGTGCAGCGCTCGAGGTCTCGGAAGGCTGCGTGCGGACTGGACGCGGTGCGTTCGAAGCCGGCGAAGTCTGGGTATGTACCGGTCACGACCTGAGTGGCCCCTTCGCCGAACTGCTTCAGGCCTCAGGGATCGTGCCCTGCAAGCTTCAGATGCTGCGTACCGCTGCGCTGCCGCACAGGGAGCGCGTTGGTCCCATGCTCGCTGCTGGACTCACGCTTGCGCACTATCGCTCCTTTGCCGCCTGCCCCACACTTTCCTTGCTTCGCGAGTCGCTTCGAGCGCGCCACCCGGGCTATGCGGAGCACGGCATTCATGTGATGGTGTCACAAACTCAGGAGGGTGCGCTCACGCTCGGCGATTCCCACGCTTATGGCGAAGCGATCGATCCTTTCTCGAGTGAGGAGGTCGACAACATGATCCTTGCCTATCTCGACCGTTTCTTCGACCGAGCCAACACTCCGGTCGCCTCCCGCTGGATGGGTGTGTACGGGAAGCATCCGCAACAGGCGTGGGTCGTGCTGCATCCTGACACGACAACGCATATCGTGACCGGGGTTGGCGGCGCAGGCATGACGCTGTCGTTCGGCCTGAGCGAGGTTGTTGTACGCGAGGTGCTGGGAGGACCCCGGTGACGCTCACTCCTATCGTCGCGATCCACCTGAGCTTCGCGGTGCTCGCACTGCTCCTCGGGCCCTTTGCGCTCTGGGCGCGCCTCGGCAAGGTCGTGCGGGTACGCTTGCACCGTGCCTTTGGGTATGCCTGGGTGACCTGCATGCTCGGTGCTGCGTCTTCAGGCATTTTCATTCGCGACTTTCGCCTGCCGAACCTTGCGGGGTACACGCCAATTCACCTCCTCATTCCGGTGACTTTTCTGAGTATCTGGCGCGCCTTTGCCTTTCTCGCGAGCGGAAATCACCGTGGTCACCGATTGACGATGCAGTGGACCTATGCCGTGGCTTGCGTGATCACCGGGCTCTTCACGCTCCTCCCGCAGCGCTATCTTGGCAAACTGCTCTGGGGCATGTGATTCCCCGCGGCTGGGCGAGAAACGATCCTGCGCGCCCGCGGTGGCCGGTATTGACGCACGCCTGTCGGATTCAGAGCCTACCTTCAAGCAGTCGTGTTCGTGACCACCGTACTGCTCGACACGCGATGGTTTCGATCACCCCTTTCTCGCGCACGAACGCCGCAGTCTTTCGACCCCTGCATTACCTCCGCCGATACCGGTGCAACGGTACCGGGCGAGACCCAGTGGAAGTGGCCGGGCGCCCTACTGGCAGGGCTTGCCCGACAAGGCACGCGTTCAACGCGAGGTGGCGTTGTGATCGGCTTCGATGCATGAGAGCCGTACCGCCACGCCGCGTGCGCGCCGCGCATTATCCCTGTCACGCCGCATTGGTCCCCGCTCTGGATGAGCGCGGCACCGTGCTCCAGCAGCCCTCGCCGAATGAAACCCAGGCATTCGTATCAT
>Ga0194124_10003781_pt1 | contig 15566 bp, 14 predicted proteins | sample TA2KigCas0mmetaG_FD_148605 | JGI IMG/M metagenome (GOLD analysis project Ga0194124, IMG submission 148605) | Freshwater microbial communities from Lake Tanganyika, Tanzania - TA2015031 Kigoma Deep Cast 0m | ecosystem: Environmental > Aquatic > Freshwater > Lake | place: Tanzania: Lake...
CTGCTGATTCTCCGCGCATGCGATGCGGAGCAATGTGTGAGGGCAGTTGGAGTCGCAGCGCGGTTGGCTTTCGCAATGACACTTGCCATCGGTGCCTTCGGACTCTGCGGGCGCGCTGCACACTTCCGAACGACATGGATGACCGCTTCCCGCACCAATGCAGCCATCATCCAAGCGGCAGACGCTTGGGTCGCCAAGGAGGCGGCTCGGGGGACCACATTGGCACCAGGCGATCAACTGGATATCTGCTTCGGCCCGGCATGTCGCCCCGGATCGACCTACGGGCAGTACATCTGCTCAGTCCTGCAGGCAATCGACTGGAACCTCAGCGCACGCTGGATGCTTCGACGGGATCCGAAGTTGCGGCTTGGTGTCCGCACCGATCTTGACTGCACACTCTTTTCCGGAACCGTGTTCACCGTCGACTGCCCCGCCAATCTTTCCTACGGCAAGTGGTGAGGTGACCGTCCGTGGTTTCTCGGGCTGAAATGGACCTGATCGGGGTCGAACCGACTACCTCTTCCATGCCATGGAAGCGCTCTCCCAAATGAGCTACAGGCCCAGCACACTTGTCAACCCACGGGCCCGCGCACTCGCGACCACCGTGTTCGGCTCAGAGTCTAACAAAAGCGACCGATCAGATCGCTGAGTCGATCGCACCCGCAAGCACACTCTTGGAAACAAGCCCGATCAACTTTTTATGGACCTGACCGTTCTTCATGATGACGATCGTTGGGATCGACTGAATCTGGAACTTCATCGCGGTATCGCGTGCATTATCCACATTCAATTTTCCGATCTTCGCCTTCCCGTGGTAGTCGTTGGCGAGTTCATCGATGGTCGGTCCAAGTGCCCGACACGGACCGCACCACTCCGCCCAAAAATCGATGAGTACGGGGACCTTGGATTCGAGCACATCGCTTTGAAAATTTGCGTCGGTGAACTCGAGGGTGTTGGCGCCTGCCATGGTGATCTTCTCCTGAAATGCGCTCGTTCATGAACGCTGGTGCGAACATTCCATACTAGCAGCCCCTCGCCTCACGCAGCGCCGCTGCATGCAAGGCCACATTGTGAACCCGCAAGATGGAGGCTCCGCGTGACTGCATGGCAACAGCAGCCTGCACACTTGCAGCATCACGGCGCTTGGGATCGCTTTCGCCGGTGGTTGCACCGATGAAAGACTTTCGACTCGCCGAAACAACGATCGGCGCGGCAAGCACAGCAAACTCGTGCAGTCGCTCCATGAGTTGGACATTCTGTGCAACACTCTTGCCGAATCCAAGACCAGGATCGACCGCGATTGCGCTGGCATCGATTCCGGCTCTCGTGGCGGCGGTGCACCGATCCTGAAGAGCGGACAGAACATCCTGCACCACATCCACATAGGCGGGCTCGCTGGCGTATCGATCGCTGTAGGAATCATGCGCAGGTTCACAGAGGCGGTGCATCAGGATCACGCCGGCTCGCAGTGCTGCAACGGTCGGCAACATGTCAGGATCGTCCGTCCCACCACTGACATCATTCACAATTGCAGCTCCCGCCGCGATCGCAGCACGTGCAACGACTGCACGAGTCGTGTCGACCGAGATGATCACTTCGTCTGGCAGCTGCGTCGAGAGCCGTTGGATGACAGGCAGCACGCGCGCGATCTGCTCCGCGTCCGAGACCCGCGCAGCGCCCGGCCGCGTGCTTTCACCACCTATATCGACGATTCGAGCCCCCTGCTCGGCGCAGTGCAGCGCGTGCTCCGTTGCCAGCTCAGTCGTTGCGTGATCGCCCCCGTCGGAAAATGAGTCGGGTGTCACATTGATGATCGCCATCAAGATGCATGGTGCCACCTTCGTATCGCCACCGACCGACCATCTGAACGCCCGCCCGTGTCCGATCCGCCACTCACGCAAACTGCCCGTTTCAGGAATCGTTCCCGTCACGTGCGCTCCCCTTTTCGTTCTTTCCATCCTTCCCGTTGGACGCATCGCTCGAACCTGACTTGCTCTTCGGATCACCGCTTCCATCCGCGTTGTCACCTGCTCCACCTCGCAGGCGTGATGAGAGAGCTTGGTCGTATGCAGCAGCAAGCGTTGGAGTGGGAATCATCATGGCCGCCTCGGAAGACCCCTCATCCGCACGCAAAGCGACTGCGATGGGCGGGCTTCGCGCTGGGATCGCGGGCCAAGGAATGTCGCCGCCACCAAATGAATCCGCAAGTTGACGCGCCACTTTCACGATCTGCCCCACCGATACGAATGCCTCCATCTGCGCCCCGGGGACGAGCCAAGGACGCATCGCCACAAGTGTCGCCTCCCCATCGAGTGATTCTCCGCCCTGCGCTGCCTTGATGGCGCGGTCGAGAACGTCGGGGCGCTGGCTGAATGTGACGACCACTGCAGCCGGCAGAACCTCCACGAATCCATGCATGCCACGAGAACCAAACAGCGCCTGCCTCGACAACTGGCGCATGGCGACACCACTGAGATCTGCACCCTCCGCTTCGCTCGCACCGAGCGGTGTTTCCTTCAACTCGAATGCATCCGCCACGATGCCATTCTTGAGCGTACGACCCTCCTCCCACGATGGCTCGCGCCGAACCCCTTCAGACTTGCCTGTCTGCGCGAGAAGCCATGTGCGGAAAAGATCTCGGATTGCAGCGGGCCTCTCCGTCTCGATCAGCAAGGCGCAGTCGTTCAGGAAGCCGCCTGCCAGAACGCCAAGCTTTGACGGGTAGCAAGCGAAGCGAACGCTCTTGACCCCCTCCTTCGCCTCTGCGAGCCAGCCCGGCAGAACGCCCTCCGCACCGACGGCCGTCGCAAGTTCATCGAGTTTCCCAGATCCTCCAAGCGCCTGCGCATCGATGGCAGCCGCAAGATAGAACGGACTGCGCGGCAATCCGGCGAGTGTTCCACCGCTACCGGCTCCGGGCGTGGACCCTTTCGACAAGCGTCGAAGCTCACTCTGCTGCGCGTACACCGCGACGCTGCGAAGCGAAAGTCCAAGGGCATCGATATCGAGCACAACCACTCCGCTCTCAACACCTCCGAGCAGCGCCTGAATCTTGGCGGGAGCGGCAGCCGCCTGCGCAAAGACCTCAAGTCCTGCTGCGGCCTTCGCCTGCTCCTCGGCCGAACGCCGAGACTCGGCGAGAGCATCAGCACCCGCCCACGACACCGCATCGCCGCGGCGCGACAACTCCACAGCCCGCGCACCGACTCGCGAAATCCAGATCGCACCGATGCCGCCCTTGGCGTCATAACCATCGATGTCCGCCTTTGTCCGCGCGACGAGCACATGCCGCTGCAGTGCGCGTGCAAACACCCGCTCTCCGCGCATCGTTGCGCTGCCATCCGCAGCTGGCGCACAATTCGCCGAAAGGAACGCGGGCGGATTCTCTGCCGGCAGCAGCAGAAGGAAGGACCGCCCCCCCTCACTGCGTGTCCCCGAGGACCAAAGAGCGAGTGATCCGCGTTCATCGAGACCTTCGGTGATTCCTAGCGCACTTCGCAGTTGATCAATCGGTCGCCCGACCAGAATGGACTCCTTGCGGTCCATTGCTGCGATGCATGACTCCGCATCGGCGTTCACCGAGGCCAAGTTCGGAACGACGACGAAACTTGCCGCATCTGGCGGAATCAGGGCGAGCACATCATCGAGTGCATCCGCTGAAGCGATTCGGTTGACACCAAGAAGGCCACCACAGCAGATCAGCATGCCACATGCAAGCGATACCACGCTTGTGCCGCTGCGATGAACGGTTGTGCTCATGACTTGGTTGCTGGCGACTGCCCTGCAGCGGATTGTTGTGGTGGAGCCTTCGCTTCGAGAGCCTTTTCGATGCAGGTGCGAAGCTCTGCACTGTCGGGCTTTGTGGAACTGCCAAAGAACTGCACCGGCTGACCATCACGTCCGACCACATACTTACAGAAGTTCCATCCCGGCAACTTGCCTGTGCGCGTGCCAAGGAACTCGTACAGCGCGGACTGACCCTTGCCTGCGGTCGTCTGGCTCTTTTCGGTGATCGGAAATGTGACGCCATAGTTCTTGCTGCAGAACGTCGCAATCTCCTGCGCAGTCCCCGGCTCCTGGCCACCAAAGTCGTTGCTCGGCACACCGAGCACAACCACATCCTTCCCCTTCATCTCGTCGTACAGCTTCTGGAGACCCGCATACTGCGGTGTGTAGCCGCAGCGGCTGGCCACGTTCACGACGACCACCACCTTCCCCTTGAACTGCGAGAGATCCATGGCTGTGCCATCGAGGGCCTTTGTCTGAATGGAGTACATGCTTTTGTCCTTCCACTTTTCGGTGAGTTCGGGGGTCTGCGGAGCCTGCTGCGCGCATGCTGCACCTGTCGCGAGCAGCACGGCACCAACGATAGCGTGACGAATGTTCTGAAGCATGATGTGTTCCTTGTTGCGCGGTGAAAGATCAAATGGCCCTGGAGTCAAGCCCTGCAAATCGGCTCGCCTCCAGTGTCACTCCACAGTGACGCTCTTGGCCAGGTTGCGAGGCTTATCCACATCCTTACCGCGCAAGACCGCAGCATGGTAGGCAAGCAGTTGCAGCGGAATCACATTGACGACCGGCTGCAGCGCCTCGATGGTCTGCGGCACATAAAAAACTTCTTCTGCCATGCTGCGGATGTCCTCATCGCCCTCGGTGGCCACAGCGATGACATGCCCACCGCGACTGCGCACTTCGGAAATGTTTGCGAGGACCTTCTCATACTGTGAGTTCCGAGTTGCAATGAAGACGACTGGCATACCTTTGTCGATGAGCGCGATGGGACCATGCTTCATTTCGGCTGCGGGCATTCCCTCTGCATGGATGTAGGAAATCTCCTTCAGCTTCAGTGCACCTTCCAGCGCGACCGGATAGTTCGCGCCGCGCCCGAGGAAGAGCCAGTTCTCTCGATCGACATACTTCGCCGTCGCAGCTCGGATGCTGTCGCTGCGCTCCAAAACACGCGTGATGCGATCGGGGATGGCATTCATTTCGGAGATGAAACTGCTGACGAACTCCTGACTGAGGTAGCGGCGCCGACCGATGAAGAGTGCCAGCATCGCCAGCGCCATGATCTGCCCCGTGAACGCTTTGGTGCTTGCCACGCCGATTTCCGGACCCACACGCAGATACACACCCGCATCCGTCTCGCGCGCGATCGATGATCCCACCACATTCACCACGCCAAGTGCGAGTGCTCCGCGCTGTTTCGCTTCCTGAAGTGCGGCGAGCGTGTCCGCGGTCTCACCCGACTGGCTGACCGCGATCACCGCCGTGCCAAAGTCAACGATCGGGTTCCGATAGCGGAACTCACTGGCGAAATCATGTTCCGCGGCGATCTTCGCCAGATCCTCCATCAAATACTTGCCGACCATGCTCGCGTGGAGCGCGGTGCCCTGTCCGACCATCACGATGCGCTTCGCATTGGCAAGTGTGCGCGCATGCTCTCCGATCCCACCGAGGACGATCGAACCTGTACGACTGTCCGCGCGTCCCTGCATCGTCATGCGGAGCGACCTCGGCTGCTCGAAGATCTCCTTGAGCATGTAATGCTCGTAGGGGCCGAGTTCAATCTCAGCCAGTTCAAACTCGAGTTCACGCACCTCTGCAGTGATCGGGACGTCGTCGATGGTGGCGGTTCGGAAGTTGTCGCGAGTCAGCTTGGCAACGGTGAAGTCCGGCAGCGTGAACGCCTGCGTGGTGTGCGCGACAATCGCGCTCGAGTCGCTTGCCACGATGAACTCGCCATTACCGACACCCACGAGAAGCGGCGATCCCTTGCGTGCCACGACCAGTGTGTCTGGCTCCTCGGCACAAATGACCGCGATGGCGTAAGCGCCAGTGACCTCGCGCAGCGCTGCCTGCACAGCCTTCTCAAGATCTCCGTGATACAGCTCACCGATGAGATGCGCGAGCACTTCGGTGTCGGTCTCGCTGGTGAACGAGTGCCCTTTCTCTTCGAGATACTTCTTCAGCGACGAATAGTTTTCGATGATTCCGTTGTGGATGATCGCAATGCGATGACCCGCGGCCTGATCGTCGCGGTGCGGGTGGGCATTTGCTTCCGTGACGCCGCCGTGGGTTGCCCAGCGGGTGTGCGCGATACCGATGGTGCCTTGCAGTCCGCCCGAGGCCTCCACCTTCTCCTCAAGAACGCGAACACGCCCCACCGAACGGCAGACCTGAACCTCGCCATGGAGCACGCCGATGCCAGCTGAGTCGTAACCGCGATACTCAAGCCGCTTGAGCCCCTCAAAGAGAATGGGCAGAGCTTGCTTGCGTCCGATGTAGGCGACGATTCCACACATGCTCAGTTCCTCTCATCAAGCTACGCCGCTGAAGATTGCCCAGAGGACGGCGTCCGACCGCACAATGTCCGTGGTAGACGGTGCAACCACGGACCAAAGAGGGTACCGTACGCACGAGTCCAACGCATGGTGCGAAGGACCGATCGCGCGATTGCTTGGAGGCCCCGACGCATGGATGCGCCGGACAAACAAGACCCCAATACAGATCGAAAGAACGCTGTACGCACGCGTATGCGCGCACAGTTGCATGCACTGACGGATGTGGAGCGGGCATCCCGCTCCGCCTCGGCATGTGCGCGCATTCTGAAGTCGCCCGCGTTCCAGTCCGCGGTCTGTGTGATGCTGTACATGCCCCTGCGCAGTGAAGTCGATGTGATGGCTGTGGTGCTTGAGGCCTTCCGCCTTGGCAAGACCGTGTGCGTTCCCTGCGTGACCGATGGATGCAAGTCCATGCATGCGGTCGAAATCAAGTCCATGGATGATGAGTCCATGGCATCGGATGCACTGGGCGTTCCCGCGCCTCGGAGCGGGCGAGAGATACCCCAAGACTCGATTGACCTGGTGATCACTCCGGGGGTGGCATTTGACCTGCGATGTGAACGGCTGGGTCGCGGAGGCGGCTTCTACGACAGATTCCTCGCCAAGTCGCATCGGCAGACGAGGGCGGTCGGCATCTGCTTCGACTTTCAACTCATCGATGAAATCCCGACCTCAGCGGACGATGTGCCCGTTCATGCGGTCGTCACGGATCGCCGCGCCATCGAACGAAGTGCGTCATGCTCCATTCTGACCCCACCGCAGCAATCCAAACCTCAGCAGTCAAACGGCGCATGATGCCGATACTGACATTGTTCATTACTCCACGGAAGGAAGCCAGCCCATGACACTCGAAAGCCAAGTCCCCCGAACTCCACACGTGCAGCCCTTCGCCGCCGCCCGCAGCAAACTGATCCCGATCACGCTCGGGCTCATTGGCTCACTCGCCGTCGTTGGCGGCACCTATTACTTCACCAAGTCCGATGGAACGCCATCGGCGGACAAGGTCGCGGCGAATCCCGTCCCTCCCGCAGCACTTGTCGCGCCCGTGAACCCGGAGACGATGCCGGAAGTCAAGCAGCAGCAACCGCAGCAGCAAGTGGCGCTCACACAGGCTGCCCAGCCGACGGCCACTGCGAAGCCTGCGCTCCCTGCAGCGACCGCAACAGCAGTTGTTCCGGCGCCTGCCCCGATGCCATCGACTGCACATGCTGTGCAACCTCCAGCGACCATGCCGACACCTGTCGCAGGTGCAGCCAACCTTGCGACGGCGCGCACCCTGCTGGCATCTGATCCTGTGGGCGCACGCCTTGCGCTCACCCAGCTCATTGACAGCCGTCAACTGAATGCAGCGGACGAGCAGGTTGCTCTGCAGGCAATCCGCGAAGTGAACGCCAAACTCTTCTTCTCGCCGACGGTTGCGCCGGGCGATATCGTGACAAAGAGCTACACCGTCCAATCAGGGGACACACTCGCCAAAATCGCACGCCGAAGTGGCGTGCAGGCGGACTGGCGCGTCATCCAACGAATGAACAACCTCAAGAGCGAGAAGTCTCTTCGCGTTGGCCAGACCCTCAAGATCCCCATGACGGCGTTCCATGCGGAGGTGTCCAAGTCTGCCTACGTGATGCGCGTCTACGCAGGCGAGGGGCCGACACGCGTCATGATCGCCGCATTCCCGGTCGGGCTCGGCGAGTTCGATTCCACCCCAACGGGAGTCTTCATGGTTCGTCCGAAGAGCAAGTTGATCAATCCAGAGTGGAAGAATCCGCGCACAGGCGAGCACTTTGCGGCGGATGATCCGAAGAATCCCATCGGCGAGCGCTGGATCGGACTTCTCGGTGTGGAGGCGCACAATCAAGGCTTCAAAGGCATCGGCATCCACGGAACGGTCGAGCCTGAATCGATCGGAAAGCAGGCGTCGATGGGGTGCGTGCGCATGGGCGACCGAGACGTTGAAATGATCTACGAACTGCTCACCGAACCGAACAGCACCATCTTGATCGCTCCCTGAGCGGTCAAGCGAAGTATCGACCGATCACATGGAGCGTCAGGGGGTCCACGGACCCGTCTGATTCCACTCGCCTCGTGCAGGGCCCTCTGCGGTGCTGCCAAACGCCGTGCCAACGGACATTCGTCCACTGACGGCGAGCCGAGCAGCGAGCCGCAGCGCCTCTTTCATGGCGCTCGGATTGGCCTTGCCCTCGCCGGCGATCTCGAATGCGGTCCCGTGATCAGGGCTCGTGCGAATGATCGGGATTCCGAGTGTCACATTCACCGCCGTATCGAATGCGACCAGTTTCAGCGGAATGAGCCCTTGATCGTGATAAAGCGCGACAACGAGATCATGGCGACCAAGGAGTGCATCACGAAACACCGCATCCGGTGACCATGGTCCTGTGACATGAATGCCGGCATTGAGCGCCATATCGATGGCGGGCTGGATGATGCGCTCCTCCTCATCACCGAAGAGACCGTGCTCACCTGCGTGCGGATTCAGCCCACACACAGCAACCCGCGGTGAAGCGATACCGAGATCCTTGCAGAGCCGATTGCCGAGGTCGATCGGATCGAACACACGACCGATCGTGAGCAAGTCACGAAGATTCATGAGCGGCACGTGCGTGGTCGCGAGCGCGACGCGGAGTCGCGGCGATGCGAACGCCATGCAGTGACGACGGGCGCGCGCACGAAATGCGAAGAGCTCCGTATGACCAGGCCATCGATAGCCGGCGAGCGACCACGACTCCTTGCTGATGGGAGCGGTGACGACAGCATCTGCGCGTCGCGGATCGCCAATCGACCGCATCGCATCAGTGATCGCCGCCTCCACATACGCCTTGCTCGCGATACCCCCCGGCTTCGACGGTTCTCGTCCATGGAAGAGTCCGAGCACTTGGCCATGGTCGAGCACGACATAATCCGAATCGATCTCGTACTGCGCACGGTCGCCCCCGGCGGCAACGCGAACCCAGTCGATGGGGATGCCGCTCGTTTCTGCCGCGACATGCATGGCATGGTTCGATCCATGAATGAACCACCGTGCGAGCGCGCGAATCTCCGGGTCCTGGAGCGCCTTGACCGTGACTTCCGCTCCGATGCCCGAAGGGTCGCCGAGCGAAACCGCGATGGTGGGACGCTTGGAGTTCATATGGCGGGATCTTATGCGGCAAAACCGTTGAATTGATCGGCAGAATGACGATGAGCAGCGGTACAGTGCGGTGCCGACAACGCAAGCCGTGACGCATGCAAGACTTCACCGCCGATCCAAGACACTGCCCACACATCGACCGCAACGATCCGCGATGCACATCGCGATTCGCGCTCGGCGAAGTCGAGCAGATGTTTGCCTTCTGTTGCGGCGGATTCCATGGTTGCGCCATGTTCCACAGGCTGAATCTTGAGAAGCGTTTCGCGACGGCAACGAAACCTGGGCAGGCCACGATCTTGCAGAACCACCGCACACCTGCCGCGATGCAAGCCACCCTTCATGGCAAGCCTCTCCGCCGCTGATCGTCGACGACGCGACTTCCTCGCGTTCTGCCGAGTGGAGTGTGGTCTCGCTCCACTCACACTCGAGGCGTACGGGCGCGATCTCACGCTGCTCGCAACCTGGCTCGATGCACGCGGAACAAGTGATCCGGCACTTGCAAGCATGTCGGATCTCGCAGATCACATCCGTTGGATGTCGCGTGAAAAGTCCTATGAACCCACGACCGTGACGCGACACCTCGCAACACTGCGCGTTTTCTTCCGATGGCTGCATGCGACTGGTGCGATCCCACGCGATCCGGCGCGCCTGCTGGAGCGCCCGACCGCGTGGAAGCGACTCCCTGGGACGCTGACGCCAAAGCAGATGAAGAGCCTGATGGAGTCGCCGAATCCCGAGCAGGGCACGCTGTGGCTGCGTGACAAAGTGATCCTGGAACTCCTCTACGGCGGTGGGCTGCGCGCGAGCGAGATTTGCACTGTCAAGGTCAACGACTTCCATCCCACCATTGGCTCACTCGCCGTGACAGGCAAGGGCCGCAAGCAGCGCGTCGTGCCGATCGGCGTACCTGCCATCGAATGGACGGAGCGATATCTGAAGGAATGTCGACCAAAGCTGGCGGGCGCGGGAGCCGGCAAGGATGACTTTCGCCTGCTCCTCTCGTTTTCGGGGCGCCCGCTTGAGCGGGTGGCAATCTGGCAACTTGTGAAGAAGCACGCGGCACTCGCCGGGTTGAAGGATGTTCATCCGCACACGCTGCGTCACTCCTTTGCCACACACCTCGTGGCTGGCGGCGCCGATCTTCGCTCAGTGCAGGAGATGCTTGGTCACGCCAATGTCACGACCACGCAGGTCTATACGCATGTCACGCGCGACCATCTGCGCGAGACGCTCCTGAACTGCCACCCCCGCGAGGCGCGTGTCAACCGACCTCAAGTCGCCGCGCGAAAAAGTGCAAGTGCGCGGCCCGCTTCACGCGGTCGAGCGTCTCCTCGGTGACACGGTTTGCGCGTCGGCACCCATCGCGCAGGATGTCGATGATGAGATCGTCATTCCCCTCAAACTGCTTGCGACGCTCACGCATCGGGTCGAGCAGCGTGTTCAGGGCCTCCGCGACTTCCTGCTTGATATGTCCATCGCCGATGTTGTCGCCACGCGCGTATCGGTCTTTCAACTCTGCGACACGTGCCTGGTCGGGAATGAACGCCTCGACATACTGGAACAGCGCATTGGTGACATCACCGGGGTCGTTGGGACTTTGACGACCTGTGAAGATCTTGCCCACCTTTTTCTGCACCTCCTTGGCAGAGTCGGAGATGAAGATCGCATTGCCCAGACTCTTGCTCATCTTCTGAACGCCGTCGATGCCCATCAATCTCCCCACCGGCCCGACATCTGCGCTCGGAATAGGGAAGGTGCCGCCGAGCGCTTCATGCTCACCATCCTCAGCATGCTCAGAAACGCCGCAAAACACCTGATTGAAACGCCGTGCAACTTCGCGCGTCATCTCCAAATGCGGCACCTGATCCTCGCCGACGGGCACGCCAACGGGCCGAAATGCGAGAATGTCCGCAGTCTGTCCCACTGCATACAGCGGAAAGCCGAAGGAATAGGTGTCGCCGAGGTTCTTGATCTTGATCTCATCCTTCAGCGTGGGATTGCGCATGACACGGTTGAAGGGAATCAACATGGCGAACAGGAATGTGAGCTCAGCGATGGCTGGCACCTCGCTCTGCAGGAAGATTGCAGACTGCCGCGGGTCGATACCCATCGCCAGATAGTCCCGCACAATCTCGATGGTGTCCCGGCGGATCTCATCGGAACGCTCGGCACGCGTGGTGAACGCATGCATGTTCGCGAGCAGGAAATAACACTCATGTGTTGACTGCAGTTCGACTCGGCGGCGCACGCTGCCCACCCAGTGGCCGAGGTGAAGCATTCCCGTGGGCGTGTCGCCGGTCAGGATGCGTGGCTTCGCAGTTGCTCCATTCATGGCGAAGGATGCTACGGATCACAGGCGCATGCTGCGCTCAGTCCATCGACTGCAAGATATTCAACGCATTGAACAGCATGTGCGCCGTGATCGAAGCGGCAAGTGATCCAGTCCGTGCGACGCACCAACCGAGGACGACACCAAGGGCGAAAAGTATTGCGAGTCCGGGCGCGACAGCGCCCCCGACGAGGGCAGGAATGTGCAGCAGCGCAAAGATCAGGGCGCAAAGCAGAATGCCAGACCATGGATCGAATCCCCCGCGCCGAAGTGCGCCAAGCAGCGCACCACGAAACATGATCTCCTCGAGTGCGGGCGCGACGATCACCACGCCACCGATCAAAAGCCACTCACGCAGGTGGAGTGGAGTTTCGGCGAGCATTTGGAGCGTGCTGTGACCTTCAAGCGGAACCGCAGGGCCTCCGAGCGCCATCTGAAGGCTCCCAACAGCGATGCCGAGAGCCTGCAGTGGAAACCACGCCGCAGCGAGTGCGACGGCACCAATCAGCGCCGACTTTGGACGACTCCACGAATGTGCCGCGCTGTCGGGGCGCATCAGAAACATGAGAACCGCGATGATCTGAAACATCGACGCTGTGCCGATCATCCACAGCGTGCCCTCGATCGATACTGGGGCATCTTGGGACTGCGGAGGCGCAAGGCGCGTTCCAACCCCGGCACCGACCGCACCAACGACTTGGAGGACCAAGAACATCAGCAACGATTGACCCGCGCTGAGTTTCCATCGCATCGCCACGAATCGCGAGGATCGCCACACACCCGAGATGGCGATCGCCGCAACGGCACATACACCGATGATGAGCGTCCCCCACATCCAGGCAGCGGACGGCGCATTCGGAAGCGGCTGAGACGTTTCCGACCTACCCTCTGCGCACACGCAGGCCACCGTACCGATGAACGACAGGCTCAAGAGCATCCTGCGACGAAAGCGAACTGAAGTGAAGGCGGCGCAGTCAGCCGTTCCCATCGAGCAGTTACGCGAACAGATCTCGGAACTTGGACGCCCTCGGAACTTCTTCCAGGCAGTCGTCGATCGCGGCAAGGCATCACGAACGCGGGTGATCGCCGAAATCAAGCGCAAGAGCCCGAGCGCCGGACTGATCCGCGAGGACTTCGATCCCGTCGCCATCGCACGAAAGTATCACGCCGCAGGTGCTGCGGCGATCTCGTGCCTCACCGACGAGGCGGACTTTGGCGGACGCCTCGAATTCATCCATGCCATTCGCGATGCGATCCCGCTGCCTGTGCTTCGCAAGGATTTCATCGTCGACCCCTATCAGGTCTGGGAGTCACGCGCTGCGGGAGCCGATGCGATCCTGCTGATTGCTGAAGCGCTGCGGGAGAGTGAGATCATCGACTTCCAGATCCTGAGCGTTGAACTCGGCATGACGACTCTGCTCGAAGTCCACGATGCCGACAACCTCTGCCGCGCGATGCAGCATGTTGGATTCCCGCACGCGGGCTACTCACTGCTGGGCATCAACAACCGAAATTTGCGCACCATGCAGACGGATATTCACCACTCCTTCCGGCTGGCTGAGCTGGTCGAGGACACGCGCGTGCTCGTCAGCGAGTCCGGCATCACTTCGGGCGACGACCTGCGTCGACTGCGCGAACATGGGATCCACATCGTCCTCGTGGGCGAACATCTGCTGCGGCAGCCGGATCCGGGGACGGCGCTGCGCGAGATGACCGCATGACTGCCGCGTGCGACCACGCAGTTTGCCCGACATGCACGTGTGCGTTCAACCACAGATGACTGGCGCAAGGCGCTCGGCGATCCGCCACCCTGTGAGAGCGGCACCGATGCGGATCTGATCGCCTGCCACAAACAGCTGCAGTCCATACCCCGCGTCAAGGCTCCAATCTGCACGAATCCTGCCGACGAGAACGGGGTCGCGCCCCGCGGCTGCGAGTGGTTCGGGGAAGCGGTTGCCGCTGCGGTCGTCGACGATCTCGACTCCTGGGGCATCTGCGAGAAGCGTGCGCGCGTACGACTCCGAGAGGGGTTGTTCGAACTCGAGCGCGATCGACTCGCAGTGTGCGCGGAGCACAGGCACGCGAACACACGTTGCGGTCACGCGGAGTTGTGGATCGTTCCAGATGCGACGCGACTCATGCAGCAGCTTCGCCTCTTCCTCGTTGTAACCATCAGCTCCCACGGCACTGTTGTGCGAAAAGCAATTGAAGAGGCACTGCCGTCCGAACACACTCGTGTCGAGTGGCTGCCCAGCGGCATACGCGTGCGCCTGCTGTTCCAACTCGCGCATCGCCGCGGCGCCTGCACCGCTGACCGCTTGGTACGTCGATACCACCATGCGCCGAACGCGTGCCGCGCGATGCAAGGGTGTGACTGCGACGAGCGCCACAATCGTCGAGCAGTTTGGTACGGCAACGATGCATGGCGCCCGACATGCGTCGAGCACGGCACCATTGACCTCAGGGATCACAAGCGGTACGGCGGCGTCCATGCGGAACGCACTCGAGTTATCGATCGCCCACGCCCCATCCCGGACGGCCCGCGGCGCCCACTCGCGTGAGATCCCCTTCCCTGCCGAAAAGAACACCACCTGCGTTCCTCGGAAACAGCCTTCATGCAGCGGCTCGACCACGACATCCCGCCCCCCAATGTTGACCGCCTTGCCCGCAGAGCGAGGGCTGGCAAAGAGTCGCAATCCATCGAGGGGAACCCGCGACTCCTGCAAAATTTGCAAAAACTCGCTCCCAACGGCGCCTGTAGCCCCCACTACGGCAAACGGACCTGAAGCGGGCATTGTGTGGGGGTTCAAAAGAAATCCTCAAATCGGCTTGCCATCTTCCGTCTATATCGTACGGTTCATCCATTCAGCGGCTTGGAAGCGTAAGCCAAGTCCGTTTGAAGATTTTGAAAGGCAATCATCATGTCATCGAAGCCAGCGAACTCGACGAAGACAACGACCAAGTCCACCAAGCTTTCGGACGCGGACCTCGAGAAGGCGAGTGGAGGCGGCGCCAGCCGCGTCTCTCGTAACTCGACCGCAGCCCGCCAAGCGCGGACTCCGAAGCGCTGATCTGCGCCAGTCTCCGACCGACGGTCTGTCGGTTTCGGTGAATGACCACGCGGTCGGTGACCGTTCTCTGCTCCTGAACGGCCGCCGATCGCTTTTCATTTGACGCTTGAGGGTCCTCCGCGTGGATCTACGGGCGTGTCGATCGAGGGCACCTCGAGCATCTGCCGCCGCGCCATCTCGCGAAAGCGTCCCTCGACGCGGACAAGATCGTCGAATGTCCCCTCCTGTACGACACGCCCCGACTCCATCACAAAGATGCGATCGCATGACCGCACTGTGCTGAGACGATGCGCGACGATGATGCGAGTCGCACGAAGCCCGGCGAGGCTTGATACCACCTGTGCCTGCGAGATCTCATCGAGCGCACTCGTCGCCTCGTCAAAGACCAAGATCTTGGGCCGCGCCACCAATGCACGCGCGATGAGAAGCTTCTGCAGTTGGCCGCCCGAAAGCGTCTGGTCGGTCACGTAGGTGTGAAGACCCATCGGCATCCGATCGACTTCCTCCGCAAATCCAGCAGCCTCGAGCGCACGCTGCGCATCGTTGATGGTGTAGAGCGTGCTTCCCACGATGTTCTCCAAAATCGCACCTGGAACGATGCGCGTGTTTTGCACCACAGCACCGATCTGTCGACGAACCGAGACGAGGTCGAGACGGTCAAGATCCTTGCCATC
>Ga0194124_10003788_pt1 | contig 15550 bp, 10 predicted proteins | sample TA2KigCas0mmetaG_FD_148605 | JGI IMG/M metagenome (GOLD analysis project Ga0194124, IMG submission 148605) | Freshwater microbial communities from Lake Tanganyika, Tanzania - TA2015031 Kigoma Deep Cast 0m | ecosystem: Environmental > Aquatic > Freshwater > Lake | place: Tanzania: Lake...
AAAACCAGCCATGTTGGGTCCCGTGATAATTGCCATGCGCCGTGTGGCTACATCTAAGTTTGTATCATTCGAAACAAAACTTTTTTCGCGCGTCATTTGATCCAAAACAGGATGACGCCCATCTTTCACAAAAAAGCCTCCTCCCTCTTCTAATTGAGGTCGACAATAATCAAATAATCTAGCGGTCTCAGCTAGCGATCCGAGCAAATCCAAAGTTCCAGCAACCTTGGCAGTTTCTTGAATGCGGAGCAGCTCGGCGAGAACCAAGGTACGCAAGCGTTGAAAAATTTCATACTCTAACGCGCATGATCGTTCTTGCGCTCCCAAAATTTTCCCTTCCATTTCTTTGAGCTCCGGCGTAATGAAACGCTCTCCATTCGCCGTCGTCTGCTTCCGATGATAATCACTCGGAACTTGAGAGAGGTTCGCTTTTGTCACTTCGATGAAATAGCCAAAGACCGCGTTGAAGCGGACCTTGAGTGATTTAATCCCCGTACGTTGAATTTCTTTTTCCTGCAGATTCGCAATCCATTCTTTTCCCTCCGTTCCTGCGGCACGCAGTTCATCCAACATCGAATCAAAGCCAGAGCGAATCATCCCTCCTTCCTTTGTAACAACGGGTGGCTCTTCCACAATTGCTTGCTCCAAAGTCATGCGAAGTTCTTTCAAATCGTGCAAGCCTGCAATCAATCTGGTTAACAAAGGAGCTTCTAAACGTGAAGCAATTTTTATTTTTTCTAAAAGCTGACGCAATGCTGGAACAGCCTGCAAAGATGATCCCAAGACACCTAAATCACGAGCATTGCCAGAATTTTGACTCAATCGAGAGAGAGAACGTTCGAGATCTCGAATGCCGGCAAAAGATTCGCGCAACTCTTTTAAAAAAAGAGGTTGATCTAAAAAAAGAGCAATCACTTCTTGGCGTGCTGCGATACCAGCGGTTTCACAAAGGGGATGCAAAATCCAATCTCGCAAGAGTCGTGCTCCCATCGGCGTCTTCGTGCGTTGAAGTGCTGAAAACAAGGTCATCTCACTTCCCGCGCGTGAGGAGACCAACTCCAAATGAGATTGTGTTGCCGTATCGATGAGCAAATAATCGTGATGTCGGTAGGGATGGAGGGAAACAAGATGCGAAACATCACGACGCAGATGCCGCGTAAGATAGTGCACCAAGGCTCCTGCAGCTATGAGCCCACCTTGAAGATCATTGCAACCGAAGCCATCAAGCGATTGCACTTTAAAATGAGAGCGCAACATTTCCAAACTTCCCATTTCATCAAAAAGATAATCTTCTAAAAATTCCAAACGCGACCAGCGCGTTTTGATGTTTTTTAACATCTCCTCACACCGCCGTGGCGCGAGCAACTCAGCGGGAGCTACCGTCGCCAACTCATTCAACAACTCCTCCTCACTCGCAAGTGACGTCACAAAAAATTCTCCTGTGCTGACATCCGCATACGATAATCCGTAAGCGATCGCTTCGCGATCGGTTGATAGTAGCTCCCCGCCTTCGCGGGGACGCCGCTGCTCTGTAGCGTCGGCCTTTCGTGCAGTAGGTTTTATCGGAATAATCGTCGCCGTAAAATTATTTTCTCCCTCTTCCAATCCCACATCCTCCAACGTTCCAGGGCTCAAGATACGGGTGATCTCGCGTTTAACCAGCTTTCCTGTCTGGACTTCACCCACCTGCTCACAAAGTGCCACGCGCTTTCCCGCTTTAAAAAATTTTCTCAAATAGCCGCGCAAGGCGTGATGCGGCACTCCGCACATCGGCGTCTCCCCTCGCTTCGTAAGCGAAACATTCAGAATCGGTGCCGCTTGAATAGCATCCTCAAAAAACATTTCATAAAAATCTCCCAATCGAAAAAGCAAAAACGTGTCCGGCGGCAAATCACGTCGCAGCAAGTGATACTGCTGCATCATTGGAGTCAAACCACCAGTGCGTTGTACTGATGAAGGCTGAAGATGTTTCATAAAGCCAATTTATTTTTAAAGTGAAGAATTGTTAAAATAATCAAATCAAACTTACATAATCTGCTAGTATGATTTTTAGCCTTCAGCCTTCAGCCATATTTCTTTGTGTTCCTTTGTGGCTATTACTTTATTTTTTGAGAAAACCTGTCAGCGGGCTTGTTGGAACCGCATGATCAGCCTTCGATGGAAGCCCCGCAGCCACAGCTTCCGAAGCGCTTTCCACGGCCATGCGAAAAGCGTGTGCCATCCGCACAGGATCAGTAGCAGCCGCAATTGCAGTATTAATTAAAACCGCATCCGCTCCCAACTCAATCGCTTCAGCGGCATGGCTAGGAGCTCCAAGACCAGCGTCGACAATGACAGGGACAATCGCTTGCGCAATGATGATCTCAATCATCGCACGTGTTTCGATTCCGCGATTAGAACCAATCGGCGCGCCAAGCGGCATTACGGTCGCAGCGCCGACATCTTGCAACCGCTTGGCAAGAACCGGATCAGCGTTGATGTAAGGAAGAACGGTAAATCCTTCTTTCACCAACAACTCGGTTGCTTTTAATGTTTCAATCGGATCAGGAAGCAAGTAGTGAGGATCAGGATGAATCTCGAGCTTCACCCAGGAAGGTAATCCTGCAGCAACCGCCAGTCGAGCAAGACGCAAAGCTTCTTCGGCTGTATTGGCCCCACTCGTGTTGGGCAGAAGCAAATATTTTTCAGGATCTAAAAATTCGAGAATATTCGCAAAGGGATCTTTTTTTCCCGTGAGATCGGCTCGACGCAATGCTACTGTCACAATCTGGGCACCACTCGCTTCCAACGCATCACGCATGAGCTCATTGGAGGAAAATTTTCCCGTCCCCAAAAAAAGTCGCGAGGAAAAAGTACGGTCAGCAATGGTCAGAGGGGCTGATAAACTTGAGAGAGACATAGAAACTGATGTTAACTCAAAATGAGTCTAGAAGCTATCAACAAATCAAGTTCTATCTGACTTCGTCTTTATTCACATTTATGGTATTATACCATCTCCATTAAATAACTGAACTATCTGACTAGCTCTTTTTGTGCTGAGCTTCGTTGTCAGAGCTTACGTTATGAGACATAGCGCTGCGCTCTTTCGCCTTGCTCAACGCAAAAATTTCTGCGCTCTATAATCCAGTTATTTAATGGAGATGGTATTACTGAAAAAAAGATGTGCAATATTGAGAGGAGGGGGAGTGCTACGACCTTCCCTTCAACCGGAAGGATCGGCTAGATGGTCCTAGCCTTTGGAAGGAGCTGATAGTTGTTTTCTATTTTATAAAATGAGTTTAGAGGGTATCTGCTCACTGTAGCCGGGATATTTCATGGCTCTCACAGCGAAGCGAAGGAAAAAGCTGATGAGACAAGGTGGAGGCAGGATTTTGATCAGGGCTGTATGAGTGCATACCGATCTGATCAAAATTCAACGACAACGCAGTCTTCATCGGCTTTGGCCAAGCTGCAGACTGAGAGGCATGAAATATACGGGCTAGAACTCGCTGTGATCATGATGTAATGGAATGGCACCTTTTGTAATAAACTGTCGGACCGACCCCTTTCCAATAATTTGCATTCGTTCAGCAAGCTGGTTTTGAACTACGAAACACTCTTAGTATTTGATGATAGTTGAAGTTAAAAGTTGAAGTTGAAGTTTCGTGCGCTTTGTGAATAAAAATTTTACTTTTTCGCCGGAGGCGAGTCTTAACTTCAACTTTCAACTTCAACTTCAACTGATACAAAGCAGCTTTAAGAAGCTTGCTCTTGGCCAGACTCCTGAACAATTACAATAATTTTTAAAATGCTCTAGAAATGACAAGACGTTTTATACGATTTTTAATTTCTTCGATCCCTATCAATGCTGCTTCGCTTCTCGATGCTGCCTCGTTAATAATAGTCATCGTAGAGTTGGGTGGAGTTGCAATGCCTGGATTCATGCTTAGTAAAAACACGTGTAATGCTTGAGCTGGTAGAGAATCGTCATGTGAAGAAATTGTCATCCTTATTTTTGCTCCTAGCTTCATCGCCGCATCGTAGCGAGTACGGTAGTCGGCATAAGCATTCATAGCTTCTTCTGCAGCAGCATGAGTATCACAAAGCTTTTCCAGGAGGTTGATGACTTCTTGTCTACCATTGGGTGAGGATATAAAAATAGCCGTTTTGCAACTTGCCAAGCTAGCTTGAGCAGCATGATGAGCACCTCTTGCGGCTGCATCAAAAACAATTTGATGTTGAGGTGACATGCTATCACGGTCGATAGCAGCTAAAAAAATTTCGGTGATATTTCCAGCTAGGTGAAGTTGCCTGAAAAGTTCTGAACAATGATCTCTATCATTAAGCGAGAGGCGTGATATTTCTTGAGCAATATGATTTCCTTGTCGCACTATTGCAGGCAGGGCCTCTTGTGCGGCTCTGGAGATTTTTTCTGTTCCAGTTTTATCAGTAATCTTTTTCCAAGCTAGTAACTCAGTGATGGTGTCATACTCAATATCTTCAGCGTCGGAATCAGCATCGGAATCACTCTCAGCATCTCTATATTGAAGCTTTGGCAAGTTCGTGCATTGAGGGATTTTTTCTAGATCTTTGTTAGGGCAGCTAGAGCCGATGATTTCGGCTGCCTGTTCTATTTTTTCAATATCAGGAGAAGAGGCTGCAACAGTTCCAAGGGACTCTTTGAGATGACGACATAATCTTTTTGGAGCTCCGGTTTGCCAAGTAACTCGGTCTTTAAAATTATAAGGTTCTTGCTCTGCTTGAGATTCCTTAAGCGCTGGTAGAGCGACATCAAGAGCAGCTAGCAGGAGACTTCTTTCCATCATGAGTTGCCCATTTCTGATGGGGGTATCATTCTGGGTTGAGAGAAGCTCATAAATATTAGCAGTTGTTTCTTTGGTAATATCGGAAGCAACGTCAGCGTAGTATTGCGCAGGTCCATAAGAAGTGTCAGTGCTGGGTAGAGGATGATCATTTCTGTCGCTCGAGGGAAGAGTTTTTGCTTGTTGTCGTGCTTCACTCGTATCGCTCAGAGAAGGAAGTGTCTCGATTAATAGTTGTTGATTTGACAAGCGTGCTTCTACTTGACTGGCTTGAGCCCATCGTCTCAATTTTCGATTTTGGTCGCTATTATGCTCGTAATACGAAAAATCACTAGTCTCGTTCAGGGCATTCTCAATGTAATTGATAGTAGCCTCCTTTCTCTTGATGAGTTGATATTCTTTGTCTGTCATTTTTACATGAGAGTAAGATCCATTCTGGTAAAAAAACTGGTAACGCTTGCGAGTGCTAGTGCTTGTATTTTGAAATTGAGTAACTCGGGAGGAATTTTCGAAGTCAAGAGTCGCTTGATGTAATTTTTCTGCTGCGGCTAAAACAGAAGCGCTCTTTTCATGAGCCATTTGAGCGCCATGGATGAAGTTTTCATAAGTTTCAGCAGTGCGACGATAGAGCTCTATTTTTCCTTTATAGAGATTTGAAGTATGCCATTTAATTGAGGCCGAGGCGTCTCTCGTTCCATTTTTAAGAATGCGTAAACCAATAACAAGATTGGCAGCAGCAGCGACACGATCTTCGAGAAATTGATCGCACGGTAATGTCATTGCATCGACGGTGGCTGCAGTAAGAGCCTCTTCTGCTGCATGACACGCAGTTGCTGTAACTGCATGTGCCAAGAGAGCTGGCAGCTGAAGTTTTTTAATGGCTTGGAGATCACTCAGATCATTTGATTTTTCTCGCACTGTTTTCACCATTGCTGCAACCTTGGCGATGTTTTCAGTTGCTACTTGCGTTAACTGTAGCGCGTAGGCAGAAGGAGTTGTTAATGCTTTTAATTTAGTAGTAAGAGGCTGAACATTTTTTATCGTGGCGGTGGCTTTGATGATGGTCTCTTCTAACAACTTTCGTTCTCGCGGAGATAATGAATGAAAAGGAGTGTCGCTATACTTTTTATCAATTTCTTCAAGCCTCTTTTTGGTGTTTTCAGCAGTTATGGCAACTTTTTGAATGGATGCTATTTGATTTCTTATCAGAGCCATGATCGCTTCAAAAGAATCATGAATTATTTTACCTCTCCAGGATGAAGAAAAACCAAGGCACAAACCATCTTCATTCTCTGGAATAAGATAAGAAGCATCTTCGAGTGGGCGTGCTGTTCTCGCCGGTTCTGCAGGTTTTTTGGCAGAAGCAAGGAGGTCTTGTAATTTTTCAGAAACGGTTAAATTTTGATTGGAAGTTCTCGACGCTGAAACAGGCGGAGGGGCAACATCTACGATGGAATGGGGTGATTTGGGAGTAGCTTCTGGAGTTGAAGTATTTTGAGGGGAGGTGCTGCTCGGTGTTGAATCTGTCAGTCCTCGTTCTTGACCTTGGTACTCTTGTGTTGAAAGAGGTCTGGAAATAGGAGCTCTTTCTTCAGCTCGATTTCTTTCAACTTCCATAGGCCATGACCAAAGAGAGCACGCCATTCCAAAGAAAAATAAGATGTTAAAAAAAAGTAGGTTGCTTTTCACGGGGAGAAGTATTCCTAGCAGCAAGTTGTCTCATAAAAAAGAAAAATTCAGCATCACGCTTTTATTTTTGATTCATAAGGTGTAAACTTTTGCATCTTGAAAATCATCGATCGTTATCTTCTTTCTGCCATCGGCGTTGCCACCGGTCTCGGTGTGGCCTTGCTGAGTCTTGTGCTAGTTTTGGGAAATGTTTTTAAGGAGATGCTTGACTTGCTTATTAATCACAATATGCCACTGAGTATCATCTTTTCCTTCATGGCATTTCTCCTTCCTTTTTCGATGACCTTTACGATTCCGTGGGGTTTCCTGACGGCGCTCCTTTTAGTTTTTGGACGCCTCTCGGCCGATAATGAACTGATTGCGATGCGTGCAGTTGGAATTAGTTTTACGAGAGTCTGTCGGCCTGTTTTGTGGAGTGCTTGTGGGTTAGCGCTTATGTGTCTTTGGATCAACCTGGAAGTGGCTCCCAGAGCGGAACAGGCAATGATGGAAGATCTTTATAGGGTAGCAACGAGTAATCCCATTTCTATTTTTCAGAGTGACGAAGTCGCTGATCAATTCCCTGATCGGCGTGTTTACGTTGGAAAGAGAGAAGGAGAGACATTAAAAAATCTTTTGGTTTTTGAATTAGACGGAGGACGCATTTCAAAAGTTGTTTTTGCAAAAGAAGGTCATCTTGCCGTCGACAAACCAAATGCACGACTTTTGTTAAAGTTGCAAGATGCGCGATTTGAAGAGCGCGATCAAAGTAATCCAAATGATTTTTCAAAAATTCATCAAGGAATCATGATGAAGTCGGGGGTTTTTCCAATGTCATTGAAACAGCTTTTCCAACAGAAAATGCGAGGACGACATTTGAATTCATATCGGCTTTCCGAGTTGCTGTCAGAACTTAAAAAAGAGACACCGCAACATTTGCAGCTCCTCGTAGAACTGAATAAGCGCTTTTCCATCGCTTTTGCAGCGATTGCCTTTGCTCTCATTGCTGTTCCGCTTGGAATTACGGCTCATCGCAAAGAAACTTCAGCAGGATTTGCGCTGAGCATTGTGGTCGCATTTGGATATTTCTTTTTTATTATTATAGCCGATACCTTTCGTGCTAATCCAAATGCTCATCCTGTTTTTTTAATCTGGCTGCCAAATATTTTATTTACGGCATTAGGAATTGTCTTGTTTAGGAGATTGTTGAAGAAATAAGAATTGTTAAAATCTGGCTTAATGGTGATTTCTAAAGTATCAATATCAGTGAGCGAGATCTGAACTTTTCGCTTCACAGGGCGCCAGACATCAGAGAAAGGAAAGCTATAGGAATTACTGTGTTCAGAAATATACCGTCCCCATTGGTTATAAAATGGTCTGATCGGCTGCGCAAATTCAAAAGCCTTAGGAGAGAGCCACCATTCACAGCTGGGACTAATATTGAATGGAAGTCCTGTTGCAGGATTGGTGGTCGTACTTCCAATAAACCCTAAATTAAAACCAGCGACAGTATCTCGTACAACCGCTGGGGAAACATCATTTTGGCCAATGCTGGCAGGAACATCATCAACGAAATAGGCAGGATTACATCCATAAATGCCTTGGAGGAGGTCATTATAAAGAATTTTAATTGTGTGGTCGCCTCCGACCATATCCGCTCCACCTTGAAGAAGAAGATCTCCATTATCAGCAATGCTGCCAAAAAAAGAATATTCTTGGCTTTGAGTCTGCGGAGTGTCCCCATCATGCCAGTAGTGATCTTGAATCTGAAATGGTAGAGGGGCTGCTTTAACAGAATCAATGTAATCCTTCATAGAAGGATAAAGATCAGAAATATTATCGCTGTTGGGTGGACCAAGAACGCGTAGGAATTTTCCTCTTTCCCTAATGACAGCCTGAGGATTGCTATCGGTGAGTTGGGCGAGGTTTTCTGCCATGGTTTCTCCATCCACGCTAAGATCTAGAGTGTTAACCAAAGTGCCATTTTTATAGGTTTTTAAACAAAGAGGGATTGAAAAGAAATCGATGATTGTTAAATTAGCAACACTGTAAGGATTGTTGGGTTGATATGTTAGTTCGATTTTATCAAATCGAGTATGATAGCTTGAGATAGATGGATTATTGGGTTCGGGTGGCTGGTTGGGATTATTCAGCGGCTCTCCCAGCGAAAAAAAGATTCTTCCTCCGACATTATAGTCAAGGTTGATTCCATTTTTTGCCTCAGCAAAAGAATAGGAATTTCTAGCAATTAATGGTTCGCCGTTAATTGTTCCCGATAAATTATTCGGGTCACTCTCGAAGCGTAGAAAAGTATTGGAGTCATTAAAATCAGTATTCTGATTAATGACTTGAATGTTGATCTGTGCTAGAGCAACAGCAGAGCTAACAATAAAATAAAAAAACAAAACTTTCTTTAGATAAGACATAGGCTTCTTTTTGAGATTTGCTTTCACTATTTCATATAAGCTAAATATTTTATTTTTCAAGGGAAAAAATAAAAAAGCACTAACATTACTGTTAGTGCTTTTTAGAAACTTTAACTTATAAGAGGGTTAAAGATTCATTGTAATCATTGCCGCATGCTGCTCACTAGAACAAGGGGCATTGAGTGGAACATCAGTAGAAGCAGCTGTTGGCTTGACCAATTGCTTTTCCAATAAATAAATTTCTACTTCCTCGCCGCTGATGTCAGCAAGCATGATTCCATTGATTTCTACGCAAGGAGAAAGAGGTTGGCCGCTTTTTTGCTCCATTTCAAAACGAAAAGCAGGGTTTTTGATGATATCTTTTTCTGTGTAGGGAAGGGAGTACTTTGCCATGACAGCGCGTACTCCATTACTCCAACCACAGGTTGTTTTTAAATAAGCAGTGATGGTGAGAGAGGACATTGTTTTGAATTATTTTCCTTCTCCCGGGCGATATTCATCCTCAGCCGCTTGGAGAGCTGCTCCGAAGCTGACCATATCGTCAGTACCACGAAGAGAATCAAAGGCTTCAGTCTCTTTTCTCAAGGCTTCTTCATTATAGTTGGTTGCCTTGATGGAGAGTCCTAAGCGACGTTCGATTTTATCAATTTTGATAACGCGAGCTTCTACCTCATCACCGACCTTGAGGACATCTTTGACTTTTTCAATGTGATCTTCGCTAATTTGTGAGATATGGACTAACCCATCGATGCCGCCATCGAGCTCAACGAAGGCACCAAAGTTAGCGATCTTGCTGACTTTTCCCTTCACGAGGTCACCGATTTTGTAACGGCTATCAATTTCTTTCCATGGATCTTCCTCGAGCTGTTTTACTCCAAGGCTGATACGTTGGTTAGCTTTGTCGATGACGACGGCTTCGATCTCTTCACCCTTTTTCAAAATTTCACTTGGGTGATTGATCTTGCGATTCCAGCGAAGGTCAGAAACGTGGACCATACCATCGATTCCTTCTTCGAGTTCGATAAATGCGCCATAAGCAGTCATATTGCGGACTTTTCCTTTAACTTGCTTGCCAATCATGAACCTTTGTTCAATCTCATCCCATGGGTTTGCTTCCAATTGGCGAACGCCCAAGGAGATTTTTTGATCTTCCTTATTGACGCCCAAAACGACTGCCTCAACCTCTTGACCCAAGGTCAAAACATCCGAAGGACGGACGATACGCTTAGTCCAAGAAAGTTCCGAGACATGGATAAGTCCTTCGATGCCCTCTTCAATTTCAATGAAAGCACCATAAGGCATGAGGTTTGTTACTTTTCCTTTGACGCGTTGGCCAGCAGGGAAGCGCTCCTCAATTTTATCCCAAGGATTGTCTTGAAGTTGTTTAAGACCTAAAGAAATCCGTTCTTTTTCTTTGTTAATTTCAAGAATCTTAACGGTGATGCGATCTCCTGGTTTGAGGATTTCGCTTGGATGACTGAGTCGCGCCCACGACATGTCGGTGATGTGAAGCAGTCCATCGATACCATCAAGGTCAATAAAGGCGCCGAAGTCGGTGATGTTTTTTACAGTTCCTTCAACAACATCGCCAGCTTTAACAGTTGATAAGAATTCTTGACGGCGCGTGTTGCGCACAGCTTCGATGAGCTCGCGGCGGCTAAGAACCACGTTCTTGCGATCTTCGTTAAGTTTGACGATTTTGAAATCGTAAGTATTACCAACAAATTGTTGGAGATCTTTAGGAGGGACGATGTCAACTTGAGATGCAGGCAAGAAAGCCTCAACACCAATGTTAACCGTGAGACCACCTTTGACAATGGCTTTCACTTTTCCTTTGATGATGCCTTCTGCTTCAAAAAGCTTGCAAATTTTGTCCCAGTTTTGACGCTGAGCAGCTTTGAGTTTGGAGAGGACGACCATTCCTTGATCGTTCTCGAGGCGCTCTAAGAGGACTTCGACTTCATCGCCAACGTGCATGTCATCTGGCTCATCAAATTCCGATGCGGAGACGACGCCTTCCGATTTGTATCCGATATCGATCAAAAATTCTTTTGGTCGTCTTTCGAGAATGTGGCCTTTGACAATGCTTCCCTCACGGTAATTTTTAACCGAGTTAGCAATGAGTTGTTGGAGGTTAGTGGTATTAGTGTTAGTTGTCATGAAGAATAAAGTTCCATTGTGGCCCTTTCAAAGCGACAATGGAAGCAGGACAACGTATCAGTTGATCAATAAAATGCAAATGAAAAATAACCCCAGCTCCCTTTTAAATCTTACATTGGAAGAATTGACCTCTCAACTTGAAGAGAGAGGTATTCCCACTTATCGCGCCAAGCAAATCATGGAATGGGTCTATCAAAAAAGAGTGACTTCGTGGGAAGAGATGCTCACTCTGCCAAAGACTCTACGCCAAGAACTCAATTTGATTTATCCGATTGTTTTTCCTGAGGTGGTGACGGCGAGTGGATCGCGAGACACCACGCAAAAATTATTGCTCCGACTTGCTGATGGTGAGTTCATTGAAACGGTTTTGATCCCAGCTTCTCCGGCGCTTTACGGAGAGGAATCTGATCGGCGCACGATTTGTGTTTCGACGCAGGTTGGGTGTGCCTATGGATGTAAGTTTTGTGCGAGTGGTTTAGATGGGTTTAAAAGAAATTTGCGCGTCGAAGAAATTATTTCGCAAGTTTTGTTGGTGGAAGAAAAATTAGGACATCGGATCAACAACCTTGTTTTTATGGGCATGGGAGAGCCATTAGCTAATTTTGAAAATCTTAACAAAGCGATTACGATTCTCAATGCGCCCTGGGGAATCGGCTTGGGAGCCAGAAAAATAACGGTTTCTACGAGTGGCTTGGCATCACGCATTCGAGAATTTGCTGAACGTCCCGAACAAATTCGCCTTGCTATCTCGTTGCACGGTGCGACTGATGAAGTCCGTTCGCAAATCATGCCAGTCAATAAACGTTAAAATGTTGCTGAATTGATGGAGGCTTGCGCTTATTATGCTTCGCGAAAAAAACAGTTGATCACGTTTGAGTACATTCTCATCGCTGGCGTGAATGATCAGCTCGAACAGGCGAGATTGTTAGCGCAGCAAGCGCGACGATTGCGTGCGAAAGTGAATTTGATTCCGTATAACAAAGTTGAGGGGCTCCCTTGGGAACGCCCATCAGATGAGGCTCAGCAAGTTTTTTTAAACGAACTTCGACAACAAAAAATTCCCGCAACGATTCGTCGTGAAAAAGGCCATGACATCGATGCCGCTTGCGGGCAGTTGAGACGGCGAATGCAGCATGAAGAAAAAAATTAAAGAAAAAATAGCCGCAAAAGAACGCAAAGAACGCAAAAAATTATAAAATTAGGAAAAATATTCTAGTAAGTTCTTTTTTGTGTTCTTTGCGTTCTTTTACGGCTATGTTCTTTGGTTTATGAAACCACTCGAAAATCAAGTTGCTATTGTTACCGGTGCTGGCCGAGGAATCGGTGAGTCCATTGCTCATGAGCTCGCTCGTCAAGGAGCTAAAATTGCTGTTGTCAGTCGCAGTGAGGCTAATTCTTCTAAAGTTGCCGCAGCCCTGGAAGTTGCTTATCCTGGCTCTGCCAAGCCTTACGCTGTCGACGTTGCCAATTTTGAAGAAGTGCAAAAAGTCGGCGATCAAATTATGGCCGACTTTGGGCGCGTTGATATTTTGGTCAATAACGCGGGGATCACGCGCGACACGTTGATGATGCGAATGTCAGTTGAAGATTGGGATGCGGTCCTCGACACAAATCTTAAAGGGGCTTTTCATTTTTCAAAAGTTGTATTGCGTCCGATGATGAAGGCCCGCTCTGGCCGCATCATCAACATCTCGTCTGTAAGTGGCCTCATGGGTCTTGCAGGTCAGACGAATTATGCTGCGAGCAAAGCGGGGCTGATTGGCCTCACCAAAAGTTTGGCGCGGGAAATTGCAAGTCGTGGCATTACCGTGAATGTGATTGCTCCAGGATTTGTCGAGACTGATATGACTGCAGTTTTAAACGAAGAGATTCAAAAAGGTGCACTAGCTCAAATTCCTTTGGCACGCTTTGGAAAGCCCGCGGAGATTGCTTCTGCGGTTGCCTTCTTTGTGAGCCCTGCAGCTTCCTACATTACGGGGCAGGTATTAGCTGTCGATGGTGGAATGTCGATGTAAAGTCGCTTTGCGACTTGTTGAAACGTTGAAACGTTGAAATGTTGAAACGTTGAAAAAATCAAAAGCCTTATTTTTAACCATGTTTTCATTAATCATAGTTTCAATGATTCAAGTAAAATGGGGGCTCCGATGTTACGTTGGGACTCTTTTCAACATTTCAACGTTTCAACATTTCAACGCCGCATAGCGGCTTCAACTATGCTTCTCTATATTCTCCGGGGTGCTGAGGCTGAGCTAAAGATTACCTCCGATCATGAGCGTCGGCTGACACTGCATGGACATGAGCAGGCGAAGATCATGGGGCAATTTTGTTTGGAACGGAAAATTTTTCCGGAAATGATTTTGACGAGCCCTGTGATTCGTGCGAAGCAGACAGCGGAAGAATTTTCCAATGTCTTAAAAAAAGGAGAACTCATCGAAGTTCCATGGATGGCTTGTGGCATGAATCCGGAAAATGCATTGCAAGAATTACGAGGGTATAAAAATTTTCAAAGCGTGATGATTGTCGGTCATGAGCCAGACTTGAGTGGGCTCATCGCAATGCTGCTCGGAATAAGCGATGTTACTGGGATTGAAATTATGAAGGCTTCTTTAACGGTGATTGAGTTAAGAAAATGGGAGCCGAGTGCTGGGGTTTTAAAATGGTCGCTTCCTTGCGAGCTACTCGAGGCTAAAAAATGAAAGCACTTTTTTTAACAAAGGAATATCCGCCGAACGTGTATGGAGGTGCTGGTGTTCATGTTCAACATTTGACGCGAGAGTTAGCGCAGCTCATGCCAGTTGAAGTTCGTTGTTTTGGATCACAAGAAGAAGCGGAAAAAAATTTGGCAGTTCATGGTTTTGGTGCTGGGATGCCAGAAATAAAATGTTCATCAGGCCGCAAAAGCGCTCTGGATGCGGCACGCCGAGGAATTGACTTCAATGGAGCTGGAATTGATGCCGATTTGGTTCATTGTCACACATGGTACACGCATCTAGGTGGGATTCTTGCTAAATTGATGTATGGAATTCCCTTGGTGATTACCGTTCATTCACTCGAGCCGCTTCGTCCTTGGAAGCGAGGGCAGTTAGGAGGCGGGTATGATTATTCACTGTGGGTTGAAAAAACAGCACTGGAGATGGCTGATGCTATCATCGCTGTTTCTGCAGAAACCAAAAAAGACATTCTCTCGTTATTTGATCTTTCGGAAAAAAAAATTTCCGTGATTCATAATGGAATTGATTTGGAAGAGTACGTTCCTCAAAAAGATCCTGCTCTTTTAAAAGAATATGGAATTGATGTCCATCTCCCTTACATTTTGTTTGTAGGGCGTATCACGCGACAAAAGGGAATTATTCATTTGTTGCGTGCCATCAATCATCTTGATAACACGTTCCAAATAGTTCTTTGCGCTGATGCTCCAGACACTCCTGAGATAGCCTTGGAAATCGAAGAAGCAATAAAAGAAGTTCAGGCTAGGAGGCCAGGTATCATCTGGGTTCGCAGCATGTTGCCGCAAAAAGAAATGAGAGCGCTTTATTCAGGGGCTTCTCTTTTTGTTTGCCCTTCGATTTATGAACCTTTTGGAATTATAAATTTGGAAGCCATGGCGTGTGGCCTGCCCGTGGTTGCAAGTGCTGTTGGGGGAATTAGAGAAGTTGTGGTTGAGGGAGAGACCGGATTTCTTGTTCCCTTGAAACAGCAGCAGCAAAGCCCGTTTGAACCACTCAGTCCGGAACAGTTTTCAAAAGACCTTGCTGCGCGAGTGAATCAATTGATGGCGGATCCTACTTTAAGGTATAAAATGGGCCTTGCAGGACGGGATCGCGTTGAAAAATATTTTTCTTGGAAAAGTATTGCTGAGAAAACAGCGCGACTTTATGCCCAACTTGTGAAAGACTTGTAGCATGTTCATTGATCGAGTACGTATTCATGCTAAAGCAGGTAATGGAGGAGATGGTTGCGCCAGCTTCCGACGAGAAAAATTTATTCCCAAGGGAGGGCCTGATGGAGGTGATGGTGGTGAAGGAGGCGATGTTATTTTGAGGGCAGATGTTCACGAAGATCAGTTGGCCTCATTGTTTTTTAAACCGCTCCTTCGCGCTAAAAATGGAGGTTCAGGATCGAGTCGTCAAAAACATGGAAAGTCAGCGCCAGATGTTATTGTGCCAGTGCCGGTGGGAACCTTAGTTTATCGTATTCCTGCACCAGGAATTCCTCTCGCATCAGGAGATCAGGGAGAGGAAGTGGAGTTCTCATCTTCTCGAGAGGAGGAAATGCCAACGCCTCGTAAAAAATTAGCGCCACCTGATCCTAATAACCTCGTCGCTGACTTGTCAGAAGCTGGTCAGGAAGTGATTATTTGTGCTGGTGGTAAAGGTGGGCGAGGAAATATTCATTTTAAAAGTTCACGCAATCGTGCGCCAAGGCGCTTCACAGAAGGAACGCAGGGGGAAGAATCTTGGTTTTTATTAGAACTTCGAACCATTGCGCTGGGGG
>Ga0194124_10003794_pt1 | contig 15526 bp, 11 predicted proteins | sample TA2KigCas0mmetaG_FD_148605 | JGI IMG/M metagenome (GOLD analysis project Ga0194124, IMG submission 148605) | Freshwater microbial communities from Lake Tanganyika, Tanzania - TA2015031 Kigoma Deep Cast 0m | ecosystem: Environmental > Aquatic > Freshwater > Lake | place: Tanzania: Lake...
GTAGTGCCATCACTCCCGAGAGGATCACGGCTGTGCCTATCCCACGGCGCCATGAGAAAGGCTCCTTGAGGAACCAAGTGCCCAGCAAGGCGGCAAACAGCACCGAGGTTTCGCGCAACGCTGCCACCGTCGCCACGGGTGCGTGGGTCATAGCCCACAACGCAATGCCGTAGGAGCCCAGCGACGCTGCCGCACCCAGCGTGGCAACGGGCAGGCGCGCGCGAGCATACGGCAAGACGCGCGCAAATCCTCGCTGCCGCAAGACCAGCAGCCCAAATGGCCAGCCGTCCAGCACAAAGAGGGTAGCCACATACTGTAGCGCGCTGCCACCATGGGCCACGGCCATACGCGCACCGATAGCGTCGACCACGGTGTAAATCGCAATGACCACCGAGTTGATCAGTGCGAAGGCGATAGCCTTGGGCTGCTGCAACGCGCGCTGTGAAAGCCCAAGTACGAGCACGCCGCTGCTCACGCCCACAACGCCAGCCCAAGCCAGCGGGGACAAACGCTCGCCAATCGCCAGCGAGGAAGACAGAGCCACCAACATCGGCCCGATGCCCCGCATCAGCGGATAGGTCAACCCCAAATCGCCATGCTGGTAGGCGCCTGTCAGCGCGATATAGTAGGCGATGTGGATCACCACCGATGCGCCTATGAATGGCCAGGCCTGTGGTGGCGGCAAGCCCGCCAACAGCAATAGTGGGAACCCAATGAAGCTGCCCACGAGGTGAATAACGGCGGTATCGAGGGCCTTGTCAGTGCTTGACTTGACAAGCGCGTTCCAAGAGGCGTGCAATAGCGCGCCGAACAGCACCGCAGCTACCACGCCCCAAGTCAGGGCCATACGCAGCCAGCGGACAGCCCGCGTTGACGCATGCCAGGCAGGTAGCGGTCGAGATATGTCTTTGTCAACCCTGCGACCTCTGCAAGCTCATTCAGCATCGGAGGATTCACCCGTTTGTTGCTGTTATCTTCGGGCTCATCCGGTATGTCACGCTGCAAAGCATGCTCAATACGTGACACCACTTCACCGATTTTTGAGAAGTACTCGTGGCTCATGGCCGATTGGTGGATTGCGTGCTAGAAAAAGCTCGAGCGCTTCTAAATCCATGACTCCAGTTAGACGATGAGTTCCCTTACGTAACACTTGAAAATTCTCGCCACCATCAGCCAAAAAAGAATTCACCGTAACTCGGTACGTACTACTAGATTCAATCGGCTTCTTGTTCAAAGACACACTTGCGCTAACGATACGTTTGCCAGGCTTTTGTGTCTGATCCCAGCGATAGGCGAAACCCTTTGAAGGAATAAGCAATCGTACCGGACGGTCAACCTGCCATTGAAGCTCAAGCAACTCGATAATTTGCGCACCTGTTAACGTCATCGTCACAAGATTGTTATAAAAAGGCTGAGCAGCAAACAGACCTTCGTAACGTAAATCTCCATTTGCCTGAGGAATCAGCGGGGCCCGCACGCCCCCGAGGTTCATAAATGCGATCTGAGCGCCACCTTGATCGATGCTTTGCGTCGCAGCAAGCTGTGCATCTGCGATCAATCTGCCAAGCGCCGACTCACCTTTAGCATCAACATCCGCTAAAACTGCACGATTCAGTCGAGCCACAACACGCTTAGAAAGAGGCTCTGCCAGTTGCTCATAAGCATGAATCAACTCGCTTTGCCGAGTATCCTTCTCGAACAATTCAGGCCTGATGATCATATTGTTAGCGTTAACTGTTACGATTTTTTTCGTAACACGATCGATTTCGATATCAATATCAGTGAGCATCGTTCCGTATTTATCCGCACTCGTGACCCGCTTACCCTCAATAAGGCAGTTGTAAGCGTGGTGCGTATGGCCGCTAATGACCAATTTCACACTGGTATCTATTCTATTAACGATATCAACAATTGGTCCACTTATTCCTTGACAGTCGTCATAGTCTCCGGTTGGAACGCCACCCTCGTGGATGAGCACTACATAGGCATAGATTCCTTGATCCCGAAGGCTTGGTAATAAGTTATTGACAGTGCTTGCTTCATCTAAAAAGCGCAAACCAAGAACCGAACTTGGCGTCACTATTGAGGGCGTGGCTGCGAGTGTCAATCCAATGAAGGCAACTGGAATGCCTTCGAAATAGCGAACAGCGTAGGCAGGTAGTATTGTTCTCCCGGTGCTCTCTTCAACAGTACTTGCGGCCAAGTATTGAAAGCGTGCTCCCTCAAATGGCTTCGGCCCCTGGCAACCCTTGGTGGGGTGACATCCACCACCTTGTAATCGCAACAGTTCACCCAGTCCTCTGTCGAATTCGTGGTTACCTACCGCTGAGATACTCAAACCCATAAGGTTTAAGGATTCAATGCTTGGTTCATCGTTGAACAAGGCTGAAAGAAGTGGTGTGGCGCCAATTAGATCCCCTGCACCAACAAAAACGCTGTGAGGGTTTCTTGTCCGCAGCCGAGCGACCGCGGTGGCTAAATGTTCGGCACCGCCTGCACGGATTTGCACGCGGCTTGCCGGATCAAGTGGGTTACGAATCCTAAGCCCGCCGAAGGGGGGCTTTAAGTTCCCATGGAAATCATTGATTGCAATGATTTTTACTTCGACCGACTTCGACCCAGTGACATCATCAGCTAAGCTTGACCCGGGCAAAAGGATTGTTCCAAGGACAAGCAAGCCGATCAAAGTACTTCCCAAACGACTCATCAGGCTAGCCAGTTGATAGCTCAAACAATGCACCCTGCCCGAGCAAACACTACCTTGTCTTCCCACAAATTGCCCCTCAGGCGAGTTCGCAAGCGAAAACGTCAAATTTTTCAGACCACGGTACGTGCTCTGCCCCTAACAGGTGAATTCATCTTTATCGCTCACTTTCAAACGTGCGATCGATCGCTCCAGTAGTGTGCAATCTTTAAGGAGCCTCGACAAGCTGTTGGCGAGAACAGCCTTTTGAAGCAGTTGACCAAGAAGTTGGCCGAGCAGGGCCAAGTTCTAGACCCGTTGGTCGGGCTTTGATGAGAAGATTGTGTCTCCGTATGCCCGTGGCATGACGGCGCGTGTGATCCAGACACCTAGCGGAGATATACGATACCGAGGTCTAGCCGGCCCTTATCTCATTAACCTGTTCGATTGGGCGCAGCGAAACATCAGCCAGAAATTGATACTGAAAGAAGTAGAACCATATGGTGCATTTAAACAGATTAAGTCCTAACGACCCTATCCGGCGAACCCTCGTTGCTGCAATTGCAGCCGCTGGCGTGGGCTTAAACACGAACCTCGCCCAAGCGCAAAGCTTTCCAACTCGGCCGATCAAAATCGTGATCGGGTTTCCCGCCGGAGGCCCCCTTGATTTGCACGCTCGACTGCTTGCTGATCGTCTGGGGCAAATCCTTGGGCAGACAGTCTTAATAGACTATAAAGCGGGAGCGGGTGGTACCGTTGGCGCACAAGAGGTTATGCGCGCAAATCCCGACGGTCATACCATCATGCTGGCAAATACTGGTGTGATGGTGATTAATCCTGCCGTCTACGGTAAGTTGCCTTATGCAACCTTGCGTGATTTTGTGCCGATCGCTCGAACAGCCATGCAACCCTTGGCCTTATTGGTCAACCCATCAGTGCCTGTCCAAACACTCCCTGAATTCTTGGCCTACTTGAAGGCTAGACCTGGAAAAGTCAATTACGGTTCAGCTGGTAACGGCGGGATAAGTCATCTCGTTCCTGAAATGTTTAAAACTGCGACCGGTACCTTCATGGTTCACATACCCTACCGTGGCAGCGCGCCCGCGTTTGCAGACTTAATGGCAGGCCAGGTGCAGTTTATGGCAGAGTCGATACCGCAGGCGGCGATGTACCACAAGCAAGGACGAGTCCGAGCACTTGCTGTCACAAGCCGGGAGCGTAATCCAGCGCTACCGGATGTCCCAACTGCCATGGAGTCAGGGATCAAGGATTTTGAGGTCGTCGGCTTCTATGGATTTCTCGCGCCGATCGCGACGCCTCGCGAGGTGGTTCAGCGACTAAGTGAAGCCTTTAAACAGGTACTTAATACGCCCGAAATTCGGGACAAAATGATTGCCCAAGGTGCCAACCCGGCATTTCTTGGCTTCGATGATTTTCATCGATTCATTGCGCAAGAAACACCGCGCTGGGCTCAAGCCGTTCAGCGTTCTGGAGCAAAGATTGATTGATCTTGTTGATGATGCAGGGTGATATTTATGGCTTACGTGGAGAAAAGATAGATATGAAACGTAGATCGTTCCTTGAAAAGTTAAGTCTTGCCGGAAGTAGCCTCACGATAGGGCAAATACAAAGTGCTAGCGCGCAAAACTTTCCAACACGACCGCTTCGCCTAATCGTTGGATTTCCTCCTGGCGGGGGTATTGACTTTACTGCGCGAACCATTCAACCGGGTCTTGAAGCAGGCCTTGGACAGCCGATCGCCGTGGAGTATAAGCCTGGCGCAGGCGGTGTCATCGCTGCTGGCGAACTGAGCCGTGCGGCTGCGGATGGTTATAGTTTATTAATTGCAAATACAGGCCCATTTGCGATTGCGCCCTTTCTCCAAGCCAAACAACCCTACGATCCTATTCGACAATTCACTTACATCGGCCAGATTGCAGAAGCAGGCTACATTGCAGCAACAAGATTTGACCACCCTGCAAAGGACCTACGTGAATTTATCGATTGGGCCCGATCAAATCGTTCTAAGGCAAATTACGCAAGCGGCGGGGTAGGCTCATCGACTCACCTCAATGGCGAGTTACTGAACGCCGTTGCAAATCTTGATATCACTCATATTCCGTATAAAGGAAGCGCACCTGCCGTACAAGACCTCATTGCGGGTCAAACGCATCTGTTGATCGATGCAGGTACAGTGTTGCTGCAGCAAATCAAGGGCGGAAAACTCAGAGCGCTCGCGGTTACTTCAGCCAAACGTGACCCGAGCCTGCCGGATACACCGACAGTGAAAGAGCTCGGATTGCATGGCATGGAAGCATCAGGCTTTCAGGGCCTTGTGGGCCCTGCCGGGCTTCCTCGTGACATCGTTGAACGGCTCTCAAAGGAATTGGCGAAGGTACTTGCAATGCCGGATGTGAAGTCGAAATTTGCTTCGGCAGGGTCTGAAGTTATGCCACGGCAAGCGAAAGAGTTTGCTGAATTTGTGAAGGCAGAAAGCGATAAGTGGTCCAAAGTGATACGAGACCGCAAGCTACAGCTAGCTGCATAGCGAAGGCTTATCGATGATATAAGGTGAGGATGGCCCGAGACCAGCCAATATCCGCATTTAGCTCGATCCGCTGGCTTTGTCCCCCTCACCTGCGAGCTCACGTGGTCGCATTGCTAAAAAGATCACCATGGCCACGAGCGAGCAAATGGCTATTAGTAAAAACGACAGGCCCCACGAAGTTGGCGACTTTCCGCCGCTCAAGTCAAGTGTCCAACCAATGATCAACGGTCCAACAAAGCCGCCCGCGTATCCAAGGGTTGAATGAACAGCGAGCGTTGCTCCACGACGCTGAGGATCGGCCGTGCCAGCAGCACCTGCAGTGAGCGAGGACGAGTCCAACCACACAATGAATCCATACAAAAGCATTAACGCAACCGCAAGCACATACGAATGGGAACCCATAAATCCAAGGCTGGTTGCACAAAAAGCAGAACACAACATAGCAGCCATAATCAGATTTCGGCAACCAACCCGGATCGACGCTTCATTGCCAAGAACACTCGCTACAGTGCCCACTATGCCAAGAAGCGTTAGCACGGTCGTTGGTGTAAGCAGCGGCACCCCATCAATGCCATCGACGCGCGCAGCAACAAATGTCAGGAATGCGACCCCCCAGCCTCGTAGTGCATTCATCTCGAGGGTGTGCGCGCAATATGCAATCGCATAGGCCATCGATGAGCGGTTGGCAATAACCGGCCGAAAGTCGAACCAATCAAGCTTGACCGATCTCACTTTGTCTGGAGCCTTAGGCACGCTCGTAACAACAAGGAGCCATGCAGTCAACGCGCTGCCCCCAGCCAGGACAAAGGCTCCCGCCCACCCGAAATGCTTGGCAAGGAGATCGGCACATGCAAACGAGATTGCCCCGGAAATCCCGATACTTGCCGCGTGGCCTGTTACCGCCCGCGACATAATTTTTTTATCAACGATATCGACCAGTAGCTTTAGTCCAGTCATATAAGTGCCTGCCCATCCAACACCGGCAAGCGCTCGCAAGACAAGTGCAGACCAGAAACCCTCGGCAGCAAGGCCGAAAAGCGAGTGGGCTACGATGGTGCAGGCAACGCCAAACAAGTAGACAGCTCTTGGGTCAACACGGTCTGTGAGCGTTACAAGCAGAGGAACGCTCACCATATAGGCTGCGTAAAAGATCCCTGTGATCCAGCCTGCATCGCTGTTCGAAAGTTCCCACCTGAGCATCATCGAGGGAAGCAAAGCGGGCCAAAAAAATGCCCCGATTTGGACAAGCGCCTGCGCAGAACAAACGATAGCTATGAGGCGTTTTGCAGAGGCATCGTTCATCGCTGGCACGTTTAACGTAGTCACTAGGCCCAAACCCTAGCGCGCGAAACGTAAAACGCAAAATCTAATTACTAGTTGCTGGCAAGCCCACATCAATGCCCAGCCAACTGTCTTCGTGATAGCTGGCGAGTTGCCTCACTCCATATCGAAGAGTCGAGGCCGATCACACCTGTGCGGACTCAAAGCGCTTGATGCGCGCAATCGTGCCCGCCATAGCCTCACGAGCAACCTCGGTGTCATAGTGCGATTGCAAATTAACCCAGCTTTGCGCGTCCGTACCGAAGAAGGCCCCCAGGCGCAGTGCGGTGTCTACCGTGATGCCCCTCAGGCCTTTCACGATTTCGTTGATGCGCCATGGCAAAACTCCTGTAATGGTCAGTGGTAGTCAACGATTTCGACCCGCTGGGCTTGTCCTTCCACCCAGACGAAGCATAGGCGCCATTGCCCACTGATGCGTATGCTGTTATTGATAAAGCGCTTGACTCGCCGCCCTTCGAAAAGAGCCCGCGTGTCGCTGCAGTGAAAGCTTACGATCATCCGCGAATAATAACGTACGTCGTTAAAATAACCAAAAGCGTTATTTCATAGTGCCCGTTTCAATGAAGCTAAGGTCTTTGCAGGTCCGGCGCAGGGAAAAAAGGCGGCTCACCCAAGGCGAACTTGCTATGCGACTTAGTAAGGTGCAGTCTTAGATTGCACCCGCCGATGCCAGCTACTTCGAAGGTCCGCGTGACCTACGAATCCGACTTTGTTTCAGAGGCTACCTGCCGTCAGGGACGCCGCATTCGAAACCCTTGCGAAAACCACACGACCAAAACCAAAAGCAGTGCTGGCAGATAAAACCAATGAGGCGTCGGACGCTCTGCTGGAACCATGATTGAAACAACCTCCCATCCCTGCTCGAATCCTGCCTTTTGAGCCTGGGATCCGAATCGGACAGCGCTAATCTGGCTTTGTCCCCCTAGCGACATGAGTTGTATTCCTGCGCTTGAAAGTCGTTTGCGTCCATCCTCAGTACCTACCCCAAGATTTAAAGCAAGCGTTTTTGTAATGTCCGCACCCTCAAGATTCATCCCCCGAATGACAAAGACCAAGCGAGAATCGTCGCTGGCGTGTTGCACGACTTCATAAACGCTTGAGACCTCTCGCTCAACGAGAGGTGGCTTGAGTTGATTCATGATTAAGTCTGGACGAAATAAAAGAATAACAGCCACACTTAAGAGTAAGTTTTCCCACAAGCGATTCTTAACGCGAAACCAGTTCATGCTAATGGCGCCAAAGACAAGCATCGCGAGGCTACATGCAGCGACAACGCGTATTAACTCCCACGCATCGTTAACATCGATCAATAGAAGTTGTGGATTGAAGATCCAGATGAAAGGCAGTATGACGGTGCGCAGCGCATAGCGTGCGCCTTGCATACCGGTCTTGATAGCATCCTCACCGGAAATCGCTGCGGCGGCGAAGGTCGCTAACCCAACGGGAGGCGTTATGTCGCCCATAATACCGTAATAAAAAACAAATAAGTGCACGGCGATTAAGGGAATCACTAGACCACTTTGCGCGCCAAGCTCGACCACAACAGGAGCCATCAAGGTCGCTACCAACACATAATTTGCTGTTGTCGGCACACCAAGCCCGAGCACGAGACAGACAAATGCTATAAACAATAGCATTATCAAAACATTCCCCTGAGCGACCGCTTCAACAAAGTCGGTCATTCGCAAACCTAAGCCGGTAAGCGTTATGCCACCTACAATAATGCCTGCAGTAGCCGTTGCAATACCGATACCCACCATGTTTCTGGCGCCATCATGAAAGCCACCAACAAGGTCATGCAAGCCCTCTCGCCACGTTGGCAGCATAGGTTCTTTTCTAATCAAAGCCATACAGGGCTTTTGAGTGATCATTAAAGTTATAAGTACAACAACAGCCCAGAAGGCCGATAGCGAGGGCGAAAGCTCTTCAATCATCAGACACCAAATCAAAGTGCCTATTGGGAGCAAATAATGAAGCCCAGCTTTTACCGTCGTCCAAGTGTCGAGTACTTGTGGATTATCAATATCGATATCCTGAGGCAAGGCTTGCGATCTCGCCGCTTGGTTTATCGCCATCAAATAGATCAGCAGCATAAACAATGCTGCTCCCCAAATCGCGAAATGTCCAAGTAAGTATTTTATAAACGCTAAAGCGTAATAAAGTATTGCAATTAGAATCACCGAACCCGAGACCCCGATGCCAACGCGAATCCACCGCTGATATCGCGGCCGATATTCCCTTTTGACGATCGGCTGCATGCCCAGCTTCAAAGCCTCAAGATGAACAATGTAGAACAATCCGAGATAGGATAATATTGCTGGCAAAAGAGCGTGTTTAACGATCTCAGCGTAAGGGATGCCAACGTACTCAACCATTAAAAAGGCGGCGGCTCCCATCACCGGCGGCATGATTTGTCCGTTCACCGAACTCATCGTTTCTATGGCACCTGCTTTTACACCGCCATATCCTGCCTTTTTCATCAAGGGGATAGTGAAAATCCCCCCAGAGACTACATTCGAAACGGAAGACCCTGAGATCATGCCGTTGAGTGCTGACGAAATCACCGCGACCTTAGCGGGTCCTCCACGAAGATGGCCAAGAGCAGCGAAACTTACTTGCATCATGTAATTGCCACCGCCTGCGCGATCCAGTAGCGCACCGAACAAGACATAGATAAAAATAGCACTCGTCGACACCCCAAGTGCGATGCCATATACCCCCTCGGTGGTTAACCACATGTGGGAGATCAAGCGATTGAGTGATGCTCCTTTATGTTGTAAGACCTCAGGCATCCAGGGACCTGCCATTGCGTAAGCGATAAAGAGCAGTGCCAGTAAGGCCATCGGTAAACCCACTGCCCGCCGGGTTGCTTCGAGCAATAGCAAAAGTCCAAGACTTGCCGTTAACACATCAAAGCCTGTCGGCTGTCCGGGTCGGGTTGCGAGTTCGCTATAAAAGATCAGCAAATACGCGCCTGCAAAACATGCCAGGATCGCAAAGAGCCAGTCAAACCATGGAACGCGATCCGTCTGCGAGCGGCTTGAGAACGGCCAAAGCAAGAACCCAAGAAAAAGCGCAAAGCCCAAATGAATCGAACGCGCCTCCGTATCGTTTAGCACGCCAAAGCCGAGCGCAAAAGGCAGCGGCGATGCGTACCAAAACTGAAACATTGCCCAAAGAAGGCAGATCAGCATGACAAATCGCTTGACAGCTTCAGAAGGATTTCTGCCGCCAGTGTCAGCTTGAGCGACAAGGCGTTGCAAAGCCTCGGGCGCTTTCTCGATATCTGAAGCCATCAGCGTCTCATAACCTGGTACCTGATAAACGAAAAGGGCGAAGCAATCTTCGCCCTATCAGCATGCAAAGCAAGCGCTTCTTACTTGACCCAGCCCTTCTCCTTGTAGTAACGCAACGCACCTTCGTGCAAGGGGGCAGACAGGCCATCCTTGATCATCTGTTCGGGCTTCAGATGTGCCAGCGCTGGATGGAGCTTTTTAAACTCATCGAAATTATCGAACACCGCCTTCACCACCTGATAAACGGTGTCGGCTGGTGTTTTGGCAGAGACGACAACGGTAGCTAATACGCCGTAAGTCTGGGCACCGTCGGGGTTGTTTGGGTACAAGCCACCCGGAATGCTGGCTTTGGCATAGTACGGTTTTGAGGCCAAGAGTTTGTCGACTGCAGGGCCTGTCACCGATACCAGCTTAGCGCCACAAGTTGTCGTTGGATCCTGAATATTGGCACTAGGGTGACCAACGCCATAGAAAAAGCCATCAATCTTGCCGTCACAAAGGGCCGGACCGTGCTCATCAGCTTTGAGTTCGGCAGCAAGTGAAAAATCAGTCAGCTTCCAACCCATGGCAAGCAGCAACTCTTCCATGGAAGCTCTCGTACCAGAACCAGGGTTACCCACATTGAACCGCTTCCCTTTTAAGTCTTGCAGCGTTTTCGCATTGAGCTCCTTGCGCGCGAGAACTGTGAAAGGCTCAGGGTGTACAGAAAAAACAGCGCGTAGATCAGCGTAGGCGCCAGCGCTTTTGAACTGAACATCGCCTTTAAATGCGTTGTATTGAACATCTGATTGGGTAAAGCCCAGGTCAAGCTCGCCAGCTTTAATCGTGTTGACATTGAAGACCGATCCTCCGGTCGACTCCACAGAACAGCGGATGTTGTGCTTTGCCCTGTCCTTGTTGACCAGTCGACATATTGCCCCCCCAGCTGCGTAGTAAACACCGGTCACGCCACCTGTCCCGATCGTTACGAATTTTTGCTGAGCAAGACTCACCGAGCCAAACATTGCGGCTGACAGTCCGATCACTGAAGCTGCAGCAAAAGTAAGTGACTTTTTAATCATGTCCAATAGTTCCTTATATAAATAGTAACGACTCAAGCGAAGCGTCGATTGCCTCGCTGAGCTTTTGCACAACAAGCTCAAGCTCAGACTCGAGCGCAATAAACGGCGGCGCAACAAGAACATGATCACCTCGATGTCCGTCAACCGTGCCACCCATCGGATAAACCATGAGCCCTCGCGACATTGCCTCGCGCTTGATTGTTGCATGCAAACGCTGCTTAGGGTCGAAGCTCGCTTTGCTTTGTCGATCCTCGACGAGCTCAATGCCCCAAAAAAAGCCGCGGCCCCGAATCTCACCGACCTGAGGGTGAGCATCGAAGGCCTGATGGAGCATTTGCTCAAAAACTTTCCCCAATTCGCTAACCCGATCAACAAGTTGCTCTTGCTGAATAACCTTTTGCACGGCTAGCGCAGCGGCGCAGGCAATGGGGTGTCCCAGATACGTATGCCCATGTTGAAAAAAACCCGAACCGGTCGACATCGCGTTGACAATTCGTTCTTGCGCAAGCACAGCACCAATCGGTTGATAGCCTCCGCCTAGTCCTTTTGCGATCACAAGCAAATCAGGACTCACGCCCTCCTGCTCGCAGGCATGGAGACTTCCAGTCCTACCCATGCCGCACATGACTTCGTCAAGGATGAGCAAAATACCATATCGATCGCAAACCTTTCGGATCGCTTGAAAATAACCTGGAACCGGAGTAAGTACGCCAGCCGTTGCGCCCCCAACGGTTTCCGCTACGAAAGCGATAATGCTATCCGATCCATAACTGAGGATGGTTGCCTCAAGTTCATCGGCGAGGCGTTGCCCATAATCTTGGTCGCTCTCGTTTGTGCGTTGTTCACGATAGGGATAGCAGGCAGATACATGCGATACCTGCATCAGAATCGGTGCAAAGGGCTCACGACGCCAAGCATTACCACCGACCGCAAGCGCGCCTAGCGTATTGCCATGATAGCTTTGCCTTCTGGCGATGAAGTGCTTACGCTGAGGCTGACCGATTTCGAGATAGTACTGACGCGCCATCTTCAAGGCAGCCTCAATCGCTTCAGAACCTCCGCTCACAAAGTAAGCATGGCTGATGCCCTCCGGCGCGTGCCGCACCAGATTCGATGCGAGTTCTTCAGCCACATCGGAGGTGAAAAAACCGGTATGCGCAAAAGCTAAACGATCAATCTGTGCGTGCATTGCAGCGATCACAGCAGGATGGCCATGTCCGAGGCAGGAAACCGCCGCACCGCCCGAAGCGTCAAGATAGCGGCGCCCCTGTTGATCGACTAACCAGCAACCATCACCGCTCACGGCTATCGGCGGCGTTTGATGCAGATGACGATGAATGACGTGGGAATTACTCATGTCTTCACGCTACAGGCGCGCCAAATGCTGCGTTGCACCGGCATATAGCACTTCGCGCATCGCCCCCGAGGCTTGCTCATGAAACGCTACCGCCACGGGATCCATATCGAAGCTCGGCCGCGGTGCATGAACAAAATGAAGATAAGCATCCTCACCTCTGACAAGCGCAGCGCAATCCCATTGAGTCACCGTTTGTTTGGCATCAGGAGGCAGAAAATGCATCGATACACCCATACGACGATCACTCGACAAATTTGGCCCTGAGCCATGCGCAAGACAATAGTTGTGAATGGACATCTGACCTGCCTTCAGCGGCATTGCAACAGCTGCAGCCTTATTCAAGGCGCTAATCCTTTGGCCGCGCGTTAACATGTTATCGGGATCGTAAGTGTCTTCATGGTCGAAGGTTTCTCCAAGATGGGTACCTGGTATTACCGACATGCACCCAGCTTCCTCGCTGGCATCTGAAATTGCAAACCAGGCGGTAAGCACTTTTCGACTTGAAAGCCCCCAATACGTATTGTCCTGATGCCAATCAACAAACTGCCTCGAGCCTGCATCTTTGATCCAAAAAATCGTACTCCAGCACAAGATATTGGGCCCAATCAGCTGCTCGACAGGGTCAAGCACTCGAGGATCTCTAATTAATTCGTCGAGCCATTTGAAAAGTAAGAATGCCCGACTACGCTGACTCGCTTTGAGGCTTCCACCTTGCTGAGTTTCAAAACGCTCTAATGCTTGTCTGATTGATAAGGCCTCGCTCGGATCCATGACATCAATTGCGGGCACAAACCCTGCGCCGTGGTAATGATTGATCTGCTGATCAGTTAATTTCATCCGAAACACCTCCATCGCATCCATCCAGACTAGACCTATTGTCGATGCTCAAACGAGGATTAGCAAGGCTAACCAGAAGTCCTTAAACCTGTAGCAATACCATTAACAGCAATTTGAATGGCAGAGTTGAATTATCCCTAGCCCCATGCATCTACTCCTTATTCGACTAATCGGCCTGCTTCTCATCTTGCTTGGACCTGGGTTTGCGCTTGCCCAGTACAAGTCGTCCTATACCGTGCTCAAAGAGCACATTCGGGTGGATGTAAAAGCCGATGGCTCAAACCGCTATCAAATGGAGCGAGTGATTCGCATCGACACGCCCACAGGCGTTGAGAAAGAAGGCGAGCAGCGCTTTGGCTATGTGGGATCGCTTGAGACCGTTGAGATTCTTGAGGCCTACACCGAAATGCCTGATGGCACGAAGATCGTCGTGCCTGCCGATCAGATCCGCACCCAAGATGTGGCCGATGACGACGATGGCCGGATTTTTAGCGATCGCAAGCAAAAGATTGTGATCTTTCCCCAGGTTGCCATCGGCAGCAAGCTTTATGTGCGGCTCGACAATCATCACCACACGCCCTACTTTCCGGGGCACTTTTTCATCGGCGAGTTTTTCTCGCCTGCGATTCCTCAGCTTGACTATCGCTTCACGCTGGTCCACGACCCCAGGCTTCCAATCAAGGTGACGGCTAAGTCTCATCAGGGCGAGGCTTTGCTAAAAAAGCTCCAAGGCTTTCGCATAAGCGGTGGACAGGTGCCTGCGCAGCCTGATGATCCACAGGGTTCGATACGTTATGAGTTTTCAGTGGTGCAGCCTGTTGCGATCGCCCGTGAGCGCGATGAGGTCGATATCACTGACTTCGCAGCCTGGATTGGTGCGACGAGCTTTGCCGATTGGGGCGCACTGGGAAAAGCCTATCAGGCACGCTCACGGCCTCACAGTGAAGCCGATGAAGCGATTAAAACGCTTGCTCAATCATTAACCGCCAAGGCTGGCAGTGATCGCGACAAGCTGCGCATCCTTCACGATTGGGTGGCCCAACACATTCGATACCTGGGTGTGTATGTCGGTGCGGGCGGCTTTGTGCCGCGCAAAGCCACCGAGATCTTTGCCACACGATATGGCGATTGCAAAGACCACGTTGCCTTGCTTGAAGCCATGTTGCGTGCGGTAGGCATTGAAAGTTCGCCTGCCCTCATTAACTTGGGCGACGCCTACAGGCTTCCCGAACTCGCAGTGTCCAACCCGATCAATCATGTGATTACCTATGTCCCCTCGCTTGATCTTTATGTGGATTCCACCGCGCAGTTTGCAGCCGTAGGTACGCTACCTTCCGAGGACAGCAATAAGCCAGTCATCATCACCGCCACTGGGGAACTTAAACGGACCCCACCGCAAGTACCAACGCGTGATGCGATTCGGATCCAAAGCAGCATGTTGATGCTTCCCGATGGTCGCATCAAAGGGGAAAGCACGATGCACTTCAAAGGAAGCTATGCCATTGACTCCCGTCAAGCCTGGCATAAGCGGCAGCACAAGGATCCGCAAAATACCGTGGACTGGATGCTGAACCGGAACAAGGAATCAGGAAAAGGAAGCTTTCAGTACGGCGACCCGCTCGATCTCAACGCCGATTGGGTGGTGAAAAGCTTCTACGAACTTGATGAAGTCGCCAACCTGCCAGGCAAAAGTGCCTTCACCCTGCCCTACGGCTTAACAATGGCGACGATTTTCCATGCCTCTGCCTATCGCCAGATCACCGATCGGGTAACACCGTTTAAGTGCGACCTCTATAACATCGCCGAACACACCGAACTCACCCTACCCGAAAAGGTCAAGATCGACCAAATCCCAACGGATGTCTTTTATAACGTACCAGGTATTCACTACAGCGCAAGCTATCACCGGGCAGGTCAGGTGATACGTGCCACGAGGCGTCTGCTCATTGACTTTAAAAAGTCTGTGTGTGGTCAAGCCGATGCGATCGCTTGGGAAAAGGCAAGGCTTGCCATCAGGCGCGATGTGCGAAGTCAGGTGTTTGTGAAGCAGGGTCAATAGTTACCCAAGGCACGTCGTTTGAGCCACTCATCAAGCACGGATTCGCCGCACGAGAATAAATTGACTTGGTGGTCCTGTGCCAGCGGCTGCGGAGGGTTCAAATTCACGCACCCACTTTCCAGGGCGCTTTGACTGCCAGCAAGCGTTTCAGCTCAGGGTTAGGTTGTAACGGCGCATCGAGCATAGCAGTGAACGCCCTGAACCTGGCATCATCAAGGCCAAAGAACACTTGGTCGATCAGGTCGCGCTGCTGTCGAAGAGCCCGTAAATTGATGGCAGCGACACGCATGGCTATCTCCAAATGAGTACGCATCAGATACACGAATCCTAAATGATGTGTCGCT
>Ga0194124_10003798_pt1 | contig 15522 bp, 4 predicted proteins | sample TA2KigCas0mmetaG_FD_148605 | JGI IMG/M metagenome (GOLD analysis project Ga0194124, IMG submission 148605) | Freshwater microbial communities from Lake Tanganyika, Tanzania - TA2015031 Kigoma Deep Cast 0m | ecosystem: Environmental > Aquatic > Freshwater > Lake | place: Tanzania: Lake Tanganyika...
ACGCATTGGTACCAAGTTAAAGCAGTAGGCGTAGCCACATAATTAAAGTTGGTTGCACCTGTAATGTTGGTCCATGGGCCAGTAGCACTCGGTGCACTCTGCCATTGGTAAGTTACACCTGTACCAGAGGTATTATTTTGCAACGACAAGTTTGTAGTTTGCCCTGCAAAAACAGAAGTTGAACTTGCGAGCGTGTTACCAGGGGTTGGTGTCCCTGCACATGGTGGTGGTAAAGTTACCGTAAAGCAGTAATCTTCGGTTTCACCCCAAGTGTAACCTGTATGGGCGTAATTTGTAGTGGTTGCACCAGATTCAACATTCACGACGCGCATACGGGTAGTTCCAAGCGTAGCACCTGCAGGCACTACGAATGAACCCGTTTTGGTGTGGTTACCTGAGGTTGCCACCGGCTGGTTGTATACAAACTCACCCGCATCTAGAAAATCGCCGTCTTGGTTAAAGTCCACAAAAATTTGGAAGATATTGGTGTAGGCTCCACCGCAAGAAGTTTGCGTTACGCTGAAGTTGACGACATCTCCTTGGTTTACCGATGGTCCAACGACGGAACCTGAATAGTTTGAATAACGCCTATTCAATGAACCAGGACCTGGAGCTGTTGTTGAACAGTTTGAACTATTGTTCATAGTGCCCACTGTTACATTTGAAATTTCTTCGTCAGCGGTTGATGACGCATAAACAGCAGGATAAGTACCACACTGGCAGCTACCTCCTATAGCCGTGTAAGAAACTGCATTGGACTGTGAGGAAGTGACGCTAAATAAACACGTGGTATTTAATCGATAGAAAGTACTAGTGGCTGTTGAAGTTGTAAGTGTTGTGGAGGTTGCACCCGCTACGTTGGTCCAAGGACCGGTTGCCGAAGGGGCAGATTGCCACTGATAGGAAATACCTGGACCGAACGTAAAATTGGTCGCAGATAAGATAAAGCTTGCATTCGGACAACCACTCGCAGTAGAAATGGCGGCAACACCGTTGTTTGGCGTACCACTACAGTTTATAGTAACGGTTGCACTAGGTTGATCAACACATCCATTATTAGAAATTAAAACGGAATAAGTCCCTGCTGTCGTTACAGCAATTGATGAGGTTGTCTCATTTGTTGACCAGAGATAAGTTGATCCTGTTGATGGCAAAGCCTGTAACAAACTACCAGAATAAACTGCACCACTTGAAGGACTAATACTTAACGAAGGATTCACTGTTAATGCTAAAGGAGTTGATGTAGCGGAACTTGAACTATTCGAACAAGTCACCACACATTGATAATAAACTACACCAGCAGATGTCAAAGCAGGAGTGGTGTATGTTGTCGCCGTTGCGCCAACAATATTACTCCATGGACCTGATAGCGATCCACTTGACTGCCATTGATATGTAAGGCCTGGAACTGACGTGTTTAGATTAGGAAGACTCAGTGTTATGGTTTGACCGTAACAAACAACAGCTGTCGGCGTGTTTGTTCTTAAACTGATTCCAAATACATTTAATGAGGACATTGAACTGGCATCTGTTTTTGTGATTAAAACACTTGAAATTATCTTGGCTTGATTCGCAGTATTTAAAGTGAATACAACATCATACATACCCGGTTGCGTTGGACTACCCTCTAAAGCACCATTAGATAATAACACCCTTCCAATTCCACCTATCGCATAGCCCGACCCATACCAATCAGATACGTTATTTCCTGTGAATTGTTGATTTGTGCCATCTGTAAAATTTACTTGTGCAGAAAAGGTTGAAGAACCACTTCCCGAAGACACTAATAATGCAACACTTTTTGCTGTGGTGCCTGATTGAAGTGTTAAAGTTCCGTTGGTATTTTGACCTACCAATCTCAATGAGTTATTCGAAGAATAAGACCCCAATTGGTAGCGAATACCAGAATTTGCAGCACTATTAACAATTCCATTCAACGGCAAAGAATAAGTAGGCAACGCACTCGAACTCGTTTGCTGAAAATCAGCTGATACCAAACCGTATGCGTCAAAATCAAATTGTGATGCCGAGGAACTAGCAGCCCCAATTCCGTTTGCAATTACATCAGTATTGAACCCAGTAACCAAGGCGGGTGACCAAACAACAGTTTGACCTACTGATGGGGTGCCTGAACATTGCGATAGTGCTGTTTGAGAAATACTTACCTCATCAACATAAAGGTAGTAATTACCTGTGCCAAAGAAAACCTTGAAGCGAACGAAAAGTCCACCAGATGGCGGAGTAAACGTAACAGTTCTTGTAGCACATGAAGTACTAGCGGAATGGTTTATGCTACCACTCTGTCCAAATGTTGTAGTGACTGTTCCGCCATTAGCAATAATTGAACCGGGAACATCTGCCCAAGGACCATTCAATGACGGTGCATATTGCACTCTCAAGGATCCAAAATTATTAGGGGTTGCAGAACCTGGTGAGCCATTAGAGTTGTTGACAATTTTGTATTGATAGGACATCGTAACTAAAAGCCCATTATTATTTGTTAGAGAAGGTGAAGCGAAATTACCTAGAACATTAGATGAACTAAAATTTGCACGAACCGAGCCAGATGATGCACATACAGCCGTAGTTGTTTGACTGAAATTACCATGTTGAGATGTCCAGCCATTTAAACCTGAAGTTGACCAATTCTGAGTGTAATTGACCTGCCCCCAAACATCCCCAACTCTCACCAAGCTGAGCAGGAGGGTTAGGACCAATGAAAATGCGATGGGCAGGCTGTGGCGCTTGCCGGGTTGGGATGAACGATTCATACGTGCAGAGAAATAAGTATTTGAGGCTACGGCCTGGCAAAGGGTAGTAATTTTATTCATAGTGGTTCTAAAATGCTGTTTTAGTCGCTCCAATTTAGCAAATAAACAGTAGATTTTAAGTTTAAATGAACAAATAGCTATTTATAAAAAACAAGAGTGGGCTTCTATCGAATATTGAATAGGTTTTGATGAATATTTTAGCTGTTTTGTCGAATATTCGGCTTTTTTAGTCTCTCTCAATACCCTGTTTATCAAGGTTTTAATGATATAAACAAAAAAGCCCCGAGCGGATGCTCAGGGCTTTTGCGTTGGCCATGTGGCCTAAGCTTAGTTTTTGACGATGCGAATCGCTTCGGCTGCTTCGGCTACTTTCAAGAAGTAGATGCCGCGGGCAACTTGGTCAATGTTAATCGTTGTTGAAGTACCAGTAAGTGAACCTGTAGCTACCACTTTACCTTGTGCATCTTGGATGACATATGTGCTGTAAAGCGCTTCAGAAGCATTCAAAATAAAGATAGCATCTGTTGGGTTAGGCTGTACAGAGAAACTCACCAATCCGTTTTCATCTAGACCAACTGTAAGTGTCAAGTTGAGGGTAATTGTTGAATCACAACCGGCTGCATTGGTAAGCACTTGCGTGTAAGTACCAGACTGCGTGTAAATGATTTCATTCAATACATAGCTCTCAAGTGCAGTTACGTTGAGTGTTGATGAAGTCGCTTGCGCGGCAGTTACCACAACTTGTTCAGAAGCAGTTGTACAACCATTCAAGCTAGTGAGTGTACAGCTGTATGTACCTGGCGTTGACACTACCAATTCTTGAGCTGTGCTACCACCTGGTGTCCAAGTATAAGCATTGCCTGTCTGTGCAGAAAGTGTAAGGGTTTCACCCGGACACAAGCTGTTGTTGCCATCTTGGATAAGATCTGCAGAAGGTGACTCATTGACTGTTACAGTAATTTCAGCTAAATCTGGACAACCGTTGGCTGCATATCCAGTAACTACATAGATACCAGCAGTTGTAACAGTTTGGCTGGAAGCTGTTGAGTTATTTGCCCATACATAGCTATTGGCACCACCCGCAGTAAGCGTCACTGAAGATCCTTCACAGAATGTGGTCGGGCCAGAAGCAGTGATTGTTGTGGTTGGCACAGCCAAAACAGTAATGTTGATAGGTGCAGATGTTCCTGTACAACCTTGGCTATTGGTAACTGTTACCGAAATTGGTCCATTTACACCGACGTTCACCCCTTGGGTTGTAGCACCATTAGACCATACGTATGAAGATCCAGGGGATGCAACAAGGGTTGCAAACGCACCTTGACAAACTGTTGTAGGTGATACTGCGGAAATTGTCGGTGTAAACGATGCTTGCGCATTGACCGTAATTTCATTGGAAACCGAACTACAACCAGCAGCATTCGTTACTGTCACGAAATAAACACCTGAAGTGTTCGCAGTAATGCTTGGCGTTGTTTGTCCGTTGCTCCAAGCATAAGTTGAACCATTTGTATTGGTGTTTAATACAACACTCTGACCTTGACAGAAGCTAGTTGGGCCAGCAGCTGCAATCGATACCACAGGGTTATTACTCACAGCAATTGCTATTGGTGCAGAAGTTGCACTACAACCATTTGCATCAGTGACAGTAACAGTGTAGTTACCCGCAGATGTAACGTTGATGCTTGCATTTGTTGAACCATTATTCCAGAGGTAAGAAGCAGCTGGAGACGAAGTTAGTGTAGCGGATGCACCTTGACAAATAGCAACGTTGTTTGTTGTTACAACCGGTGTTGGCAACGCGTTTACTGTTACTGCTATTGGTGCAGAAGTTGCAGAACAACCCGCTGTTGTTACAATAACATCGATAATTGCTGTTGCATTTGGCGAAATACTCTGAGTGGTTTCACCTGTTGACCACAAGTAGCTAGATGCAGCCGGAGCTGTTAGTGTTACCGAACCACCTGAACAGAATGTGGTTGGGCCGTTTGCACTAACAACCGCAGATGGAATCACGTTAACCGAAATTGGCTTAGTTACCGTAGCCGTACAACCTGAGGCATTGGTGTAAGTATAAGAAATTGTTGCAGCACCTGCGTTATTTCCACTCACTACTCCGTTTGCAGAGACAGATGCCACACTGGCGTTGCTTGATGCCCAAGTACCACCAGTTGTTGTGTTTGACATAGTTTCAGTAGCACCAATACAAACCGTGTTGCTTCCTGCAATTGGATCAAGTACAGGGAAAGGTACAACTGTAATCGTTACAGGCGCTGCAATTGCTGCACAACCTTGTCCGTTAGTTACAGAGACGCCGTAAGTTCCAGAAGCAGTTACCGTGATGGCTTGAGATGTAGAAGAGTTTGTCCAGCTGTAGTCATTACCTGTTGCTGCAGTAAGCACAACAGAACCCCCAGCACAGAAAGTTGTAGGACCTGAAACCGCAATACTCGTAGCCGGTGCAGTTTGAACTGAGATGGCTTTGGTTTGGGTTGTAGAACAGCCATTGTTGGTTACGGTGTATGAGATTACCGCGTTACCACCGGCTACACCACTGATAGTACCCGTTGCATCAACAGAAGCAATGGCAGCGTTCGAGCTTGACCAAGTACCACCTGTAGAAGCGTTTGTAAAGAGTGTATTGGCACCTTCACATACTGTATTCGAACCAACAATTGATGCTACAACTGGAAGCGGTGTTACTGTAACTGCTGTAGGTGTAGTTGTAGTTGTACAACCATTTGCATCAGTGACCGTGTAGGTAAATGAACCTGTGTTATTTACGGCAATTGAAGAAGCTGTTGAACCGTTACTCCATACATAAGAACCTGCACCATTGGCAGACAATACAACGTTTCCACCTTCACAGAAAGCGGTTGGGCCGTTTGCCGAAATACTTGCTGCCGGAGCAGCCAATACATTGACTGTAATAGGTGCTGTTGTTGCTGAACAACCCGCAGCGTTGGTTACGGTTGCAGTATATGTACCTGATGAAGAAATCGTGTTGGCCGCAACGTTCACGCTGTTGTTCCATGCATAAGATGTACCACCAGATGCCGTCAAGACTACTGAACCACCTTGACAGAAGGTAGTCGGGCCACTCACAAGAGCATTGGCAACTGGAGGTTGGTTAACTGTAAGGGTAAGTGGAGCAGACGGGTTAGATACACAACCTGCAGCACTTGTAATAACAACACTGTAAGAACCACCAGCTGTAACTGCTATAGTTTGAGTAGTTGCACCGTTGTTCCAGGCATACGAGGCCGCAGCTGGAGCAGTTAGGGTTGTTGCTGTTCCCTGACAAATAGAGTTGCCATTAGAAGAAGAAATAGTTGCAACTGGAATGGCTTGTACACCGATATTAGCCGTGGTTGTAGTCGTACAACCGTTAACCGCTGTGGTAGTGTAAGAAACCGTTGCCGTTCCTGCACTCACCCCTACGATATCGCCCGTGGCAGCATTTAAGCTCATTACGCTTGGCGAGTTCACCGACCAAGTACCGTTTGGTACAGGGTTAGATACAACTGCGTTGTTACCCACGCACAATACAGAAGGCGCAACAATTGGCGCATTGGCTGGTGAAGGATTCACACTAACGAGTACTTGATCAGTACCCACACAACCGTTCGTGCCTGTTGCACTCACAGTATAAGTTGTAGTGGCTGTTGGAGATGCTACTGGGTTAAGGATTCCAGCATTTGACAAACTTGCTGCCGGAGACCAAACTGGTGTAATAGACGGACAACCAGAAGCAGTGCCGTTCCATGTACCAGAAGATCCCGGGAACCAGTTGGTAACTAAGTTGGTACCTGCACCATTTGTAATGGTGTAATATGGTTCAAAAATCCAAGAACCAGCTCCGAAAGTCACCTGAATTGGTGCACCATTAGAAGCAGTAAATGTAAAGGCTAATGGACCTGCACCATTCGGCAATGTAATATTCGTTAATACTGGAACACCACCAACTGAGACGGTCACAGTACAACCATTCCATCCATCACCAAATGAATCCCAAAGGGTAATGGTGTGTGTACAAGAAGTATTGAAGTTGACAGTTGCATTCATGTTGGTAGACTGACCACTACAAATCGTTACGTCGTTACCCGCATTGACTATTGGCGCTGGCAATACCGTTACCGTACGCGTTGCGGTACTTGGCGGACACCAAGTAGTCGGGTTTGGAATGGAATAAGTCATGGTGGCTGTACCTGCTGATACACCAGTGACCACACCAGTATTCGGGTTAATGGTCGCTACGGCAGGGTTGCTCGAAGACCAAGTTCCACCCGTACTAGTGGTAGAGAAGTTGACAGTTGCACCCGCACAAACCGTTTGCGTACCTGCCAAAGGTGCTATAACTGCAGTTGCTTGAACAGTAATACTCGTGTTAACTGCACCCGTAGAAGCACAACCAGAAGCATTGAGGTAGTTAATCGAAACGGTTTGGGTACCCGCTGTAAGATATTGAACAGTTGTTGTATTTGAAGTAGTTGTACCACCAGAAATGATGTTGTAATTGACACCAGCCGTACCTGGGAAGCCCCAAGTATAAGTTTGCATACCCGCTTGGGTTGTGTAAGTATAACTTGTGAACGTACAAGCCTGGTTAGAAGGAGCAACAGTAAAGCTTGGGGTAAATGGCGTTGCCGCAATAATATTTACGTTGTAGTCTTCCGTTTCTCCCCAAGCATAGGTTGAACACGGGTCAATTGAAGATCCTGCAGTTGCGTATACACCTCTTACACGCATGCGGTGAATACCAAGCGGTGGAGTACAAGCCAAATTGATTTGGAAACTTACTGTTTGGAAAGCAGCTGTGGTGGCTGCTGTAGTGAAACCTACTTTTTCTGATGCTTCAAAAATATAGTTGTCATTGTAGTCAATCCAGACCGCAAAATTTTGATTGGTAAAGGAACCAGCAGTAACTTGAACTTGGTAGCTTGTTGCAGCCTGCATTATAGCAGCGGGCAAAGCACTATAGTAAGTATAATAAGGGCCTCCAGGTGCTGTTCCTGAGTTGTTATTCAAGGTAGTGCCTGTGATGGATACGTTTGAAATGAGATCACCGTCGACTGTACCGTAGGTATAAGCTGGATTACAATACGGGTTGTACAATACTTGGACTGGATTGGAAGTACCAGAAGCCGCACCATTCGTACAAGTCACTACGCATTGGTACCAAGTTAAAGCAGTAGGCGTAGCCACATAATTAAAGTTGGTTGCACCTGTAATGTTGGTCCATGGGCCAGTAGCACTCGGTGCACTCTGCCATTGGTAAGTTACACCTGTACCAGCCGTAACGTTTTGAAGCGTGAGTGTTGTGGTTTGACCTGCAAAAACAGAGTTTGGACTTGCAATGGTGTTACCTGGAGTGGGGGTACCCGCACAAGGAGGAGGAAGCGTAATAGTAACACAGTAATCCTCCGATTCACCGTAGTAGTTCAAAAAGTGGGCATAATTGTAAGTACCTGGCGTACCGTAGTTGATATTGACTACGCGCATACGCGTTGTGCCCACAGGGGCCGTTGGGGCTACCACAAACGAACCGTTGAGTGTTTGGTTACCGCCTGCGTTGGTCGGCTGCCAGTACACTAGCTCACCTGCATCTAGGAAATCACCGTCGGCGTTGTAGTCGATATAAATTTGGAAGAAATTAGGTCCTGGGCCAAACACACAACCTGTAGAGGTCAAGGAGAAGGTCGCCAATTGACCTTGTTGAAGGTTTACCGAACCAACGGATGTGGTGTAGTTAGCGTATAGGTTTAATGCCGAACCTGGACCTGGTGCTACAGTAGCACAGGTTGAAGTATTGTTGATACCACCAATTGTCACATTGGTGATGTCGTTGTAATAGTTGTAAACCGGTGCATTGATCGGGTAAGGAGCACACTGGCAGCTACCTCCTGAAGCCGTATAAGAAACTGCATTGGACTGTGAGGAAGTGGCGCTAAATAAACACGTGGTATTTAATCGATAAAAAGTATTAGTGGCTGTTGAAGTTGTAAGTGTTGTAGAGGTTGCACCCGCTACGTTGGTCCAAGGACCGGTTGCCGTAGGGGCAGATTGCCACTGATAGGAAATACCTGTACCGAACGTAAAATTGGTCGCAGATAAGATAAAGCTTGCATTCGGACAACCACTGGCAGTAGAAATTGCCGCTACACCATTGTTCGGAGCGCCACTACAGTTTACTGCGGCCGCTACTTGCACACAATAATCTTCGGTTTCCCCCCAAGTGTAGGTACCTGTAGGACCAGGCACTGTTCCTTCGGTGGCAATAACGCGCATTCTTACTGTGCCGACGGTCGCACCAGCAGGAATAGTAACGGTTCCTGAATTCACACCATTAATCGCAGCAATATTAACTGGGTTTTCACCTGCGTCCGCAAAGGAACCATTTAAGTTCCAGTCAAAATAAATACGAAGGTTGACACCATACCATCCACCACATGTACCAACATTAACACTCCAGTTGATGGTTTGCCCCGGATTGACAACCGGTGCGCTCACAACGCCTGCATAATTCGAATACAACGAGGCAACTGAACCGGCACCTGCAGCTAATGTTCCGCAGGCTGATGTGTTGTTGAGTGTACCGAAAGTTACGTTGAAAATTTCTTCGTCGAAAGTGGAGGTAGCACCTGAGAATGGATAAGCCGATGCGTTGGTGCAAGATACAGGCCCGGTTGGTGCCGCAGAAACTCGGCGCCAACGCACTGTGTGAGAGTTACTGTTGCCAACACAATTGTACTGATTGATAAGCACCCTCACTTGTCCGGTGAAAGTGGCCGTCCATAAAATTTTAGGGCGGAATCCACAAAGGTCATCGCTGTAACATAAATTGGTATTGGATGTATTTTTCAATGTCAACTGCGCATCTGAGGTTGGGCATGTTGCGCCATCAGTCGGACACAATGACCATTCGTATTGATTGCCTGACGTAACGTTATAAGTGTTGTACTCACCACCCCAAGTACCTGCAACCGAGTTAACGAAAGTGGCAGAAGTTGTGGATTGGATTGAACCCCAAGCAGAACCAGTCATGGTACAGCCACCGGGATTACACTGACCTGCTTGAGACCAAGCATTTGTGGCAATACCAAAGGTCATCATGAGGATGCTCAGACCGATAGTTAAAGTATTGAAAAAATTGTAGCGATTTTTCATTGATTTTAGTTTATAGTCTATAATAAAGGGAGAAATTATTGATTTAAATTTTGCAGGATAGAATCCAAAATAGTCTGGTAGTATTCAGCTTCTTCAGGATGCTGACGCAACCATGCATTGATTTGTTCAAACGAAGCTTCTAAAGGCGCAGTTGGAAAATTCGCCGCTAACGCCTGTTGTTTTTTAAGAAAGTTCGACTTTAAAGACGCGAGTTCATTTAATTGATTTGTGGTTTCGGCAAATGCGATAATTCGTTGCTGATAGTTGTGGATTTTGTGCGCCAGCACGATTGGATCTTGGTTGCTTTCCTCTAGACTGGTTTCTTGCGAAACAGACCAACCTGAATTAGAAACAGTTTGTGCAGAAACATTTCCACTCAAAGCAATACAAAACAAGGAAAATACACTTAAAAGTGCTTTTTGAAATTTCACCATACTACTATTTGTTTTTGACATTTAAATCAATTTACAATTTTAGTGGAAACTTTGGAAAGAGTCCACTTCTAGAAGCCTAAATTTATTCACAAACTTTTGCAATCTTCTCAAAGTTGAGCAAGCAACCTTATTCAATGAATATTAATGATATTGTAATGAATATTTTACATCTCTTATCGAATATCACCCGTTAAACCACTCTCAATTAAATCGTTATTTTTGTTGATAACTATGAAGCGCATTGGCTTACTCTCAGACACCCACGGTTTTTTAGACCCAAAAATATGGAAATACTTTGCCGATGTAGACGAAATCTGGCATGCTGGTGACATCGGAGATATGGCCACCCTAGAAGCGCTGGAAAAATGGAAACCTCTTAGGGTTGTTTATGGCAATATTGATGACCACAACATCAGAGCGGCCAGTAAAAAAATCCTGAGGTTCAAGATAGAAGAAGTCGAGGTGCTCATGATGCACATTGCTGGAAAACCGGGCAAATATGCCAAACCTGCACTTGAAGAACTACAATTGAACGGAACTCCTCAATTATTCGTTTGCGGGCACTCACATATTGCACTCACACAATTCGATCAGCGTTTTAATATGCTTTGGCTCAATCCTGGCGCGTGTGGATATAAGGGTTTTCATCAAGTCAAAACCATCTTTAGATTTCAAATTACCGGTGCCCTAATTCACAATTTGGAGTGCATTCAACTCGGACCCAGGGTCAGTAAAATCGCGGACGAAAACCTGTAAATATTTGTTTTTCAGTAAATTTTCGGATATTTAGTCTTGGAATTGACCTTAATTTCGTTTCAAAATTCCGAAAAATGAAACACCTCCTACACCTATTTACCTGTACTTTTCCTTTGCTGCTCAACGCACAAATCTGCAACATCGATTATACCCAAACCCAGGTTGGTATTTATCCAGATACGCTTCCTAGCGGTACAGTCGGCTTGTCTTACAACCAAGATATTACTTTTGTAATGCCCACTGACACCCTGGGCTATGACTTCACGAATTTCCACATTCTGAGTGTTGCATTGCCAGTTGGCCTTAATTGGACTTGCAATAATAACTTGAATAATTGTGATTACAACCCCCAAATTTCACAGCACGGTTGTGTCAACGTGAGTGGCACTCCCCTACTCGCGGGCTCCTACACCATTGATGTAACCGTACTGGCCGATCTCACGATCCTTTCTGGCTATCCTTTCGTTTTTCAAATTCATATGGATATCCTGCCCTCCACCGCAAGCATTTCTAACAATGGCTACACTATAACAGGTGCACCAAGTTGTTCGCCTGCCTTAGTAAGCTTTACCAACAACAATCCCGGCCTTGCACAATACGCATGGAATTTTGGAAACGGCAATGTTTCGTATGCCGAAAACCCAAGCCCACAATATTATGCAAACCCAGGTACCTATGTGGTTTCATACACTGCTTTCGCCAATTTAGATACTACCCATATTTATACGCTTACCAATTTATATATCTCGAGCATGAGCAATTTTGGTGGTGGTTTTCCTTCCTACGAAAATGCCGATGCTTATTTTAAACTCTTTGAAAACGGCCAACTTTTTTATCAGTCGACAATTATTGGGGATCAAAACCCACCTGTGCAGTGGTCACTCAATTTAAACCTTAACCCAAACAACACTTATGTATTTGAAATTTGGGAAGCAGATGACAGCTATGGCGAGCCCTATTTTGGCGCCGACGACTACATGGGTAGCCATAACCTCAATTTGAATGGCTGCAATGGCTGCGGGGCTGGTACCTCCAATTTCAACTATAGTATCAACCATCAAGTTATTTTACCAACACCACAAGTTCTGGCTTCTGATACCATTTTTGTTTACGGTCTTCCGGTGGCGCCGGTAATCACCTATGACTCCTTGAGTCATACGCTTAGTTCTCCAGACCTTGGGCTTTCTTACCAATGGTATTTCAATGGTTCCCCTCTTGCCGGAGCCACAACAGCCACACATGTTGTTTACCAAAGTGGCTCATACTATTTAGTGGCTATCAATCCTAGTGGCTGCGTAGCTTTTTCAGATACACTCCTCGCTATTTATTGCAGCCCGTTTATTCAGCCCCAGCTGAATGTCGCCAACAACATACTCAGCGTCAGCAATATTCCACAAGATGCACAAATCAATTGGTACCTGAACAACACACTCGTCCCCAATCAAAACAACAATACCCTAGGCGTGAGCCAAAATGGCAATTACCAATGTCAAATTACTGACGCTTTCGGTTGTCAGTACCAAAGTAACTTGCTCTTAATTGACGTTGGTCTGCAATCCGTCCTTTTAAACGCTCCGAAAGTTTATCCGAACCCTACCCATGGACTAGTAGAAGTTCAACTTGATCCACAATGGCTTGGTGCTCATTATATACTCTCGGACCTTCAAGGTCAAATGATTGCGCAAAATGTTCTAATTAACACCGAAAATCAAATCGATATTCGGCATTTAGCAAATGGCGTATACCTACTCAATATTGAGAATGAGCAACATGAATACCGTTTGCGTATCATCAAAAATTAACACCCACTTAGCAAACACCAATGTTTGGTCGTTGCTATTCTAGTTAGTCATTTGTATCGATATCGGCCATTTTAACCAATTTTTTGAATTGTATTTTTGCTTGGATGCGGTCCACGACATAATACATCATTGGCACGACAATAATGGTTAAAAACATGGAGCTCGTGAGCCCACCTATGAGCACCCAAGCAAGGCCATTTTTCCACTCGGCACCTGAACCCGATGCAGTGGCAATAGGAATCATACCAATAACCATTGCAATTGTTGTCATCAAAATTGGGCGCATCCTCTCCCTAACCGATTCCAAAAGCGCAGTATAAGTAGTCATCCCCTTTTCTTTGAGATGATTTGTAAAATCGACAATCAAAATGGCATTTTTGGCCACAAGACCCAGAAGCATCAGCATTCCGAGCATCGTAAAAATACCCATATTGGAAGAAGTTAATGCCAATGCTAAGATAGCACCCACCAAAGAAACAAGAATGGAAAACAAGACCACAAATGGATACACAAAGTTATCGTAGAGCGCAACCATAATCAGATATACGAGTATCACGCCAATTCCCATTGCTGTTCCAAGCGCTCCAAAAGATTCTTTTTGGCGCTTGATTTCACCTCCCCAAGTGAGCCGCACATTTGGATCCATTGGGTGTTTTTTCAAGTATTTTTCGATGTCGGCGGCCACTGTACCAGGTGCTGCCCCAAGCACATAACAACGCAAGGTGGTATTGCCAATACGGTTTTTGCGTTCGAGTATCCCGGCTGCGTTGTCGACTGAAATAGCGGCAAATTCACTGAGGCGCACTTGCTTGCCTTCGTTATTGGTAAACGTCATGTCTTGGATATCTTCGACGTCTTTTCGATTGGCTGCATCGAGCATCACGCGGATATCATATTCGGATCCATCTATATCCAATTGACTGTCGTCATTACCGGAGAGCGCCCCCTGAAGCTGCATACCAACCGCAGCAACATTGACGCCTAACTGACCCATTTTTTCGCGGTCAAGGGCAATTTGAACCTCTGGTGTCACATCTTCAGTACTCAAGTAAGGATCTTTAGCACCTTTAATGGCTTTGATGACATTTTTCAAGCGGCGCGCCTCTTTATGCATCAAGTCTTTATTGTTGCTCGAAATAAAGATCTCGATTGGCGCTTGTTCAGAATCAATGAGACCCATGTTCAGGGCTTTGACCTCTAACCCAGGAAACTCATTTTCAATTTTGGTCCGAATGGCATTCATATACTCAACAGTCGGTATTTCCTTTTGCTTGCCTTTGCGCATCATCACGGTGATTTCTGAACGGTTTTCAGCACCAAAGGCCGCTGCACCAAGACCAGCACTCGGCCCGCCTACATTAGAAAAAACGATATCTACCATCTCTTTTTGGGCGAGTAAAAGCTGTTCGATTTTGAGTGTGGTAAGGTTGTTTTCAGCAAATGTGGCGCTATTTTCGTACTTGAGCTTGAGCATAAATTTGCCCTGATCCCCCTGAGAAACAAATTCCTGACCAACAATGCCTAGACCCATTGTTGCAAAAGAGGCGATGAAAATAACGATGATAATCAAACCCATAGATATTTTATGACGCAGGGCCCACCCTACTATTTTCACGTAAGATTCTGTAAAGACGGTGATGCGGCGCTCAAACCGAAGCAAAACAGCCTGAAATCGTTTTTTTGGATCGAGTTGAACCACTTTGGCAAAACGCGAAGCCAACCAAGGTGTTAAGGTAAAGCATACGAAAAGGGACATCAGCGTTGACATCACTACAACGATGGAAAACTGGTGTAGGATATCGGAGATGGTTCCATCTATGAAAACTACAGGTGAGAACACCACGACGTCCACAAGTGTAATGGCAAGTGCGGTAAAACCAATTTCATTGCGTCCGTCGAGTGCTGCCTGACGACGTTTTTTACCCATCTGCAAATGACGATAGATGTTTTCCAAGACGACAATGGAGTCATCTACCAGAATTCCGATGACCAAAGACATGGCAAGGAGCGTCATGAGGTTGAGTGTGTAACCCAACAAGTACATGGCTACAAAAGTGGAAATTAAAGATGCCGGAATAGAAACCAAAACAATAAATGCATTGCGTATGGTGTGTAGGAACAAAAGCATCACTAAGGCTACCAAAAAGACGGCTAATTCGAGGTCATGGATAACCGCGTCTACAGACTCAATAGTCGGTATCGAGGTATCGGTTGCAATGGTAAAGGACAATCCTTCTTTATTGTACTTTTCTTCAAGCTCTTTGAATTTATCTTTGGTCAGGTTGGCTACATCAACCGCGTTGGCGTCGGATTGTTTTTTGATGCGCAAACCAATGCCGTTCGCACCATTTAAACGTGAAATCGTGATTTGGTCATCACTCGCATCAACGACCTCAGCAACATCGCGCAAGCGTATTGTACTGGTGCCTTTGGCAAAGAGCACAAGGTTCTGTAGGTCGTTTAAATCTTTGTATTTACCGGTCAGGCGCACTGTAATTTGCTCGGCGTTACTTTTAATTTTACCAGTTGGAAAATCGAGGTTGGAAAGTGCTACCGCCTGGTTAATTTGCGCCATAGACAAACCCAATTTGC
>Ga0194124_10003799_pt1 | contig 15519 bp, 15 predicted proteins | sample TA2KigCas0mmetaG_FD_148605 | JGI IMG/M metagenome (GOLD analysis project Ga0194124, IMG submission 148605) | Freshwater microbial communities from Lake Tanganyika, Tanzania - TA2015031 Kigoma Deep Cast 0m | ecosystem: Environmental > Aquatic > Freshwater > Lake | place: Tanzania: Lake...
CCCCACATGCCCGAGGGATGGGCTTGTCGGCATGTTCAGATAGTGCGTCGCCACCCCGGTAGGTATCTCTCGCTGCGGGCAGCTGTCGCTTGGGATCGCGAAGTTCGCGGGATGATGGGACAGCAAGAACGCCGGCACCCCTAACGCCACGAGACTCTCCGCTAGCGACAATGCCAGACTTTCGTATCCGCCCGGGAACCGAACTTGCGTGGTGTATACGAGGATGCGCATTCTTGGGCTGCCAATCCCGGGCCTAGAAGCGGAGGCCCTGTCGCCGCATCACCTCGAGAAGCACGAAGGCAGCCCACTCATCCTGTCGCGCTGTGCGCCGATTCACTGCAGCAGCCAATGATCGCTTTCGGAATCCGTCCCTCAGCAGCTGCCGGGCCGACTCGGACTCGAACGCGGATCGCCACATCTCCGCGCATACGCGCGGAGTCCACTCCCTCGCGGGCACGTGGAAGCCCCTCTTCGGGCGCGCGAGCACATCAGGCGGCAAGAGATCTGGGAAGGCGTCAGTCAGGACTGCTTTGCGCCTGCCATCACGGAGCTTGTAGTCACCGGGGAGCGAGAGTGCTAGTTCGACGAACGGTGTGTCGAGGAGTAGAGGCCGTACCTCAAGGCCACTGTGCATACTGACAATGTCACCATCACGCAGAAGGGTGTCTTTGAGGTAAGTCTCGATCTCGTACGAGCTCATCTGGTTGATGGAGTCTGATACTACGGTTCGGGCTCGTGCCACTGCCATCGCCACCTCACCGCTGACCGTATCTATCAGGGTGGAATCAAGGTCCAAGGTACGTCGCAGTGTTCTGATATCTAACCCGAGCCGCATCGATGGCAGAAAGCGGTCGGGCCGCTCGAGCACACGGATCAGGGCCCAGATTCGTGAGCAGTCTGGAAAGCCTGAGACGTGCCGCAGCAGCTGGTGCACAAGCGGCGGCGCATGAAGCGGGAGGCGCGTACAGTCGCGAAACGCTCCAAAGTGGGGGTAGCCGGCAAGAAGCTCATCAGCGCCTAGCCCAGAAAGGCAGACCTTCACGTGCCGTCGGGCGAGCATCGAGACTGCAAGTGTATTGAACCCATCGACACTTGGCTGATCGATGGAATCGAGGAAACGGTCGAGTAGGCAGGGCCACGATGCTTCAGTGACGACTTCCTCGTAGTGATCGGTACCGAGATCATGGGCAGAGGATCTCGCCTCCGCTCGCTCGTCATTGTGCCCGAATCCGATCGTGAATGTTTGAATAGGCTTAGAAGCAAGCCTTTGCATCAATCCAACCACGAGACGGGAGTCGACTCCGCCGCTCAGGAAGGCGCCGATGGGCACATCAGCCATCGCATGGGCACGGGCTGCGTCTTCGGCAACTGCGCGGATCCGCTCGACGGCCTCGGGATAGGACGGAGCCATCGGTGCACCGCCCGAGAACGCCAGTGGATCCCAGTAGCGGATGAGTTTCAGGTGGCCATTGCGGAACACCCCCGAGTGGCCCGCAGGACACATCTTGACGTCCCGAACAATCGTGCGGGGTTGGCGGACAGCCCCTTGGCGGACCATCTCGGCAGCAGCGACCAGGTCCACCGTTGGGGATGTAGCCTCCATCGTGACAATCGTCCGAAGCTCCGATCCGATGGCGAATCCTCCACTTCGCGTCGGGACGTAGAGGAGCGGCTTGATACCAAGCGGATCCCTCGCGATGAACAGAGATCTCTCCTTGTCGTCCCAAACGGCGAACGCGAACATCCCACGCAACCTGCGGGCGCAGTCCTCGCCCCAACGAACATACGACCAGAGCACTGTTTCTGTATCTGACTCCGTACGCCAGGCGACGCCTGAACCAAGCTCCCTTCGTAGCTCGTGATGGTTGTACACCTCACCGTTGTAGGTGATCCAATACCGCCGATCGGGCGTGTACATGGGCTGCCGTGCCCGCTCGTGCGGATCGACAATCGCAAGCCGCGTGTGAAAGAGGGTGCAGCCCCCCGAAGGTGCCGTCATCACGCCAGACCCGTCGGGTCCACGATGTGCGAGGGAGGCCAAGACGGCCTGTCCGTCCACAGCCTTTGCAGGGGAGACTATCCCGGCGATTCCACACATAGGCTTCGGCGCTCGATGTGGCTTGACTACGCTGTCACGACCCTTGTTGTGTCAATGGGTCAGCCATGAATGCTTGGGTAGACTCAGCGGAAGTCGATGACGGAACACACTGCGGCATCGGAGTCTCTTTTAGAGAGTTTACCTCTCCGTTACCGGGTGTGCCCTCATGGGGCCCCATCAGATTCCCGGATTCTCACGCTACTGTGATGGCATTAGTTTCAGCTTCTGCCCCGAGCCGGTTGAGATGGACGACTGGTACTGGTCGTTCGTGAATCGGGTGCGTAGTGCGATGGGAAGTCGCTACTTGCCGATTTGCCGGCTCGCTGATGGTGAGTTTCGGATGCTGTTCTGGCCCGTGCTGCCAAATCCGCGTCACTCGGCCGCTCAAAGAGTCAAGGATGCGCTTGTGACGGTTATCGAAGCAGCCGAGATGGCCGTGCGGGGCTTTCGCGCAAACACAGCGCCGCATGTTTCATCAGGGCAGTTCTCTGCACGAGAGTGGTCAAGTGTCCGTAGGCGGGCAAGCGATGCGTTTCAGCACGTCGGAAGAGAGGGGATCTTGGCAATGCACCTGGGCGTAGCCAAACAGCCATTTCAAGAGCAGTACTTCCCCTCGATACGGCGGTGGCTCGCCGAGGGCGGACTGGAGCTTTCGCTGGAAAACTACGTGCCCTTTTACTTTGTGTACGCGCTGCTTCGGGGACCTGCGGGCGACTTCATCTTCGAGGGAAGGCGTGTTGTTGTGGTGCACTCTGCAGAGGGCGATCGCCAGCGCAACATCACGGAGGCCATCAAGAGGCGAGGTGCTGAGACCGTGATCTGGATTCACATCTCTCGAGCACGGTCCTTTGCGGACCGGTTGGACGTCTCTACGCTCGTGGGTCGCTGCGATGTGTGCCTTGTTGGCGCTGGCGTGGGCAAGGCGCTTGTGATGGAGCAATTGCGGCCGCTTGCCGTACCAGTCATCGATGTCGGGTTTGTGTTTGAGGCTTGGGCAGACGAGCGGCGGGCCCTCACGCGTCCCGTCATGATCCCTGATGAGCACCAATGACGGTGGGACTGCGACCTTCCAGAAGCCCCGCAGTGAATCGTCAGCTCTCTCGATGAAGCAGTCGGCGATACAGGGCCATGTAGGCCTTCGCTGCTACTGGCTTGCTGAACATGGTCACTGCCCTGGTGCGCCCCGCACGGCCCAATGCGTCGGGGTCTGGGTGAGTGAGAACCCAGGAAATGCCAGCAGCGAGCGACCCTGAATCAAAGGGTGCGGCGAGATGTCCGCACTCTTGGTGGGACACAATGTCCTTGGGTCCGGTGGCGGCAAACACGACGGCTGGCGTGCCGCAGGCCAGCGACTCAGCGATTGTCTTGCCGAAGGCCTCGCTCGTCGCGGCGGACACGTATACGTCCGCGGCGGCGTACAGGAGACGCAGCTTCAGGTCGTCGTGAACATGGCCGAAACTGTGCAGCAGGCGCGGTACGGCACCTAACTGCGTAGCCGAAGTCTCACCAAACAAGACTGTTCGGTAGTCATCGGTCACGCGCGAAAGTGTTTCGAGCAGCAATGGCCAACCTTTGTAGGGATCGCCCGGGGTGAGTGCGCCAGCAAGAACCAGCTTGCCAGCCTCAGGTAGTCCGAGGATACGTCTGGCAGTAGTCCGATCAACTGGAGCGAACACATCGGTGTCGATACAGTTGGGGATCACTAGAACTTCGCTTTCGCGGAATAGGGAGCTACGCCGTGCCTCATCGGCGACCCACGCACTGATGCCCACCACAGTCAGGTCGCGCGGAAGAGATCGCAACTTGTTTCGCCACGTCAAGCGGCTCAGATCCCAGTGCATTCTGCTTCTAAGGTGCGGGCACCGACCGCACTCGCGTTCAAAATTGTTGCAATTATGGATGCTTGGGTGATGACAGCCGCCGGTAGCCGGCCATAGGTCTCTCAGAGTCCACACGATTGGCGCTCCCACACGGCGGAGTGAGCGCATGGACACGAGCCCGCCGCCGATCCAGTGCAGATTGATCACGTCAGCGGTCATTACCCCTGGGATCCGCCGAATTGAGCGGCCACACAGTCCGGGCGTGAACAGAGCTCGTGATCTCTGTCGATACAGCTTCACGGGAAACTGGTCGAGAGACCGTCTCGCTGCTTGGTCCACTCTGGGGTGCACAATCGCTGGAAGTTGCACCACCCCGACTCCCGGGTGGCCTCCTACCACATCAGTAACCAAAGTGGAGTCAACTCCCTCGTCTAGAAGGGCGCTATGTAGTGTGAGTGCACCCCGTGCAGCACCGCTGCTCAGCGGCCCCGAAGTGAGGTGGCACACTCGAATCGGTTCGGAGCAGCTCGAAGGCACTGCCTTCTGGGGCATCTCGGTAATGTAGTGGGGAGTGTCAGAGTGCACCCACGCCGTGGCTACAGGTAGTGCCAGGTCGGCTTCGCGAACGCGTCGCCGGATTTCTTCTGTCAGTTGCCTCTGGGCGCTCTACCTCCTCTGGACCGCGGCGTTGCTCAGCCTGCCCGCTTCGCTTTTGTCAGGCAGCGAGGGCGCGTACTCGGTGCAGTATCGCCTCATCAACTACCTCATTTACCTACCTGTTCTGTTTCTAATCGCTAGGTCGCTCCGAATCGCACAAGGGTTGCAGGAAGCCTGCCCGCCGTCGCCTGCGCGACCGATCGTGAGGGGTTTTCTGGCTGTTGTGGCGCTGATGATGTTCGTTGGAGCCCTGGGTGCGGCCGATCCATCAAAGTTCACGCGTGCGATCGCGGCTGAGGGGCTACCGCTACTCGCGATGGCACTTGTTCTGCTTGGGCGTGACGTTGCCGGGTCGATCCGCGCCCTCACGTCACTTGTGTCGCTGCAGGCGATTCTTGGTGCCTGCATTGTGCTCGTCACTCTCATCCGCCATCCCGTCCTCGACTGGCGGGGCGAAGTGAATGTAGCTCATGAGGTCGCCTACGGACTGATCGCGCCAGCGACGCTTGCAGTACTCCTGCTACCGATCCTCTTGCCTTGGCAACGGGTCGCCGCTCTCATCGGATACTCCGCTGCTATCGCCCTTGGGTTCGCATATCAGGGACGATTGGCGACGCTACTTCAGGTGGTGCTGCTACCCACAGCTTGGATCCTCATCCAGGCAAGGCGCGGCGCACTCGGCAGATCACTGTGGCGGTCCGCTATCCCCTTTGTCGTTGTAGCGGTGGCGGTGACTGGGGCAGCGCTTGCGGTTCCAGCTGTTCGATTGCAGCTGGAGCGCGGGATTGAGGGAACGCTATCGAGGTTTGAAAGGTCCCAACCCATCATCGATGTCGGCGCGTCGGGGGAAGCTCAGGAGCCGCGCTGGACTGAAGCGGAAGAGTTTGTCCGGACCGCCTCCTGGAAGACCTGGCTCGTCGGTGAGGGAATCGGCGGCACGTGGCGATCGGAGTACATGGCCGGCGACTTTGAGGGATATCGGTGGCCGATGGTGCACTTCGGACCCCTTTTCTTGGTTCTGAAAGGCGGGCTACCGCTGCTCGTCCTCTACCATGTGCTGTTCGCAATGATCGTGATCAGACTGTGGCGCGCGAGCAGGCGGGATCCAGTCGCAGGGGCAGTCCTCATCTATGCGGTCTTCACGTACCTTGGCTTTCTTTCCCATGGGCCTGCAGTCCACCGGTACAGCACATACTTCGCATGGGTTGTATTCGGTATTGCGTTCGCGAGCAGCCGTACACCTCACGGCAGCTCGTCGCGACTGCCGAGCACGTAACGGCGGAAGGCAAACTCCGCACTTCCCCGAAGCATGGCGGGGACCCCGATGACCCCGACTGTCCTTAGGGCCTCCGAAAACGCCCTCGCGGACCGTTGGGAAGTGGCGGCCAGCAATGCCGACACAATCAGGGGGGCGAGGGGTGACAGAGAGACGCGCTGATTCGCCTTAAGCCCTGCTGAAATCGCCGTTTCCGAGTACTCACGCACGAACGCCAGCGCGCCTCGGGCAGCAGCAGTCTTCGCGTCGGCATGCTTTCGAAAGTTCGCGACCACCTCTTGTCCATAGGCGACCTTCCCCCCGGCAGCCACGATCCGTAAGTGCAGGTCGAAGTCCATGCAGATGTGGAAGCGATCATGTAGCCCGCCCGCGCTCTCCCCGGCGGTGCGCGAAAGGAAGATGCCAGGCTGGTGCCTTCGCGTTCGGGGCCGCCGCGTGAGCAGCATGTTTTCAAGCGATAGTGCTCGTGGCACACTTATGCTCAGTTCGCGAGTGCCGCTTGGTATGTCTACGAAGTTACGGACCGGGAACGCCAGCATTGCCGCATCCGGCTCCTTCGCCGCGAGCTCCGCAACGCGCCACAGTGCATCTGGCTCGAGATAGTCATCCGAGTTGATCCAGTTCAGGATCTCGCCGCCCCCAATCTCGAAACCCCGCCTGATCGCAGCCGTCTGCCCCCCGTCAGGACCTGACTGCCAGTGGGTGAGCCGGTCCGCATACTCGCGAATGATGTCCACCGACCCATCGGTGCTGCCGCCGTCCATCACTATGTAGCGAAGCCGAGGGTAGCCTTGTGAGAGCACGGACTCGATGGTCGCGCGCAGGTAGCGAGCCTGGTTGAAGCTAGGGGTCACTAGCGTTACCCATGGACATGGTGATCCGTCCAGATGGTGGGTGTCGACGACCAGCAAGGCGTTGCCGCCAGGTACAGCTCGCAATCCGACTGGATCAAGATCAGATTGGAGTGTGCCGTCGGATGCGCGTTCCATCACACTAACTTACCCGTCACCGGTCGCCGCATCGGGAAAAATGTGCTATAGGTGACGTGTAAATGGCTGACACAGTTGTTCAACCCCTCGGGGCATAGATGGAGGTTAGCTCGTGATTGTCAAGCCCATTCAGGCGATAGAGATAGGTTCTCTGAGACAGTTGTTTTTGGACTTGGATCAGGACGCCAACTTCACGCCCCACTCCTTTGGATCGGCGGAGGCAGATCGACTACGCAACTACGTCGGCAGAGATCTGTACCGGGTGGTCGAGGCAGCCGACGCCAACTTGGTCGCGTACGGCATGCTCCGGGGCTGGGACGAGGGATTCCCGGTGCCGTCGCTCGGCATCGCCGTTCGTGCGGCGTATCGTGGCAGAGGTATCGGCAGATTCCTGTTAGAGGAACTTCACGCCCTTGCGAAGGACGCGGGAGCCTTGCAAGTGCGCCTCCGTGTCAATCCAAACAACTTGCCTGCGATCAGTTTGTACGCGCGGTTTGGCTACAAGGCAGTGGGAGAGGAGCGTGGACAGATGGTGATGCTGTGCGATTTGTGACAGCTGTGACTCGTTGGGTAGCTTCTGATGGTGTTCATGAGCCGTGAGACGCTATGGCGGGTAGTCTTCAAGCCATGATTCCGGTGTATAGCCCTTGCCTGACACGCGATAGTCTTCGCTACGCGCGAGAAGCGCTTGACTCTGCGTGGATCTCTTCAATCGGCCAGTTCACGGCGCTCGCGGAGGTCGAACTATCCCGGCGATTGGGTGTGCGTCATGCCATACTGTTGAGCAACGGAACAACTGCCGGACACCTATTGATCCGTTGCGTGCGGCGATTTCATCCGCGAGTGCGGAAGTTCATTGTGCCGAACAACGTTTTTGTCGCTGCATGGAATGCGATATTGTACGAGTTTGAAGTCTCGTCCCTGCATCCATTGGATGCAAACATAAGGACATGGAACGCTGACTATCTAGACGACCCTTCGCTTGCGGACGCCAACTCAGAAGACACGTGCTTCATGGTTGTCCACAATCTTGGCAACACCGTAAACGTGCCGATGATCCAGCGAAGATTCCCGCGCGCCTTGGTGTGTGAGGATGCGTGCGAGAGCATCTTCGGGTCCTATGAAGGCCAATCAGCGGGCACGGCGGCCTACGCATCGACACTTTCATTCTTCGGCAACAAGAACATCACGTGCGGTGAGGGTGGCGCGCTTTTGACGAACTGTGACCTGACGGCTGCTGCGGTTCGATTGATGAAGGGCCAGGGGCAGGGGTCGACGCGTTATCTGCACGAAGAACTTGGTTTCAACTACCGGATGACTAATCTTCAGGCCGGCATCTTGCTGGGTCAACTTGAGCGTTGGGAGGAGCTGCGTGAAAGGAAGGTGCGTTTGTTCCACCTTTACCACGACAGGCTCCAACATGTTCCGAATCTAGAGTTTCAGGAGGCAGAGCCGGGAACGGAGCCCAGTAGATGGATGTTCGGCGTAAGGATTGTGGGCCTCCGGTCATATGGCGCTGCCGCCGCCAGGTATAGACGCGCAGGAATAGAAACCCGGCCCATGTTTTACCCAATCTCAAGTCACGGACATCTTAAGGATGTGTCATGTGACGCGGCCGTGGCGACGCTGCTCAATCAGGAGTGCGTCATACTTCCTAGTTGGCCCGGGCTCACAGAGGAGCAGATCGAACATGTTGCGAACGTAACGGAGCAGGTGTGCCAAGAAGTGACCACTTAAGCGCAAAGGTGTCTTGGCACAAAGCACGAGTTGGATTTAGGTTAGTGGGGCTAACCGCAAGGGCCATGTGGTGCTGTGGAGTCGCTCATTGTGGCACGTCCCCGTTAGCGTTGGAGTTCGATCGTTATGGGCGATGGCTCGGGCTATTGCGGTTGCTTTCAGGACATCGCGATGCAGTTGAGTTGCTACTTCACCCAATGGAAAGCGTTCGGTACTTCGAGTTTGCCGCGGTGAAGTCCCTATTGCCGGTCAATCTCGGCCGCTGCTTGGATGTGAGTTCGCCGCGACTGTTCTCCCTCGTTGTCAAACGCACCAAAGATCCGGCCATCCTGATCGCTAACCCGGATGAATCTGACCTGGCACTTACGGAACAGCTGTTTGCCACGGCGGGGTTGCGAGACTGCCTCATCTCCTTCTCCGCCAAAGATGCGGCGAGCTTGAGTGTCACTGGGTACAGATTCGACACAATCTGGAGCATTTCGGTACTGGAGCATGTTGCAGGTGCAAATAGTGACTTGGATGCGCTCCAGGCGCTGTACGGACTACTCGCTCCGGGCGGTCGCCTCATCATCACCGTTCCAGTAGATCGCATGTTCCGCGTGGAGACATCTCAAGTTCCGATGTACCCCACGCAGCCGAAACTGGACGATGGCTCCTACTTTTTCCAACGGTTCTACGACAATATCGCGATTGAGGAACGACTTCTGGCAGCACTCCCGGTCCGACCGATTGCCATCGAGTGGTATGGGGAGCGTGAGCGGGGGTGGTGGTACCGCTACCAAAGTGAGGCCAGTAGAAACGGAGTAAATCCGCACGTAGCCGATGTTGCCGAGATGCCTCGACACTTTGCCCGTTTTGACTCGTGGCGGGATATGCCTGGAATGGGTATCGTTGCACTGGCTTGGGAAAGGCGCGGTTAGCGTCTAGGACGCCCAAGGGTCCCATGACACCGACCACACCGACCGATACGAATAGGTCGCACTAGACGCCGCCATGAGGGTACTCGTTTTGTGTCGGGGGATCTGCCCCACCAAGAGTGGTGGCATTGAGAACTACGCGTACAGCATGATTGTTGGCTTGTCGCGATTCGTTGGTCAGATCGTCGTGGATGTCGACTTGCCGGACCTTGGCTGTTACCGCGCGAAACTGGGCCACTGCGCCAATGTCAGTTTCGTCGCAGATCCAGTGAGTGGGTGGCTGACGTGGTGGACGAGGCAGCAATCGCTTTCGGGAGCGCCGGCGAGGCTGATTTACCGAGCGCAGCCTCGAGTGGGACTTTGCCTGATGGGCCGGCGAAGCAAGTGGGCGTCTCGCCAGCACGCAGACGTCGTGTTCTACCCGTTTCATGGGCACTTTCCGCAGCACACCCACTTACCGTCAGTTACCACTATTCATGCGCCACTGCCCGAAGACGACTCGGCGATGAAGGCTGCGATACAGGCGCATATTGATGGCGCACAGGCCGTGGTGACCAGTTGGCCATACCCCTATGCGGAGTTGAGCCGAGTAATGGGTGATCAGTCGCGAAAGTTGTTCATGATCCCGTACACGCCATGGCACAATCTGGATGGCCCAAGTGGGGTGGACCTATCGCGGTATCAGTTGGATGCCCCCTATTACTTTTACCCTGCAGTGATTCAGCCCCGTAAGAATCATGCCAATCTGATTGAAGCAGTTGCTGTGCTACGTTGCATGGGGCACCCCCGTAGGCTCTTTGTCTTCGCTGGCGGGGGCGATTCACGATTGAGGAGTCAGCTCGAGGCGCAGGCTGCTAGAGCGGATGTATCCGACTGGATCCGATTCCTTGGATATGTGACTGATAGAGAAGTGTCAGAATTGTATCGCAACTGCTACGCCACTATCTCGGTGTCGCTCTGGGAAGCGGGCATGGCAACACTACAAGAAGGTTGCGCAGTAGGTAGACCGGCACTCTGTTCGCGAATTGCACCAGCGATCGAGCACAGTAGGTTGCTTGGGGTAGAGGTGGGGTTCTTTGACCCACTTGATGTAAGGAGCATCGCGACTAGTATTGTCGACTTCGAGAGCAACTACGACTGGTTCCTCCGCTCAGCTCAGGGAGCAATGTCCGTCATTCGGAGACTCGACTATGACTTCATGGGTCGCCGGCTCGCCGATGTCATGCGTTACGCAGCAGGTTCGGGTGCCACTCCGGGCTGGGCTCCGTATAGCCTCGATTGACTGATGTTCTGATCCTCGCGTGTGCAGGAGTGGTGCGCTGCACAGTTTGCTAGGACGCCCGCAATGTTGCCGGGATGTGCCGCGAGTTCGACCTAAGTGGCACTTCGGCGAAACTGCCGCCTAACGAACGTGAGCACAGGGCTCCGAACTAGTGGAGAGGCCATGGTCGCCGCGGCAGAGCTGGCGAGGACTGCTGTCGCGAGCAGAGCAGCGGAGTAGGGGGCGGTCGTTGGCATTGAGGCGCCAACGAGCGAGACCACTATGGTCGCGATGAGGGCGCAACCGAGGGGTACCGCCACATCCCCGAGCGCCCAGCTAGTCCACTTGGCGATGCCGACTTGGCGGAACAGAACAGGAACGAACACAGCGACCAAGGCGGCGTTGAGGCACATCCATACCGTGGCCGCTCCAGTGATCCCCGTTCGCGGTACGACGATGATGAGGGTGGGCACACTCACGACTACGACCATGGCCCCAAGCCAGTTGGAAAGCGCGGTGCGACCAGCGGCAAGCTGAAGCGCGTGCGGCATGGCCGAAAGCGCGTTGAACAGATAGCCGAGTAGCAGGAGCCTCAGCGGGCCCGCAACCTCGGCGACCAGCTCTGCGTCACCTGTCCACAGCAGCAGAGCCTTGTCTGCAAACACAATGAGGACGACTCCAACACTACCGGCTACCACCGACACAAGTTGTGCGGCACGGTGAAACTCGCGCGTGGCCTCGGCTTTGTGTCCCACTGTCAGAAGTTCCGTGAACCTCGGATAGAACGCGCCGTGGATCGGAACGGTGAGTAGCCCCAAAGAGGCAGCCACCGTGACCGCGAGGGTGTATCGCCCGTAGTCCGAGAGATCGAGCAGTCGGGTGAGCAGCAACTTGTCCGTCTGTGTGGCCGCAAGGGTCAGGAACGAGCCGAGCAGCATGCCTTTGGCGAACGGCCATCCATCGCGAAGGGCTGCTCTGCCGAGCGCAAGTGATGCGCGCGCCCTCGGTAAGTGCGCATATGTGCTGACTGCCAATGCAACAGTGCCAAGGCACGCTATGCATCCCTGCCACCAGAAGAAGGCATCGATCGTCGGAGACCACCAGACCAGTACGGCAAGGGAGCCGGCGCCGCGAAGGGTGGAGGCGAGTGACGACAGGATGTTGGCGGTCACCTGCCGCTGAAGGCCCATCAGAACGCTGCTGTACAGCCCTTCAAGAAAACGCAGACCTATGACCGCGCTCAGGATGCGCAGGGCGTGGGCCACGGACGCGTCACTAAGGGAGCCCGTCTTGAGCCAGTTGCCGGCAATCCACGGGGCGCTGAGCCACAGGGCAGTGATGCAGGCCGCACCGATTCCACCGATCAGTATCTCGACCATACGAAGCAACGATCGGATCGACTCTGCCGAGTGCGAGCCTCCCCGGAAGCGGGCCACTTCTCGGCCGACCATGGGCGATAGTCCGACGGTGAAGAAGGCCATGTAGGCGTTCAGCATTGCGCTAACGCCGACGAGGCCGTACGACTCTGTGCCCAGGTACTTGACGTACAGGGGCACGAATGCAAGGCTCATGGCCGCGTTCCATGCGGTTCCTGCGTAGTTGGCGACGATGTTGCGCTTCAGCATCTCTCGTGCGGTTATCCGTAATTGCCCTGATGAGACGGCGACCGTCTCGTGGAGGGCGGGTCAGTCGAGAGTATCTGATGAGCGCGATGCACCATTGACGGGGTCGCTCTCATCGGTCCACCCCGTAGGAGAGTTGATGCATGGTAGTTGCCTCTTGCGTGCACGGCGGTGCCGCGGCGCAGGCGAGCAGAGCGAGCCGGAGCGGAGGCAGCACCGTGCATGTCGCCGCGAAGGCCGCCGGGGTCACCTTGCCCAGCGCCCGCTGGATGCGCCGGTGGTTGTAGAAGAGCTGCCACCAGTCGATCAGGTACCGCGCCGCCGCCAGCGTGTCGAAGATCTCAGACGACAGGAGCTCGTCGCGCAGCCGGCCGTTGAGAATCTCCACGATCCCGTTCTGCCACGGTGACCCCGGGTCGATGTAGAGCGCGCCGGTGCCGCTCGCCTCGCACCAGGCCTTCACCGCCCACGAGATCATCTCCGGCCCGTTGTCGGCCCGGAGGTGCGCCAGTGCTCCCCGGATCGCCGACAGTTTATCCAGCACCGCCACGAGATCCTCGCCCGTCAGATGCCGGTTCACTGCGATCGCCACGCACTTCCGCGTGCACTCGTCGAGCACCACCGGAGAATTCTCTCGGCCCCTTGGGCCGTGAAAGTCTCTCATGGTTGGTGGACCTGTTCAGCGCATCCCTGTCACTGCGGCTCGTGGTCCGGATCTAGAGCCCACGCGGGGCTTGGTCCTTGATCGTCGCGGGGTATCGTCTGAGCGTGATGGCGTGGCGAACAGCTGGATGTGTTGTGGCTCTCGGCGTGGCCGGGGTCACGGTGCTGTCGTTCTCTGCGGCGCATGTATCGAACACGGCGCTGGCCTCCCTACCGCTGCATGCTGCGCCAGCGAGCGCAAGCCCCGCGGATTCCCAATCCACACCGCCTGCGCTCGCATCGAGCCTCCACACCCACTGCCTCGACTGCCACGATGCTCACGGGCAGACCTTGCTTGTCGAACTCACTCTGCAGGGGACCTAGCCTGTCCACGTCATGCCACGGGGAAGCCGAGCCCACGAACGCAAGAACGAGCCGATCCTGGGGAATCCCAAGCTGCATCCGAGCAGCGCCCCTGTCGCAGTTGGCATGGGCGGACAGCGGACTGCCGTTCGGTACGACGACCGCCATGCCCTTACTGTCCCGACCTTCCACCGCGCGGAGCAATAGTCCGTTGTTGTAGATCCGTACATCCGCGCTAGCGTCGAGTAGGCCGGCAAGGCGGAAGAGCGGCCAATGGGCGAGTTTCCAAAGCCTCGACCGACCTAGCAAGCGTACCTCTTCGGTGAGCAATCCATGGATCTCGCGGACGGTCACCATACCTCGCGCGCATGCGTTCGCAGGGATCGAATGCTGCACGCGCAGTTCGGCACGTGCCCGCGGATCATGCACGAAGTGCGAGCAGTCGACGCCAGGTGGTACCACCGCAGTTGGAAGGGCAACTTGGAGAAAGCAGGTGGCGTGGCCACCAACATAGGCGTGCACTTCTTTGACATGCTGGGTTGGATCTTCGGCGGACCGAAGTCATCGGTGGTGCACAGGCATCAGGAGGACTGCGCGGCAGGCGTCCTTGAGCTCGCCGCGCCCGCGTCCGCTGGTTCCTGTCCGTGAACGCTGATCATCTGCCCGACGCCCAGCGTGCGAAGGGGCAGCGCACTTATCGCTCGATCACAGTGGAGGGGCAGGAGATTGAGTTCAGTGAGGGCTTCGGTGATCTTCACACCGTGAGTTATCAAGAGATTCTCGCAGGTCGCGGCTACGGGCTTCGCGATGCGAAGCCATCGATCGAGATGGTGCAAGTCATTCGCGATGCGCCGCTCGCTCCACTCACAGGCGACTACCACCCCATGTGCCGGCTTGTCGAGGCGGTGCCCCGTTGAGCGGCGGCACGGACTACACGGTTCATCCGAGTGCGATCGTGGATCCCGGCGCGCAGATCGGTGCCGGCAGCCGCGTTTGGCACTTCGTCCATGTGTGCAGCGGCGCGCGAATCGGTGAGCGCTGCTCGCTCGGGCAGAACGTGTTCGTGGGGAACCGCGTGGTGATCGGCAACAACGTGAAGATCCAGAACAATGTGTCTGTGTACGACAACGTGACGCTCGAGGACGATGTGTTCTGCGGACCGAGCATGGTGTTCACGAACGTCTACAACCCGCGCTCGGCGGTGACCCGCAAGGACGAGTACCGCGACACATTGGTGCGCTGTGGCGCGACGCTTGGCGCGAACTGCACCGTGATCTGCGGTATCATCATTGGCGAGCACGCCTTCGTTGCCGCAGGTGCCGTGGTCAACCGCGATGTCAAGCCGTTCGCCCTGATGGCTGGCGTGCCCGCGCGACAGATCGGCTGGATGAGCAAGTTCGGTGAACGCATCCCGCTGCCGCTCACGGGCACGGGCGAGTACCGATGCCCCCATACTGGCGCTGTCTATCGCCTCCACGGCGATACTCTCGCCGTTCATGCCTGACTCCATCCTGCTCACCGGCGGCGCCGGCTTCATCGGCAGCCACATTGCGGTCGAGGTGGCCCGCGCCGGTCACCGTCCTGTGGTGCTGGACAACCTCTGCAACAGCAAGTCCAGTGTGATCGAGCGGCTTCGGCAGATCATCGGCCGCGCCGTCGATTTCGTGCAGGGCGACATCCGTGATGGCGCAGTCGTCCGCAAGGTAATCCGCGACTTTGGCATCAGCCGCGTGATCCATCTCGCAGGTCTCAAGGCGGTGGGGGAGTCGGTGAGCATGCCGCTTGCCTACTACGACAACAATGTCGTCGGCACGCTACGCCTACTTGAAGCGATGAACGACTGCGGCGTGCGGTCGATCGTGTTCAGCAGCTCCTGCACGGTGTACGGCGATCCGCAGCGGCTACCGCTCACCGAGTCGCATCCGCTGAGCGCCACCAACCCATACGGGCAGACCAAGCTCACCATCGAACTCATGCTGCGCGACCTCGCTCGCAGCGACGACCGCTGGCGCATCTGTCTTCTGCGTTACTTCAATCCCGTTGGCGCGCATGAGAGCGGCCTGATCGGCGAAGACCCAAGCGGCATCCCCAACAACCTCATGCCGTTCGTACTGAAAGTCGCGGCGGGGCAGTTCAA
>Ga0194124_10003803_pt1 | contig 15513 bp, 14 predicted proteins | sample TA2KigCas0mmetaG_FD_148605 | JGI IMG/M metagenome (GOLD analysis project Ga0194124, IMG submission 148605) | Freshwater microbial communities from Lake Tanganyika, Tanzania - TA2015031 Kigoma Deep Cast 0m | ecosystem: Environmental > Aquatic > Freshwater > Lake | place: Tanzania: Lake...
TTTTTTTGGTATTCAGGTATTCTTTACCCCAGGACGACGAATAAAAACTCGGTTTAAATGCTTGGCGTGCTCCGAATGTGTAGACGGGTGTGTGGTTGGCGTGCTCGCTGTCGTCGCTGCTGGGGAGGGACGTGTAGAGGGGGCGGCGCCCGGTGTCACCAGCCACAAACATACCGGTGTCACCAGCCACAAACATACCGGTGTCACCAGCTACAAACGCCCCGCCCTCTCGCCTACCATCTAACCCGCCGTCTCGACTACCGTCGTTGGGGGGCGGAACCCCCTGCGGACCCCCCCCGCACCAAACCCGTCGAATATGTTCCAATTTCTCCGAAATCTTCGACCATTTGGTCTCCCCGTTTTTCAATGATAACCCCACAACCGCACAAAAAATCAGGTTTCGCGTAATATCAAAGACCCCGAAAATATACGTATAATCCCGTATAATATAATGGATATACAGCGCAAATCCAACGGATTCAATTAATATGGTCGCGCATTCCAGTATCAAATAATCCTGAAAAAGTGTGAAATATACCGTTCCAAATACACGTAAAACTGCGACATTATGATACAATGGTGGCGGCGGTGTGGGATACGCCAGCGTTGAAAGCAATAGCAACTGTAAAAACCCAAATCCAATGGATGAATGGACCCGGTATGGATGCTCCATTGAGATTATAATCTCTCGTGATATATTTTTATGTAGTATCGTATCGTCAGAACGAATATAAGAATAAAACGCGGTATATGATGTAAGAATGGCGTGGTATGGAAACAAACATCCACCTCACCGATGACACTCGATTCTTCATGAGCGACGCGGTTGCTCTCATCATCGCGTTCATCTTATGTATCGAATGCGCCAAAGAACCCGAATATCGGTGCGAATACTGTGATAAGGTGTATCGACAAGAGGCACGGTATAACACGCATGTGGCGGTGTGTAGGGGGTGTGTCGTTAAAGATACACACAGACCCGCGACCGCGACCTCGACCTCGACCGCGACCTCGACCGCGCCAGCGCCGGATGGCGTTATTGTTTCGGCAACTGACATGTCCGAATTACTGCGTCAGAACCGTGAGATGCTCGAGATGTTGCGGAAGCAGCAGGATACGATACATTTGTTGGTATCACAACTCGCGGGTCCATGCGTAGTGAACGCAAAATGAATATAGAATGATTTGTATAGTCTATAGTAAAAATAGGTTGGTTCAATGTTTGAATGCGCTTGTGGTAAAAAATACAAATACCCGAGTGGGTTGAATAATCATAAAGAAAAATGTGCTGTGGGCGGTGGCAGTGGCGGCGGCGCTGCGGCAGCACAAGACCCAGCGGCAATGTTAGCCGCAGCAGTGGCTTCCGGTGAAGATAAAGACGATATCACCAAAAGTCCATTTTTCACCATCCCACTTACGAGTTTTAAACCCACTGCGAATTTCACAAAGGAGGACCTGGAAATGTTGGAGAAGCGAAAACAGGCGCGTTTGAAGGCGATATTACAAGCGCAACAAGAGGAGAAGAATCGGAAACTTGCGGCGGATACGGCCGCGGCGACAGCTGCCGCAGTTCAAGCACAGGCGAAGGCAATCATCGCTGCTGCTGCTGCGTCGGCGTCATCGGCATCAGCATCGGCATCCGCCACCGTCACAAACGCCAACGGCGGAACTGTAACGACCAACAACACGTCCAATGTCGGTAATGAAGAGCACAATGCGTCATTCAATATCAAGTATGTGCGTCGTTCCGAAGAAACGCAACAGGTTGTCCGCGCGGTTACTGCGGTAGCGCACGAATATTGTAAAGGTCGGATTATTGTCACGAGCGATGAACCCGCGCCGGGTGGGAACGGATTAAGCGGAATCAGCACATCGGTGAATGAGGCAGGAACTACAGTGTATAATCATCCTACGCGAACAATCTCGATTATTGAGACGCCGCCAGAGGAGGTGAGTCCGGAGGAAGAGCATGATATCACACTCGAGAAAATGACGTATTTGATTTTATCGCTCATTCAACAGAATAATAAATTGACAAAAGAGAACCATATTTTACGTTCCATCGTTGCGAAAATCGACCCGTCTTGTTTCGAATAATGGCGGCATTGCGTTAAATTGAAATGTTATGAATGAAATGATTCATAACATCGCAGACAAAATATGAGTATCGTTCAATCGTTTCCCACATTATACGCTATTGACAAAAATAGCAAAATCAAGGTATGGACCGCAGCAGTGCGGTGTCAATCCGACTCTGCGGGTGCGGGTGTGGGTGCGCCCGCCACCTCCGTCATCACACATGGATATATCAATGGAAAACGACAGACCGCAACCCGCGAATATACGACCGGAAAAAATATAGGAAAATCGAATGAAACATCACCTCTCGACCAGTGTATTTCAGAAACTCTGCGTAAATGGACGGACAAGAAAGAGAAAGAAGGGTATTCCGAGACGAAACCGGCGGATTGTGGCGAAGGATACGGTGACGTTTCAGGGAATGATGGGTACGTATACGGCGGTGGCGGTGGCGGCGGTGATGGTGGTAACGGCGACGACGACAACGACGACGACGACGCCGCGCATGCGCCCGGACCGTTCCTTCCGATGCTCGCGCAGACATTTCAACCCAATGATGTAGGTTCAACGAAAAAGAAGAAAGTCATCACATTCCCATGTTTCGTCCAACCGAAACTCGACGGACTCCGGTGTGTATCGTATGCGACACACCAGGCCGGCGAACCAACCATCGCCCTCCAATCCCGCACCGGCGCATTCTTCACCGGTCTTCCCCATATTGCGGCCGCACTTCGACCGTATCTCTCGCAACATCCGTCCATTGTCATCGACGGCGAGTTATACACGGACCAAATGCCGTTTGAAGAACTGGCCGGACTCATCAAAAAGAAGAAAATCACCGACGCAGATACCGCGCGGTTGAAGAAAGTCAAATATCACGTCTATGACATTTATGACCGAACACATCCGAATATGCCATACTCCGAGAGATTGGGCGTCCTTTTTTCCGCGGTTCGTCGGTGTTCTGTGTGTGTCGAAAAGGATACACATGCGGCAACCGTTATTCTTGTCCGCACCGAGAAAGCATCCGGACTGCCTGATTTCCGGCGCATGTTCTCGGAGTTCGTGGAGGCGGGGTATGAGGGTATCATGTTGCGAAATGCCGCTGGCGTGTATTCCGCGAATTACAGAAGTAACGATTTACAAAAATATAAGGAGTTCTTGGAGGATGAATACCGGATTATTGGATTCAAAAAAGGTGAAGGGCGTGATGCGGGAGCAGTGATTTGGTTGTGTGAAACAGACGATGGCAAAGAATTCACGGTTCGGCCGCGCGGAACGATGGAGCAACGTCGCGAGTGGTTCAACGAAGGTAAGAAGCATGTTGGTAGCCACTTGACGGTCGTATACCAGGAACTCACGGATGACGGTAAACCGAGATTCCCGGTTGGAAAGGCGATACGGAAGGGGTATTAGGCGCAGGTAGGTAGGTAGGTAGTGTAACTTGCGAATGATGTGAAGTTGGATGAATGATATGAAATCCCAATGAATGGCGTTCGGTGGTTTATGAATGGCACAATCATCGCGAAAAGTTGTTTTACACCTTTTCACATTTAAAACGCCCATTTTATATGAGAACTTATAAATAGTTCTTCTTTATTTTTCGTGTCTTGTTTTTATTGGATACATATTTTTCTGGGTACGTGCGCCCGGATTTCTTGTCGACAACTTCGCGCCATAATTCTGGAAGAGAGGAGGAGGTGGAGGCAGGGGCAGGCGCGCGCGTTTTGGTCGCTGATTCTTTCGTCTGCCGCGAATTTCTCGGCTCACAAGTAAGAAGTGTTGTGATTGTAATAATGATTTGAATTATTACAAAGATAAGGAAGGAAATAAAGTGTTTCGTCTGTTAAAGTGTTCTAACTGCGTGAGTTGCGAAAACAAAAAAACCGTATTTAGAACCAGAGACGCAAACTCGTCTATAAACATAATGAAATTAACACAATCTTGGATAGAAACACAAGAGCGTCCGTTATGTTTCCAAATTTCGTCTTTCACCTTTTCAAATATCCAAAAAGAAGAGGAAAAAGTTAGACCATCGTAGGTGAAATTCCTACTATTGATTTTACATTTTTTCTTATTTTTTTGCTCTGTAAAATGGGCGTTTTAAATGAGAAAAGGTGTAAAACACAAAAATGTTCGATTTTTCAATTTAGACCATAATGCTCTCATTTTCATTTTTTCAATGAATATTCTCCTTACTGAAAACTTTTTTTGACCCCGGACGCCACCCCCCGACCGGCGCGTCCAAAAACGGACATTTTTGTCTTGGACGAATGTTGGAAACCGGATGAACCACCCAGATAATTTAACGTTCAAATATATCTATCGTTGTCACCTTTATCGCTCTTATAAAAAGTGTAAACGTGATTATGCCAGACACACGTCTTCAATGAAGCATACCAAGCGAACCGATTTTACCACCGAATGCTCTATTTCTCCATCGAGCGAACCCGGTCATTCACACCATATATCGGTTCATTTACCATCTTTACCAGAAAGTTGCCATACACTGTCGGCGCAGCCCCAAGTCGCTTTCATAAATGAAAAGCATTCGAATGAAAAGCGAGTTTACAAATATTATAAGTTTATAATTCCCAATGCCTCCACATCCATTTTTTATGAATGGCACAATCATCGCGAAAAGTTGTTTTAAAAGCGTCGGCGCAAAACGCGTTTTTGACATTTTAAAAATGTCATTTTTCACCAAACGGATTCCTTTTAAAACGTAAAAATGTTGAATATCTCTAAAAACACCATTTCTTACCATTATGCTCTCATTTTCATATTTTCCATGTATTTTTCCTTACTGTATTTTTTTTGGAATCACCCGCCATCGGTCCTCCCGACCGCGCCCAAAAATGACATTTTTTATGACGGGGTAATTTAGGAAACCCAATGAGTAAACCAGCGAACGTCCCGTGTAGTTACTTGTATCACTGTGAAAAATGCCACTTCGTTTCTGGTAACAAAAAGGACTACAGTCGGCACATTACGTCAAACAAGCACGCTAAACGAACCGGGTTGAACGCCATCCCACCCAAAATTTTACCCATTAGCGAACCAAATACCCAGCAGCATAACAGTGTCGAAATACCGCATTTTACCCAAAATAACCCAACAGGAGAACATCCCGCCCAACTTGCTTTTACATTTGAACCAACGATTTATAAATACTGTTCGAAATGTGGCAATAAGTATCATAGTAAAAGCGGATTATGGAAGCATGTTAAGTCATGTAATGGTAACTCCGCGTCATCGTCGGCGGCGGCATCGACTTCGTCGTCGGCGACATCGTCGTCGTCCGTTCCAGTAGCAACACCGGTAGACCAGGAATTGAAAACGATGATGATGGATATGTTGAAAAACAACCAAGAATTTCAGCATAAGTTGCTTGAAATGATGTGTAGCCACCAAACATTCGCATCAAACATGGTAATGACAACCGGAGGGTCTGCTGCTACTGCTGCTTCTGCTGCGGTTGGAACCGTCGGAGGAGGAGGAGCAGCAACCACTATGAATTACACCAACAGCAATGTGTATAATGGACCTATCAACAATACATTCAACCTTCAGTTCTTTTTGAACGAACAATGTAAAGATGCGATGAATATCACTGATTTCGCAAGTTCAATAAATTTAAAAGACCGTGACCTGGATGAATTCGGGAAGTTAGGGTATGTAGAAGGAATGTCGAAACTATTCATCGATTGTTTAAGAGAAACGGATATATTCAAGCGTCCGATTCATTGTAGTGATGCGCGCCGAGAGACGCTTTACGTGAAAGATGCGGATAAATGGGAGCGTGAAGATTCGGATAATACAAAAATAATGAATGCGGTGCGAGTGGTAGAGCATAAGAATATTGTCCTTGTGAATGAGTGGGCGAAACAAAATCCAAGATGCGAGAATAGTTCAACCATCGAGAACACGCAATATATCAAGATGTCACGCGCAGTGCTTGATGGCGATGATAAGAATATCGCGAAAGTAATAAAGCGTGTTGCGAAAGAGGTGGTAATCGATAAACATCCTAACCTGTAGAAACCATCTAAACCGAACACGTGGATCTAATATATCATGTCAACCACTACGACGTCATTTGCCGAATACGACGAAGCAACCCAACGCCACATTATTGAGTTGGGTTGCTTTATTTATGATAAATCTCTCGCGCATTACCATACGCAACATCCGCCAGCGTCCACGGCATCGGAGTCCACGGCAAGCGCAGCATCCGCGACATGGGCGAAAGAATACGAATACAACCAACTCAAACAACAGACCCAACATCTGAATACACGCATCTTTGAAGTCCGTGAAGAAGAATACAAGAAGGGCGAGGCCAAAGTCGCCGAATACAAGCATCAACTCGCCAACGAACGCCAGCGCATCGATAAAATCCTCGCCACTATCCAATCCGATACCGACCGACAAATCGCCGCGAAAACCGAACACTTACACAAGAAAATTGCCGAACTTGAAACCAAGAACAAATGGTATTACAGTTTATACGAGGATAAATCCAAGGGCAAGAATTATGAAGAGGAACTGTATCCCAAAATGCTGGATTACAACGACCAACACCTGAATTCCATCTGGCAAATCACACACGTGGGGTCCGTGTTAAGTGAGAAAACCGACTTTCATTTCCGCCATAAAGACACCAATGTTGTCGTCCTTCTGGATACCAAGAACAACCTCCCGACCAATCCGGTCGTAAGCACAGCAGAATTTGAACGCGACGTCTTGCGTAAAGAAACCAACGCGATTGGCGGAATTATGCTTGCCAACGGCAGTATTTCGTGTAAGAAGAAGTTTGAAATCAACAAACTCCAGCAGAAAATATTGGTCTATGTGTCAACATTTGACAGAAACAATCTCGCCTATCTATTCTCTCTCTTGGATATGATTGTGGAGATGTCGCGCGGGATTGGCGCTACTGTCGATGAGTCTGCGTCGAACGCCGCGTTTCGCACATTACTCATCGCGGATTATAAGCGCGAACAGTCCAATTTGGAGACTGCCGAGAGATTGCGAAAGACCGCCCAGAAAGCGATAGATGCCATCATCCGAGACTTTGAAACTTATTTTCCAAATGAGGATATTGAAATGACCGCAAAATCCGACGAAGTCCAAGCAAGTTCAGCGCGAATTAAACCGAAAACCAGTACAGATATTATTGTCTATGATGAATTAGAAGAGGGTCGCACTGTGATAGGACAGCGTAGCAAATATTACTTGGAATATGGAACAAAGATTCAATATTTCAAGAATAATTATGCGAGAAATCAGAAGATGAAATCTCTCGAAGAGCAGGCGTCGGACGCCACCACCGCCACCACCACCGCCGCGAACGTCGTTATTTCTGTAGCGACGCAACGCACTCGTCCCCATTGACCCAGAAATCCGCAGGTTTATGCCAGAAGGGTTTATAATATATAATGCCATTGCTTAACAATGCCGCGCAATAACTATAGGACGACCGCGAGCATACAAGCGCATCCGCAAATACCATTCCATGAAAGGTGAGTAATACATCGCCATTCAAATGAAATTCCACATCGCCTCCGCCTGCGCCTCCGCCTGCGCCTCCGCCTGCGCCTCCGCCTGCGCCTCCGCCTGCGCCTCCGCCTCCGCCTGCGTATTTTTCCTTGAATCCATTCCGACCCCTCTCATCACGACACTGTGAATAAATATGGAAACGCAACGGTTTTTCATCCGAACGATGATTCGCACGGATGTAGTTCATCATTTGTAAATAATAATCGTCCGGTGTATCTACACCATCTACCCGTGTATCATGCGCGTTGGACCGTCGAACATGAACGGCTACGTTATAATACGCAGTATCAAAACATGTATTTTTATCTGCGTAGAACAGTGATTTTATTAATTTCATCGGCGAACTTACGAGCAAACGACTAATGTTCTCTTCAAAATACGCATAGTTTGACAATGAATACATTTTCACTCGGAAGTCGGCGGTGTTTGCGCCACTGCCTTTCAATGAAAAATGGTCTTTCAGATTCATATAACGCACTAAACGATTCGTAAAATCGGGTTCATTCGTATAGTTGTGTTCGAAACCGGTGATGTTCGGGAAGAGATACGTGTTCTCGGTAGCGGTATAGGTATACACAATATCAATAATAATGTTCTGAAACTGCGCTCCAAACCCGTCTGTCCGCGACATGGATGTGTAATACATGACTTCACCTCGCAATTATGCCTGTGTTAGTGTCAGTGTTTACAGTTGATTTATATAAATCGTCCGTGATATGTCTATATATTTTTTATTTACGAATGTAGGGTCGCTCGTATTCGGATGTTGTATATGGACGAAATCCTGTGATATCATATATCCAATAATGTTCTCCGCGGAACATTCATCCGCGCCGATATATTCATGTCCGCCACCTTCCGCTGTCACATACACAACCCGTTCTCGTAAATAGGACCCAGCGCTCTTTAGAATATTCAAGTCTGAACCTTGTGCGTCAATCTTCACGTAGTCGATATACTCAAACCGGTCCCACGGAAACCCGTCGAAAAACATTTTCAGCGAATACACGGGCACATCAATGACCTCTTTTATCTTACCAAGGACGGTTTCATCATTCAGGTAAAGACTGGATGTTCCGCAGTCAATGTCGCTGACATAAAACTTCATTGTGGTGGGTGAATCGACGTCACTTAACGCGCATGGACTGATAATAAACCGACCGTCATCAATGAAACGATGGTTTACACACATTCCGTGACTATGATGCCGTCTCTGGTTGTTCGGATTCAGAATTGACGCGATACTATCTGGATTCGGTTCAAAACCAAATACCATTAGCAGGTCATCTTCATATTCCAACCAATTTTGCGATTGAGGCGCATTATACGAGAGACCGATATCCATTTTCACATGCGTACATTTCTCCGGAATAGAATAGTAAACATAATAAACAGTATTACATCTTTTTGTTTATATCGTTCACTTCACTTCAGTTTACTTCAGTCCCATGTCAATTTATTTACACAATCCCGGACACAATGGAGACGTATTATGTTCCTCTGAAATCGTCAAAATTTTGGTTCGAAGTAATCCAACCATCCGTTTTAAAATCGTCCCTTCTTGTTCGAGTATTTTGTTTGAAGATGTCGTAAGTAAAAATGTTTCCATCCAAGAGCATCCCGTCGTATGGATGTTACATAAAAATGAGGTAACTCCACATTTGGATGAACCACTTCAGTACATACAGAAACTACATGATACATTGATTTCATTTCATAACGGTAATCTATACATCAATATGTGGTCGTTTTTTATAAATAATAACGGACATAGTATGGAACTGCGACACAGGCCTCAACAAATGAAACAATTCTTACAAAACATCAAGAATACGTTTAACGTCGAACTACAATTCCATTGCGAAGGCTACCGCGACTTGATTCCGAAAATCCCGCAATTGGATACCGATTTCATGAATTCATTTATCGACCCATCAAAGACCAAAAGGCCGATTCTCTTTTATAATTTGAATGGATATAGCGGACAAGATGAAGCGCGATATTCTCCCGCATTCAATGACAATTTCATCCAACATTTACTGAATGAAAATCCAGATACACAAATTATCGTCGTCAATGAAACAACCCATAAACACCCGAATTTACTCACATTATCCACGGATGTGAAGATTGAAAAGACATTATCAGGCAAGAGTCTGGTCTTGTATGCGAATATTTGTAGATTATGTGATAAGGTCTATTTCAAACTAAATGGCGGTTCTTTATTTATATTAAATCAGGACAATATCGCCGACACATCGACGGAATATTATTTATTGTATGACCTGAATGATGGTCGCGATGGTTATTCCGAAATCTTACCGAATGTATACAATAAAAACATACGATTCATTGGAGATTATAGAAAATACAATTAGTGTGAAACGTGGATAAGTTCTTCCGGTGAGAGATATGACTCGTGGCGGAGGCGCAACCCCGGGTTCTCGCTTGAAAAGTAACTTGGAGATAGGATGCTCCAATCCGTATCTTCACGAAGAAAGGTGAGTTGCGTATATACATAACCGATAAATGCGCTACACACGAACCGCGACGTCTTTTGGGGGCGCGGGTCTTTCTTACAATACGCCTCAATCCAGTCGGTTACAACCACGTCATATGGTTTATCATAAACCACCTGATGTATTTTCTTCAATCTCTCGGTGGTAAATAACTCATGATATCTCTCGGAATGTAATCTGCGAAGGTATATTTTGCCGGTATACGTCTTTATAAAGTCCTCATACGGAACAAATTGGACGCCGAATTTCTTCGTATTATCTTCCGCATCCGGAACATTCGAAATGCCAGACATCCACACAAAGGTGCCTTTCATGGGTGGGTCGATGAAATCGGGGTCTTTGACAACCATTCCAATGTGAGAGAAGTCGCTTTGTGTCATGAATTTGATGAACCAACTGAAGAGTCCCCAGTCGCCGTAGGCAAGGTCATCGCATAAAAGGAGGTCGCCGGTTTTGAGAGATTCGTGGTCCATTCTATAATGGATGTGAAGATTATATCTCTCAAAAATATATATATAATATAACAATGCCAGATATTACAAACTATGCGTATATATGGTATAATGAAGCAAATCCTTTGCTCGATATAAGTGTTTTTAAAGGCAGTTCGACCGTTCAAAGCCGACCGACCGCTCAAGGCCAAACGATATGTGACATCATAACTTCATATTCGTATCCGTGTTATTTAGCCAATAAAGATGTAAGCAGTTTGACAGAACCGGAAAAGCACCAACTACTTCATGATGAAATCGGATTTTTAAGAGATAGAATGAAACGTTACGATTATCTAACCGGTATTACACTCGTCCAAATCCCGCGAGTGTTGTATGATTTATTATGTTTGATTTATTTTGTTGAAACAAGTACAAGTTCAAGTATAAGTTTTATTGATATTAATTGTGGCAGTGATTTCTACAAAACATATGCGTCATATCTTTCTCGCATAGAACAATATTTATCAAGAGGAGACAACAATTATAAATTGCGTATTTTACAACTCAACACATTTATTTTGAATAAAATTGGTTATATTGTGGGAGGTGGAAAACCACCTACTTCATATGATATGAAAAGTGGTAAACCGGCATCTACACCACAGACGGAAATAACAGGTTCTTCCCTGGAAGACGTTCGTTCATTTTTATCCGATAGAAATAAAGCGTGTGAATCCATATTGGAATATATTTTACAAGCCGAACATATTATTTATATACACCCCAGAATTCATTTGAATTTAACACAACAAACAAAAGAACTCTTTCGCCAAGTTCTTGAATTTGAGTTACAAGAATCTTCAGGATATACAATATTATATAGAGGTTCCGTATTAGAAAAGGATTCATTGATACAACGCTCTGCTCGTGGTGGTGGTGTGAAAATGATACAAAGCGTGTCGTTCAATACTTCAATATTAAGTGGTTGTATTCACGATGATACAGCATGTACGCTTTTTTATATGGAACCTACATCAACCCATGAAAGAGTCGGAAAATTAACAAACTCCGGTAAAAATGATAAAATAAGATACTCTCTTAAAAAATTCTTGAAAGGTGACAACTCAAGTGAAGACTCATTATTTTTTATACCTCCGGTCCATCCATTGTTACAGTTAAACGCACAGGGGGAACTATTTCATCCAAGAACGAAGGTCAATCTGGGTGATATTGAAAAAAAAAAGGTTGGTGGATTAAACTGTACGAATGCGTTTATTCGAGGATGTGATTATTTACATTCTGATAAATCGATGGAGCAATTAGAAGCGTTGTATCAGCGGTTCAAAGCAACTGGTAATATCGACCGGTGGTATACGAATCCAGCACACCAAAGACAATATGAACGTTCCCGAAAAGCGCGAGTGTCTGCTTCACGAGAATCTGCCGCGAGAGGAAAAGAGAGGTTACGCACCCTTAAAAAGAAATTAAAAGGCACAGGTGAAAGCACACCAAGGTCATCAAGGTCGTCGAAGTCGCCAAGGTCGTCGAAGTCGCCAAGGTCATCAAGGTCGCCAAGGTCGTCGAAGTCGCCAAGGTCATCAAGGTCGCCAAGGAGCAAGAATATGTGAGGAAGGTAAAGAAGGAGACTACGATGAAATCTCTCGGAATGTTTGTTTGAACTCTATGATTCCGAGAGATTTGATGGATGTTTATCATGGTTTGGAATGAATATGTTGAGAGATTTATGTTTATGGGTAACTCTTGGTCTTTTACAACCATCGAGCCATATAATAATATATCGTTATTATATCGTTATTATATACCTTTTATGTCGGATAAGAATTATGGGTCTTACTTATTTTGATAAATTTTCGTTCGGTCATTTATTTGGTGGAATTCTAACCGAATCATTACTACAATATGGTAATATTCCAGTATTATTTAACTTCATCCTCGCCAATATAATTCATTATATGATTGAGTGTAATGAGAAAAGTGTTGCGCCAGATGGGCGTGTATTAGAAACATATAAAAACCAGATCGGCGATATCATTTGTTTTTTTGTAGGTTGGATGATTGCGTATATTTCACGAACAGACCGTTATGTCACTCAATATAATGCGCCTTTTTTATGGTTTGTTCTGGTATTTTTTACAGCGCAGCAATACTTGCGAGAGATTTATCCCTATCAAACATTATTCGGTGGCACATATACAAGTGAATCAAGTCTCTGATATACAAGTGATAAATAAACATCCGGCACCCAATCTCTCGAAATATGGCAGTAAACTTTCTACCTTCGGTGAACTCTGACTGAAATATCGCGAGTGATTATGGTGCGGGGGATGCCGGGGTGTGTTTTTTAGCGTATTCTCTCGGTGAACCAATGTCCCGGGTCGTTCCATCCGATGCGCCCGCCATTCTGTAACGACTGAATCGTTGTGTATCCATTTACGGGTATAAATTCGACCTTCAAACCATTCACGAAGGGGAATCCATCTCTCAAAATAAAATTATCAATTTGTGGCAGGTCTTGTAAATATTCATATGTAATTTGGTTGAACCATGGATGTAGTATATGACAATTCTGATTCATGTTATCGTCGATATTTGAATCAGAATATATCCGTTGAATGTCGTCGAATAACGTGATAACGAGCTCTTTATAACTCTTTGATTTTTCCCAGATAGGTTTCAATCTCTCGGAATCATTTGTTTGAGAGAATGTGCTCCAAGGAGGTTTCGTGTCTACGAACGTGAGATACCGTTTTATATTTTCTAATGTCCGTGGATGATAAATATGCGCGTTTAGATGGCGCTGATACCATGTTTTTCCGTGTTTTAACAGTTCGCGACCTGCGAGGGAAAACTCATAATCTATATTCGATGTGTTACAATGGAACAAACTTTGGTCTCGAAGTGTAAACTTATCAATCTTGAAGTAAGTATACGCGAAACTGATAGCAACTCGTGCGAGGATAAGTGCGCTTTTCAAATTCTTCTCTATATTACATCGTTCATTATAATCCACGATAAACACCGCCTCCACAATTGTCTCTGTATCGCTGATATGTATGGTATAGATGTTTATTTTAACACACTCATTTGGTAATGAACGTATATTACCACCCACAAGGAGTTGTATTCCGTTTATACCAGGTGATTTAATTTTCGCAATAAAGGTGTCCTTTGTCTCTGTTTGTGTTAGTTTATAACAGATAAAATTGTTTGACTGGTTCATTCCATTTGGCAACGGTAACGGTTGATACGATGAAATAGGAATTTCGGATTCTTGATCTTTTGGTGTATACTGTGTTGATATCACGATAATCTTTTTCATCGGTGGTTGTTTACTTCGTTTACGTGTTTGGGACCGAGAAGTTGGACGAAATCGTTTTGTCTTTGACATCATCTCTCGAAATAATTAGATTGAAAGTTATATGTTTGAGAGATTATAATTATGTTTAGGAAACTTTTGATTCCATGAAGTGGTTGGATAATACTTCAGCACCCAATCTCTCGAAATATGACAGTAAACTTTCTACCTTCGGTGAATTCTGACTGAAATATCGCGAGTGATTATGGTGCGGAGGATGCCGGGGGTGTGTTTTTCGTGCTTTTCGTGCTTTTCGTGCTTTATGAAATCTCTCGAAGGTTACAATCTCTCATGATTTAGGAGAAATGACAATCGATTCAATTCTTATGAATTATAATATTTGTATTATATGATGAACTGTTTTAGTTTCATCATTCTCTCGTATTCATACGATTGAAACAAATTGTTTGAGAGAATTTTATTGTCATATCTAATATTTTTACAGGTTACAATCTCTCATGTTTTAGGAAACATAACTTATAATATTGAATCATTATTCATTGGCTATGAAATCTCTCGAATTGTTGAGATTCAAAGTTTATAAGTTGAGAGATATTTAGGAAAAACAGAATAGTTCATGTCGTTCGGATGGTGGATTATTTCAGCACATCCATCTCTCAAATGATTGCGTTATGAAATTACCTTCGGTGAATATGGAACGTGGATTTATGAGAAATTTGGGTGCCGGTAGCGCGAGGGTTGGTTTTTTACGCTTGAAATCTCTCGGATGTATAACTTTAGAAGTTATGAGTTCGAGAGATTTTAGGATAGTTTGAGAGATTTTAGGATAGTTTGAGAGATTTTAGGATATTATACTTTAGGAATATTGTGAGAGATTCATTTGAATTATTGTTATGAAATCTCTCAAAATTGTTGGATATAAAGTTTGAGAGATTTACGAAATGATTTAGGAAATATTTTTCTTGGTATATTATGGATGTGTCATTTCAGCACATCAATCTCTCAAATGATTGCGTTATACATTGACCTTCGGTAAAAATAGAACGCGGATTTGTGAGAAATTCTGGTGCCGGTCGAGGGTTGTTTTTGTTCGTTTGAATCGAAAATAAAGGATATTTAGGAATAACTCATAAATCTTATAGTATTTTTATTAATTTATCGATGTAAATATTGTCACGATATATGACGTAAGACTAATATTGAATAATAATAAATTTGTTAGTCAGTAATAATAAAAAATAAAATAACACATAAAATAAACTGTGACTACAAATGATGTAAAAATAATATTGATTAATAATAAATTTGTTAGTCAGTAACCATAAAAATAAACTAAAACATGAAATAAACTGTGACGATATATGATATAAAAATAATATTGATTAATAATAATTTTGTTATTCAGTAATAATAAAAATAAAATAAAACATGAAATAAACTGTGACGATATATGAAGTAAAATCGAAATTAAATAATAATAAATTTGTTAGTCAGTAATAATAAAAATAAAATAAAACATGAAATAATTTGTGACTGATTATCGTCTCAATTATTTATGTATTATTTAAATTTTTAGTTCACA
>Ga0194124_10003805_pt1 | contig 15510 bp, 13 predicted proteins | sample TA2KigCas0mmetaG_FD_148605 | JGI IMG/M metagenome (GOLD analysis project Ga0194124, IMG submission 148605) | Freshwater microbial communities from Lake Tanganyika, Tanzania - TA2015031 Kigoma Deep Cast 0m | ecosystem: Environmental > Aquatic > Freshwater > Lake | place: Tanzania: Lake...
TCCAGTCCACCAGCAACCAGGAGCCCTTTGATGTGCTTTTGATCACCGATGGTGAGATCTGGGATATCAGCGCAACCGTCGAGCGCGCCAGGTCATCGGGTCATCGCATCTTTGCGATCGGCGTAGGATCTTCTCCGGGTGAATCCTTGCTTCGCCAACTAGCCGAGCAAACAGGTGGGGCTGCGCTCTTTGTGCATCCAAACGAGGACATGCATGTGGCGGTGCAGCGCCTTGCCGACATGATGAGCGGGCCCCGGGTAAGCGGCGTTCAGGTGACCTGGAGCAGTGCAACCACCCTTGAAGCGCTCGTCTCGGAGCACCTGCACGTTGGTGTTCCCTTTCGGGCGGTGGCGATGCTCAGGAAGCCCATCGGTACAGAAGAAACGTCAGCCACGCTGCGCTATCGCATCGGCAAGGATGCGTATTCCCTCTCCTGTCAGGCCGCCGTGCTGCGGCAGGATCTTGCGGTTCGCTACGTGGTTGCGCAAGGATGCCTTGCACGCATGGTTGAGGACGAAAGGCGCGCATTTGCTGAGAGGCATCAGCTACTGGCCCAGGAAACAGCCTGGATCCTGGTGCATGTGCGTGAAGATGACGATAAGGCAGAGGCAGTACCCGCCCTTGCCCAGGTGCCCTCGATGCATGCTGCGGGCTCGCTTGGTTTTGGCGGCACGCAGACCCTGAAGCAGGTGGCCTATGCGGGGGAGCCTGATGATGTGATGTTCATGGGGGCGTCGGTAGATTCTTTCGACCAATCGCATGATGATGTGTCGCTGACCCGCGATCTCACCGCCTTCAGGACAGCGAGGGAATATCACTCGCAGGCTCCAGCGGGTTCGATGCGCGCAAACATCGCAGCGCCTGCCCATCCTAACCTCGACATCCCAGCCTTTTTGCGCCGAAGGCCCAGCAAGGCCGACCTGCGTTCAGTGGAGCAGATATTCTCCAGGCTGTACACCGTATCCCAAGAGGTATTTCAAGGCTTATCGCGCGTTCATCGCATGCTCAGCGAGCAGATACACTTGCTCGAGTCCGTCCAGCACGACATGCATCCCATGACCGAATCAAGCGTCGCCGCATTACTGGAGCTATGGGCTGAGGTCACAGGGCAGCCCGCTGAACGCTTGACGGGCGCCAATAGTCCGGTGCGTATGCTTGACCGTAGGATCGAGCGCCTTGCCCGATCACGCGAGGAGTTAACCGAGCAGTTGGAAGGGTTCGATCAGCTTCGCCATCTTGCGGCTGAAAGTGGCAGGGCCGCGAGGGAACAACTCGATCGGCAACCTGACCAACGCACACCGTCCTTGAGCGGGCAAGCCTTCATTCTCACCGCGCTACTTGCGCGGCTCAGCGATGAAGGCGATCTCGAAGCGCTTTGGGATTGGGTAATCGGCCTAAAACTGCCCGGACTACTCGCGGGTCATTTGAGTTCCCTGCACCAGGACCAATCCTTGAGCAAAGCGCAGGTTGTTGCGCTCTTTGTCTTGATGCTGATGGACGATGGGATCGGACCGCATCCGAATCGCCAGCAAATGAGGCTCCTCAAGCATGTGATTCGCGATCTGGACCAGCATCAGGTTGAGTCGTTCAAACAGATCTTGTGGGATTCAGCCGACCTGGCGGTTCAATAGGGCGGAAAGCTCTCGCTCGGTACCACACCGGGAGCCCCGCACCACGCGGGGCTCCTTGCCACGGGATCGCTTAAGGCCTTGGCTGCTCGCTGTTCTCGCCCCTGGAAGCACTGATCGTTGTGCCAACGAAGTGCTCCGACTCCGGCTCCGACTCCGGCTCCGGCTCCGGCTCCGGCGCCACCGCCAGCGCCCGGCAGCTTCAACTTCAACTTGACACCGCCTCTTCGTACACGCATACTCACCTCAGCATCAAGAACAGGCCCGCCGGCCTGACCAACCTGCCCCCGGGCAAGGTGGATCGCGAAAGCGGATGCGGCTCCAACGGGAGCAACCAACCGGGAGATGCGTCGGCCCTCCACAAACTCTCTGGAGGGTTTTTTTGTGGCCGAAGCAACGCAGATTCACCGCAGCAAGTTCCGTGCCTTCCAAGCCACGGGTCGCTGGCTCGGTCACACCTGCCAGGACATTGTCCTTTCCATCGGTGAGCGCTCCGATCGCCTTGCGGCTCTGCTTTCTGAAAGCGCCGTCGCTTGCGGCGCATTCCTCACCGCCTTCAATCCCCGCAGAGCCATCCAGCCCGAAGTGTGGCCAAGGAGCGCGGTCATTCCGATCTGGCCGCACTTCTGCGCTGGGATTCCAGGGTCTGGCCCACCTCAGCAGGCCGGGGGGGGTGATCCCAGCCTGCCGCCCCCGACGCACCGTCAATGCGGCTAACGAGGAGAAACTTATGGCTGTCTCCCAAGCAACCACGGGCGCGCCCCAATACGAGGTCGAGTCCGTTCTGTCCGCGTGTCACACCTACCGCGAAACGCTCACCATCCGGCGGATTGCGGCACAACCCTGGCTGACCGAGCTGGTCATCACCACGCAGCTCTCCACCGCAAGGCACCCGCAGGAAAAGCGGGTGAAGGCGCGATGCTGTGTGGAGCGCGCGCAACTCCTGTCGCTGGCATCTGCACTCCAGCAGTTTCTGGAGGCCACAGCCTCACCGGGTGAGACTGCGAGGCACTAAGGTCCAACTTCCGAAACCGGGGCGAGTTCATCCGAATTGCAGGCCCCACGCCATCCGGCACAACCACTGCTAAAGAGGAGTTCCCATGCATCTTGCACCCTACGCTCTCTACCCCCATCAGGTCACCGGGGTGGAGTTTCTTGCCCGTCGCGCCCGCGCGATCCTCGGCGACGACATGGGTCTCGGAAAGACCCGCCAGGCAATCATTGCGCTGCGCGAGTCTGCACCCGAGGGCGTGTTCCTCGTCATTTGCCCCGCCTCGCTCAAGCTCAACTGGGCACGCGAGATCCGGCTGGTTCAACCCGAGGCGCGCATCGAGGTGCTCGGGGTTGCGGGCTGCGAGCATCCGAAGCCCCAGTGGGTGATCGTGAACTACGATCTGCTTGCGCGGCTTGGCGATCGGCTCACCGCAGTGGCCTGGACGGGTGTGGCGCTCGACGAAGCGCACTTCATCAAGAACGCGAGCCAGCGCTCCTCGCAGGCGCTCAAGATCCTCGGCGTGTCCGACACCAGGCAGGCTGCGGTGAAGGGGCCGCGTTTCGTGTTTCTGCTCACCGGCACCCCCATGCCCAATCGTCCGCGCGATCTCTTCAACCTCCTGCGTGCGGTGGGCCACCCCTCGGCGCGCAGCTTCCTCTCCTTTGCACGGCAGTACTGCGGAGCCTACCGCAACAACTACGGCTGGGTTACCGACGGCGCATCCAACCTCGCCGAACTCAACCTTCTGCTCAAGGAGGTGATGCTGCGTCGCAAGAAGGACGAGGTGCTCGATCTGCCGCCCAAGATCCGCTCCTGGGTGCCGGTGCAGGTTGCAGGCGATGCGGTCTGGAAGGCGAGCGAGGGCTTTCTCAACTGGTTCGCGGCGTCGGACGCGAGCAAGCCCAACGACACCGAGTTTCTCGCCCGTCTCACCCGCTTGCGGCTGGCGCTGCACAAGGCCAAACACGCAGCCTGCGCCGAACGCATCAGGGACGTGTTGGCAAGTGGCGAAAAGCTCATCGTGTTCTGCACCTACACCGAGGGCATCACGCGCCACCTCAAGTCGCTCGGCACCAAAGCGGTCACGATCACCGGCGCCGACACCGCGCAGCAGCGGCTCGATGCGATGGACCGCTTCCAGACCGACCCCGAGGTGTCGGTGGCGCTTTGCAATCTGATCGCGGGCGGCTTGGGCCTCAATCTCACGGCCGCCACCCATGTGATCTTCCACGACCTCGACTGGGTCCCCGCCAACCACCTGCAGGCCGAGGACCGTTGCTACCGCATCGGTCAGACACGGCAAGTCACCGTGGAGTATCTGCTTGCCGAAGGCACGCTCGATCGCTACATCGCCCGGCTTCTCGAAGCCAAGTTGAAGCTCGTGCAAGCGGTTGAGGCAAGCGAAGTGCCCAGCGCATCGATCCTCGAGGACCTCCACAACGAACTCACGCGGCTCGGTCCGGCGCTGATGCAGGAGGCCAAGGCCGCGCAGGCCGTTGGCAGGGAGGGCGTGCGGCTCGAGATCATCGGCGAGATGGTGGCTGCGCTCGCCCCCGAAACGCCGCTCCTCGAAACCGGCACCTGGGAGTTTCCGAGTTCGAGTAACCCGCGCAAGTTCTACCGGGTCACCTTCGGCCGCAGCGGGCACCTGCAGTGCACTTGCCCGGGCTTCGAGTACCGCGGCGAATGCAAGCACGTGCGCGACGTGCGCAAGACCGCGCTCGCAGCGTGAGGAGGCCGCCATGTTCTGGAACCGCAAATCCGGCACGCAGCCGCTTGGCGTGGCCCTTGCCGACCTGATCGAGATGCTCGCGCCCACCTCGATCAAGGCCACCCTCCGTGGCAACTCCCTGATCGCTCAGCATGAGCACTACACAGTGCGCCTCGAGGTGATTCCACCCATGGCGCGTGAGTCCGACAACGGTCCGATCAAAGCAGTGGTGCGCGTGATCTCGGACTTGCCCGCACCGCTGTTCGAAATGTTCCGGGGGCGCGAGTCGTCCGTGATGGCGGCTTCCCTGAATGCCTTCGCTGCGCTGAGCGCGCTGTACCCCGACGGGCAGACCATTCGCGGCGGGTCCCGCCTCACGATCTACGAGGCTGAGGATGCCTGGAGCAGGCTCCATCTCCCGCTGCTGGCTTTCTCAACGATCTGTGGCACGGAGGCGATCCTGGGTGGGTTCCGCCGTTCGCTGGGCAACGAAAAGCCCAGCAAAGGGGCCTCCCGGTGGACAACGGCCGACCTGGCGCAGGTTCAGGGCTACCTCTCCAGGGTTTGTATGTGTACCGCGGGCGACTTGGGGCTGACCGCAGAGTTTGGTCTGGCGGACGGTCCGGGAAGCGCACTCCTTGAGGACTCGAAGACAGCCCTCTTTCGCCTTATGGCCATCGAGTCGCACCCGGAACTGGGCGGAGGGCTTTTCTGCCAGTTGCAGATGCCGCACCGGATCCACCACGAAGAAAGACTCGCAAGAGTCTGCCTCCAGCTGAACCAGATGGAAATGGCGGCGCACGACCTGCCCCCGCATTTCGGGGGGTGGTGTCCTGGTCGCCAGTTCAATAATCCGGTGTATGTGAGCTTTCTTCCCAACAGCCTGCACGAAGTGCCGGGTGTTGCGTTGAACTTCGCGATCTGGGCGATGCATCGGGCTCAATTTGCCAACGCCATGCTTGCGTCGCTCGGTGCCGGGCTCGGCCGGGGTTGACAGCTCAGGCCTCCGGACATGCCGTCGGATTGAAACCCTTGTTCGAGCGCTGGCGAACCCGCGGTGGCCACCGGGCCATCAGGGGGGCTCATGCGCGGCCATCAGGGGGCTCATGCGCTGCGATCCAGGTTCAAAACAAGCTCTTCGGCGAAGGAACGATGCCCCCCTCGGCGAGCCGTGATCCCTCTACAGAGCAGAGTCGCTGCTTGAAGCCGAGCGTTGCTGCAGAGGCAAGCTGCGGAATTCACTTCGCCTCTTTTCAGCCCTCCGCCGACGGCACCCGCCTCCTCGGCCTTTTCCAGCCCGCGATGCTCTGCTGGCGTGCGCGCGATACCGTGAGTTCGCCGGCCGGTGCATTGCGGGTGAGGGTGGTGCCGGCCCCAAGCGTTGCACCTGCGCCAACCCGCACTGGCGCCACCAGTTGCGTGTCGCTGCCGATGAAGGCATCGTCCTCGATCACGGTCTGGTGCTTGTTGGCACCGTCGTAGTTGCAGGTGATCGTGCCTGCGCCCACATTCACCCGTTCGCCGATCAACGCATCGCCCAGGTAGGCGAGGTGGTTGGCCTTGGTGTGGGCCCCGGTGCGTGTGGCCTTGATCTCCACGAAGTTGCCCACGTGGTTGTCGGTGCCGAGTTCGGTCCCGGGGCGCAGCCGCGCGTAGGGGCCCACGCGCGATTTCGGGCCGATACGGGCGCCCTCGCAATGGGTGAAGGGCAGCACCTGCGCCTCATTGCCCACGCTGCAGTCGATGAGCACGCAGTTTGCGCCAACGCTCACCCCGTCGCCGAGTTCAACCCTGCCCTCGAACACGCAATTCACGTCGATGCGCACCCCGTGGCCGCAGCGCAGTTGGCCGCGAACGTCGAATCGCTCCGGATCCATGATGCACACCCCTTGAGCCAGGAACCGATCCGCGAGCCGGCGCTGATGGATCCGCTCGAGCGCGACCAGTTGTGCGAGCGTGTTCACGCCCTCGATCTGGGGGACATCGTCGAGGCAGTGTCCGATCAGCGGCAATCCGTCGCGGCGTGCAAACGCCACCACATCAGTGAGGTAGTACTCGGCCTGCGCGTTATCGCTCGCAAGCTCACCAAGCCAGCGCGAAAGATGCCGGTTGGGGAGCAGCATCACCCCGCTGTTCACTTCGCGGATCCTCCGCTCGTCGGCTCCCGCATCGCGTTCCTCCACGATGCCCAGGACTTCGCCTTGCGCGTTGCGCACGATCCTCCCATAGCCCTGGGGGTTGTCGCGGTGGGCGGTGAGGATCACCGTGGTGTCGTTGCCCGCAAGGCGGACCATGAGCGAGCGCAGGGTGGCTGACTCAATCAGGGGGACATCGCCAAAGAGCACCAGCGTGTGACCCCGCGCGGGCAATGCATGCGCAGCCTGCAGCAAGGCGTGACCGGTACCGCGTTGCTCGCGCTGCAGATGCCAGTGCAGTCCGCCCGGCGCCGTTTCGGGCTGCGATGCTTCACGTGGCTGCGGCCCACGCGCCCGGGCAAGCCTGTCGGCGGCGTCAGACAGCCCAAGCGCCCGGGCAAGCCTATCGGGGAAGTCTGAATCCTCGATCGCCGCGCGGACCTGCGCTGCGGCAAACCCCACCACCAGGTGCAGCGCATTCACGCGGGGAGCCGAGCCCGGCATTGCGGGGGCGTCGAGCCTGGTTGCGGCGAGATCAACCACGCAGTCGAGCACATGCGCGATCAGCGATCGCCCGCCAAGCTGGTGAAGCACCTTGGGGAGCGCCGAGTGCATCCTCTTGCCCTGCCCGGCGGCCAGGACAACGATATGGATCGGGTGGTGAATGACGGGGCCCCGGGTACCTTCGGCGCAGGTTGCCGCGCTCAGGTCGCTTTGGCCATTGCCCGTTCAACCTCGTCGTGGCCACCCTGCTGCTCGATGACCTGCGGCGCGAGGGAGCCCGCAACCATCCCGACGACCGAGGCAAAAAGGCCGTTGAACTGCGGTGGAATCAAGGCTTCGGGATCGATGAGTTCGCTGAGGATCCACACTGAAAGCCCCGCAAACACCGACACGAGCGCTCCCTGAGTGGTGGCACGGCGCCAGAAGACCCCTGCAGCCAGCGGCACCAGCGCGCCCGCGAGCGTGACCTTGTAGGCGTTTTGTACCATCTCATACATAGTGCTGCGGGAATTGAGCGCAAACATGAGGGCGCACAACGAAAACACCACCAGAACCACGCGCAGCGTCACGAGCATCTGCCGGTCCGACATACGTGGGTTGAAGGGTCGCAGCACGTTCTCGGTGAAGAGCGCGGTGGGGGCGAGGAGCGCGCCGCTCGCCGTAGAGAGGATCGCCGAGAGCAGCGCACCAAAGAAGAGCGCCTGTGCCCAGAGCGGGGTTTTGGCAAGGATGAGGTCGGGCAGGATGCGCTGCACCTCGCGCGCATCTTCCGACTCGAAAAGCTTGATGGTTTCCGCATCGATCACGATCGCCGAGTAGGCAATGAACATCGGCACGAAAGCAAAGCAGAAATAGGCGATCGCGCCATAGAGCGTGCCGCGCACCGCGGTCCTCTCATTCCTGGCGGAGGTGACACGCTGGAACACATCCTGCTGCGGGATCGAACCCAACGCCATCGTCATCCACGCTGCGGCAAAGGCGAGCCATTCGGCGCCGTCGCCTGTGGGCCAGAAACTGAAGCGGTCGGCCTCGCTTGCCGCCTCGAGCACCTTGCCCACCCCGCCCGCGAGGTCGGCCACATTGAGCGCCACGAAGAGCAGACCCACCACGATCACCACGGTCTGCAGCAGATCGGTGAGTGCGATCGACCACATGCCGCCAAAGATGGTGTAGAACACAACAACCCCAGCGCCCATCAGGATCGCCTGATTGAGTTCGATCGTGCCGCCCGAGAGCACCGCGATCACCAGCCCGAGCGCCGTGAGCTGCGCCGATGTCCAGCCGAGGTAGGAAGCCACGATAGCCACGCTGGTGATCACCTCAACAGCCTTGCCGTAGCGCTTGTGGTAGAAATCGCCGATCGTCAGCAGGTCCATGCGGTAGAAGACCTTGGCAAAGAAGAGCGCCACGAAGATCAGAGCGCAGCTTGCGCCGAAGGGGTCGGCGGGAACTGCGTTGAGGCCCCCCTTGGCAAATTCGGCCGAGACCGAGAGCACCGTTTCGGCGCCGAACCAGGTGGCAAACACAGTGGCCATGTTGATGTAGAGCGGAAGGCTGCGGCCAGCAACGAGGTAGTCCTTGGAGGTCTGGACGTAGCGCGCAGCAATCAGGCCGATCGCTACCGTGAGCGCAACATAGGCGAGTACCAGCGCAATCAGCATCGTCGGTCCTCCGGGTTGCAAGGGCGCATCCATGGGGCGCACCTCGACAGGTGGGTGAGCGTTTGTTGGTCTTCGGTGGAATCGATGCTATCCACCAGCAAAGCGTGTGCCAGCAATATCCCCGCAACGATCAGGAGCATTGCCAGTAGCGCAGCGCACACCATCAGCCAGCGACGCGCGCGGTGCAGGTTCTCCGACATCGTGTTGAGCGCCTGCTCGATTCCGGAGGTGCGTTGCGGGGAAGCCGCGCGTCGAAGCGCCTCGTGCGCCAGGCGAGGAAGTTCGGGCAGCGACACGCTCCACACCTCAGCCTCCTGACGCACCCGGCGCAACACCCCGCGCCAGCCGATCTGTTCGCTCATCCAGCGCTCGAGAAAGGGCTTGGCGGTGACCCAGAGGTCCAGGTCGGGGTCGAGCTGGCGTCCGAGACCCTCCACGTTGAGCAGCGTCTTTTGCAGCAGCACGAGCTGCGGCTGCACTTCCACGCCAAAGCGGCGCGACACCTGAAAGAGGCGCACCAGAACCTGTCCGAGCGAGATCTCCTTGAGCGGTTTGTCGAACACCGGTTCGCAGCAACTGCGCACCGAGGCCTCGAGCGATTCCACCCGCACATGCTGTGGCACCCAGCCCGCCTGCAGGTGGAGTTGGGCCACGCGGCGGTAGTCGCGGCGGAAAAAGGCAAGGAAATTCTGCGCGAGGTAGTTCTTGTCCTCCTCGCTGAGCGAGCCCACGATGCCGAAGTCGAGCGCAATGTAGCGCCCCTTGTGCACCCCCTGATCGGCAACGAAGATGTTCCCCGGGTGCATGTCGGCATGGAAGAACCCGTCGCGAAAGACCTGCGTGAAGAAGATTTCCACCCCGTCGCGCGACAGGCGCTTGAGGTCGATCCCCGCCGCGAGCAGCGCCTCGATCTGGCTGATCGGAATCCCCTGCATGCGCTCCATGGTGAGCACGTTCGCCGCGATCGCCGACCAGATCATCTCGGGCATCATCACGAGCGCTGAGTCGGCAAAGTTGCGTCGCAGCTGATTTGCGTTGGCCGCTTCGCGCACCAGATCGAGTTCGTCGTGCAACACTGCATCGAACTCGTCGATCACCTCCATCAGGCGCAGCCTGCGCGCATCGGCTGAAAGTCGCAGCAACAGGGCCGCAAACTGCCGCATCAGTGCGAGGTCGGCCTCGATGATCGGCAGCATCGCGGGCCGCAGCACTTTCACCGCCACCTCGCGGCCGTCGTGCATCACTGCGAAGTGCACCTGGGCGATCGAGGCCGATGCCACGGGCTCCGGGTTGAACTCGGCGTAGAGCGTTGCGATCGGCGCCCCAAGTCCACGTTCGATCTCGGCGATGGCAACCTGGCCGGGAAAGGGCGGTACCCGGTCCTGCAGCCGGGCAAGTTCATCGGCGATGTCGCCCGGGAGCAGATCGCGGCGGGTTGAGATCAGCTGACCGAACTTCACAAAGATCGGACCCAGGCCTTCGAGGCTCTCGCGCAAGCGCTGGCCCCGGGGCACCCGAAGCCGCGCCTGCGGTGCCAGTGCAAGCGCCATGCGGATGATCCGGTAGGCGCGAAGCTGCGGGAAGGCCTGGAGCAGCAGGGTGTCGAGGCGGTGCTTCCACAGGGTGCGGACGATCAGGATCAGGCGGGGGAGGTCGCGTCGCGACCCGGCAACCGGGAAGTACTCGCGGCTGCGGTTCATGCGCGGGGCTGAAAGCGCAATACGGTCTCTTGCTCCAATGCATCGCCCCCGCAGTCGGGGTGTTGCCTGCCGTCATCACCGGGCGGCAGGGCGAAATCAAAGAGCCTGCGGTCCATCAGGTGCGAAGGCACAACCCGCGACAGCGCGGCAAAGCTGTGGTCAACACGGCCGGGGAAGCGCTTTTCCCACGATTGGAGCATTTCCTTGATCTCCCGGCGCTTGAGATGCGCCTGCGACCCGCACAGGTTGCAGGGAATGATCGGGAATTCGCGCCACTGTGCATAGTCCACGAGGTCGGACTCGCGCACATAGGCGAGCGGCCGTATCACCACATGCCTGCCGTCGTCCGAGCGCAGGCGCGGTGGCATCGACTTGAGCGTGCCTCCGAAGAAAAGGTTGAGAAAGAAGGTCTCGAGGATGTCGTCGCGGTGGTGACCGAGCGCAATCCGCGTGGCACCAACTTCGTCCGCCACCCGGTAGAGAATCCCGCGCCGCAGGCGCGAGCACAGCGAGCACATCGTCTTGCCGTCTTCCACCACACGCTTCACGATGCTGTAGGTGTCCTGGTTTTCGATGCGAAACGGCACCCCGAGGGTGCGCAGGTAGTCGGGCAGCACATGCGCGGGAAAGCCGGGTTGCTTCTGGTCGAGATTCACCGCTATCAGCTCAAAGGCCACCGGTGCGCGCGCCTGAAGCGTGAGCAGCAGATCGAGCATCGCGTAGCTGTCCTTGCCGCCCGAGAGGCACACCATCACCCGATCGCCGGCCCCGATCATCGAGAAGTCGTGGATGGCCTCGCCGCAAAGTCGAAGAAGGCGCTTGTGCAGCTTGTTGCGCTCGTAGGCGAGCTTCTGCCGCGCTGCTTCGCTCCCCGGCTCGCGGGTTGCGAGCTTCATCCCCGTGCCCTCCCGGAGGCAAAGCGGAGCACCTCGATACCCACCGTAGCGCAGTCCGGATACACGTCGGGCTTGTCGCTGCGAACCGCCGCCGCCCGCACGCCAGCGAAATCCAGGCAGAACTCGGCTACCTGGTCGATCAGCGTCTCCTGAAGGTTGAAATGGCGCGCGGTGGCGAGTTGCTGAATGCCCTCGCGGACCCGGTCATAGTCGAGCGTGTCGCGCACATCGTCACGACCGGAGGTGGTTTCCACAACCGGCACGAAAATCTCCACGGAGATGCGCACCCTTTGCGGCGCTTCGCGTTCGAAGTCGTGAAAGCCGATCGACGCCGTGACCTCGAGTTCGTGCAGGAAGATGCGGCGGCATTCGTGCAGCCGCGGGTCGAGAAGGAGGGGGCTCATGCAGACTCCCGAATTCACCTGCGGTCGTCGGTGAGAAACATCACATCGCGCCGCGAGGGCCAAAGATGTTGTCCTCCGTCCACGACCAGATTCACGCCGGTCACTGCGGGCGCCTCGAGCAGGTAGACGATCGCCGCCACAACATCGTTGGGGGTTGATGATCGGCCGAGTGGCGTTTGCGCATGCGCCTGGAGGAAGCCAGCGTCGGTCTGGTCCCCCGACGGCAGCGTGATCCCGGGCGACACGCCCACCACCCGCACCCGTGGGGCAAAGTGGCGCGCCATGAGGTCGGTGGCGTGGAGGAGCGCCGCCTTGCTCAGCGTGTAGGCGAAGAAATCCGTGTTCGGATTGAGGAGTTTCTGGTCGAGGATGTTCACTACCACGCCGCGTCGTTCGCCGTGGCAATGCGCGTGCAGCGCCTGCGCCAACACCAGAGGCGCAGCCAGATTGGGCAGCCAGTGCGACGCGATCGAAGCGAAGTTGCAACTCTCGGGGCTGTCGAAGCTGAACCGCGAGGCGTTGTTGACCAGTGCATCCACCCGGCCAAAGTGGCCAAGCGCCTGGCTGAAGAGCGCCCGCGTGGGCGGCTCCTCGCAAAGGTCGGCTTGAAGCAGCGCAACGGCACCACCGGATTCCCTGACCAGGGCTGCGGTGTCGTTGGCCTCGGCAGCCGAGTGCAGATAGTGGAGCGCGAGGTCCCATCCGCGCTGCGCAAGCCCAAGCGCAATGGAACGCCCCAGCCGCTTGCCTGCGCCGGTGACGAGCGCCACCTTCCGGTTGCCGGAGCCTTCAGGGGAGGATGATGGGGGAGCGGTGGATTCTGCAGTCATCGGCGCGTCATTGACACGGTTGCCCAGCGACGGACCCGCCTCATCAGGCCGGGCACAAACCGTCTGCAGAGGTCAGTGTACCCTGCCCACTTTGTCGCTTTTCCGCTCAGGCGCCCCTGCATACTGTGACTTCTCCGCCCTTCGTCCCCGCATCGCTCGAAGCCACGCTTCGCGAGCGCCTGCGCGCTTGCGACAACTGGCTGCGCTTCGATGCCTTCATGGACCTCGCGCTCTACACGCCGCATACGGGCTACTACTGCCGACAGGAGAACCCTTTCGGCCCCAACGCCGACTTTGTGACTGCGCCTGCCCTGAGCCCGCTCTTCGGGGCGTGTGTTGGGCGACAGATCGCAGAAGTCTTCGAGGCGCTCGAGGCAGCGGGAGTTCAGGGAGTGCAGAGAGTGCAGGGGGTTCAGGCCGTGGAAGGAGTGCAGGCAGCGCAAAGAGCGGAGGGGCTGCAGGGAGCGCGGAGAGCCGGGCAAGCCAGCAGCGCCCCCCGCCTGGTGGAGTTCGGCGCAGGCGACGGCCGCCTTGCCACGCAGGTCCTGGCTGCGCTGAGGGCACGGGGCATCGCTCCGCAGTACCATATCGTGGAGGTCTCGGCGCCGCTGCGCGCACTGCAGCACGACCGGATTCTGCGCCAAGCGCCGCAGGACCTGCCCCGGGTTGACTGGCTCGAGCAGCTGCCCGAGCCGGGTTTCAGGGGTGTGATCCTCGCCAACGAGGTGCTCGATGCCATGCCCGTGCGCCTCTTCGTCTTTGCGGGCGAAGACCGGGGAGAGGGTCGCTGGCTCGAACGCGGGGTGAGCCTTGCGGATCCGCTGTCCTGCGGCGTCAGGGCTGGCATCGCGGATCCCCCGCCGCACAACCTCAGGGCTGGCATCGCGGATCCCCTGCCGCACCACAGCAGGGCCGGTGCCCATGGTGTCCTGCCGCACACCCCCGGGTTTGAAGCCCACCGGCTGGTCTTTGCCGACCGTGATGTTGGCGCTACCCAGAGCAGCCTGCTTGATGCACACCGGGCGCGCTGCCAGCGGGTCTGGCGTGAGCCCTGGCCCGCCGGGATGATCGTGGAGTGGCATGAGCGGGCGCAGGCGTGGTTGCGGACCATCGCCGGGCGGATCAGTGCCGGCATGATCCTGCTCATCGACTATGGCTTTCCGGCGCATGAGTACTACCTGCCCGCGCGGCACATGGGAACGCTCGTTGCGCACCGTGCGCAACGCGTCACGACCGAGGTGCTGGCCAACCCGGGTCATCAGGATTTGAGCGTGCACCTGGACTTCACTGCGCTGGCACGCGTTGGCCTGGAAGCGGGTCTGGAGCTCGCGGGCTACTGCTCCCAGGCGCGCTTTCTGCTCAACTGCGGGTTGCTTGAACTTGCTCTGTCACCGATCGACCTTCCGGAGACCCAACGACCGGGTGCCTCGTCACCGATCGACTCTCCGGAGGCTCAACGACCGGACGCGTTGCGCGCTTTGGCATCGGCCGAGCAGGCGAGGCGCCTTGCTGGGGTTCAGCGGCTGATTTCCGACGCCGAAATGGGTGAACTCTTCAAGGTCATGGCATTTACCCGGGGCATCCCACCAGAGCTTCTCGGCTTTTCGCGCGGCGACCGCCGCGGTCGGCTCGGGCTCGAGGCATCGCCGTGCTGAAGTGGTTTCTCGTGACAGTTCTCGCCCTTCTGCTCTTCAGCGGCTTGCAACCCCTGCTGCGCAAGCTCGGCTGGGGCCGGTTGCCCGGCGACCTGCAGGTGCGTGTGGGCCGGCGAAACCTCTGGCTTCCGCTTGGCTCCACCCTGCTGCTTTCGGGTCTTGTGGCGCTGATCTCGCGGTGGCTCTGAGGGGTCTCAGACAACAACCGGCTGAAGTCCCCCGGAGGACAACATCATGCGCGCTGCCGCGATCCACCTCAGAGCCTTGCCCGGGCAGCGTGACCTGACTGATCAGGCCGCGTCGGCATTGGGCGGGAAGCGCTCGGATCTTGTTCTTGAGGCCGCCAGTGAAGCCATCGCTGGAGGATCAGGTGCGACGCAGGGCTCTGACCCGTAAAGCAACAGGGGCGTGCCGCACATCTGGGTAAACGACAGGAGCGGCAGTAGTCTGGGCCGTCTACGTCTTGAATGCCGGCGCGGAATCGGTGGCGCAGAGCATTGGCCGGGCGCTGGTGATCAGGGTCGCGCAGTGCGTGATCAGGCCCTTTCGGCTCCCCAACCACCCGGTAAGGCCTCAGTTGCGATGGATTCCATCAGAACCGCCTCGAAGGCCCGCCTCGATGGCTCACCGCGACAGCCCAAGGCGACAGCCCAATGCGACAGCCCATCGCGACAGCCCATCGCGACAGCCCACCGCGGCGGCCCACCGCGACAACCCACCGCGGCAGTTCACCGCGACAGCAGGGAACAGGTTCACGACCTGCGGATACCGAGAACAAGCAGATTCACGAAGCCGCGGAGACCGTCCTCGGTGCATGAGCAATCTGCGGCCGTTCAAACCGCGCGCGTAGGGTGCCGAGACCTTAGCGGCGCCGATCTCCTGAAGGCGAAGAAATGGGAGATGTTGCTTTGACGCCCAGGTTCAAACCTGACTGCGCCGAGCCTGCCCCTCTCGACCAGGATTTGAGCGAAGGGCAACCGAGGTCATTGATATTTTGGCCTTGACTTGCCTCTTTCAATGCCCGTAGCAACCAGTTATGCACGCGGAAACCGTTACACGCCAGTGCGATCGGGGCCCTGATTGTACTCACCGCGATCGCTACTACGCGCCGTCCGAGCGGCCGCTTACTCCTACGATCCCGCCCCGTCGGTCACAAGCGCGACCAGCACCACCGGTACTCGCCCTTACAAACGGTCACCCGTCCTGCATCACCATCGACCACCCTCCATCTCCCGCGATCGCCCGCTAACACCCGCTATCATTAACTACCGTCCATCATCGCAAATCGCCGATGCCAGGAGCCTCGATCCCCTGCCGCCACCCCTCGCCACCCTCACACGACACCACCCCGCACCAACCCCAACCTAGCCCCACCCTACCCCCCACCCCCCA
>Ga0194124_10003829_pt1 | contig 15449 bp, 19 predicted proteins | sample TA2KigCas0mmetaG_FD_148605 | JGI IMG/M metagenome (GOLD analysis project Ga0194124, IMG submission 148605) | Freshwater microbial communities from Lake Tanganyika, Tanzania - TA2015031 Kigoma Deep Cast 0m | ecosystem: Environmental > Aquatic > Freshwater > Lake | place: Tanzania: Lake...
AGAACGCCGGCCGCGAGCGCAATGGCGCGCGTTGAAGCCCCGGCATAGCCATGATCAGCAAAAAGCATCTGCGCGGCATCCAAAATGCGGTCGCGCACACTGGCTGAAGGGTCAATTGGGGCAAGCAGGCTGGTCATGGGCTCCGGGCTTTGGTCAGGTGACCTATACCCTTAATCTAGGCTGATTCGCGCCAGCGGCAATCATTCATGCAAAAATTGACGAAAATCAGCCCGCGCGCTATTTGGTCGGACGACTGATTTGCAAAGGGTTGGCCCGGCGCACCTATCAAACGCCGAAGGCCACCCAATTGGCGGGAGGAAGCCGTGGCATGAGCGCAGCGCAGGAAATTTTTATCAAACGCCGAAGGCCACCCAATTGGCGGGAGGAAGCCGTGGCATGAGCGCAGCGCAGGAAATCACCCAATCCCGCTATCTTGGCGGTGAAGCCCCGGCCGATCGTGCCAAGCGCATCGCGCCCATCATCGCGGCCCATGCCAACCAAATCGAACGCGACCGCGCCCTGCCCAAGGAATTGCTGGATGCGTTGCATGGCGCGGCGCTGTTCCGCACCCTGCTGCCGCAGGCCTTCCGTGGCGAGGAAGTGCCGCTACATGATTTTGTGCAAATGCAGATCGTGATTGCCGCAGCCGATGCCAGCACCGCCTGGTGCGTTGGCCAGGCTTCCGGCTGTTCCATGGCGGCGGCCTATCTGAAGCCCGAAATCGCCTATGAGATTTGGGGCGCCGATCCGCGTGCCGTGTTGGCCTGGGGCATGGGGCCAGCTTCCCGCGCTGTGGTGGTGGATGGTGGCTATCTGGTGACCGGCAAATGGCATTTCGCCAGCGGCAGCCGGCACTGCACCTGGCTTGGCGGCCATTGCAAAGTCGTGGAACGCGATGGGTCGCTGCGCGGTGATGCCGAGGGCAACCCGATTGAACGCACCATGCTGTTCAAGCGCGAAGTACCGAAGATCACCGATAATTGGCGCGTCATGGGCCTGCGCGGCACGGGCAGCGACACTTATGAGGTGACGGATCTTTTTGTGCCGGATGATTACACGGTGCAGCGTGATTTGCCGACCAATCGCCAAACCGCCGGCAGCTTGTATCATTTCACCAGCACCCATGCCTATGCGGCGGGCTTTGCTGGCGTGGCGCTGGGCATTTGCCGCGGGACGCTTGATGCCTTTATCAAGCTGGCGTCAGACAAAACCCCGGCAGCGTCAACACGGCCCATGCGCGACAGCCATGTCATTCAAAGTCTGGTGGCGCGTTCCGAAGCGCGCTGGCGTTCCGCGCGCAGCCTGCTTTTGGAAACGTTGCGCGAATGCTGGCCGCGCGCGGAAGCAGGGCTTGAGATGACGAATGATGAGCGGGTTTCGATCCGCCTGGCTTCCACCTTCGCCATTCAGACATCGCGTGAAGTGGTGGAAACCATCTATCAGGAAGCTGGCTCCACCGCGATTTTTGAAGACAATCCTTTTGAACGCCGCTTCCGCGACATGCATGCCGTCAGCCAGCAGGTGCAAGGCCGCAGCGCGCATTTTGAAGCGGTGGGCCAGCATCTGCTTGGGCAGACGCCGCATGCGCGGTTCCTGTAAGGGACCGGAGCTGAGTTTGGCCCGGCGCGAAAGGCTAACGACCGCCGAAGGCGGGCGCGAGCCCGAACGGGCGACGCCGCTTATGCGGCGAAGCCAAGCGCGCGGATGCGCGCGCCGGCGTTTGAGGGCGGATCGGCCTCGATCCGCATCATAATAAACGGAGGATAACAACATGGGCCTGCAAGGTCTGAACCATTACACGCTTCGCCCGGTGGATCTGGAAGCCACCAAGGATTTCTATGAAAAGGTGCTGGGCCTTGAATTGGGCTATCGCCCGCCGCTGACCTTCCCTGGCTATTGGCTTTATTGCGGCGGCAACCCGACCGTGCATCTGATCGGCGACCGTCAGGGTGAAGAAGGGCTACCCGAACGCAAGGTGGGCCACACGGGCCTGGTGGATCACATCGCCTTTTCCTGCACTGGTCTTGCCGCCATGCGCGCGCATTTGGACAAGCACAAGGTCACCTATACGGCGCGCGTCATACCGCGCGATCGGCAGACGCAAATCTTCCTGCATGACCCGAATGGCGTTGCGGTGGAATTGAACTACCCGCCCGAGGAAACCCCGCCGGACTGACCGGGCGCAGCACAAAACAGGCGGTGCAGCGTGTGCAGCACCGCTTCGGCTTTCGGATCGGCCACGCGATAATAGATCACCGTCCCGGCGCGGCGGGTCGCGACCAGCCCTTCATCACGCAGCAGGGCCAAGTGTTGCGAGAGCGCGGATTGCGATAGTCCCACATTGGCCGCGAGGTCATTGACTGACTTCTCACCCGCCGCGACCAGATCACACAGCACCAAAAGCCGCCTTTCATTGGCGAGTGCGCGCAGCAACCGCGCCGCCAGCGCAGCGTTTTCGGCGAGGCGCGCGGCGTCCTCCGCATCGCGGGATGGGTTCAGTACATCGCTCATGAGCAACTTCTAATCCTTTGCGCGTGGCAGGACCATGGCCACTTGACAGACGTCTAAAATGTAACATTATAACATTTCAACACACCATCAGAGATCCCCTTATGCTGCGCCGCGCCGTGCTTTTCGCCCCCGCCTTGCTGATGACCCGGTACACCCAAGCCCAGGCCCGGCTTTCGGTGGTCGCGTCCTTTTCCATCCTGGCGGATATGACGCGCCAGATTGGTGGGGAACGCATCGCGCTCCGCGCCATTGCCGGGCCGGATCAGGATGCGCATGGGTTTCAGCCCAAGCCATCGGATGCCGCAGGGTTGACCAATGCAGCCGTGGTCATTCGCAATGGGCTTGGCTTTGAAGGCTGGCTGGATCGCATGATCCGGTCTTCCGGCTTCAAGGGCGCCTTGGTGACCACAACCGATGGCATCACGCCGCGCATGATGCAGGCGCATCATCATCATGGGCATGATCATGGCGGTGCTGGTCGGCGGCACAATCATTCCGTCGGGCCGCGCCAGGTGCCAGACCCGCATGCCTGGCAGGATTTGGCGCTTGCGCCCCATTACATCCGCAATATCACCGCTGGGCTAAGCGCCGCCGACCCAAGCAATGAGGCGCTTTATCGCCGCAATGCAGAAGCCTATGCCGCGCGGCTTGCCGCGCTTCACCAATGGGTGCGCGCGGAAATCGCCAAAGTGCCCGCAGCACGCCGCAAGATTGTCACCAGCCATGATGCCTTCGGCTATTTCGGCGAAGCCTATGGCGTGCGCTTCCTGGCACCCCAGGGTGTTTCCACCGAGGCCGAACCCTCAGCCGCCGAAGTCGGTCGCTTGATCCGCCAGATCAAGGCAGAAAACATCACCGCCCTCTTCATGGAAAACATGAGTAATCCGGCGACCTTGCAACGCATTGCGCAGGAAACCGGCTTGCGGGTGCGAGGTCGGCTTTATGCCGATGCGCTGTCTGCCGAATCCGGCCCGGCACCGACCTATGAGGCCATGTTCCGACATAATGTCTCGTTGATGGTGCCGGCGATGCGGGGGGACGCCGCATGATCATGACCAGTCTTCGCAATCTGGCCTTTGGCGCAATTGTGGGTCTTGGCGCCCTATCCAGCGCCATGGCGCAGGGCTTTACGCCGCATGTCTCGGGTGAGGCTGACTGGGGCTTTATGGCGTTTCCACCTTCAACGCCAAGGATTCCGCCAGGCGCGGCACCAGCCTATATCTGTTTGGTGAAGTCGCCACCGGCTTTCACATCGCGCCGGGGCTTTCACTGCAAACCGTTGTGGCGTTTGAACCAATCGGCGAAGGCGACGCCTTGGGTGGCTTTCCGATGGATGGCGTGATCGGCTTTCGTCGCCAATCCGCCTTTCTGGAGGCCTTCTTCGCGGAATGGAAACCGGATGACGCGCTGACCCTTTATGGAGGGCGCTTCGTGGCACCCTTTGGCCGCGGCCATCATGACTTCCCCGGCATCCTGACGCGCATCCGCGCGCATGAGGTGCAAATGATCGGCGATGCCATGGGCGTGGGTGGCACCTGGAATTTCCTTGCCGATCCGCGCTTTGGTGAGCATGACATCTCCGCCGCCGCCTTCACGCTTGACCGGACCTTTTTGTCCTCAAGCTGGCTCACGCGCCGGCGCTGCTGTGATGAGCGTTACGAACGCTACAACCGCAATACGGAACAACAGGGCGGACCCGCCAATAACGGCCAGATGGATAGCTTCGCCCTTTCCTTGGATGGCGATAAATTCGATTTTGCGCCGGGGCTTTCCTATCAGCTTTCGCTGGTCTCCCGCGCGGCGGGTAAGGAAGACGGCACGGCGCGCGAATGGGGCTATTCGGGGGCGCTGCGTTATGAACAGCGCTGGTCAGCGGCGCATCGCACGCTGTTCTTCGCCGAAGCAGTGCAGTTCCGCAACGCCGAAGGTCGCCCGCGTTTTGAGACCGATGATGGCGACGAAACCACCATCGCTGAACGCCGCAATTTCACAACCCTGGGCGACCCTGGGCGCGCAGCATCGCATTGATGATTGGCGTGGCACGTTTGCCTGGCAGCGCGATCAGCGCAAGCGCAGCGTGGATACCCTGCCCACAGAAAACTATCTGGAAGCTTCCATCGGGCGCGATATCGGCCACGGCTTCGGGCTTGATATCGGCCACCAATACGGACGGCAGTTGATTGAGGAGTCCGGGCGGCTCGGTACGACTCATGCGGTGCTGGCGCGGCTTTCGTGGCGTGGTGGGTTTTGAGGAAAGCCCGACAATGAGCTTCCTGTGTGAGGTCTTCCCGCCCGATGCTGATGCGCTGAGCCCGATTTGCCCAAGCGCCATTAGCAGTCGCGACGAGAATGTCCTGTTCGAGATTTTCCGCCCTGATGTCGCGCTGGCAATTTGGCTGCGGCCGCAACAAGCAAACTGGAAGGCAGGAATCGGTCCCTTATTGCAGCAAGAAGGCAGGAATCGGTCCCTTATTGCAGCAAGTGCCCTTTGGCGCCGTTGGTCGCGGCAGCCCCGAAGATGCGCTGAACCAGATTGTGCAGGAACTGCCCGTGCCCGCCCCTGCGGCGTTGCTCTCTGACATGCTGCTGCTGGGTCGCTTCTTTGCGACCATCACGGAGCAATCGGAAATCCGTGCCAATCTGGCTGGCGTGAATGATGATTCCTGCCGGCGCTTTCATTGCGATTCGGTCAGGTTGCGCTTGCTCTGCACCTATCATGGGCCTGGCACGCAATTCACCATGTGCGGTCCGCAATGCCGCGCGCCGCATCAAATACCTGCCCTCGCTGTGGCTTTGGTGAAGGGACGCGCCCATCCGGCGGCTCTTGGCGATGCCTGTCTCCATCGCTCGCCGCCTGTTTCCCATTTGCCGGAAAGCCGCCGCGGCCGATTGCTGTTCTGCATTGATGAACCAGGATTTCTGCCATGAACGCCATGGACAAAAGATTGCCGGTCACTGTGCTGTCGGGCTTCCTGGGGGCGGGCAAGACCACGCTGCTCAATCACGTTTTGGCCAATCGAGACGGCAAGCGTGTCGCGGTCATTGTGAATGACATGAGTGAGGTGAATATAGACGCGGCCCTGGTGGGCAATTCCGGTACGCTATCGCGTACCGAAGAAAAACTGGTTGAAATGTCCAATGGCTGCATCTGCTGCACCCTGCGTGAGGATTTGATGCAGGAAGTGACCAAGCTTGCTGCTGAAGGGCGCTTCGACGCCTTGTTGATTGAAAGCACGGGCATCAGCGAACCCATGCCCGTGGCTGCGACCTTCGATTTCCGTACCGAGGATGGCTTCTGCCTGGGCGATGTCGCGCAGCTTGATACCATGGTGACGGTGGTGGATGCGCAGAGCTTCCTGCGCGATTACGGCAGCGCAGATCGCCTTGCCGCGCGGGGCGAAAGCGCCGGCCCGGAAGATACCCGCCTGCTGGTGGATTTGCTGATCGAACAGGTCGAATTCGCCGACGTCCTCATCGTCAATAAGCAGGATTTGGTGAGTGACGCGGAATTGCGTCGCCTGGTCGCGCTGCTGGCCACCTTCAATCCCAATGCGGAAATTATTGGCTGTACCAAGGGGGCGGTGCCGCTTCGGCATATCCTGCATACCGGGCGCTTTGATTTTGATGCCGCGCGCCGTTCTGCAGGCTGGATCAAGGCGCTTTCCGGTGAGCATTTGCCGGAAAGCGTTGAATTCGGCATCACAAGCTTTGTCTGGCGCGCGCGCCGCCCGGTGCATCCGGAACGCTTCAAGCGCTTCATCGAAGGTGATCTTCCGGGCGTGGTGCGCGCCAAGGGGTTTTTCTGGCTGGCGACGCGCATGCCCTGGGCTGGTGAATGGCAATTGGCTGGTGCCATTGGCCGCCATGAAGCGGCGGGGTTCTGGTGGGCGGCGCAGCCTGCCTCTCGTTGGCCGGATGATCCCGCTTGGCGCGCCACGATTGAGGCGAATTGGCAGGAACCCCATGGCGACCGGCGTCAGGAAATCGTCTTTATCGGCATAGGCATGGATGAGGCAGCACTGCGCGCAGCATTGCAAAAAACGCTTTTGACCGATGAGGAATGGCGTGCCGGGCCACGCGCCTGGTTTTCTGACCCATTCCCGGTCTGGCGTGAGGGCTGAAACCGCTGACGGGTTACGACGAAGGCGCAAAGCCTAACGCCCCAACCCGTCCCAGAATTCCTTGACCTTGGCGAAGAAGCCTTCGCTTTCCGGGCTGGTGCGACCACCCTTCTCAGCCTCGGCTTCAAACTGCTCCAGCAATTCGCGCTGCTTCGGCGAAAGATTCTGCGGCGTTTCCACCATGACCTGCACATACATATCGCCGCGCGCGGCTGACCGCAGCACGGAAAAACCCTTGCCGCGCAGGCGGAATTGATCGCCCGTCTGCGTGCCGGCAGGGATGGTCACCTTGGAACGCCCACCATCAATGCTCGGCACTTCCACATGGCCGCCAAGCGCAGCCTGCGTCATGCGGAGAGGTACGCGCACCAAAATATTCGCGCCATCGCGCTGGAAAATCGGATGCGGCCTGACCGCGATATCAACATATAAATCACCTGCCGGCGCGCCGCGCTGCCCGGCCTCACCCTCGCCACTCAGGCGAATGCGCGTGCCATCATCAACGCCTGCCGGGACCGAGACATTCAGGCTGCGTTCGCGCTGCACGCGCCCCGCGCCACGGCAGATCTTGCAGGGGTTCTTGATGGTACGCCCGGCGCCGCCGCAAGTGGGGCAAGTGCGCTCGACCAGGAAAAACCCCTGCTGCGCGCGCACCTTGCCGCTGCCTTGGCAGGTGCCGCAATTCTGCACGCCGGAAGCAGCACCACCTTCCGCGCCAACACCCTTGCAGGCTTCGCAGGAAACGCTTGTCGCGAAGCGGATAGTTTTCTTCGCCCCGGCATAGGCTTCTTCCAAGGACACCTCCCCGCAAATCAGAACCGCGCCCGGAAGCCGCGCGTTGCCCTCGCCCGCCGCCGCCGAAACGGCCGAACATTTCCTCAAAAATATCCTCAAAGCCGCCGCCACCGAAGGGGCTACCGCCGCCAAAGCCGCCACCGCCACCAGGCCCGCCCTGTTCAAAGGCAGCATGGCCAAAGCGGTCATAGGCCGCGCGCTTTTCGGCATCCTTCAGCACATCGTAAGCCTCATTCAATTCCTTGAATTTGGCTTCCGCTTCCGTGTTGCCCTGATTGCGATCAGGGTGCCATTGCATCGCGAGCTTGCGATAGGATTTCTTGAGGTCATCCTCGCCCGCATCGCGCGCGACGCCGAGAACCTCGTAATAATCGCGTTTTGCCATGATCGGGCTACCGTTTCTGCAACAAGATTTCCCCTGGCGCCAGGATGCACCAGGGGAATATCTTGGCCAAAGGCGCCATCACCCCGGAAGGGATCAGGAAGGCTTCTTCTTATTCGGGTCCACTTCTTCGAACTCGGCGTCAACCACCTTATCCTTGGAAGCACCACCCAGGAAGGCTTCTTCTTATTCGGGTCCACTTCTTCGAACTCGGCGTCAACCACCTTGTCCTTGGAAGCACCACCCGCACCACCACCGGCGGCCGGTTCTTCGGCCTGCGGCGCGGCCTGTTCGGCTTTATAGAGCGCCTCACCCATTTTCATCGCGGCTTGGGAGAGCTTTTCAGAGGCTTCGCGGATCGCATCGGCATCCTGGCCTTCCATGGCGGTGCGGGCAGCGGCCAGCGCCGATTCCACTTCCACCTTTTCAGCCGGCGGCACCTTGTCCCCGCTTTCCTTCAGCGTCTTGTCCGTGGAATGCACCAGCGCATCAAGCTGGTTGCGCGCTTCCACAGCCTCACGCCGCTTGCGGTCAGCTTCCGCATTCGCTTCGGCATCCTTCACCATGCGTTCGATATCGGCGTCCGAAAGACCCGACTTCGCCTGGATGCGGATTTGCTGTTCCTTGCCGGTTGCCTTGTCCTTTGCGCTGACGCTGACAATGCCGTTCGCGTCAATGTCGAAGGTCACTTCCACCTGCGGCACGCCACGCGGCGCGGGGGGAATGCCCGTCAGATCAAACGTGCCAAGCTGCTTGTTATCGGCAGCCATTTCACGTTCGCCCTGATAGACCTTGATGGTGACCGCGGTTTGATTGTCATCCGCTGTGGAGAAGGTCTGGCTTTTCTTGGTTGGGATCGTCGTGTTGCGGTCAATCAACCGCGTAAACACGCCGCCCAAGGTTTCAATGCCAAGGCTGAGCGGCGTCACATCCAGCAGCAGCACATCCTTGACATCGCCCTTCAGCACGCCGCCCTGAATGGCCGCACCAATGGCGACGACTTCATCGGGGTTCACGTTACGCGCGGGTTCCTTGCCAAAGAATTGGCGAACGGCTTCCACCACTTTCGGCATGCGTGTCATGCCGCCAACCAGGATCACCTCATCCACTTCATTGGCGGCGAGGCCGGCATCCTTCAGCGCCTGACGGCAGGGTTCCATGGTGCGGCTGATCAGATCATCCACCAAGGCTTCCAGCTTCGCACGCGTGAGTTTCATCACCAAATGCTTGGGGCCAGAGGCATCGGCGGTGATGAAGGGCAGGTTGATTTCGGTTTCCTTGGAAGAGGAAAGCTCGATCTTCGCCTTTTCCGCCGCTTCCTTCAGGCGTTGCAGCGCCAGCTTGTCGCCGCGCAGGTCAATGCCTTGTTCCTTGCGAAATTCATCGGCCAGATAATCAATGATGCGCTGGTCGAAATCCTCACCACCCAGGAAGGTATCGCCATTGGTGGATTTCACTTCGAACACGCCATCGCCGATTTCCAGCACGGAAACGTCAAAGGTGCCGCCACCAAGGTCATAAACCGCGATGGTGCCGCCCTTCTTCTGTTCCATACCGTAAGCCAGCGCGGCGGCGGTCGGTTCATTGATGATGCGCAACACTTCAAGCCCGGCAACCGTGCCGGCTTCCTTGGTGGCGTGGCGCTGGGCGTCATTGAAATAGGCCGGCACGGTGATCACGGCCTGGGAAACCTTCTCACCCAAATGGGCTTCGGCGGTTTCCTTCATCTTGGTCAGCACCATGGCGCTGATCTGCTGCGGTGCGTAGGTCTTGCCATCCACCTCAACCCAGGCATCGCCATTCGGCGCCTTGGTGATCTTGAAGGGGGCAAGCCCGATATCTTTTTGCACCATCGGGTCATCAAAACGCCGCCCAATCAGGCGCTTCACCGCATAAAGCGTGCCCATGGGGTTGGTGACCGCCTGGCGCTTCGCCGATTGCCCGACCAGCCTTTCGCCATTCTTCGCGAAAGCGATCATGGAAGGCGTGGTGCGCGCGCCTTCGGCGTTTTCAATTACGCGCACATCCTTGCCTTCAAGAATGGCCACGCAGGAATTGGTGGTGCCGAGGTCTATGCCAATGACCTTACTCATCCGAAGTCTCCTCTGCGGCGGATCGCGGCGGCCCGGTGCGGCACCACGGCGACCCCCTGTGCTAAACGGTGGCCAAGCGCCACCGCGGATGGGGTTAGAAAAGACCGCGCCCGATCAGGGGCGGTTGATGTGGGGAGATGTATGTAACAGCGCCGGGCGAGACAAGATGCCCCAGCCCGATCAGTCGCAAAAAGGCAGGTTAACGCGGCCCGCGGCGGCGATTGCGGTCCAGCTCCTCGGGGCTCAGGGCAAAGGAAATCCGCACCCGGTATTCTGCCGGGTTGCGCCCGGCCTGGAAGATAAGGGATTCGGGCGCGGTGGTGACGCGGGTGCGGGTCTGATTGCCCTCAAAATTCACCGAAAGCCTGGCGTCCTTGCGCTGGACCAATTGGCTGTCATCGCCGGTCGTGACCGCCAGGAACCAGGGGAGTTCCACCCGATTCCCACGCGTGGCGGGGCCGCGTTCCACAACCATGATGGCGGCGACCTTCACCTCCACCCCGCCGCCCCGCACGTAATCGCAGGTCGCAGTTACCCCCACCATCCTGCCATCCACCACCATCGCGGCCAAATCAGCCGGAGCGCCGGGCTGGTAGCGTGTCACATCAGCCCCATCGGCCAGGATCGTGACCCTGGGGCAGGGCGCCAGCACCGTTTCCTTGGAAGATGAGCCGCAAGCCGCGACCAGCCCGGCAAGAATCAGAACCCCGAAGCGTCGCATCCCGATAACCCCCTTTGAGCCGCACGGCCGTCCGGCTACTCTGACCATTCTTTGCGTCGCGCCGCAACCCGTGGCCGGCCCCTTTGGATGGACCTTTGCGCCCATGGCCTCTGCCAAGCCGCCCCTTCAGCTTCTGCTCGCCGGACCGCGCGGCTTCTGCGCCGGCGTTGATCGCGCCATCAAGATTGTCGAGGAAGCGCTGAAGCGCCACGGCGCGCCGGTTTATGTGCGGCATGAAATTGTCCATAACCGCTTCGTTGTCGAAAGCCTGGAAAAACAGGGCGCGGTTTTCGTCGAGGAGCTGGATGAAATCCCCGATGACGGCCAGCCCGTGGTGTTTTCCGCCCATGGCGTGCCGAAATCCGTCCCTGCCGAGGCCGCCAAGCGCATGATGTTCGCCCTTGATGCCACCTGCCCGCTGGTGAGCAAGGTGCATCGGGAAGCCGAACGCCATCATGAACATGGCCGCCATCTTTTCCTGATTGGCCATGCCGGCCATCCGGAAGTGATCGGCACCATGGGCCAATTGCCCGAAGGTGTGGTGACTTTGGTGCAGGACGCGGCTGATGCGGAAAGTGTTGTCGCGCCCGAAGGCGCCACCCTTGCCTATACAACGCAAACCACGCTTTCGGTTGATGATACAGCGGAAATCATCAGCATCCTGCAAAGGCGCTTTCCCGATATTCGTGGCCCCGCCAAGGAGGATATCTGCTACGCCACCACCAATCGCCAGGCGGCGGTAAAGGCCATTGCCGCCAGGGCCGATCTGGTGGTGGTGGTGGGCGCACCCAATTCATCGAACAGCCAGCGCCTGCGCGAAGTGGCGGAGCGCAGCGGCGCGCGGGGGGCGCGGTCATGGTGCAACGCGGTGCTGATCTTGATCTTGCGTTGGTGCAGGGCTGCAAGACGGTGGGCGTGACCGCCGGCGCCAGCGCGCCCGAAGTGCTGGTGGAAGAAGTGATCGCGCGGCTTGGTGAAGCTTACTCCCTGAATATCGAGGAAGTGGTGGTGGCGGTGGAACAGATCACCTTCCGCCTGCCGCGCGGGCTCGCCGCCGAATAATGGCGGTCTATACGGAAGTTTCGGATGAGGCTTTGCGCGTCTTCCTGGCCGATTATGCGCTGGGGGAGTTGCTGGCGTTTCGAGGCATTGCGGAGGGTGTCGAGAATTCCAACTACGCGCTGCAAACCGAAGCGGGTGATTTCATTCTGACGCTTTACGAAAAGCGCGTGGACCCGGCTGAATTGCCTTATTTCCTTGGGTTGATGGAACATTTGGCGGCGCGCGGCATGGCCTGCCCCACGCCCGTGCGCATGGGCGGGATGGCGCAGCCTTGCGCGAATTGGCGGGGCGGCCGGCGGCGATAGTCACCTTCCTGCCTGGCGTTTGGCCGCGCCGCGTGCGGCCAGAACATTGCGCGCCGCTTGGCCAGGCTTTGGCGGAAATGCACCTGGCCGTGGTAGGGTTTGCGCTCAGCCGGCCCAATGCGCTTGGCCCCAAGGGCTGGGCACCTTTGCTGGATGGATGCCGCGCGCGCGGAGATGAGGTGCAGCCCGGCCTGATTGCGGAACTTGATGCGGCACTTGCCGGCATTCTGGCCGCCTGGCCCGCCCAGGGCAGCCTGCCGGTTGGGCAGATCCACGCCGATCTTTTCCCTGACAATGCCTTCTTCCTGCCAGGCGCCGATGGTCAGCCACGCGTTTCCGGCGTGATTGATTTCTATTTCGCCTGCACGGATCTTTTCGCCTATGACATCGCCGTCTGCCTGAATGCCTGGTGCTTTGAGGCGGATTATTCCTTCAACGTCACCCGTGCGCGCGCCATGCTTGGCGCCTATCGCGCCATTCGCCCACTGTCAGATGCTGAATTGGCCGCGTTGCCCGTTCTCTGCCGCGGCGCGGCGCTGCGCTTCCTGCTGACCCGGCTGTATGATTGGACCCATACCCCTGAAGGCGCGCTGGTGACGCGAAAGGACCCGGTGGAATATCTGCGGAAACTCAGGTTCTTCAGCGGCGCCGAAACGCTTGCGGCCTTTGGCCTGTGACGACCGGCAGCGCAGACCCGCGCCCCGTGGTCGAGATTTGGACCGATGGCGGCTGCAAGCCCAACCCCGGCCCCGGCGGCTGGGCGGCCATTCTGCGCTTTGGTGAGCATGAGCGGGAAATGTCAGGCAATGAGGCCGAGACCACCAATAACCGCATGGAATTGACCGCCGCGCTGAAAGCACTTGAGGCGCTGAAAAAACCCTGCCGCGTGGCTTTGCATACGGATAGCGAATATCTGCGGAACGGCATCAGCCGCTGGATCCATGGCTGGGTGCGCGCCAATTGGCGCAATGCGGCGAAGGAGCCGGTCAAGAATTTGGATTTGTGGCAAGCCATTCTGGCCGCCGCCAAGCCGCATGAGATTGAATGGCGCTGGGTGCGCGGCCATGCCGGGGACCCGATGAATGAACGCGCCGATGCGCTGGCAACGGTGGCGCGGGATGCTGCCTTGAAGGGGTGAGCTTGCCCTAACCCTGCCCTGGCTGGTATATCACCGAAGCGGCGCGGGCGTAGTTCAGAGGTAGAACGTCAGCTTCCCAAGCTGAATGTCGGGGGTTCGATTCCCCCCGCTCGCTCCAAGAAGCCCCAGCCCTCACCCCAACCCAAGCGCTGCAAACAACCGCGCCGCCGGCGCCCAGGCTTCCATCACCGCATCGCGCTTGATAATCGCCGCAAGCCCGCCGCACAATAGCAGCACGATGGAAGGGCTTCCATCACCGCATCGCGCTTGATAATCGCCGCAAGCCCGCCGCACAATAGCAGCACGATGGAAGCGGCCCAGGCTGCGCGAAGCCCGCGCGATGCAGGGGCGGAGGCTCTTTCAAGGGAGGCGCCGCGCGCGGCCAGGGGCTCGGGCCGCGAATCCTCGGCCACCAACGTTGGTGCCGGGCGGGGTTCCTCCACCACGGGCGCGGGCGGTGGCGGTTCAGGCGCTTGGAAGGCAACCGGCTCAGGCGCGGGCGGTTCCGGGGCGCGAAACATCGTCCCGCATTGGCCGCAGCGCAAAGGGCGGTCGCGGTCGCGCAGCAGGCGCTCCGGCACCTGAAACCCAGCTTCGCATTTCGGGCATGTGATGAGCATGTTGCTATTTTCCGCCAGTGTCGGCCTCTCGGCAAGCGAAAGATTGAGCACCCCACCCCTGCCATGCGAAACAAGACCCATAAATAAGATTCGGACGCGTCGGGCTGGCCTATCCAACCCCCCAGGGTGATCCGGGGCAGGCGGCCTTGCGCGATGTCTCCTTCGCGCTGGGGGAAGGCAGCTTCACCTGGCTGCTTGGGCCTTCGGGGGCGGGGAAAAGCTCAATCCTCAGGCTGATGCAGGCCGCGATCCGGCCAACGAGCGGCGTGGTTTCCGTGCTGGGGACCGATATCGGGCAGGCGGAACGGGCCGCGCTGCCCGCGCTCAGGCGCAAGATCCCCGCGTGGTGCATCAGGAATTTCGCCTGCTGCCGCATCTCTCCGCCTGGGATAATGTGGCGCTGCCGCTGCGGCTTGTGGGGCGGGCAGAAGCCGCGGTCAGGCAGGATGTCAACGAAATCCTGGAGTGGTTGGGCCTGGCGGCAAAGGCAGGGCGTGCGCCGGCTGAACTTTCCGGCGGCGAACAACAGCGCATTACCATTGCGCGCGCCATTATCACGCGCCCTGCATTGCTGATTGCTGATGAACCGACCTCCGAATTGGATGTGTTTGAAGCCCGCCGGCTGATTGCGCTGTTTGTTGAAATGAACCGGCTTGGCACCGCGATTGTCGTCGCGACGCATTCCGAGGATTTGCCCGCGCGCCACCCCGCGCGTGTGATCACCCTGGCAGAAGGACGCATCATTGATGCGCCGTGATGCAGGCGGCAGGGCGGACCCGATTGGCCTGCGCGGCGCGCTGGCGGATCGGCTGCTGGTGGCGTTGATTGCCGCCATGGCGCTTTTCGCGACCTTTGCGCTGGCAGGGCATGAGGCAGCCGGCCAACTCGCGAAACGCTGGCAGCAGGGGGCGAATGCCGCCGTCACGGTGCAAATCCCAAACCCGACCCCCGCGCGCATGGAAGCGGCGCTTGATGCCTTGCGCGCCTTGCCTTCGGTGCGTGAAGCACAGCCGGTGGATACGGCACGCATGGCGGAATTGCTGCGCCCTTGGTTGGGCGATGTGGCAGGGCTGCCGTTGCCTGGCGTGATTGAATTGCGCCTGGCCGATCTGGCCGCCGACCCGGTGCTGATCGGGGATAGGGTGGCGGAAGCCGTGCCCGGCGCGGTCACGGAAGCGCATGGGGTATTTGTGGCAAGGCTTGCTGCCGTTGCGCGCGCCGTTTCTGCGGCCAGTTTGGCAGTGCTGCTGCTGGTGGCCGTGGTGGGCGCTTCGGTGGTGGTGCTTGCGGTGCGCGCGGGCATCGCGGCGCGGCGCGATTCGGTGATGGTGTTGCATATGTTGGGCGCGGCGGATCGCGACATTGCCGGTCGCTTTGCGCGGCGCACCGCCTGGCTTGCCTTGTTGGGGGCGATTCTGGGGATGGCATTGGCGGCCGGTCTGGTGTGGGCGCTTTTGCAACTCGCCGGGCCGATGCTGCCCGAAATCACCCCGCAGGGGGACCTGCCATGGCCTGACCTTGCCGCCATCCCATCCGGCGCTGCCTTGGTCGCTTGGGGCGCGGCCATGGCCACTATCCTATTGTGGCTGCGGCGCCTGCCATGAGGGGGCGGCGGCTTTGGTTACTGCCCTTGGCATTCTTGCTGCTGTGGCTTGGCGGCTTCATCTGGTTCCTCCGCGCCGTACAGGTAAACGCCGCCGA
>Ga0194124_10003831_pt1 | contig 15443 bp, 10 predicted proteins | sample TA2KigCas0mmetaG_FD_148605 | JGI IMG/M metagenome (GOLD analysis project Ga0194124, IMG submission 148605) | Freshwater microbial communities from Lake Tanganyika, Tanzania - TA2015031 Kigoma Deep Cast 0m | ecosystem: Environmental > Aquatic > Freshwater > Lake | place: Tanzania: Lake...
GCGGAACAGGAACAGCACCGTGTCGAACGTCGAGCCAATCGTGTTGATCTCGAACACATTCGGTGCCGAGATGCGGATCTCAAACAGGTCGACGGTGTCGGTTACGAGGACTCCTGTCGTGCTTGAGGTCCTGCCACTGACCTTGGTAGCCGTAGTACCGCTGCTTCCGGCACTCGGGGCGGCGATCTGCTGTGCAGTCTTGGCATCGTTGCCGGCGTCACCGCTTCCACCTGAGCCGGTGGACTCGGGCCCCTCGCCCCAGATCGGCCCCGAGAGACCGCCATCTTGCGCGATGACCGCCGAAGTGACAAAGAATGCGACGATAAGCGGCAGAGTTCGGTACACCACAAGCCTCCTCACGGCACAGGCGCCTTTCTGATGGAGTGAAGGTATTCCATCGGAACTGAGTTGCAAAGAAATTGTTTGAATCGGGGCGCTTACGAAGATCACTCCTTGATCAGAAGTGAGTCTTGGGCGCTCTTTCAGGCAAAGTTATTGTTACGAAACCCGTTCGATCCAGCGGTTCCAAAGAAGGAGTGCTCGCTGAGTGGCTGTGTGCAGGCTGCCATGCTTGGGCCATCGGTCTGCGCCATTCCGATTGGATTCTTGGACCGGCCGGACGAGCTCCGTGTTGCAGGCCGTGCACTGGAACCGAGCCTGTGCAAGCATGAAGCGCTTCCATTGGATCGGCCCGAGACGGATCCGCTTTGCACAGCCTGGACACACCACTTCCGTGCCCGGCTTGCGCTGCACGCTGTCGTAGTCGTGACAGCGCTCCGCCGGCAGGCCGAGCTGGCGCATGAGTCGCTGCCAGCGATGATCGTGATGGCACGATCGCCGATGATGGAGGTCGCAGGCCACGTGCGCCACCTCGTGCGCTATGGTGCTGTCGAAGCGCTCCAAGCCCTCGTGGCGGAACATGTGGAATGAGAGCTTGATGTGGCGACGGGCGGGCATGGCCAGGCCGGCGGTCGTGCGAAGCCGAGTGCTCAATTCGACGCTCGGTTCAGGACCAATCGGCTTGCCCAGAGCCTGTTCACACGCACGCCACCAGTGGCTGACGCGCTGCTGCGCCAGGCGTTCCCAATCGGCACGGAGGATGGGGACGGCTCGGCCCACCATGCCTTTCGGAACGGATGAAACATCACCGCGTGACACGGCTGGAGTCTAGGAGCGACGATCACGACGGTCGAACGGAGATTCTTCGGTGAAGGCTTGCAGTCACGCGTGGGATCACTAGCCTCGCGCCATGGCCCTCAAGACGGCGAAGCTCTCGGCACTTCGGAAAGCGCTCCTGGATGCCCGCGACCTAGGCAAGCACCGTTCGATGGCGGCGCTGCAGGTGGAGCTCGGCCTGAGCCGGCGCACGATCGTGCGGTACCTCAATGACCTGCGCACGCAGGGTGACCATGTGAAGATGGTGCGTGGCAAGGGCTGGACCATGGTCAAGCCGCGACGGGACGGAACGCTTGAATCGCAGATCCCGGAACAGCTCCTGGTCGTGCTACGCAAGCTGGGTTGGGCGCTGCGAGGCACGCCGTGGCATGAGGAAATGGAAGCGCTCTTCGGCGCGGAGCTCAAGCGGGTGAAGACGGTCGCCAGGCACGGCATGCACGGTGGCGCCATGGCCGAGGCCGTGCGGTTGAACAAGGTGCTCTTCATCGCCGACTTTGCACCGGGCGTGCGCAGCGAAGGCGCGGCAGAGGAATGGACCGACGAGGATGACGATGATGCTGCGCTCGATGCAGGTTCGTCGAGCGCCCTGCGCCGTTCGCTCGATGAGTCGATCCTGCGGCAGTCGGCATGGAACGATGTGTCCGCTGCGGTCTGGCGCGATGCGCTCTTGGCGGCGCGCGAGAGCAAGCCGCTGGTGGTCGAATACCTGAATGCGAGCAAGGGCAAGCTCGATCAGCAGCAGGTCGTGCTGCCCTTGGGGATCGTGCTGCGGCCCGGTGGTGCGTACCTGCTCGTGCACAAGATCGGCAATCTTCGCGATCCCGATGTCGAATCGGGCACGGCGGTGCAGTGGAGCGAGTCATTGCGCAAGCGGCCAGTGCTGCGCTCGTTCGCCATGCAGCGCATCCTGTCGGTTCGCGTGCTCGACGGCGTGTTCCGCGTGCCCGACGGACTTTCGCTGCGCGAACTCGTGAAGGCTTCGGTGGGTGGCTTCGTGCAGCAAGGGCCGACCGAGGCCGTCGAGCTCGAGTACGACGCGATCGACCTGACGCTCGCGGTCGGCGAACTGTGGCACCCTGACCAGCAGGTCACCCTGACGGGCCACGGCACGGGGATGACCGTGCGTGTGCGCTTTCGCACCAGCAGCAAGATCGAGGTCATGCGGCGCGTACAGGCGCTGGGTGGCAAGGTGCGCCTGATCAAGCCGGTGGCATGGCGCCAAGAGATTGCACGCAGCGCACGCATGCTGGCCAAGGGACACGAGCGATGAACGGGATTACGTCGCTAGGCGCTTGGCGGTGAGTTCAGCGAGGCACTGAAGGTGTGCGAAGTTGATGTCAGTCACTGGGATGCCAGCGGCCTCGAGTTCGGTCGTGACGATCGTGCGCAGCGAGCGGATGCCGCGTGAAAGCAGCTGGCGAACCGACTCAGGCGTGCGTCCCATGATGGCGCCGATCTGAGGTGCTGCGCGCCCTTGGAGCGAGAGCGCGATCGCCTGGCGGCAATCCGGAGAGAGAAGATCGATCCCACGCGTCAGGACGCAGACGAGCAGCACATGATGCGCTGGATCGATCATGTCGGCGCCGGGTGCGGCAGCGCATGGATCAGGGACGACTTCGACCATGGGAATGGCAGTGCCCTGGTCATCGATCATGGGAGCGGCCTCGGCGCGGAGCTTGGCGGCGCGACGGGCATCGATGAGGTTCGTGCGGATCGACTGCTTGAGGTAGGACTCCATGGCGGGGACGGTCGCGAAGTGCAACCCGTGCTCACCATCGCGGCGCAGACGCCCAGCGATGCGGTCGAGCACGCGCTCGACGATGTGATGGCGCAGCTGCGTGACCGTGGGGCAGCTCAGGACCACCATGTGATGGACGGCATCCTGTGCGAAGGTGTAGAGGTCGAGCAGGCTCAGCGAGCCGGCCGAGGCGAGGCTGGCCTGTGCCGCGGTCCGGGCGCGATCGGCGCGGATCGAATCGGTGGCGAGCGACATCGAGCGCCGCGCGGTGCGGCGGGTGCGGTGGTTCGACATGTGGGCTTTCCTCCAGCTGAGGGGTTGAACGACGCGTCCTCAAACTCTTTCCCCTGAGGGGACCTGAGTGTGACATCGAATGACACAGTGAGCGACACCAGTGTCGGCCGACCCGCTATGCGACATCACCCTCCGGCTCGGCCAGATGCTGGCGATCGCTCGCTCGTGCCGGAGAGGCATCGGCGAAGTCGTGCTCGCCGCACATGTACAGACGAACGACTTCGACCGCCGCGAGGTACATGGCGCCCTCGCGGGGTGAGAGGCCCGGTTGCCCGTGTCGGCCTGCTAGGAACGCCCCCCGGAACGTGGCGATCATGCGCAGGGCGAGTGTGACGCGGGTCGGAAGAGAGGTTGTGGGTCGGAAGAGTGGGCTCAGTGACATCGATCCTCGTGGTTGGGGGCGAGTGGTGAACGGGTCAGCGCGGCTTCCAACGGGGTTCCGCGCCAACCGTGACAGATCTTGTGACCGGGCAGACGACAGGGCTGATGGCGAGAACCCCCGCCAGGCATCATGCCCGGTGGCTGGATCCCGATCGGCCCTGCATAGAAGGGGCGCCGCAGGCCATCCTGACTGGAAAGTGCCAGAATCTGGCACAGATCAACCGCGACCTCGACCATTGGTCGCACTGCGGATCACCCATACGATCCGCTCGTGCCATGGCCCAAGGTGAATCCCTCGGCTCGCCGTTCCCTGCAGGGTGCGCTGCTGTGGGCGACCTTGCTGGCCGCGGTTGGTCCCGCGTCCCACGGCCTGGCCGGCCCCCTGCCCGACGAACCCACCCTGCCCAAGGATGCCGACCATGCCATGGTCGATGCCTCGGCGCCAGCCGACCCTGACGCTGCATCCATCTGGAAGGCCAAGGCGGCGCTCATCGAGCAGGACCACTGGTCCTACCAGTCGATGGGGCATCCACGCCCCCCCAAGCCGGCCCGGGCCACCTCATCGACGGCTGACATCGACCGCTTCCTGCTGCACGCCATGCACGCCCAGGGCGTGATCCCGCAGGCCCGGGCCGACCGCCGCACGCTGCTTCGGCGCGCCACGCTTGATCTGACTGGCCTGCCGCCGACCTACGACGAGATCCGTGCCTTCGAGGAAGACACCCGGCCCGATGCCTGGTCGCGTGTGATCGATCGGTTGCTCGCGAGCCCGGCCTACGGCGAACGATGGGCTCGGCACTGGCTGGATGTGGCACGCTACGCCGACAGCAACGGGCTCGATGAGAACACGGCGTTCGCGAATGCCTATCGCTGGCGCGACTGGGCCGTGCGTGCGTTCAACGACAACCTCCCCATCGATCGCTTCATCATGATGCAGATCGCCGGTGACCTCATGCCCGAGGCCCGGTCCTCCCCCGCTGCCGCTGACTGCATCACGGCGACCGGCTTCCTGGTGCTTGGCCCCAAGGTGCTCGCCGAGCCGGACAAGGAGAAGCTCGTCTTCGACATGGTCGATGAGCAGGTCGATGTCGTTGGCCGTGCGTTCATGGGCCAGACGCTCGGCTGTGCGCGCTGCCACGACCACAAGTTCGATCCGATCTCGCAGGACCACTACTTCGCTCTCGCCGGCATCCTGTACAGCACGCGCACGATGGCAAGCGTGGCGACCGTGGCCAGAGCGCTTGAGCGCGAAGCCGCTGCCAACGACGCGGTGGCCGCGCGTGCCGAGCACACCGCCGCGACTGAGCGCACGAGCAAGGCACTTCAAGGTGTTACGCAACGCGCCGACGCGCGTGTGCAAGCATCGTGGGTTGCGCACGCAGCGCCGATCCTCCTTGCTGCAGCTGAGCTGCCGGCCACTGCCCCGACGCGCGAGGCCGAGGACGGTGCCGTGCTGCAAGGCCTCATCATCGATCGCGATCGCTGGGGCGTCGGCATCGGGGTTGTGCGTACGGGTGCACCCGGCGTGGGTCGCGTGGCGTGGAGGTTTCGCGCCGAGATCGACGGCCCGCATGAACTCCGCGTGCGGGCCGCGAGCGACGAGGTACGGCCCGTGCAGGTCGAACTCGACGGGATGCCTGCGGCGCAGGACGCCCTTGCTGCCGATACGGGTTCCTTCCATCCGCAGGGCCAGGCATGGCAGGTTGCCGCGCATCTTGAGTTGACCGCGGGCGACCATGAGATCGCGCTCGTGCGCGATGGCCCTTTCCCGCACATCGATCGCGTGGAACTGGTGCCGGTTGGTCGTACTGATCGACGAGCCGAGGCCGTTGCCGCGCGGGCTTCGGAACTCGGCGTTCCCGCCGCACTGCTCGTCCAAGCGCGCGATGCGCTGGACCGCGAGCCGTGGCTTGCCGAGTGGCGCGGAGAGCTGCATGGCCCGGTGCGCGATCGCCGCGAGCTCGCGACTGACTTGGCCGCGCGCGCGCAGGCAGCCTCGGTGGCATGGAACGCGCTCTTCTCCGACGGCCCCTCGGTCGATCCACGCGAGCGCCTTGATGAAGCTTCGTTGGAAGCCGATCGCTCGGCGCTGCTTGGCCCCAGCGGTCCGTTTGCCGTGGCCGCCGCGTTGGAATCGCAGCGCCACGCCGACGATCGTGCGCTGATCGCAGGACTCGTCAGGGAGCGCGATCGCCTGGCCGGTGCGATGCTCACACCGCCCCTGATGGTGCTGGCCGTGACGGAACAGGAGCAGCCGGGGGATCTCGCGGTGCACGTGCGTGGTGATCACACGGTGGCGCCCGGTCCGAAGGTGGCGCGCGGCGCTCCGCGACCGCTGTCCAAGGGCACCGATCTCCCGGAGATTCCCGAACGATCCAGCGGCAGGCTCGAACTGGCGCAGTGGCTCGTCGAGGACGAGCACCCCTTGACGGCACGCGTCTTCGTGAATCGCATCTGGCACTGGCACTTCGGACGCGGCATCGTCGAAACGCCCAGCGACTTCGGCACGCGCGGCGGCCAGCCCTCGCATCCTGAACTTCTCGACTGGCTCGCACGCGACTTCATCCGCAACGGGTGGGACCTGAAGCGGCTGCATCGGCAGATCATGCACTCCGATGCCTACACGCGGTCATCGGAATCCAATGCCATCGCCAGCACGATCGATCCGGAGAATCGCCTGCTGTGGCGTTGGACGCCCCGCAGGCTCGAGGCCGAGGCGATCCGCGACAGCGTGCTTGCGGTGAGCGGATCGCTCGACCGCACCATGGGTGGTTCGCTCCTGTCGAGCGGGAACTTCGAGTACGTCACGAACGACCAGAGTGCCAACGGTGCGCAGTACGGTGCGCCCCGCAGGAGCCTCTACCTGCCGGTGATCCGCAACGCGCTCTTCGGCTTCTTTGGGATCTTCGACTACACCGATGCGAGCGTGACGCTCGATGCGCGCGCGCAGACCGTGATCGCACCGCAAGCGCTGTTCATGCTCAACAGTCCCTTCGTGCACGAGGAGAGCCGCGCCTGGGCAAAGCGCCTGCGTGAACGCGTGCTCGCCGCCGCCGCGTGCGTGCCGCCCCAGCAGGCCGAGCACCAAGGCCACGCGGTGGTGCAGGAGGCGTACCGCATGGCGCTCGGCCGCGAGCCCACCGCAAGCGAGGCGAATGCCGCGCTGTCCTTCATGGCAAGCCAGGCAGCGCTCGGCGAGGACGCTGCGTGGGGCCTTTACGCGCAGGTCATCCTGGCCAGCAGCGAGTTCATCACGATCGAGTGATCGCACGAACCTGCGCTGATTCGGTGCTTGCCGCTCGACGAGCGCGTGAGCGCGGCTACCCTCTCTGCATGTTCTGTGGTCATCGACAGAGCGCCGTGACGCGGCGAGCCATGCTCCAGTCCTGCGCGAGTGGGTTTGGGCAGGTCGCGCTGCTGGGACTCTTGGGCGATGAACTGCTGCGTCGCGGCGCGTGGGCCGATGGCCGTCCAGACTTGGTCGATCCATCTCAATCGGGGCCCTTGGCGCCGCGCCTGCCGCACGCACCGGCACGGGCCAAGCGGGTGATCTTCCTGTTCATGCACGGCGGCCCGTCGCAGGTGGACACCTTCGACTACAAGCCGCTGCTGCAGCGCGACCATGGCAAGCCGTTCCCGCAGGCCAAGCCGCGCGTGCAGTTCGCCGAGACCGGCAACCTGCTCGGCAGCCCGTGGGCGTTCCGCCAGCATGGGCAGAGCGGTGCATGGGTGAGCGAACTCTTCCCTAACGTGGCGCAGGTGGTGGATGAGCTCTGCTTCGTGAAGAGCCTGCACGGATCGAATCCAGCGCACGGTGCGGCGCTCCTCAAGATCCACACCGGCAGCGAGAACTTCGTGCGGCCGAGCATGGGCTCGTGGATCACCTACGGCCTGGGCAGCGAGAACCAGGACCTGCCCGGCTTCATCACGATCAGCCCCACGCTAGGCCACGGCGGCGTGAACAACTACTCGAGTGCGTTCCTTCCTGCGGCGTACCACGGCACGCCGTTCGGCAAGACCGGCATTCCGTCGAGCCAGGCGCAGTTCGACCACATGATGGCTGGCGTGCCGGGTGACGTGCAGCGCGCGCAGCTCGACCTGCTGCAGCGGCTCAATCGCGAGCACATGGACCGCAGCGGCGGCGGTGCTTCGCTCGAGGGCCGGATCGAGGCGTTCGAGCTCGCGTTCCGCATGCAGGCCGCTGCGCCGTGGGTCACCGATACCAGGGGCGAGTCGGCCGCCACGCTCAAGCTCTACGGCATCGATGAGAAGAACACCGAGGACTTCGGGCGGCAGTGCTTGCTGGCGCGGCGGTTCGCGGAAGCCGGCGTGCGCTTCATCCAGTGCACGCATTCGTACAAATGGGACCAGCACGGTGATCTGCGCAAGGGCCACACGCAGAATGCAAGCGAGGTCGACCTGCCGATCGCGGGACTGATCCGAGATCTCAAGAGCCGCGGCATGCTTGAGGAGACCCTTGTGGTCTGGGGTGGCGAGTTCGGACGCACCCCTGCGTCGCAGGGCGGCGAGGACGGCCGCGACCACAATCCGCATGGCTTCACTTGGTTCATGGCCGGCGGTGGCGTGAAGCCGGGCTTCTCCTACGGCGCGACCGATGATTACGGCTGGTATGCCGAGCGCGACAAGGTGCATGTGCACGACATGCACGCCACGATCCTGGCGCTGATGGGGATGGACCACGAGCAGCTGACCTATCGCCACGCCGGCCGCGATTACCGGCTCACGGATGTTCACGGCTCGATCGTCCGCGACATCATGGCGTGATCCCGGGCGTTCTCGCGCGGTCGAGTCGTGGCGCTGCCACGCCGTCACGTGCGCCGAAGTGCCCTGTGACGTTTCGCTCACACCCGTTCACGGTCTATCGTTGACCGATGCCCACGATCCCCGCCCTGCTCCTTGGCCTTGTTGCGCTCACGGACCTGCCGACCTCCTGTGTGGTCGATGGCATGGCGTTCGAGGCCGTGGCTGAGCACGCCGAACCAGGTGTGGCGCGGTACCGCTGGGCGAAGCACGCCGAACGATCCATCACGCTCACGCTCATCGAGCGCGATGGACTGATCGCCGGCGCGGCGCTCCTGGCCGAGTCGCTGACCGCTCTGCTCGATGGAGGACTGAAGCTGCCGAAGTCCCTGGCGTGGGATGTCGACGTGATCGTGCGCCGCTGGTCGCCGCCGAAGCAGGCGCCCGAACTCGCCGCGGCCCGGACGGCGGCCGGCGTGCGGCTCGGCGCCAACGGCGTGGCGTTCGTGCTGGCCGTGATGAGTCCGACCGTTGCGCGGGACGCAGATCACCTGCCCAAGGGCGAACTCGTGGACGACGGCGGCGTGACGATCGACGTGCTCGAGCAACTCGCCGACGAACGCGATGCGGTCGGCGCCACGGCGTTCGTCTCGGGGACCGAGGCCGCGACCGTGGAGACCATGCCTTCCTTGGGCAGCATCACGCCGAAGGTACCCATCGATCTCGAAGCGATGGCCGCATCATGGACCGATCGCGTGCAGGCCTTGATCACGAGCGTGCGCGGGGAGTGACTCCCGCCCCTCACCGGATGAACCGGAGTTCGCCGAAGTCGGGGATGAACGGCGTGCCGCCGGGCGAAAGGCGCATCGGCGCGGGGAAGTAGACGCACCAGGCCTTGCCGATCATCAGGTCCTCGGGAACGATGAAGGGGCTGCTGTTGCCCAGCTGCACCGACACGAGTGGGTGCGGCCGGCCCCAGAGCCGGCTGTCGCGGCTCGCGCCGGAGTTGTCGCCGAGCATCACGTACTCGCCATCGCCGATCACCGGCGGCTGGTTCACGTCGATGCCGAACGCCAGGCCGGGAATCGGCTCGCCGTTCATGGGGTACTGGTCGCCCGGATTGAGGAACGCCGGCCGGTAGTACAGGTCGCGATCCACGCGGATGCGTCGCAGCGTCACGGGCCCGCCACCGAACTCCCAGGCCAGCGTGGTCGGCGTGGGCTTCTGCGCCGAGGGGTTCTGCAGCACCTGGTCGATGGTGCGGCCGCGTGGTCGGCCTCGTCGGCCGCAACGGAAGCGGAAAGACCACGCTCCTGCGCTTGCTCCAGGGACGGGCGGCGCCGACCGCGGGACGCGCCATGCTCTTCGGGGTCGACGGGCTCGCGCTCGGCGACGCAGAACTCGCCCGCGTCGGAGTCGTCCATCAGGAGAACCGCTTCGTCGCGTGGATGAGCGGTCGCGCGCATCTCGACTTCACGCGCAGCTTCTACGCGCGGTGGGACGCGGCGCGCGAGCGCAGGCTCGTCGAGGCATTCGAGCTCGACCTCACGCAGCGGACGGGCGCGATGTCGCCGGGCGCCGTGCAGAAGCTCGCGATCGTGACGGCGGTCTGCCACCGTCCCGAGGCGATCCTGCTCGATGAACCTGCAGCGTCGCTCGATCCGCCGAGGCGACGGTGGCGTCGCTCGGCCGCGGGGTCCGGGGTGCGCAGGCGGCGGCGAAGGCCGCGGCGACAAGTGCTACGTACAACACGGATCGAGGTCGGATGCGGACGGCGTTCGGTCGGGTCATGGAATCAGCTTTCCGCGTGGGCGCGTATCTTCGACAGCAGCCTGCCGAGCTGCGTGCATTCGCCGGCGGAGAGCCCGGCGAACTGGCGCTTCTGAAGCAGGCGAAGGGGCTTCTCGAGCGATGCGAGCGTCCGGGCGCCTTTCGCCGTGAGGAAGTTCCGCACCACGCGCCGGTCTGCATCCGATTTCGACCTGCGGAGATAGCCGAGGCGCTCGAGCCGCTCGATGAGCCGCGCCATGTCTGGGACGTCGGCGACCACCATCGCGGCGATCTCGATTCCGGTGCGACCCGACTCGCCGGCGCCGCGAAGAATGCGCAGAATGTTGTAGCTCGTCTTCGTCAGCCCCTGCGCCCGCATCAGTCGGTTCACCTCGCCGTCGAGCTGCGCGACAGTCCGCCAGAGGCCGAGGTATGCCTCCTCTTCGGCCGACTCGAACGGGTCCTTCTTGCCGAGTTCCTGGGCGAGCGTGCGGTGCGTCGTGGCCATGGCGGTGCGGGGAAGCAGAATCGTACGTACAACAGGTATCATGGTCAAGGCGCCGTGGGTTTGGGGTCGTGGTTCGTGGATCGAGCGTCGCGGGTCGCGCCGCCACGCCGCGACGGGTGCGACGGGCGCGAGCGACATGCAGGCATGCCGTGCCGAGCGGACGTCCGGGCGCGTCCGGAGTGCGGCGTGGCCCGCCCTCGGCGGGAAGAGATTTCCGGAAAGTTCGGGATTTCGACCCGCGCGTCCCGTCATCGTGGCAAAATGCGGACTGGAGCACCTCCGATGCAGAGCGCGCGATTCGAAGCGTCCTTCCGATCCCTCGTCCGCATCGCCCATCTCGCCGTCGGACTCGCGTCCCTCGCGCTCGCGCCTGCGGCGCGCGCGGACGACTGCAACGGGAACGGGATCGCCGACGCGATCGACCTCGCCGGGCCGGTCGCGCGCGGCTACTGGCGCTTTGAGCAGGCGGACGGACCGTTCCTCGACAGCGGGCCGAACGCGCTGGTCGGCATCCGGGCCGGCGCGGGCGCCGATGCGTCGGTTCCCGTCGAGCGGGTTCCTCGCACGACGGCGGGCAACCTGCTCGCCTGCGCCCTCGGCGGGGCGGGTTCCGTGTCGGTGCAGGATCCGTCCGGGCAACTCCGCTTCGCAGGCGCGAGCTTCACCGTCGAGGCATGGGTCCGGCTCGACACGCTCGCAAACACGAGCGGTCCGGGCCAGCGGCAATTCCTCCTGCAGAAGAAGGCGCTTGGCGTCGCCGACACCGGGCTCGACTACGCGATCGTCGCGCAGCGCGGCGCCGAGTACACGGGTCTCGTGGCCGACTTCGGCAAGAACGGCGACTTCACCGGTCGCGAACTGATGGTGCTGTTCGGAACGGGCTCCGGAGTCTGGGCCGTCACCTCGCACCTCCAGATCGCGACCACCGGCTGGCACCACGTGTCCGTGGCCTTCGACGCGGCCACCCGCAAGGTGCGCTTCGGGCTCGACGGCGCGGTCGAGACCATCGATGCGCCCGGCCCCGCGCACTTCGCGAGCAGCGGTCCGCTCCTGATCGGCGCGCATACGAACGCGGCGGGCACCTTCAACCAGTTCCTGCGCGGCTCGGTCGACGAACTGCGCATCCTCGGCGGCGCGATCGACTCGTCGCAGCTTCTCCGCAGCCACGCGATGGCCGATTGCAACGGGAACGCCGTGCCCGACGGCTGCGATGTCGCCGACGGGACGAGCATCGACTGCGATGGCGACGGCCAGCCCGACGAATGCCAGATCGCGGACGGCGACTGCAACAAGAACGGCGTTCCCGACGTGTGCGACCCCGATTGCGACGCGAACGGCGTTCCCGACGCGTGCGACATCGCGGCCGGCACCGCGCAGGACTGCCAGGGCGACGGCGTGCCCGACCAGTGCCAGCTGCAGGATCTCCGCGAACTCAAGTACGACAACGGCTGGGCCCGCATCGCCTGGCGCGCGGACGAGCCGTACATGGCGTGGCTCAACCGCTTCAACGTGGTCGATGGCGCCGATCTCGTCGACGGAATCGAGGTGCTGTGGGGCATCATGCCGATCGGCACCCAGGTCGATGTCTTCGTCTGGAGCGATCCGAACGGCGACGGCAACCCGTCCGACGCCGCCGTGCTGTGGAGCGGCCAGGCCACGGTCGCGCAGACCGATGCGCTCTCGCTGATCGAGGTGCCTGCCGTCGATGTGGGCGACACCGGGGCGAGCTTCTTCGTCGGATTCATCATGGAGGCGACCACCGAGATGTTCCCGGCGGCGCTCGACATCGACGGCGTCCCGACACCCGACCGGAGCTGGGGCGTCGGCTCGTTCAGCCCGATCGATCCGAACGATCTCTCGTTCGCCGCCGTCGAGTTCGGCACGATCAACGACCTGCTCTTCGGCAACGTCTGGCTGATCCGGGCCCGCATGCGCGGACTCGGCACCGACTGCAATGCCAACGGCGTGCCCGACGAATGCGACATCGCCGACGGTCTCGTGGCCGACGCCGACCGGAACGGCGTCCCCGATCTTTGCGAGGACTGCAACGGGAACGGGATCGTCGACGGCTTCGAGATCACCGGCGGCACCAGCGCGGACCGCAACGCCGACGGCGTGCCCGACGAATGCCAGCTCTCCGCCAACGACTGCGACGCGGACGGCGTGCCCGACGACGCCGAGCTCGCGGCGTCGGACTGCAACGGGAACGGCATCCTGGACGCGTGCGACATCGCCTCGGGCTACGCGGTCGACACCAACGCGAACGCCGTCCCCGACGACTGCGAGGATTGCAACGGCAACGGCAGCGTCGATCCGCTCGACATCGAGTTCGGCTTCAGCGGGGACTGCGACGCCGACGGGGTGCCCGACGAGTGCCAGTTCGGCGCGCCTGCGGAACCGGTCCGCTACGCCTACGACGACGGCGTGCAGGAGGCGAACATCAACTTCGTCGGCGCCGTGCTCGAGTTCGCGTGGATGAACCGCTTCACGGTCGTGCCCGGCGGCGAGGTCGTCTCCGCGGTCGAGGTCGTGTGGGGCGACACCTATCCCGACCTTCCCGCGGAGGTCGTGCTCTGGTCCGATCCGAACGGCGACGGCAATCCGGCGGACGCACGCGTCATCGTCGCCGTCGACACGCGCTCGATGAAGATCGACTTCCCGTCCGACAACCTCAACATCGTTCGGATCCCGCCGACCTGGGTCGGGCCCGCGGGCACCTCCTTCTTCGTCGGAGTCCACTTCGACGACATCTGGGGCAGCGGCAAGCCGGTCGCGATCGATGTCGACGAGCCTCACAGCGGGCAGGGTTGGATCGCCTACGCGCTCACCGGAACGATGGACATCGACAATCTCGCGGCCGGCTGGATCATGCACTGGCCGCACCACGACCTGCTCGTCCGGGCGATCGCCTCGGACGGCCGCTTCGAGAGCGACTGCAACCGGAACGAGATCCTCGACTCCTGCGACATCGCGTCCGGACGCCCCGGCGATGTGAACGGGAACGGCGTCCCCGACGACTGCGAGCTGCTCGGTGACTTCAACGGCGACGGTCTCGTGAATGGAGCGGACCTTGGAACGCTGCTGGGGGGCTGGGGCACCGCGGCGGGCGATCTGAACGCCGATGGAACGACCGACGGCGCCGACCTGGGCGTGCTCCTGGGAAACTGGACTGGTTGAGCGGATCGGCCGCGTAGCCTGCGCGCATGCTCTGCGCCCTCGTCCTGTCAACGGTCGTGCTCGCCGCGCAGGATGCGGTGCCGGCCCCTGATGAGTCGAATGCCGCCACGTGGTACCGGCGCGCGGGGAGTGACTCCCGCCCCTCACCGGATGAACCGGAGTTCGCCGAAGTCGGGGATGAACGGCGTACCGCCGGGCGAGAGGCGCATCGGCGCCGGGAAGTAGACGCACCAGGCCTTGCCGATCATCAGGTCCTCGGGAACGATGAAGGGGCTGCTGTTGCCCAGCTGCACCGACACGAGCGGGTGCGGTCGGCCCCAGAGCCGGCTGTCGCGGCTCGCACCGGAGTTGTCGCCGAGCATCACGTACTCGCCATCGCCGATCACCGGCGGCTGGTTCACGTCGATGCCGAACGCCAAGCCGGGAATCGGCTCGCCGTTCATCGGGTACTGGTCGCCCGGATTGAGGAACGCCGGCCGGTAGTACAGGTCGCGATCCACGCGGATGCGTCGCAGCGTCACGGGCCCGCCGCCGAACTCCCAGGCGAGCGTGGTCGGCGTGGGCTTCTGCGCCGATGGGTTCTGCAGCACCTGGTCGATGGTGCGGCCGTTGTGGCTGGCGAGGAGGCGCTGCTGCGGATCCCACTCATAGTCGAGCATGAGCACGCTGTCGCCATCGATGAAGAGCTGCAGGCGCTGGTCGATGTGCCAGAACTCGAGCTCGAACGCGCCGTCAGGCAGCGCGACGGGTGCGCTTGCCGTGGCCTTCACCTCGCCGCTCTCACCATGCACGACCGAGAGCGTGGCCTTGCCGCCGGAGACGTCGAACTTCATGACATGCGAGCGCGTGCCGATCGACACGCTCGTCGTGAACAGGCCGCTTGAGGCCGGCGTGCAGTGCGCAGCCACGCGCAGGTCGCCCACGGGGAAGAGCGGGATCTCGGGGCGCGTGGAGTTGTAGGCGTTCCAGTCATCGAGCTGGATGTCGGTCGAGACCCACTCGAGCCGCGCCGGTCCGGTGGCGCCCCACACGAATGCACGCGGGTCGCTCGTGTCCCATCCCTGTCCACGCAGCGGCGGTCCGCTCCATGAACCACGCATGCGCTGGCGCATCGCGCTCGGATCGATCGGCGCGTAGTCGCTGTTCCAGACAGGCTGCAAGACCGCGCGCTGCACGGACTCAGGCTTGCGCTGGATGCGCATGCCGGTCACGGGCATGTCAGGCTCACCGGTGAATGCATCGCCATCGGCCAGCGCGAAGCGCTCGCCGGGCATGCCGACCAGGCGCTTGATGTAGTAGGTCGCATCGCCGACCGGGTCGCATGGGTTCTTGAAGACGACCACGTCCCAGCGCTGCGGCTGCTGGATCGGCCACAGGAACTTGGTCACGAGGATGCGATCGCCGACGCGGGCGTCCTGGGCGAGGCGGATGTTGCCTTCGCTGCGGGTGGGCGCGATGTGGCTGACCATGGGATCGCCGATCGGGCGCTGGAAATCACGGCCCGCGCGCGCCGATTCGATCACCGGCGCTGCATCGGCTGGGTAGCTGTAACCGGTGTCGGAACTGCGCAGGCGAAGGTGCTCGCCCATCAGCGTGGGCGCCATGCTCCCGGTGGGGATCACATAGCCCTCGATGACG
>Ga0194124_10003832_pt1 | contig 15443 bp, 10 predicted proteins | sample TA2KigCas0mmetaG_FD_148605 | JGI IMG/M metagenome (GOLD analysis project Ga0194124, IMG submission 148605) | Freshwater microbial communities from Lake Tanganyika, Tanzania - TA2015031 Kigoma Deep Cast 0m | ecosystem: Environmental > Aquatic > Freshwater > Lake | place: Tanzania: Lake...
CCTCTTGGTGAGCTGTTTGCCCTCATCCCACAGCCGCGTCTCCTGCACCACCGGCTCGCCGGCTTCGTAGGCCTTGATCTGGCGCTGAATCTCGTACTCGCAGGCCTTCTGGATGGCCGAGAACGAGTTCATGTTCTTGATCTCGACCTTGGTGCCGAAGGGCGCATCGGGGCCCCGCCGCACCGAGATGTTGACGTCGCAGCGCAGGGAGCCCTCCTGCATGTTGCCGTCGCTGACGCCCAGATAGCGCATGATGCGGCGGATCTCGCTGGCATACTCGGCCGCCTCGCGGCCGGTGCGCAGGTCGGGCTTGCTGACGATCTCGGCCAGGGCCACCCCGGCGCGGTTGTAATCGACCAGCGAGTGGGTGGAGCCCGCCAGGCGGTCGCTACCGGCATGCACCAGCTTGCCAGCGTCTTCCTCCATATGCAGGCGCTCGATGCCGATGCGCTTGAGATAGGTCTCCTTGCCCTTTTCGGCCACCTCGACCTCAATCCAGCCGTCCTCGGCGATCGGTTCGTCGTACTGGGAGATCTGGTAGTTCTTGGGCAGATCGGGATAGAAGTACTGCTTGCGGTCGAACTTGCTGTGTTCGGCCACGTTCAGGTTGAGCGCGAGCGAAGCCTTGACGGCGTACTCGAGCACCTTCTGATTGAGCACCGGCAGGGTGCCGGGCAGGCCGCAGACCACCGGGTCGATGTGGCTGTTGGGGTCATCGCCGAAGGCGGTGGAGGCGGCCGTGAAGATCTTGCTGTCGGTGCCCAGCTGCACGTGGGTCTCCAGGCCGATCACCGCCTCCCAGTTCCCGTTGCCGCCAGCCATGCCTGCCCATTCACAATGCGTGGGCCGATCCTATGGAAAGGGGCATGGAGGTGGTCCTGCTGGGCGGGGGCCTGATGGGTCTGGCGATCGCCCACCAGCTGGCCCGCCGCGGCCAGGCGGTGCGGGTGATCAGCCGCAACCGCAAGGAGGCCGCTGGGTTTGTGGCCGCCGGCATGCTCGCCCCCCATGCCGAAGGTCTGAGCGGTGATCTGCTGCGGCTGGGCCAGGCCAGCCTGGAGCGGATCGGCGCCTGGGTGGAGCAGATCGAGGCCGACAGCGGCCTGAGTTGCGGGTATCGGCCCTGCGGCATCGTGGTGCCCTTCGCCACGGCCGCGGCACGTGATGCCTACGCCACAGCCGCCTGGGGGAAGCCGCTGGATCGGGCCGCTCTGGAGCGCGAAGTTCCCGGCATCGGGCCGGCGTGGCAGGCGGGATTGCTGTTTGCCCAAGACGGGCAAATCGACAACCGCCGCCGCCTGATGCGGGCCCTAGAGCGAGCCTGCACGCGGCTGGGGGTGGCCTTTGAAGAAGGCTGCAGCGTGGAGGGGCTGGTGCGCAGCGCCAACGGTGCGCTGCAGGCCGTGGAACTGCTCGATGCCGCCGGCGAGCGGCGCCAGCTGGCCTGCGAGCAGGCCGTGCTCAGCTGCGGGGCCTGGAGTGCCCAGCTGCTGCCCCAGCTGCCGGTGTTTCCGGTCAAGGGCCAGATGTTGTCGCTGCAGGGTCCGCAGGCGGCCCTGGGGCGGGTGCTGTTCGGCCCGGGCACCTACCTGGTGCCACGGGACGACGGCCTGATCGTGGTGGGGGCCACCAGCGAGGCTGGCGCCGGCTTCAGCGAAGGGCTGACCCCGGCCGGCCAGCGCCAGCTGCAGCAGGGCATCGCCAGCCTGCTGCCGGCGGCCGCCCAGTGGCCACCGATGGAGCGTTGGTGGGGCTTTCGCCCCTGCACCCCCGACGAAGGACCGCTGCTGGGCGCCGGCCCGATCGCCGGCCTGTGGCTGGCCACGGGTCACCACCGCAACGGCGTGCTGCTGGCGGCGATCACGGCCGAACTGGTCACCGCAGCCCTGCTCGCAGCCCAGGGAACAGACGAGCTGGACCCAGGCGCTAATGCTTTGTTGCAGGCGTTTGACTGGCGGCGCTTCAGCGCCTGAACACCTCCCGCTCGCCGATCCCCTTGATGGCATGCACCCCGGCCGAGGTCATGGGGATCTCGCTGGCCACCAGCGCCGCGGTGGTCGCATCGACCAGCAGTGGCGTCTCGACCACCCGCGTCAGCGACTCGAGCCGGGCCGCCAGATTGACGGTGTCACCGATCACGGTGAAATCGAGGCGCTGAGGGCTGCCGATCTGCCCCACCGCCACCTCGCCTGTGGCCAGGCCGATGCCACTGGCCAGGGGCTCGAGGCCCTGACGGGCCCAGCTTTGGTTGAGCTGGGCCAGGCGCTCGGCCATGGCAATGGCACAGCGCACCGCTGCGATGGCCTCGGCCTGCTGGCCGCGGCTCAGCGGCGAACCAAAGACGGCCATCACGCAGTCGCCGATGAACTTGTCGACGGTGCCTCCGTTGGCGCTGATCACCTCGACCATGGCGCCCAGATAGCTGTTGAGCTGGCGGAGGTGCAGGGGAATCTGTCCCTCACGGGTGCGGCGCTGGGTCAGCTGGGTGAAGCCCTTGAGGTCCGAGAACAGCACCGTCACCGGCAACACCTTGCCCTGCAGCAGGCCATCGGCCGAGCGCGGGTCGGCCAGGATCGCCTGCACCACATCGGGCGCCACATAGCGCTCAAAAGTGCGGCGCAGGCGCCGCCGTTCGGCCAGCTCACCGGCATAGGCCTCGGCGCCGAACACCAGCGAAAGCGCCAGCAGGGCCAGGGCGGCTCCCAGGACCGGCAGCAGGACGCCCGCCGACTGGAAGGTCCAGACGGCAACCACCACCGTCAGCACCAAACCGGATCCGGTGACCAGCAGACGGATCGCAAGGCCGCGTCGGCGCGAGGCGACCACCAGCACCACAAGGGCTGGCAAGGCGGCCAGCAGCCCCCGCGCCCAGGCCGCTGCCGGCCAAGGGTAGAGACCGCTGCCATCCAGTGAGTTGGCAACCCCGGTGGCCAGCAGTTCCAGGCCGCTGAGCCGACCGAACGGAGTCTCGAAGCCACCGCTGCCATCGCCGACCACAGAGCCAAGCAACACCAAGCTTCTGTGCCAATCCACCCGTTTTTGCAGCAAGGCCCAGCGCCCTGGATCGAGCACTTCCCAGGCCGATACATGACGAAAATGCCCACTGGGCCCGTAAAAATTGAGCCACCGATCGGCGTCAGGTTGGCGACTGGAGCGACCCGCCTGCTGCAGCAGCTGCCCGCCCAGCGACGGCCATGGCTTGATCCCATGGGCCGGTAACAGCCGCCGGCCGTAGTGCTCGGGATGACGGGCAGGCTGACCCGGTCCAGGTGGCACGATGTTGCTCAGACCACTGGGCTGGTGGTGATACGGCTGCACCAGGGTCAGGGCGCTGCCGGCATAGATGTCCTGGGGTTCGAGCATTTCGGCCGCCAGCACCAGACGGCCGGGCCATTGGCGTAGGACTGCTGCCAGGGCCTGGTCGTCGCTACGGCCCTTGCTGCTGGGGCCCGCAAAGACGACATTGATCGCGATGGCAGGGGCACCCGCCTGCAGCAGGCGATCGATCAGATCGCCATAGCGGGCCCGCGGCCAGGGAAGGGTGCCAATCCCGTCGGCCCAGGCGGGTCGATCCACTTGCTCGGCGAACCAACTGCCCTGTTGCACGGTGGCGTCGTCGATCTCAACGAGCACGAGCTGCTGCGGAGGCTGGCGCGGGCCGCGCCAGCGCTGCAGCTGCGTGTCGAGGCCGCGCTCGGCCTGCTGCCACAGAGGCACCTGAAGCGCCGTGAGACAGGACACCGCAAGCACGACCAACCAGGGCCAGGGGCGCAGACGGGCCAGCCCAGCCCGCGATTGCGGCACAGCTTCAGCAGCGTGGTTCCAGGGCATAGACGCGATGCTGCGTTTCAATCCAATGGGAGGCCACAGGCCGGAAGTGTTTGCGACACAGGGCAGCCATGGCGTGATTGTCCTGCGCAAAGCCAAAACAACCCCTGGCGATCGGAAACCCGCTGGAAGCCTGGGCGCCTGCCGCGAGATGGGCGCTGGTCATCACATCGGCCAGCAGAGCAAACATCCCGCCGCGCCGGTCCCAGGGTGGATCCACCCAGGCCACGGTGTAACGCAGCAAGTCAGGCGCAGGGCGATGGCACAGGAGCCATCCCACCAGATCCAGGCCATGCCGCAAGACTCGGCAGTGCTGCAGATCAAGGTCGACAACGGCGACAGAATCCTCCAGCAGAGGCGGACGCGCCCAACCGGGCAGATCGGGATCGACAGCCCGTTGGCGTAGCAGCTGCCAATGGTCGGCCGTGATCGGCTCGACACCCCAAGCGCAGCGGTGCTGCTGCCTGCGGGCCATGGCGGCAAGACGTTGGGCCAGCGGCTCGAAGGCCTGGGGACTGGCCACGGTCACCAGCAGTTGTCCGGGTGCATCCCGCCAGCCCGCCGTCGGTGATGTCAACGCCTGCAACGCCTCCGTCGATGGCTGCCCCAAGGGAACATCAATGGCCATGGCAGCGCAGTTCTGCAGGGTGGCCCAGCGGCGCACATGGGCCAGCAGCTGCGTGGCCACACCCTGACGCCTCCAGGCTCGCCGCACAGCCAAACTGGCAATGGTCAAGATCGGTGTTAACGCCCCAGCGGCATCAACCGGTCCAGATTCAATGCGCCCGACCAGTAGCGCAATCGGCCGCTGATCCCGGCGCACACCCCAGGCCAGCCAGGCACCACAAGCGGGGGCCTGGCTCTGGTGCAGCGATGGCGCCTCAACACGGGCGAGCGCAGCGGCCAGCGCAGCAGCCGTCAAGCCACGAAAGGATTGCAGCGCCTCAAGCGAACCAATCTGACGGATGTCGAGATCCGCTCCGGAGCCAACCGGACCCGAACATCCCTCAGCAACACGGTCAGCCACGTGTCAACGATGCCTGCAGTACGGCAAGGAAAACCAAAACCGATACAACAACTCGTTGACAGTATCAACAGATACAGCAAGAGACGAACCGCTTTCGGCATTTTACCGAAATTTCACTAACAAATTTTTAGCGAAATTTTAAACAGAGCAGAACAAGCCTGGAGCCAAGACTGGCAAATCCTGAGCAACATCTACGTCAACCTATCGACAGAGGCAAAAGTCGAACTGGCTGATCGTTTTCGTGAACACCATAAAGGAGCTGTCAATGCCGTTCTGGACATCGCCAACAACACTGGAACAGAGGTTCACCCCGACACGGTGATCACCTTCTTCAATCAATTCATGGTTGACAGACCCGACGACGACAACGACGATGAGGAATTAAGCCGCGAGATGCTTTCGGCCGTCAGCGGCGGAAAGGGTGGACCACCTTCGCCACCGCCGCCGCCGACCAGCTGGATGATGGGCCCGCCGGGCGGAAACCTGACCACTGTTGCTCCACTGACCACCGTTGTGCCGTTCCGCTGAGCGCCGAAGAACGCCTGAGCCTGGTTGCCCCCTCAAAATGTTTCGCTTAGATTGGGCGCAATCAGCTCAGTTGCGATCCATCCAGCAGCCACGAAACCGATTTGCAGGATTTTGACGTCTTCAACAATGTCGATCCCCAGCTGGTTGAGTGGATCGTTCGCAACGGTCGATCCGTTCAAGCGGAGCAAGATCTCTGCCTGATCGCAGAAGGTGACGCGTTCGCCGGGTTATTCGTGCTCGAGCAGGGCACGCTGATCATTTCCACGTCTCAATCGCAGGCTGATGATGTGGTCCTCGCTCGCCTGGGCGTCGGCAGCATGGTCGGCGAAATGAGCTGGCTGGAGTCAAGGCCTGCCGTAGCGCGTGTCGTGGCGAGTGCAGGCAGCCGCATCCGACTGATTGAGCCGACCAGCCTGACACTGCTCCAGCGCCCGGGAGACCCCATTGCTCCTCTGCTCTACCGCGCCATCTGCACCAAGCTGAGCCTGCAGATCCAGAGCCAGAACGCCTGGATCCATCGCTTCACAGCGTCAGTGCAGGAACCCCTGCGCAAGGTGCTGCTGCTGTTTGCCGAGCTGGAGGAGCAGGACGTTGCCTGGCTGGGCCAGCTGGGTCAACTGCAACGCCTGCCCCCTGGGGGGGTGCTGCTTGAACAAGGGCAACCAGTGGCGGCGTTGTATCTGGTGCTGGCGGGCGATGCCCGCATCCAGATCAACAGCGACGGGCAGCTCAAGGAGGTCGGCAGTTCGCGCCGCGGCGAACTTCTGGGCGAAATGAGCCTGCTGAATGCAGCAATGGAAGGGGCCAGTGCACGGGTCGACACCCTGGCCGGCATGGAGCTGCTGCGCATCGACAAACAGGCCCTGCTGGCCGCACTGGCTGCCGACAACGCCCGCGCCACCCGCTTCTGGCGCGCCCTGGCCCGCATGCTCTCCCAACGCAGCCGCGATCAGTTGCTGGATCGCGGCCTGGCGCAGGTCAGCCGCCAGGCCGAACAAACGGTCGATGCCGACGAAATGGACCTGGAGCAACTGTCAGCCGCGACCACCGCTGGGCTGCGATTCGACTGGCTGTGTCGCCGCTTTCAGGACCAGGGAGGCTGAGAACCATGCAGCTTCAGGCCGGCGACGAGCAGCTCTGGCCTCAACAGGCCATGCACCTGCATTGCGGCGAACTGCTGCTGCTGCTTCAGCACAGTGCCAACGGCGTCGTGACCGAGCGGCTGCCGCTGCTGAGCCTGGAGGCCGGGGCTGTGCTGCCGCCACACCCCAGCGGCCTTGAGGCCCACCTGAGCTGCCGCATCCGCGCCCTGCAACCCTGCGCGCTGGAGCCCATGGCAGCGGCCAGCGACGAGACGATCGCGCAGGCCGAGCAGGCCCTGGTGACGGCGCTGCAACCCAGCAGCAGCGCGGGCGATGGCCAGCTGCCAGCCCTGCTACAGGCGCTGTGGCAGCAGCACCGCGACCAGCAGCAGCAGCGGCAGCAGCGCTACGCCCCCCTCGACGGACAAAGTGCTCAGCGGCTGTTTCTGCATCTGGAAGACGCCATGCCTGGCCTGCAAGGCACAGGCCAGCCCCAGGCCGATGCCGACGGCGGTTGCGCGATAGAGGCCTGCGTGGCCGCACTGCTGCGGGAGCGCCCTGGTTCCGGGCACACCCCCGCGCCCCGTGGACCGATGCAGCTCGCGGCAGAACCTCGCCAACAGCTGTACCAATGGCTCGACGTCAACGGCTTGATCGGCCGCGATGTGCTGATCAGCGGCGATCTACGCCACCAGGACTGCGGCGATCTGATTGGATTTCTGGAGCAGGACCCCGCCCAGTGCGTGTTGCTGCAATCAAGCGGCGCGGGCTATCGAATCTGGATTCCGGGAGCCATGGCCCAGCCGGTGGCCCTGCAGCAGGCACCCCAGCTGATGGAGCGGATCAATCCACGGATGATCGCGGTGTCGCCGGCATTTGCGACGCAGGATCTGACCAGTCTCGGTCTGCTGCGCTTCGCCTATGGCGACCCCAAACACCGCGCGGCGTTTGTCGTTGGCGGCCTGCCCGTGGGGCTGGCCCTTGGCTTGCTGTTGGCCATTGGCCGAGAGGTCGGTGCTGCCCGCTGGATCTTCGGCATGGGCTTCAGCGGCCTGGCGATCGGCACCTCGCTCGGCTTTCTGAGCGGTGGCTTCCGTGTGGGCGTGGCGGTGATGCTGCTGGCGACCCTGCTGGGTCTGCTGACGCCGACCTTCAACACGATCATCACCAACCAGGCCCTACCGGATCGGGACCTGGGGCTGTTGCTGCAGATCGCCGGGATTCTGGTCGCCGCGGGCATCACAAGGGTGGCTCTCGAATGGACCCAGAGCCGCGCCCTGTTGTTCCCACAGCAACAGGGTGCCACCAGGTCCCAGTTGGCCACGATCCAGCGCATGTTGTCGCTACCGATCGACTTTTTTCGCCATTATTCGATGGGCGATCTGCAATTGCGCTTCGGCGCCATTGACGAACTGCGCAGTGAAATTCAGACCCTGCTGGATGGTGGTCTGCTCAAGCTCGTATTGAGCAGCGTCTACATGCTGTTCCTGCTGAAGATCAGCGTCAAATTGACCGTGCTGGCTTTCGTGATCGCCCTGATGCTGTTGATCCCGACCGCGCTTGTGGGCCTGCAGAGCAGACCGTTGCAACGGCGTCAGGAGGAGATCGACGGCCAGGCCCAGAGCCGCAATCTCGAATTGATCAGCTCCGTGGCCAAGCTGCGGCTGGCCGGTGCCGAAACCCGTGCTGCGCGCTGGTGGGCCGAACAATACCGCCGTTCAATCACGATTGAGCAGGCTCTCGATGCCAAGGAAGCGGTCGGTCAGTTGCTGAGCACGGTGATCCCGAATCTCGGTAATCTTCTGCTCTACATCGTCATCACCAAACTGCTGGCCGAAGCGGCCGCAACACCGTCACTGTCGGCCCCCAATGCCGGCCAGTTGCTGGGCTTCTTCTCGGCCTTCGGCACGTTCATCGGCGCCATGAGCAGCTTCGCAGGGCTGCTGATCGGGGCTTTTGATCTTCCGACCATTTATGAACGAGCCCAACCGATTCTGAAAGCCCAGAGCGAACAGTCCGAGCAGTTGCTCGAGGCCGGTCGGCTCGAGGGTGGACTGAGCTTTGATCGTGTCAGCTATCGCTATCAACCCGATCTGCCGCTGGTGCTGGATGGGGTCAGCTTTGTGGCCAGGCCCGGTGATTTCGTGGCCCTGGTCGGTCCGTCGGGCTCGGGCAAATCAACGCTCGTGCGCCTGATGCTGGGCTTTGCCAAACCCGAGAACGGCGAAATCCGTGTGGACGGCCAGCCCCTCAACGGTTTGCGGCCCGACAGCCTGCGCCGCCAGATCGGCACCGTGTTGCAGAACAGTGCCCTGTTCAGCGGCAGCCTGTTTGAGGCGATTGCCGGCGGTTGCCTGATCAGCCTCGATGAAGCCTGGGCGGCAGCCGAGATGGCCGGTCTGGCCGACGACATTCGGCAGATGCCGATGGGCATGCAGACCGTGATTCCCGATGGAGGCGGCACCCTCTCCGGCGGGCAACGGCAGCGGGTGGCCATTGCCAGAGCACTGGTACGCCAACCGCGGTTGCTGATCTTCGATGAAGCCACCAGTGCACTCGACAACCGCACCCAGGCCGTGGTGAGCCAGAGCCTCGAGCAGCTGGCGATCACCCGGATCGTGATCGCGCATCGACTCAGCACCGTGCGCCATGCCGATCAGATCCTGGTGCTCGAGCGCGGCCAGGTGCGCCAACGGGGAAGCTTCGAGACACTGATGGCCGAGCCAGGCCTGTTTGCCCAGATGATGGAGCGTCAGATCGCATGAGCCTCTTCCGCAAGAAAGCGCTCGATGCGCTCAACAGTCCTGAACAGCTGGATCAGCCGATGCAGCTGCTCAGGCCCGGTTACTGGGCTCTGCTCCTCAGCCTGCTCGGTTTCAGTGTGAGCCTGGTGCTGTGGTCGATCTTTGGCCGGCTGCCCGTGCGCATCAGTGGCCAGGGCGTGCTGATCCGCACCGACAGCCTGCAACGCCTGCAGAGCGAAACCCCGGGGCGGGTGGTGGCCCTGATGGGCAACGTGGGCGACTGCGTAGCCCAAGGCACCCCACTGGCACGCATCGACTCGGTGCAACAGGACCTCGACCGCAGCCGAGCCATCAACCAACTGCAACTGCTGCAAAACCAGGACCGCAGCGAAGATGGCCTGGCAGGCATCCGCGAGCGCGAACTCCAACAACAGATTGAGCGGGTTCAGGGACTGGTTCGCAGTGGTGCCATTTCCAAAGACGACCTGTCGCAGCGCCAGCAGCAGCTCAGCAGCACCCGCATCGAATTGCGCGCCCGGGACAACCAACGCCAGCAGCAGATCCAGGAACAGCGCAACCTGATCCGCAACCTGCAGGAGTCGATCCGGCGCACGGCCGTGGTGGTGGCTCCGCGCAGCGGCTGCATCGTCGACCGCAGCGTCAAGGTCGGCGAAGTGATTCAGCCGGGCACCAGCCTGTTCGAACTGGAAAGCAGCAACACCAGCAACGCTCTACAAAGCCTGGCCTTTTTCGCACCTGGTGATGGCAAACGGCTCAAACCAGGGCAACGGGTGCAAATCACGCCAGCCAGCACCAAGGCGCAGCGCCACGGCGGCATTGAAGGCACGATCCTGCGGGTGCAACCTTTGCCGGTCACCGAAGAAGCGGTGATCAGCCGCCTCGGCAACCCGGCCTGGATGAAAGCCCTGGGTGGCAAAAGCGACGGGCCTCTGATCGAGGTGATCACCTCCCTGCGCCGCAATCCGCGCACCATCAGCGGCTACGACTGGGGCGGCGGCGCCGGTCCTGCCCTGAGGCTGAGTGCGGGCACCCCCACCAGCGTGCGCGTGGTGGTTGAAGAGCGCAGGCCGATCAGCTACGTGATTCCGATCCTCAGAGACCTGAGTGGCATCTACTGAGGCGATGGCAACTCCCGCAATCCTGCAGGCAGGCCAGCAGTTCTGGCAGGGATGCAAGGCCCGCTGGACCGGTCGCCGCGTCCGCACCCCAACGGTGCTTCAACTGGAGAACACCGAATGCGGAGCCGCTTCACTCAGCATCATTCTTCAGTACTACGGCCGCTATGTGCCGCTGACCCAGTTGCGCGAGCTCTGCGGCGTCTCGCGCGATGGCAGCGATGCGGCCAACCTGCTGGAAGCAGCCAAGCGCCTGGGGCTGCAGGCCAAAGGGTTCAAGAAGGGCCTGGCAGCGCTCGAAAAACTCAAACCGCCGGCCATTCTGTTCTGGGAGTTCAACCACTTTCTGATTTTTGAAGGCTTCGTTGGTGATCGCGTCGCCCTCAACGACCCCGCCCTGGGACCCCGCAGCGTGAGCCGCGACGACTTTGACACCGCCTACACCGGCATCGTGCTCACCCTGGAACCGGGACCTGACTTCGAGGCGGGCGGCAAAACCCCTTCGGTCTGGCCGATTGTGCTGCGGCGACTGGGTACAGAGCCGCTCGGGGCGGCGTTCGTGCTGCTCGCCGGCTTGCTGCTGATCCTGCCGCAGCTGGTGATGCCGATCTTCGCGCAGATCTACATGGACGAAATCATCGGGAACGGCATCGACAGCTGGTTGAAACCGATGCTCTGGGCGATGGCGCTCACCATCACCCTGCAGGCCGTGCTGCAGCAACTCGAATTGGTGGGACGCCGCAGCCTCGAAAAACGGCTCACCCGCCGCTTTGCCGCCGAATTCGAGCACCAGGTGCTGGCCCTGCCAGAACGGTATTACGCCCAGCGTTATGCCGCCGATGTGGCAAACAGGGTCAACAGCAACGCCACAATCGCCGGCTTCATCGGCGAACGGTTGCTACCGATGGTCAGCGGCGTGGTGCTGCTGGTCTTCTATCTGATTCTGACCCTGCTGTACAGCCCGCTGCTGGGCCTCACGATCGGACTCACCACCGGCATCAACGCATTGGTGGTCCTGCTCAACCTGCGCGTTCAGAAGGACGCCAATCTGCAGTTGCAGAAAGACGGAGGCAAGGCACAGGCCGTGGTCGTCAGCGCCATCCGTGACATCGAGACCGTTAAGGCCGCTGCTGTCGAAAAGGACGTGTTCATGCGGTTTGCCGGTTACCAGACGCGGCTGCTGAACACGGTTCAGAGCCTCGCGTTGCGCAATGCACGCATCCGCATCATTCCCAGTGCGCTGACCACATTCAACGAGGTGGCGATCCTGCTGCTGGGCTTCTGGCTCGTGATCGAAGGCAAGCTGACACTGGGGATGCTGCTGGCGGCCCAGACCATTGCCTTGAGCCTGAAGGGCGAGATTGAACAGGTGATCGGTTTCGTGCAAAGCCTGCCGGCCTTTGAAGCCGAGGTACTGCGACTCGAAGACGTGCTCGAGCAGCCCCGTGATCCCGTGCTGCAGCCAGCAGCCCCGGCAACGACAGCCTGGCCCGCAGCGCGCACCAGGCTCTCGGGTGCCATCGAACTCCGCGATCTGCACTTTGGTTATGTCCCGATCAAACCTCCCTTGATCACAGGACTAAACCTGATGATTGCCCCGGGCCAGCGCATTGCCTTTGTGGGCGGCAGCGGCTCAGGCAAAAGCACCATCTCCAAACTGATCGCCGGCCTGTACCTGCCCAGCAGCGGCGCCATTTTGTATGACGGGCTGCCGATCACCGCCATTCCGCGCAGTGTCTTTGTCGGCTCGTTGGCGATGGTGCAGCAGGACATTCAGCTCTACGGCTGCAGTGTGCGCGACAACTTGACACTGTGGAACCCACAGATTGGCGACAACGAACTACGCCAGGCCTGCGCCGACGCCCAGATCCTGGACGCGGTGCTGGCTCTGCCCGATGGCCTCGACACGGTGCTGAGCGAGGGGGGGCGCAGCCTCTCGGGAGGCCAGCGCCAACGCCTGGAAATCGCCCGGGCGCTGGCGCAGAACCCGACGATCCTGGTGCTCGATGAAGCCACCGCGGCCCTCGATGCCAACAGCGAGGTACTGGTCGATCGCGCCCTGCGGCGCCGTGGCTGCACCCAGATCATCGTGGCCCACCGGTTGAGCACAATCCGCGACGCCGACCTGATCGTGGTACTCGATCAAGGACGGGTGGTCCAGCAGGGACGCCATGACCAGCTGGCCAGCGAGGAGGCCTCGCCTTATCAACGGTTGCTCAGCGAAACCGCCTGATGAGACAACACTCCACGATGAAGTTTTACTAAATCTGGCTTTGAACCTGACAAGCGTCAGATGACGAACTGGACAATTTGTCCATAATCGAGAGGTCCCTCGGCCGCTCTATTCAGATGCAGGGAAAGCCCGACCGCAGCACGGAGCGATCCCTTATGCCCATCACAAGCAGTTTACCGCTGCCCTCTTAAATCCCCACCTCGATCTCCTCTTTCACCATCGCCAGGAGCCAGCACATGGATGACATACAGGCCAGACTTCGCGATCTACATGAAGCCCTGCAAGGGGACGAACTACAGACGATCTGGGACCAACTCAGAACTGATCACGATGCCGGCGTCTCAGCCGCATTCGACGCAGCCAGCCGCCATGGACTGGAACTCAACATCGAAGACATCAAGTCTTACATTGACAACTACAGCGCCATCGAAGAAGACGACGACGTCGAACTCGACGCCACGACACTCACTGCGGTTTCCGGGGGCTGGGGCAAGGCACGTCAGTCGCCGCCGCCAGCTCCATCACCAGCCAACTTTGCCCCCATTGGCATGTCTTTTACCATGCCAATGGGCAACAACCTGAACAAAACCTCAGCCTTGAATAACACATCAGCGCTTAATAATACCTCAGCCTTGAATAACACATCAGCGCTTAATAATACCTCGGCCTAAATAGACCAGGCAAATAATCACAGCTCATAGTCGCAACTACCAGCCCAGGGACACGCGTTCATCAAGCGAAAACCTTCAAAGCCAAGCCAGGGACCGTCGAATCCCTGGTTTGGTTATTTTAATTTCTCGACTCGAACCTTCAGGAGGCCAAAACAAGAGCGTTCAGCCTCAACTGAATGCAAAGCTGCCCAATCAACCCTCGACGCGCCAGACCTGATCGGCAGGAGTCCAGTCGTTCAGCTCTTCGGGCTGGAACCAAAGACCGATCTCGAAGCTGGCGGTCTCAGCGGCGTCGGATCCGTGGATCACGTTGCAGCCGATGTTGACGGCTAGGTCGCCGCGGATGGTAACGGGCTCGGCCTCGAGCGGCTTGGTGGCGCCGATCAGCTTGCAGGCGCTGGCGATCACGCTGTCTCCTTCCCAGACGATGGCCACAACCGGACCGCTAATGATGAACTCCACCAGACCGGCAAAGAAGGGACGCTCACGGTGTACGCCGTAGTGGCTCATGGCCAGCTCACGGCTGGGCGTGAGCGGCTTGAGGCCCACCAGCTTGAAACCACTGCGCTCGAAGCGACCCAGGCGCAGCAATCAGAGCGAAACAGAGAAAGACAGCGCGAAAGAAGAGGAGAGCATGAATACTGACGCGACGACGCCGCTTGAAGGACTGATCGAAACACCGACATCAGCAAAGCAGCTTTCAATACGTCGAAGCATGGATCCAATTTCATCCAGGAAGAGCGGCAGCCGTACTGCCTGAAAACCATTCACGGCTCGTCTCAAATGCAAGAATTGAAGGCAATACAGAAGGCTTGGAAAGTCGCAGCAATTGATAGGCGATACCGGCTGTACCCTGAAAAAAACCAGGCATCGATAGATCAGGTCGCAGCCCTTGCAGCAAACGGAATTGACGCCGCTTTCCACTTCGATCAAGCACGCGAATCGCAAGCTCGCGTGCTTGATCCACAAGCTCCTGGCGACCCGACCAAAGCCCCGCGGTCAACAACAGCTCACCCTGACCCATTAAGCCACAACAGAGCTGGTCGACAGAATCATCAACGTCCTGTTGCACTAAACTAATAGCGCGATCGAGGTCACTCAGTAACGGCTCAACCGCAAACGCACGGTACATCGCTAACCTAGCCAATCCGATCCCAGGAGCACCATTGCACCATGAATTCATGATAGCAGGCTGTGCGCCCCTGAGGTCCAGCCAATGGCCAGAGGCAGGATCGAGACAATGATTTTCAAACGCGATAGCAGACATCGCCATTTGGCAATAAGCGGGATCAGTAATCACCTGGCTCAGCTCGGCTAGCGCCATGGCGATCCCTGCCACACCGTGTGACATGCCACACAGGACTTTTCCAGATGGACTGGGCCAGGCCACCATGCCAGGCTCGACCGGCCGAGCGTTCGCCAGCAAACGGTCACCACACAAACGACAAAGCTCAAGCACCCACCCGTCGCCGGCCTGGCGATACAGGGCCAGCAAAGCCAGCAGAAGGCCGGCCAGACCCCCCATCACATCAGAGCAATCTGACGCGGTGATCATCTCGATCGGGAGAGCAGCCGCAAGTGACTGAGCCTGGCGCAGCAGATCCTCTGACTGGAGGATGCCTGCACTGCAGGTCAAGCTATAGATGAGTGAACCAATGCCACTGACCCCTCCCAGACCGGCAAATTCAATGAATCGAACCACGCAAGCAGGCTGATCGAGCAAATCGGTAATCGGTTGCACCGTCATCTGCACCATGTCGCAAACCGACGGACCCACGCCAAGATTCAGCTTCAGGGCGGCACAGGCTGCGTAGAGGAGCAACAGGCCAGCGTTGCCGCTGTATAGGCTCAGTCCCGCATGGGCAAGCTGCAGACAACCTGACTGCTCCAGCACATGAATCCCCACCCAACTAGCGCCACAACGCCGAGAGCGATGGGAGCGCAACGTTAACTGCTCAGCTAACGCTGTGGCTGCCTCGATCAACTGCTCATTGACTGAATCCTCAGGCATGGAAACCGGTGACTGACGAGTCAAAGGACGCCTTGCAAAACCCGAAGGGCGCCCATTGTGCGAAAAAAAGCAGCAGGCTCGAATCTGCTCAAGATGCTGGTCAATTTTGGAGCGAGTCAGATCTCTAATGCGACGCCGGGCGATCGACAGTCCAGATCGAAGAGGCAAGGCAGCGCCCTGCGG